>ERZ773100.30-NODE-30-length-99685-cov-7.293887_pt1 | contig 99685 bp, 88 predicted proteins | sample MGYA00511119_ERZ773100 | MGnify/ENA primary metagenome ERZ773100 (study PRJEB29015, sample SAMEA2738000) | human oral metagenome | biome: human oral; feature: human-associated habitat; material: dental | place: China | collected 2111 ...
AAAAATTCCAAAAATTCCAAAAATTCCAAAAATTCCAAAAATTCCAAAAATTCCATTCCTCTCAATTCTGCAAGTAAAATTTCAAAACCGCAAGTAAAATCCCAAATCTTTGGCAAAATTTCACCCATAGCAAAGCTAGCAAAATCATACTTTAAACTAGCTTTTGTTACAATCGCAAGTTTTTAAATCCAAGGACAATTATGAAAAAGTTTATATTTTTTATCGCCACCCTGCTTTGCTCTTTGAGCCTTTACTCCGCAGATATCAACCCGGACGCGCCACTTAAGCTCGATCCTAGCGTAGTGCACGGCGAGCTGGCAAACGGCGTGAAATTTTATATCCTCAAAAATGATGTGCCAAAAAATAGCGCGCTTTTTTACCTCAACGTAGCCGCGGGTAGTGTCGATGAAAATGACGACGAGCAGGGCTTAGCGCACTTCGTCGAGCATATGGCATTTAACGGCAGCGAGCACTTCGATAAAAACGAGCTAGTTCATACCTTGCAGCGCTTGGGAGTAAAATTCGGCGCCGATCTCAATGCGCAAACAGGCTTTGAAAACACCACATACAACATCCAGGCTCAAGTGAGCGACGAGACACTAAAGGACATATTTTTGGTACTGCGCGATTATTCAGGCGGCGTAAAATTTGACGAGAACGAAACGCAAAAGGAAAAAGGTGTAATCTTAGAGGAAGCAAAAAAAGGCTTTGAGAGGCGCTTTTACGAAAAGCGCGCCACATATTTATACCCTAATTCCATATTTTCCAGACGCTTTCCGATCGGACAAAATGAAATCATCAAAGGCGCCACCGGCGAGCAACTAAAAAAATTCTACGCGCGTAACTACCTTCCTAGCGCCATTAGCATCATAGTCGTGGGCGACGTAAATGTTGAGCAAATTAAAAACCTAATCAAGCAAAATTTTAGCTCTCTTTCTGCGCACGGCGAAAAAATCCCGCGCGATCTTGGTCTACGGCCATTTGAAGGCGGGCTTGCAAGCACCGTAGAGCCCGAGCTCGGCGCTAATGTCGCTAGCGTGCTTTACGCAGGCAAATATGAGCCGCTAAGAAGCTACGGTGCGCTTAAAAATGAGTGGCTGCAAGCCTACGTATCGAGGCTGATGGAGCTTGGATACGACGCGATGAATGTAAATGCCAAAATTCCGCTTAAAGCCTATTTCGGCTCGGACGATCTGTTTAAAAACCGCAGACTATACAGCATAAGCGCGAATATTTTTAATTTCGACGCCAACGCCACGCTAAGGAGTCTTTTTAGCGCGATCAAAGGGGTGCGCGAACATGGATTTAACAATGACGATTTTGATAGCGTTAAGGCAGAATTTAAACATCAAGTGCAAGCCGATCTGCTTAAAAACGATACGCAAAGTGCGCAAATAGAGGCATTACTTGATTTCGTACAAAACGGCAATGTAAAGCTTAGTAAGCAAGACGAGCACGATCTAAGCCTCAAGGCGTTAGAAGAAATAACGCTAGCAGATGTTAATAAATTTTTCTCAAAGATAACAGATGGAGCGAGATTTACGGAGATTATATCGGCAAAGGATTTGGGCATTAGCCAAAAAGACGCGGAGCTGCTCTACGAAAAAGCGGTGCCGTTTAATTTCGCTGCTTCGAAGCTTGCTTCCAAGCAGCTTGCGGGAGCAGATTTAAAAGAGGCGGAATTTAAAGCACAAAAAGGCGCTAGCGGCACTGAAATTTTGGAGTTTAAAAACGGCGCGAAGGTAATTTTAAAGCCTCTTAAAAGCGAGAAAAATAAAATTGCCCTCGCAGCCGTTAAAAAAGGTGGCTACGCGCATTTCGGCAAAGCTCGTGGCGAAATTCTAACCGCGCTGCTAAACTCAGGCACCATAGGCGAGCTAAACGAATACGAGGCGGGACGTTTGACTTCAAAATTTGATTATAAGCTAAGATTTAGGATGGATGACGCGGACTGCGGTTTTAGAGGCGCAGGGGCGGATCTGGAGGCGATGGCACACGAGCTTTACGCAAGATTTAGCGAGCCGTTAATTCATGCAAGCTCACTTACAAAATACAAAACCGACGCGCTTTCGGCGATTGCGCTACGAGACGAGACGGCGGAATTTAAATTCGGCGAGCAAATTTTAAAATCGCTATATTCAGGAGATACGACTCGCAAGCAGCCGCTTAGCGCAGATGACGTAAAGAGCGCAAATCTTGCCGATTTACAGCGCGATGCGGATGAAATTTTTTCAGGTGCTGGAAATTTTATCTTTGTGCTTAGTGGCGATTTTGAGCCTGCGCGCGCAAAACAAATTCTAGCCAAATATATCGGCAATCTAAAGTCCGGCACAAGCAGCGCTACACCTAAAACTCTGATGTTAAATACTTCTAGCGGAGAGATTGTGCAAGACTACGGCGATAGTGATAAAAGCGAAGTTCGGATGATTTTTTCAAACTATGAGCTGCAAAATTTCGACTTTGCAGACACTTATAAATTTCAAGCGTTAAAAAGCGTGCTAGGCAATCGTATCGTCGAGCAGATCCGCGAGGCACGCGGACAAATTTACTCGGCGATGGTGCATAGCGCCTATGTGCGCGAGCCACAAATCGCAGCGAGCTTGAACGTATCGTTTTCTACCGAGCCGAAAGACGCCCGTGCCGTTGCAGCAAGCGTGAGTGAAATTTTAAAGCAGATCGAAAGCTCGGGCGCAAAAGATAGCGAGCTGGCAAATTTTAAAAAAGCTCAAATTCTATCGACCAAAAGGGCTGCTCAGACGAATGATTTTTGGCTTGCTAATATCACTGCGCACGAGCTTTACGGCTATCCGCTCTATGACGAAAAAAGCTACGCAGCAAGCATAAACGCAGTAAAAAGCGCGGACGTGCAAAAAGCGGCGCGGGTGCTTCGCGAGCATCTATTTACGGCAATCTTAAATCCAAAACCAAGCAGCGATGCAAAGCCGTAAGAGGCGCAACCGAAAGAATAAAGGAGTTTAATTGTTTTCATCGTTTTTCAAGAGTAAAAAATACGCATTCTTTGCTTATTCAGGTCTAATTTTTATTATTTTGGTGCAAATTTTTGAAGTGGATCTTATGGTGCAATACAATAAATGGAACCGCTCCTTTTACGATCTGGCTCAAGACGCTAAAAACCACACCATAGACGATTTTTGGAACCAGATGTTTATATTTTTGTGGATCGCCATCCCTTTAGTTTTAGTGGGCGTTCTTGAGAGGTACGTCGTTAGACTCTGGGTGTTTCAATGGCGCGAGGCGATTACGTTTTCATATTTTAAATATTGGAAAAATGTCGAACACGACGTAGAGGGAAGCTCGCAGCGTATCCAAGAAGACGCTCTTCGCTTTGCGCGCATCTTAGAAGATATCGGTTCGCGAGTGCTATCTGCGATTTTAACGCTAATCGCGTTCATCCCCGTGCTTTGGGAGCTTAGCGCAAAGGTCAAGATACCTTTTTTAAACGAAACACCGGGCTCTCTCGTATGGATCGCACTGGGAGTCAGCATCGGCGGACTTATCATTTCGTGGTTAGTGGGCTGGTACCTGCCGCGCCTGGAATACGATAACCAAAAGGTAGAAGCGGCGTTTAGAAAAGAGTTAGTTTTAGCCGAGGACGACAAGATCAACTATGGAGGGCAGGAGCAAGTTGGGGGGCTGTTTGCTAAGCTGAAGCATAACTATTACAAGTTATATTTGCATCTTTGTTATTTCGATCTATGGCTTCGCTCTTTTTCTCAAATTTTAATTTTAGTGCCTTACTTTTTGGTCGGTCCTGGTATTTTTACTCAGGCGATCACTTTGGGTGTGTTGGTGCAGGTAAGCAACGCCTTTAATCAAGTGCGCGGAAGTTTTAGTATTTTTATGAATAACTGGACGACGATCACGGAGCTTCGCTCAATCCATATGCGACTTAAAGAATTCGAAAAAAATATTGACTACAAGGGCTAGATAAAATTTCGCCCGCATCTTGCGGCTCTAGATTTCGCTTTCTAAATTTAAAGCGAAATCCCGGACCGCAAGCTTTTAAAATTTCTACGCTTTTACTGCTCTCTTTTTTCGTGATGAGTAATGTTTAGCTTTATAAATTTATAACTTCCTACGAGCAAGATCATCCAAATCGCGATGAAAACTAAAGATTTGATCATTTTTAATCCTTAAAATTTTTATAGATGCGGCGCATAAAAAACGCCACCGATATGAAATTTAACTAAGCGCAAGAGCACGCAGTTGCCGTGCACAAAAGCACAGCCTCGCCGCCACACGGCGCGCGGAAGCCGTGCTAGAGCTGGCGTGCTTAATAATGCTCGTTTGCAAGCTCCTCTTTATCAAGCTTTTTCGCATCCATCGCGCGCCAAACATAGCTGATATAACCCAGCACAAAAGGAACTAGAAACGACACGTAAAACATCGTCTTAAGCGTATAGAGGCTCGAGCTTGCATTGCTTATCGAAAGCGAGCTTTGCAGGTCGAAATTTGACGGATAAAACGCCGTGTGATTTAGACCCAGGATCAAAAATACGCTCGTTACCGCGCATACGACGCCCATGCCGTAGAAAAATACTCCGCGCACGCTGCTTGTAAATGCGCCTTTGACGATACCCACCAGCACCAGCACTACGCCCAGCAGCAGCAAGATTAGCGCCGCAGGCAGGCTTAAGTAGTTATGTAGATACTTAAAGCTCTCAAGGCTTACTACGCCGCCGGCGCCGATCGCGTAGCCCTGCTTTAGCAAGACCCACGCCAAAAACGCGATGAAAAAAACCAAAAACGCGCTAGCGTTAAATTTAAGCGAGGCTTTGAGTTTGGCGATCATTTCGAGCTCGGCTATATTATTCATCAAATATAAGCTCGCTCCCGTCCTAGCGCAGAAAAATAGCGCAACTCCCAAGATGTAATTAAACGGATTTGCTAGCGCCTCAAGTCCGCGAGCGGGATTTTTCCACTGCACGAAATTATTATCGCCCAGCGCAAATTCGCTGCCGCTAAAAAGCGTCGAGACGATGATGCCAAGCAGGATCGTGCCCAGCGAGCCGTTTATGAAAAGAAAGGCTTCATAAGTTTTAGCGCCCAAGAAATTATCGGGCTTTTTTCTGTATTCGTAAGCGACGGCTTGGATTATGAAGCAAAAAAGCAGAGCCATCCACGCCCAATACGCCCCGCCGAAGCTGGTCGCATAAAATAGCGGAAACGCCGCAAAGCACGCTCCGCCGAACATAACGAGCGTAGTAAACGTAAGCTCCCATTTCTTGCCGATGGAATTTATTATAAAATCCTTCTCGGTTTCATTTTTCGCCAGCGTAAAAAGCAGCGTCTGACCGCCCTGCACGAAGAGCATAAAAACCAAAATTCCGCCCAGAAGCGAAACCACGCACCACCAATAAATTTGAAAAATTTCGTGCATCTTAAAATCCTATCTTTATCTGTTTTAGCATGATCTTTATCTCGGCTATGAATAAAACCGTAAATAAAACCGCAAAGAGCGCAAACGAGATCATTATGTTCGTCCCCGCCAGGCTCGTAGCCGCGACGCCCACCGGCATGAGATCTTGTATCGCCCACGGCTGGCGCCCTACTTCGGCCACGATCCAGCCCGCCTCGCACGCGACGTATCCCAGAGGGATGCTAAAAACGCAAAGCCATAAAATTTTCTTGTATTCGGCGAGATTCTTTCGCATCGCCAAAAATAGCGTAACGAAAAATAGCAAGATAAAATAGCTTCCCAGAGCCACCATCACGTGGAAGCTATAAAAGGTAAGCGCCACGGGAGGGACGATCTGCTTCGCGTCGTCAAAGTAGCCGTAGCCTAAATTTTGCATATTTTGGTTGCCGAATAAAATTTCGCGCGCTTGCTGCATCGCCGCAGTATCATTGGCGTCTTTGGCGGCCTTGTAATCCTTTAGCGCTTGCAGGGCGATTTTGCCTTTTTCGATCTTTTTATCCGCGCCTTCGATGCCGAATTTTTCGTTTCCAAATACCAAATCATCGATGCCCGGAGTGAAATTATCAAGCCCTCTCGTAGCCATCAGCCCCAGCGCGTAAGGCGCCTTGATCTCAAATAAAAACGGCTCCTTATCGTCTCCCGCGGTTTTGCTCGGATTTAAAACTCCCGCCGCGACGATGCCTGCATTTACTTCGCCCTTATACAGACCCTCCATCGTCGCAAGCTTCATCGGCTGCTTTTGCGCGACCTGATAGGCGCTCTCGTCGCCGCTAAATAGCACGAAAAGCGAGCTTAGCATACCGAAGCTTGCCGCTACGATGAAGCTTTTTTTAGCAAGTGCGAAGTCTTTGTTTTTTAGCATATAAAACGCCGAAATTCCAAGCACGAAAAGCGCCGCGGTAATGTAGCCGCCGCCGACGGTATGTAAAAATTTAGCCACTCCGAAGTGAGATAGCGCGATATCTAAAAAATTGCTCATCTCGTTACGCATCGTATCGGGATTAAAGCTCGTGCCTGCCGGGTTTTGCATCCAGGCGTTCGCGATTAGGATCCAATATGCGCTTAAATTTGATCCGATCGCCACAAGCCAGGTCGAGATAAGGTGAAATTTCTTGCTTACGCGATCCCAGCCGAAGAACATTACCGCAAAAAAGGTAGCCTCCAAGAAAAACGCCAGCAAGCCCTCGATCGCAAGCGGCGCGCCGAAGATGTCGCCCACGAACCAGCTATAATTCGCCCAGTTGGTGCCGAACTCAAACTCCATTATGATACCGGTCGCGACGCCGATGGCGAAATTTATACCGAAAAGGCGCAGCCAAAATTTAGTGATCTTGAGCCACTCCTGTTTGCCTGTCGCGACATACAGGCTCTCCATAAACGCCACGATAAAGCTAAGCCCCAGCGTTAGGGGCACGAAAAGAAAGTGATAAAGTGCCGTGAGCGCAAACTGCACCCTCGACCAATCCACGCTAGCAAGCTCTTGCATTCCTACTCCTTAGTCAAATTTTTATAAATGAAATCGATTTTTTCTTGATCGGTTTTAAATTTAGAGTCCAAGTTTTCGTCGAAAATGAAAAATTTAAGTAGCACAAAAATTATAAACAGCTTGATCAAAATCACCGCCCATAGCGTTTTGCCAAGCTTCATCGAAGCAAATCCGTGCGCGTAAAATTTTAAAATTTTGCCGAAAAACATCGAATTTTAACCTTTAGCAATTATTAGTTTATATTTTTTATTGTATAACAATTAATTAAAATTTAGCTTTAAATTTTGAAATTTTGGTAGCAATTTTATCTTTTTAATAAACGCCTCGGTCTTGCGTCATCTCGCTCAAGTAAAGTTTTATTGTATAATTCACAAACAATCACATTTTACTTAAACTGCACAAAATTTTAGTTTAGATTCGTCGTAAAATTTTAGAATAGAACATCCAAGAAACGAGCAGAAAAATGCGCGAGACTTTACCAAGCATCTTTATGCCTAATTCGTAGCGATTTTAAATAGAATTTTTTGTAGGCAAATTAACGCGCTCAGCTGAAAGCAGACGTAAGAATTTTAAAATCAAACGCCCAAAGCTACACGATACGAAATTTAAGAACGGATAACTAACTCCATGCAAAATTTAAAGCATTTCATTAGACTGGACGTATAATTGAGAAGCCTAAGAGTCGATTTAGCGCAAATTCGCAGCACGGCTCATCAGCGATACAATCTCTGCTAGGTCGAATTTGCCGCCGAAAAAGAGATTGAAAGCAAGCACGCCCTGATTTATAAGCATCTCTTTGCCATCTTTTACGGGCAGATTTTTTGCGCGCGCGGCTTGTAAAAATGGAGTCTGTTTGCCGTAGATAACATCAAAAGCAAATTTTGCGCGGGATAAAATTTCATCTATTACCCCCTCGGGCGCAGGCAGCGCGTCATCTTTGAGCCCCGCACCGGTGGCATTGACGATCAGATCGTAGTCTTTGGATCTAAAATTTTCATAAGTAAAAAATTCCTCGCAGCCGAAGTCAAAATCTTTTGCGCTGCGATTTAGAATGTCGAATTTCACGCCGTTTTTGCCTAGCGCGTAGCCGATCGCTCGCGTCGTGCCGCCCGCGCCTAAAATAAGCGCGTTGCGAATCTCGCCAAAGCCCAAAATCGCGCAGAAAAAGCCTTGCGCGTCGGTGTTAAAGCCTTGCAGCGCGCCGCCTTTTAGCACCAGCGTGTTTACCGAGCCGATCTTCTGCGCCGCCTCGCTTAGGACGTCGCATGCTTTAAATGCGTCGAGCTTAAAAGGCACGGTTACGTTCGCGCCCGCAAGCCTTAAAGTTTCAAATTTAGCGCGCAGCTCCTCGCCGCGTTGCAGCAAAACTCGCCCGTAGTAGGCGTCCAGCTCCAAAAATTTTATCGCGTAATTATGAAGTAGCGGCGAGAGAGAGTGGGCGATCGGGTTGCCGAAAACCGCAAATCTGTCCACTATTTCACTCGGTAGATATACGCTCCGCTATTGATGCTGCGCATATCGCTAAGTGCCTTTTGTAGCGCCTCGCCCTCAAAAGGTCCAACTAAAATTTTAGTTACGCTCTTGCTGCCGACGTGAGTTTGCAGAGCGATCGGATTATAGCCTTTTTTAGTGATTTTTTTAGTGTCAGACCCGTTTGGATCGTAGGCATTTGATGCGAAAACCTGCACATAACTGCCGTTTGCCACGCTGGTGCTGGTGCTCTTTGCTGCAACGCCAGCTTTTACGCTCTCGCTTTTAGACTCCGGCTTGCTAGCTTCTTTTTTAGGCTCGGACTTAGCAGGCTCTTTCTTGGTCTCAGCTTTAGCATGTTCCTTTTTAGCTTCCGTTTTTGAAGGCTCTTTTTTAACTTCTGTTTTTGCTTGTTTTTCAGGTTCTTTTTTAGGCTCTACTTTCTGCTCGACTTTTCTAATTTCGGTTTTAGAAGGTTCTTTTTTGATCTCGTCTTTTGCAGACTCTTTTTTAGGCTCGGACTTTTTTACATCCGTTTTTTCAGGTTTTTTAGCTTCGTCTTTAGGCTCAATCTTTTTACTTTCTATTTTAACTTCGGATTTTTTTGGCTCTTCTTTGATTTCGGGCTTTTGGATTTCTACTTTCTGTGCTTCAGGCTGAGCGCTTGCGACGACCTTGCTTTCGGAATTAGGCTCTTGGGTTTTTATCTCTACTTTGGTTGGAGCTGCAGATGCTGTATTGGGTTCTGATTTCACTTCTACAGGCTCAGGCTGCGAAGGCTCAGGCTTTTGAACTTGCACGGCAGGCTTTTGCTCCGCTTTGGCAAGCTCTTCTTCACTAGGCATAGTAAGACCTGCGTTAGTATCAATATCGTCTTTATTAATAGCCTTCATTATGATTAAAATGATTAAGAATAAAACTACGACGCCGGCTGCAGCGGTAAGACCTTTTTTTAAATTCGCGTTCTTATCGACATTACCGCTATTGATCACTATGTCGTCTATGCTGCTCATATCGAAATTTTTGTCGTTCATACTCTCTCCTAAGATTATTATTTACTTTGTAAATTCTACCACGCAAAATTTACGAAATAAATAATTCGGGTAAGCTTACCCGAATTTATTAAATTTAATACATCGCGCGGTCGTAGATGATAAAGCGGTGCGCCAAATCCCGCACTTCCTCTTTAACTCGCGCCTGAAGCTTGGAATTTGAGATGTCGCTTAGCACGTCGGCGATTTTATTTCCGATAAACTCAAATTCTTTCTCCTTCATGCCGCGCGCCGTAAGTGCGGGGCTTCCGACGCGGATACCGCTGGTGACGAATGGGCTGCGCGTCTCGCCCGGAACGGTGTTTTTATTCGTCGTAATGCCTGCGTTTTCAAGCGCGGCGCTAGCGTCCTTGCCGCTAAAATCTCTATTTAAAAAGCTCATTAAAATCAGATGGTTATCGGTGCCGCCGCTAACGAGATCAAAGCCGCGCTTAACCAGCGTCTCGCCCAAAACTCTAGCGTTTGCCTTGACCTGCTTGGCATAGACCTTCCACTCCGGGCTTAGGTTGTGTTTAAACCCGACCGCCTTTGCGGCGATGACGTGCATTAGCGGACCGCCCTGGATGCCCGGGAAGATCGCCGAGTTGATCTTTTTAGCAAATTCCTCGTCGTTGGTCATTATGATGCCGCCTCGCGGACCGCGAAGCGTTTTATGCGTGGTCGAGCTTACGACGTGGCAGTGCGGAAACGGATTAGTATGTTCGCCCGCGACGACGAGCCCTGCGACATGCGCTACGTCGGCGAAAAGAAACGCGCCCACGCTATCTGCGATCTGTCTAAATTTAGCAAAATCTATCTCGCGCGTATAGGCGCTCGCACCGCAAACGATCATCTTCGGCTTTACGATCTGAGCGATCTCAAGCACCTTATCGTAGTTTATGCGGCCGTCAAGCTCCACGCCGTATTCGAAGCTCTCATACATCTTTCCGCTGCTTGAAACCTTCGCGCCGTGCGTCAAATGTCCGCCGTGGCTAAGCGCCATGCCTAAAATTTTATCGCCAGGTTTCAAAAATGCGGCATAAACACCCTGGTTGGCTTGGCTGCCGCTGTTTGGCTGGACGTTTGCAAACTCACAGCCGAAGAGCTTTTTGCAGCGATCGATCGCGATCTGCTCGATCTCGTCCACGAACTCGCAGCCGCCGTAGTAGCGCTTGCCGGGATAGCCCTCGGCGTATTTGTTCGTTAGCACCGAGCCCATCGCCTCCATTACCTCGGGATAGGTGAAATTTTCGCTCGCGATCATCTCTAAATAATCGCACTGGCGAGCAAGCTCTTTGTTGGTTAAACTAAAAATTTCATTATCGAATTTTTCTAAATTTGACACGTTCACTCCTTCTCTAAATTTAGTGGCCTCATCGCAGGGAACAAAATCACGTCGCGGATCGATTTTTTATTCAGCAAAATCATCGCCAAGCGATCGATACCGAGCCCCCAGCCGGTAGTCGGCGGCATCGCGTAGCTAAGCGCGCGGACGTAATCCTCGTCCATCTCGTGAGCTTCGTCATCGCCTGCGTTTTTAGCGTCGATTTGAGCCTTAAATCTGGCGTATTGATCGAGCGGATCGTTCAGCTCGTTAAAGGCGTTGGCTAGCTCTTTACCCGCGATGTAAAGCTCAAATCTCTCGGCTATTTGCGGATTTTCGTCGCTTCTGCGCGAAAGTGGGCTGATCGAGATCGGAAAATCCACGATGAAGGTCGGATTTATGAGCTTAGCTTCTACGTAATTATCAAAAAGTTCGCTCTGTAGGTGGCCTAGATCGAGCTTTTCATTGACTTCAAATTTATCCTCTTTGAGTTTAGCGATGATCTTTTCGCGATCATTTATGATCTGCGGCTCGATGCCGCCTATCTGCGTAAGTGCATCGAGATACTTTATGCGCGCAAAAGGTTTTGAAAAATCGATCTCGCGCTCATCGTAGGTTAAAATTTCGCCCAGCCCGAGCCTCTTAAACAGCGCTTTAAATAGCTCTTCGGTTAGGTTCATCGCGTCGTTATAATCATGCCACGCCCAGTAGAATTCTATGCTGGTAAATTCCGGATTGTGCGTCAGATCCATACCTTCGTTGCGGAAGTTTCGGTTGATCTCAAAGACCGCCTCCATGCCGCCTACGACGAGGCGCTTTAGATAGAGCTCCGGCGCGATACGCAGGTAGCGATCGACGTCGAGGGCGTTGTGGTGAGTGATGAACGGCTTAGCGTTCGCGCCGCCTGCGATAGGGTGCATCATCGGCGTTTCGACTTCCAAAAATCCATGCTTCTCAAAAAAGCTACGGATCTCGCTAACGATGATCGAGCGCTTGATAAAATCCTCGCGGATCTCTGGGTTCATTATCATATCGAGGTATCTTTGGCGGTAGCGCATCTCGATGTCGGTTAGGCCGTGAAATTTCTCCGGAAGCGGGCAGATCGCTTTGGACGCGAGCGTTATTTTGCTGGCATGGATCGAAAACTCGCCCGTTTGGGTGACGAAGGCGTATCCGCGTACCAAAATTATATCGCCCACTTCAAGATTTTTCTTAAATTTAGCGTAATCCTCCTCGCCGATGCTGTCGCGCGAGTAATAAATTTGAATATTGCCGCTTTGATCTTCTATGTTTGCAAAGGTGGATTTGCCCGCGACGCGCTTTAGCTTTAGCCGCCCGGCGAGGCTTACCTCCTCGCTCTCGCTCGCTTTTTTATCCTCGGTATCTTTTATGTAGCCGAATTTCTCTTTAAACTCGGCTATACTAATATCTTTTTTTAGAAAGTGCGGATAGGGATTAGCCCCTAAATTCCGAAGTTCCGACGCCTTATCTATCCTTTGGATTTCTAACTGGCTATCAAACAATCTACTTCCTTTTTGCCGCGCATTCAGGGCAAATTCCATACAGCTGCATCATATGTCCCGTAAGCGTAAATCCGTGCTCTTTGGCGACGGCAAGCTGCTTGCGTTCGATAGTAGCATCTTGAAATTCTATGATCTTATTGCAGCTTTTGCAGATTAAGTGGTCGTGGTGAGGCTTATTGGCAAGCTCAAATTTCTTACCCTGTGCGCCGAATGAGATCGACGTAGCCATACCTGAATCCTCAAGCAAATTTAAGGTGCGATACACCGTCGCTATGCCTACGTTTAGCTCCGGAAATTTCGCTTTGATCTCATTATGAAGCGCTTCGGGCGTGAAGTGTTTGTTATTGTTATAAAGCGTACGAAGCAAAACCTCGCGTTGTTTTGTGTATTTTAGACCGCTAGCGGCAAGTGCCTTTTTAAACTCAACAATTAGAGCGTCAAACTCTAAATTTTCGATTTTTGCATTCATAATTTTGTCCTTTCTGTAGAATTTACTTCTGAACTGGCGTTAAAATCGCTAGGTTCAGTGCTTTGATTTTGATCCGAGTTCATACGGGCGGTAGAATTCTGATCTTTTAAGAGCTTATCATCCATCTTAGAACCGATAGAATCCAAGCTTTGTTTGATCTTCGGATCGTCTTTGAGATTTAAAATCCAATTTCCGATTTTTAAGAAAATCGGCGCAGTTTTGCTGCTTTCAAAATACTTTTTGGTCTGTTCATTCATCGACATAGGACCGCTTGCAAGCGTAACGATAACTGCAAAAATCAAGAAAATTTTACTTACGCTAAACACGAAACCGCCGATCTTATCGACAAATCCGAGTCCGCTCCATTTAAAGAATTTTGAAATGATTTCGCCTATAATCAGACACGAGATCCATACGCCAAAAAGCACAGCGATAAAGCCGATGAGAACCTGCGTCGTATCACCCGAAAGTACGCCGTTTGCATTCTGTAAAGCTGGAATTTTTGCTGCAATCCACTCGCCTGCCATAGTTTTATAACGCATCGCGGCAAAAAGACCGCCGATGAGACCCAAAATTCCAAAAATTTCTTTTACAATGCCGTTGGTGATACCGCGCAGTCCGAAGAGCACTACGAGTACTAAACAGCCGACGTCGAACCAATTAATACCTTCCATCAAGCACCCACCACGCCTATTAACTCTTGCAGGTTAGTCGAATACCTAAATGCCGTGTCTTTTGAAATTTGATTTGCACGGATCGCTTTAACCATCGCTTGAGTTTGAGTTATCATACCGGTAGATTGCTGATTTAGCTGCATTTGAGAGTAAATTTGATGCACCTTGTTTTCGCGGATTAGATTCGCTACGGCATTGTTATTTAGCAAAATTTCATGGATCGCGATACGTCCACCGCCAAGCTTTGGCAAAAGCGATTGCGAGATGACCGCGGTAAGTGATACGGAGAGCATATTTCGTACTTGGAGCTGCTCGCCACCATCAAAGCTATCGATAATACGGTTGATCGTTTGCATCGCGGAGTTGGTGTGTAGCGTACCAAATACCAAGTGACCGGTCTCTGCAGCGGTAATGGCGATCGAGATAGTCTCTCTATCGCGCATCTCACCAACTAGGATAATGTCCGGGTCCTCACGCAAGGCAAATTTTAACGCATTAGCGTAGGAATGGGTATCGGTGCCAATATTTCTGTGAGAGAAAAGCGCTTTTTTATTGGTATGGACGAACTCGACCGGATCTTCAACGGTAATGATGTGCTTGCGCTCTTTTTCGTTGATCTCGTTTAGCATCGCGGCAAGAGTAGTTGATTTACCGCTACCAGTAGGCCCGGTAACCAAAATCATACCTTTTTCGTGCTTGACTACCTCTTTAAAAATCGTAGGGGCTTTTAAATCGTCCAGGCTAGGAATATCGATAGGAATAATACGAAATGCGGCAGCCAAATCACCGTTCATAGTGTAGTAGTAGTTACCACGGAAGCGTCCGATATTAGGAAGCTCGATCGCAAAGTCGAGCTCTTTATTTTCCTCGAGCGCACTTTTTTGCGCATCGGTAATGAGCGCGTAGCAGATATACTCGATATCCGTGCCCTTAAGCGGATCCATGGCAAGTGGGCGCAATGTTCCGTCGATACGTATTTGAGGCGCCGAGCGCGAAACTAAGTGAAGGTCGCTCGCTTTGTTAAAAACGACGGTTTTTAGTAGGGTTTCGATATCTACTAAATTTCTTTGAACTTCTTCCATAAAATTCCTTTCAATCTATGATTTTCGGTACTACGAAGTAGCCGCCTTCGGACTGCGGAGCATGCTTTAAGACGCTTTCTGCGACGTCGCTTTTGCGTGGGATATCTTTGCGAAACGGAGTACCGCCTTTTAGCGTAGTGATAGCCACCTCGCCGCTTTGTAAATCCAGCTCATTTAGAATTTCTACAAAATCTACAATATTATTTAATTGCCCTTTAAATTCTTCTCGCTTAGCATCTGGAATTTTAAGAGCAGATAGCCTTTCTAGCTTACTTAGCAAGGCATCGTCTATTATCATAACTTTCCTTTTTCTGATAAATGCGACATTATATCATAAAAATTCTTTATCTTAGGCGGTATTTAAAATTTTTTATGCTACAATTACGCCGATTTTCTCAAATAAAGGACTAAATTTTGGCTTTAAAAGACGACATCGAAGGCGTGAAAAAAGAGATTGGCACAGAAGAGCAGTTTCTAGAAAGCGTCATAAAAAGTGAAATTTTCGTAAAAAAATACAAAAAGCCGCTGATATTTTTGGTTGCGGTTTTGATCGTAGCGTTTATCGGATATTACGCAAATGAATTTCTAAGCGATCGCCGCATAGCAAGCGCTAATGCGATCTATGACGAGCTGCTTAACAAGCGCGATGACGCTAAGCTAGCCGAGCTTAAGCAAAAAGATATCAATCTATACGCTCTTTATATTTTGCAAAACGGCTCTGCAGACGAGCGAGCGGCGCTAGAAAATACCCAAGGCATCGATGTTATGCTAAAAGAGATAATAAATCTACAAAACGGCAAACAAGGCGGAGTGCTACTCGCAGATTACGATTCTTTGCTCAAAGGCTACGACCTACTAAAAGAGGGCAAAATCGAGCAAGCTCACGCAGAACTAGATAAAATTCCACTCAACTCGCCAGTTCGTCAAATCGCACTTGCTTTGAAACACTATGGAGGCAATAAATAATGAAAAAAACGCTGATATTTACGCTTTTACTATCGTTTTTATTTTTAGGCTGCTCGACGAAGCGCCAGTATTTCGAACCTAGCGACGAAAACATCACAGGCGATATGAAATTTAACGGCTCGCTGCCGTCAGAAATCGTAGCGGTTAGTAAAGATGGCGCTACGCTAAAAGACGGCGAAGTCATCTCTAAAAATGGATTGGTGAAAAATTTCAAAGTCTTAAAAAGTGAGAAATTTTTAGGCGAATATGACGGAAATTTCGTCGTAACCGACATCAATGGCACGCTTAAAGTAGTTGGTAGCACAGGTGCCGTAAAATTTGAAAAAGCCCTCGGCAGACAAGCGCTCAGTGCAAATATACGCGGCGATGATTTGGCTTTAGTGATGAGTGATGATTCGATTATGCTTATCAAGCTAAGCTCGGGCGCAGTGGTACTCGATCATAAAGTAGGCGATGCATTCGCAATCGATTCGCGCGTAGCGTCACCGCTATTTATCAACCAACTTATCGCTTATCCTGCGTTAGACGGACTAGTCAGCATCGCAGAAAACGTAGGCGGGCGCTCGGCACGCGATTTTGTCGTGAGTAACCAGCCGTTTTTTAACAACATTATCGCCTTAGAAAACAAGGGCGATAACCTTTATGCTGTGACCGCCACTAGGCTAATGCTGGTAAGTCCTGCGGGCAATAAAAACCATAACGTAGACATCAAAGACGTGATTTTTAGCGGCGATAGAATTTATCTTTTCTTAAAAGACGGCAGAGTCGAGCTACTCGATCGCGGGCTAAATTTGATCAAATCGCGTAAATTTACCTTCGCGCAGTTTAGCGGCGCACTACTTAGCGGCGGCTATCTGTATATCATCGAGCGCAACGGCTACGTCATCCGTACCGACGAAAATTTAGAAGGTCAGGCGATCTACGAGCTAAATGGCGAGTTCGATGATAAGTCCTTTATCGCGGGCACGTCCTTTTACTACGACGATAAAATTTTAAATTTTGATGCTAGATAAAATTTCAAAACTCTGCGTTCGCGAAGGGCTCCTGCTTCAAAAATTTCAAACGCTAGATATCGCTAGCTTTACGCGCTCGCGCTCATATGGCGCGTATTTCGGCGTGGATCTGAAAAGCTACAACGTTCTTTTATTTATGCGCGACGCAAAATCTCGCTTTGTGATGCGCGATGCGGAATTTCTACTCTCGCTCGCAAGCGACATTAGCGCAAGCCTAGGCAAGGTCGTGAAAAAGCGCGTGCTGTTTTACAACTCGCAAATATGCTCTAAAAGCGCGAAATTTTTAAAAGAAAACGGATTTAGCCTCTATGCTTTTGTGTGACGTGGGAAATTCCAGAGTTAAATTTTATAAAGGCGGCGTAACGCAAAGCATGCCCATAGCGGAGTTTATGCGGTACGAGCCGAAAGAGCAAATTTTTTTCATTAGCGTAAACGATAGCGTGAAAAAAAAGCTGAAAAACCCTCTGTTTGTCGATCTGGCGCCGCACTTTGAGCTAAAAACAGCCTACCGCGGGCTTGGGATCGACCGCATAGCGGCGTGCTCGGCGGTGACGACGGGCGTCGTCGTCGATGCGGGCAGCGCGATCACCGTGGATTTGATGTTTAAAAGCTCACACCTAGGCGGATTCATAATGCCCGGTATCGGCACGCTTTTAAAATCTTTCGCGAGCATCGCGCCCGTGCTGGATGTTACGCTTTCAACCAATATCGATCTGGACCCGCTGCCGCAAAAGACCGTAAACGCCGTAAACTACGGGATTTTAAAGCCTATCGTGCTTACTATCGAAAACATCGCGGGCAATAATAAAATTTACTTCACGGGCGGCGACGGAGCCTATCTGATGCGGTATTTCCGCAACTCGATCTATGAAAAGGATTTGATCTTCAAATCGATGGTAAGCTTAATCGCAAAAAAGGGGCTAGCATGATAACCATAGCGCTTCCCAAAGGCCGCATAGCCGACGATACACTTAAAATTTTCAAAACCATCTTCGGGCTTGATTTTGCTTTCGAGGATCGCAAACTCATAATGCAAGAGGGCGATTTTAAATTCCTCTACGTCCGCAACCAAGATATCCCTACTTACGTTATGGGAGGCGCGGCGGATATCGGCGTAGTAGGGCTTGACGTGCTTGAGGAGCATCGCCCTGACGTGCTTACGCTGCTCGATCTTAAAATCGGAAAATGCCGCGTCTGCGTGGGCGTGCATGCGGGCACCCGGCTAAACTACGGCGCTCCGAGCCTAAAAATCGCTACGAAAATGCCTAACATCACTCGCGAATACTTCGCCTCAAAAGCGGTCGCCGTAAATATCATCAAACTCTACGGCTCGATCGAACTAGCCCCGCTCATAGGGCTTGCCGATGCTATCGTCGATGTCGTGGAGACCGGCGCTACGATGAAGCAAAACGGGCTGCAACCCGCAGAAACCATAATGCAAAGCTCGGCGCACCTCATCGCCAACAAAAACAGCTTCGTGCTAAAACGCGATGAAATTTTAAATTTAAGAGATAAACTAGCCCGCACGATCGCTTAACGCTCGCTTGCCCGCCGCACGGGTGCTTGCGGCCCGCGCGGCATATTTTGCGTGAGAATCATCGCCACTTTGGTGCGCCGTTGTTTAAAAGGCCGCTGCTGCGTATAGAATTTTACGGTGGCAACCGCACCGACTAAATTTAAACCAGCCTGCAAATTTGATCTATCAAGAAGCGGAAGCGCTGTCGAGCCACGGGGCGTAAAATTTTAAAATTTTATCGCTACAAATTTTAAAATTTAGCCTAAATTTGCAGCTCGTAGAATTCCGAAATTCTAAAACCCTGCGGCATAGAATTTCAAAATTCCAAAATCTCGCTCCACAATTTCACGCCGTAAAATTTCAATATTTTGCAAGTTCTAAATTTAGGCTCAAATTTCCGCGGCTTGGAAACGACAGAATTTCTGAATTTCAACTCGCTAAATTTCGCCGCTCAAAATCGTGCAAAATTTAATCGGCGCTACTCTTTAAGCATAGGAAGCAGCTTGCGCAAAAATTAAGATGCTAGCCGCCCACATCGCAGCTAAGTAAAGCTCCGCAAATTCTGCGCATAAGCCAATCTCTGCCATGGCGACATTTGAAAAACTGCTATAAGGCTTACAAAGCCCGCACAAGCAGCATTATCACCTATATTTTCGGGCAGGACAAACACGCTTAGCGCGATCAATATATATAGCGCGAAAAATTCCAAATATAATCGTTTAATAATTTTGATAAATTTTGGATTCAGGACGAGCTGCGAGCAGGTCTCGGGCTCAAGCCCAGTCCGCGCTAGCTTGATTTTTTCGGGTACCATTTGCTTGGGCCAGCTTTTGTTTCGGATTTTTTCTGCGCGTCTTGGGTCTGTTTTTGCGTGCTTTACTAAATTTGCTCGGCGAAATTTTACTGCGATAAAATTTTACGTAGTAAAACTATGCCTAAAATTTCAAATCCGCTAAAGTTTAAAATTTTAAAGCTGCGCGGAGATTCGCCAAAGTAAGGCTTCGCAAAAATTTATCTCGAAATTTAAAAACGCTCATGTCGTTTATCATGCCGCAGGTAGGCTAGCGCGAGAATATAATTCAACTCTGTCGAGGTATGGCGAGCTGTTATTGCGGTAACTCAAACGGCATGCTACCAAGCCTCACCGACGCAATAAAGCAGGAAGCGGTCTATGTGCCTGTAAATTTGTGGCAGATAAATTTCCGCCGCAATAAACGCAATAAATTTAGATATCGAGAGCGATCCGTGCGGTTTTGGTTTCTGCGCGTAACACAGCAAATTTTGTGCGCGGCAAGCTTTGAGCCAATATTGTCGTCTCTTATCGCAACCGCGCCAAAGTCTAGGCTCTCTGCGCGCTCAAATATCGCTTGCGTGCGGCACAACAAGCAAGAATAAATTTTAACCGACCTAGCGTGGCGATAGAGCGGCTACCCCGCCTACGCCGCGATGATTTCGCGCACCTTTTCGGTGAAATTATCGCTCACGATGTATTCGGTCGGATAAACGAGCACCTCGCTGCCGTTGCGGATCCGTAGAATCAGCCGCTTGGTGTTTTTTAGCGCCGTGTCGCAAAAGGCGAGGTGGTAAATTTTATAAATTTTCTCGCGACTAAGCTCGCCCAAGCTTAGCTCAAACTCGAAATCCTGCGCGTTTTTGCGCTGTGCCTCGCGCTCTTTGCGCGCCTTAAAGGCGGGATCCTCCGCAGTAAACCCGCCCCTTCGCTCCGCAAAATTCCCGCTGCCGTAGCCGCCGCCTCGTTCGCCACCAAAGTTTCTGCTGGAGCCAAAATTGCTGCCGCTAAAGCCCTCACGCTCCCCACTACCGAAGCCTCGCACCTTGCTAGGTGCGTAGCCGTCGATATTTTGCGCGGCATCTAGGGTTAAAATTTCATCCAAATAAATTTGAAATTTCCCGCCGTAAGGGCTCGTGTTTTTGCTAAGCCGTGCCCAAAACGCCATCGGGCGCTCCAGCTCCGCGTCCGTTAGCGCAGTGACCGCATCACAAATATCACCGAACGCGCTCATCTCGAAGCTGCCCGCAAGATCAAGCACCGTAAGATTTGCCATCTGCTTGCCCGATTTGGTCGTGCGCGAAAAGACGTTTTCGATCTTGCCGACGCATAAAATTTTAACGCCCGCGCCCCCGTCGTCCACCAGCTCGTCGAATTCGCTGGATTTGGTGTACGAAATGCCGTCAAGCTCACTAGCATAGGCTCTTAGCGGATTTTCGCCTAAAAATACCCCCGCGCGCGGACGGAAGCTCGCATCTCGAGCGTTTTGCAGGCTCATCATCGAAAGAAACGATAGCTGATACGCCGCGCCGCCGACTGCGCTTTTTGAAATTTTGATCATAAAGGCATACGGATGCTCCCGCTCCTGTGGGCTTAAGTTTTCGATCGCCTTTAGCGCGTTATCGAACACCGCGAGCTCGAAGCTGCCGTGCAAATCAAGCACGTTTAAAATCCCCATTTTTTTGCCCGTTTTCGTCATGCGCGTGGACAGATCCTCGATCCGCCCTACGCTAAGCACCTCGGCGCTATCGCCGTCGATCTCGCTAAATGCCGAGGATAGCGTATAGTCGATGCCCTCCATCTCCTCTTTGTAATCATCCAGCGGATGCCCCGAGAGATACACGCCCACGGTCTGCTGCTCAAATTTCAAAATTTCGCCCTGCGGAAATTCCTTATCGGTATCGACGAAGCTTACGCTCATGCCGCTCGTCATATCCTCATCCTCGCCAAAAAGCGAGCTTGCGGCGTCCTTTTTAATCTCGGTGATTTTTTTCATCACGTCTAGGATATTTTCCATATTTTGAATCATCGCCAGGCGGCTCTTGCCCAGACAATCCATCGCGCCTGCGTAGATCAGCGACTCGATGACCTTTTTATTGACGCGGAAATTATCCACACGCGAAGCAAAATCGTCGATACTTTGAAATTTAGCCTCGCTCTGAAGCTCTAAGATATTCTCGATCGCGGCGCCGCCTACCCCCTTGATTGCGCCTAGGCCGTAGATGATCGAGGTGCCTGATTTGGAGTTTTCGTCGTCCACGACGCTAAAGCCTCTTAAGCTTTGATTGATCGACGGCGGCAAAAGCCCGATACCTAGGCGGCTCGCCTCGTCGATATATTTTGAAATTTTATCGGTGTTGCCCTCCTCCGAAGTAAGCAGCGCCGCCATAAACTCCGCCGGATAGTAGGTCTTAAGATAGGCCGTTTGAAAGGTGATCATCGAATACGCCGCGGCGTGGGATTTGTTAAAGCCGTAGGAGGCAAATTTCATAATCAGATCAAATAGCTCATCCGCCTTAGCTACGTCAAAGCCCAGCTCTTTGGCGCCGCTTAGATACTGCTCGCGCATATGAGCGAGCTTCTTCTCATCCTTCTTGCCCATCGCGCGGCGCACTAGATCGGCATCGCCCAAGCTAAAGCCGCCCACCTTCTGCACGATCTGCATGACCTGCTCTTGATAGACGATGATTCCATATGTTGGCTCTAAAATTTCTTTTATCTCGGGGAAGATATAGCTTGCTTCTAGCTCGCCGTGTTTGATCCTGATAAAATCAGGGATTAGATCCATCGGCCCCGGGCGATAGAGCGAGATCATCGCGATGATATCCTCGAAGCGGTCGGGGCGCAGGTTCATCGCAAGATCCTGCATGCCCGCGCCCTCGATTTGGAAAATCCCCAGCGTGTTGCCGCTTTGAATCGTCTCATAGGTTTTGTGGTCGTTAAAATCGATCTCCTCCCAGACGATATCGCGGCCGTAGCGGCGCTTGACAAGCTTGGCGGCATTATCAATCACATCGAGGTTTTTTAGACCCAGGAAGTCAAATTTTATCAGATCGACGTCCTCAAGATAGTTTTTGGTGTATTGCGTGACCAGGCGCGCATCCTCGCCCTTATCCTGCTTAAATAGCGGCGCTTTGTTCCACAACGGCTCATTTGAGATCACTACTCCCGCAGCGTGCATGCCTGCGTTGCGATTGAGCCCTTCAAGGCCTAGCGCAAACTCCCAAACCTGCTGTGCGATCGGATCTGCGTCGATAAATTCCTTCAGCTTCGGCTCGGCGTCGTAAGCCTGCGTAAGCGTGATGCCTAGTTTATCGGGGATCAGCTTCGCCATCTTATCAGCTTGCGAAAGCGGCATATCGCAGACGCGAGCCACGTCGCGGATGACGCCGCGCGCGAGCAGCTTACCGAAGGTCGCAACCTGCGCGACATTGTATTTGCCATACTGATCGATGACGTAGTCGATCACCTCGCCTCTGCGCGCCTGGCAAAAATCCACGTCGATGTCGGGCATCGAGATACGCGACGGATTTAAAAATCGCTCAAAAAGTAGATTATACGGGATCGGATCGAGGTCGGTAATGCGAAGTGCATACGCGCAGATACTGCCCGCCGCAGAGCCGCGACCTGGGCCTACGGGGATATCGTGGTCCTTCGCCCAGTTGATGAAATCCTGCACGATGACCATATAGCCCGAAAAATGCATGTTTTTGATGATGGCAAGCTCCTTTTCCAGGCGCTCGCGATAAATTTCGTGCTTGGCGGGATCAATAAATTTAAGGCGCTCTTTAAGCCCCTCGCGACACAGATGATCGAATAAAAAATCATCGTTTACAAAGCTATAGCGCTCCGAGGGCTGCGGCAGCGAAAGCCCGAGCCTAGCGGCGTATTCGATCGTAAATTTAAAATTCGGCGGCGTCGGCGCGTAGTCCTTCTCGTCGAAGGCAAATTTCAAATTACACTTTTGCACGATCTCGGCGGTATTTTCGATCACTTCGGGGATGTCCGCAAAAAGCCGCCTCATCTCCTCGTCGCTTTTTACGTAAAATTCTGAAACGACGTGTTTTAGGCGGTCGCCGTCGTTGATCGTCTTGCCCATCGAGATGCACTGATAGACGTCGTGAGCCTTGGCGCGGTCCTTGCGCGCATAGTGAGCGTCGTTGGTAGCGATGATCTTGACGCCGATTTCGCGCGAGAGGCGGATGAGGTCTTTATCGACATTTAACTGCTCGCCGATGCCGTGGCGCATGATCTCGAGATAAAAATCCTCGCCGAAAATTTCCTTATACTCAAGCGCCGCTTTTTTCGCCGCTTCGTAGCCGCCCGCGCCGCGCTTTAAATTTCGCTCGCTTCTATTTAGATGAAATTCCACCTCGCCCGCCAGGCATGCCGAGGAGCAGATAAGCCCCTCGCTATGCTCTTTTAAAATTTTTTTGTTGATCCTCGGATAGTAGTAGAAGCCGTCCAAAAACGCGCGCGAGCTAAGATACATTAAATTTTTGTAGCCCGTCTCGTTTTTGGCAAGCAGTATCAAGTGGTAGCGCTGGCGGTCGCTTTTATCGCCGATATCGTCGTGGTTGTGCAGGTAGGTCTCGATGCCGATGATCGGCTTGATGCCGTGCTTTTTCATCGTCTGATAAAAGTCTATCGCGCCGAACATATTACCGTGGTCGGTGATCGCGCACGCCTTGGTGCCGCGGCTCTGCAAAAGCTCGGCGAGCTCGCTTACTTTATTCGCGCCGTCTAGCAGCGAATACTCGGTGTGAAGGTGCAGGTGGGTGTAGTCGCTCATTTTTGGTCCTTTTTTGATTTGGAGATTATATTAAATTCGGGCTTTAGAAACGGTCAAATTTAATGAAATTTTAGCTTAAATTTGGGTGCGGAATTTTACGAGCAAATTTTGTTACGGAATTTTACTTCGGAGGTTTTACATTCTGAATCTTACGGATTAAATTTTGACAAAATTTTAAGTTTAAAATGCTGTGATGAAATTCCACTATCATAAAATTTCACCTCGATGGAATTTTGAGCTAACGCAATTCCGCAAAATTCCACGACTTAAGTCATCGTAAAATTTTGCGGTTTAGAATTCCGTTTGCAAAGCCTTGCGGCTCTACGATCTTGAGAATTCCACGATCGCTTTGGCAAGCTCTCTAGTAGGATCAACGAAAATTTTATCGCTTTTGATTAACGGCAAAAATAGCGGCAGCTCGGTGCAGGCAACGACGTAAATATCGGCATCGATTTTGCCTAGCAAATTCTCAAAAGCCCCCACGTATTCGGCAGTCTTGCCCGCCTTAACGCCTTTGTAGATGCAATCCATCAAAACCGCTTGATTTTCTTCACCAAGCTCCACGCTGATTAGCCCCGCTTCTTTGAGCGGATCGTCGTAAATTTTAGCTTTTTTTGTACCGATAGTGGCTAGCACAGCGATTTTATGGGCGTTTGGATAATTTTTGCGGATCGCTTTTACGGTGACCTCAGCGATATGAATTAGCGGGATTTCCGCCGCAGCTTCTACATCGTCTGCGAAAAAATGCGCCGTGTTACACGCCATCGCAAACGCCTTGCAGCCTGCATTTTTGAGCCTAACAGCGCTCTCACTTAGGCGCGGAAGCGGATTTTCACCTTTGCCTAAGATAAACGCCGTGCGATCTTCAATCTGCGGATAGCTATCGATTACAATCGGAATATTTTCTTGATCGCTGCCCGCAGCGGTCTCTTCTATGATCTTCATATACAGATCCGCACTCGCCAAAGGTCCCATTCCACCGATAATCCCAACTCTTTTCATAGCTCGTCCTTTCTAAATTTTAATTGGGTTAATTCTCCCACTTACTCATATCCATTTCGTTTTCGCTCTTTGCGACGTAGATCGACGCCACAACATCGCCCGTTACGTTCATCGAGGTTCGCCCCATATCCAAAATCGCATCAATGCCCAAAATCATTCCGTAAGCGATCGCCACGTTACCGCTTACCTTGACGCCGATAGACTCGAGCACTAAAAGCAGCATCAGCGCACCAGCTCCCGGAACTCCGGCAGTTCCGATCGCAGCAAGCATCGAAGTGATGATGATCGTGAGATAGTGGCTGCTGTTTAGATCGATACCGCAAGCATTAGCGATAAAGAGCGTGCACACGCCCAAATACACGGTCGTGCCGTTCATATTCACCGTAGCGCCCACGGGCAAAACAAAGCCGTAGATCGCCTTTGGAATTCCCATATCTTCGGCGGTTTGCATCGTAATCGGAAGCGTGCCGTTGGAGCTGCGGGTAACAAAAGCCGTAAGCATCGGCGGACGCACTTTTTTAAGGAATTTAATCGGGCTAACTCCGATAAGCATACAAATAACGCAATAAACCGCAAATACTTGAATCGCAAGTCCCACGTATAGGGTAATCGTGACATTTAATAGCGAGCTGAAAGCCTCGATACCGCTTTTATTAAACACTACAAACATTAGCGCAAAAACGCCAATTGGTGCGTATTGCATCACCCAATGCACGACCTTAAACATAATTTCGCTCATTCCATCGAAAAAATTATAAACCGTATCAGCGGAATTTTTAATACGAGCATCACTACTGTCGCGGCAAAACGCAAGCCCTACGCCAAGAAATAAGCAAAACGCGATGATCGGCAAAATTTCGCCCTTGGCTATGGAATCAAAAGGATTCGTAGGAATTATATTAAGCAAAATTTTACTCATACTAGGCGCGTTCGCTGCCTTTTCGACAGCCTTGGACGCATCGCTTAGATCAAGCCCGCTACCTGGAGAAAATACAAACGCACACGCTAGGCCGATGACGATCGCAAAAAGCGTAGTTATAGCGTAAAATATGATCGCCTTAACGCCTACTTTGCCCAGGTGCGCTGGCGAGATACTGCTAGTGCCCACGATGAGCGAACAGATAATGATCGGCACCATGATCATCTTTAAAAGCCGCACGAAAAGATCTCCCAAAGGCGTTAAAATCGCTACCCACGTGGTATCGCCCACCGGCATATTTTTAGGTAGTAACATACCAATCGCAGAGCCCAACACTAAAGCGATAATGATGCGCCAAAGCAAGCTTGAGTTAAAATAAAAGGCTAAAATTCCGCCTTTTTTCGTTTGATTTTCTGACATGGACATCTCCCTGCACTAAGAATTTTAACGGAATTCTACCGCAACTTGCCATAAAATAAAATTTAATCGGTCGCCAAATGAAAGTTAAATTTGAAAATTCAATCGCGAGTTTGCCGCATTTTAAAGCGGGAATTATGCAGCAGGCTTTGTCTTTTGAAGTTATGAAGCGAAATTTCAAAGGAAAAACGACGCATGAAATTTATAGAATTTTGCGGATTTTGATGTAGTGAAAAGCAAAAAATTTTGTGGTGGTGGGCTCACTAGGACTTGAACCTAGGACCATCCGGTTATGAGCCGGATGCTCTAACCAACTGAGCTATGAGCCCGCCAGCGGTAAAAAAGAAATGTGATTTTACAAAAATAATCTTAAAACGGCGTTAAATTTTAGCCGCGGAATTTTATGGCGCCTAGATCCGCCCAAATAGTGGCTAAATTTCACGCCAAAGCGCGCGACTTTGTCTGATTTCCGATCAGATCACTTTCGTGCGCACAAGGCGGCGTAAATTTAAGACGAAATTTTATATAAAATTTCAGGGCTCTTAAATCCGCCGCCATAATCTAATTCGCCCTTAAATCGTGTGAATTAATAGCTTTTTACTTGAATAGGCTCCGATAGCATTTTAGGGACGCCCGGTAATTCATACGCTCCCCGGCAGATATTATTTTCGGCATCGGGACCTTTTGCGATGGTGATCGTTTTATTTTCGCCGTCCACGCTGATTAGGAAACATTTATCTCCCTTCAAGCTTTTCAGATAAGCAGAATTCGCTCCGTTAGGCTCTAACGGAACATTCGTCATAACCAAAAAATCGGATGCGAATTTGCCTTGGGAGATATAATAAGCGTCTAGATCGTATTTAACGGTACTTAAATTTGTCGCTAATCTAGAAATCTCCGCATCATCTCTAGTAGTCAGCCCTGGTTCCGCAATCGCTACTGCAGGTAAAGCGATCGCTACGATACAAACCGCAGCTACTATCGTCGCTACGGATACTTTTTGGGGCGTTACGTCATATTTGTAGTTCTGCAGCGACTCTGCGGCGACGGCAAGCGAGCTTTTATTTTTGCGCACCATATCGCTAGTAAAAGGTAAAAATAGAAATTTACTGTATTCCATAAGACCCAATCCCGCGGGAGCGGTCCGACTAAAATGGTTAAGGATTAAACCCGACAAATAAGTTAAGATAGCCAAGATCCAACCGCCCAGAAAAAACCAAATAATGCTGCCTAAAATACGCATATTTTACCTCTTTATAAATTTATGCAAATCAAGCAAGCCGCCCGCTTCGAGCGGCTCGCACAACCTCTCATCCGTTTCGCAAAGCATTTGGCACAACTCGCGCGAAAAGACGCGCCAAAGCGCTATGGCGCAGCAAAACGCTAAAACGTGTCGAAACACTAAGAAATGCTAAGGCGTACACCCCGCACGACGCGCCCACGCCTGCGGCTATGGCGTGCAAAACGAGCCTTGTGCGTGCAAAACTCCTGTACGCAAAACGACTGCGGAATTATAGGGGGGGGGCGGTTAACGATTGGCAACAAGCGCTTTCACGCGATAAAATTTTACCCTGCAAATAGCTGTAGCAAGGGAGTTTACGAAATTTAAAATTTATTTTGAAAAAGTTATGAATTTTAAAATTTTGATGATAGAATTTTGAAAAATTTTATAAATTTTTATGAATTTTGCGAACCAAAATTTTAGAATTTTCACGGCGCGGTAAAGCTAAATTTTAAAATTCTGCTACGAATTTTGATATGGATTTTGACGCGAGCTTTGATGGGAAGGTCTTACCTTTAAATTTGGCGCGAAGTTTCGCAGCATAAATTTTAACGGAAGCCCTTAAAACGAACTTTAGCGAAGAGCTTGTAGCAAATTCCAAAAACCCTACGGCACAAAGTTTAACTAAAACCGGTGCGACGACGCCGTATTCAAAAACGGCAAAATTTCACGCTTGAAAAGCGGGATTGTATCGCTCGCTAAGTCTCAAAGCTTAACAAATCCGTGCGCGGCAAAATCTCGCGGCACATTACTAGCGGATTTTTTACTCGCGCCCTTAAAATTCTGCATATACGTTGCTTCGCAAAAATTATCACGCTGCAAAATTTCAAAAGCCTAGCGTCGCACTACTTTGCAAACTTCTAGTACCACTCTATTCATAGACAGCTACCGCATTATTTTACAAAATTTTAATCTCACGCCGTCTCAAGCCGAGCGTTATGCTACTTATGCAAATTCTAGCTTCGCGCTGCGCAGAGCCAAGCCGATCTGAGCCGAGATGCTAGCCTAATCCTCCGCTTCGCTCTCCGCCGCAATCGCCTCGAGGCTTAAAATTTCATCGACGTCCTCGAGCTGCGCTACGCCGCTTCCGGCGATGCTTCTGATACTTGCGTGCATCGCGATCGCGCCGTCTCGCGCACGCGCGATCTGTTTTTCGCGCTGTTTCCAGATGCGCTCCATCGCGTTGCGCTCCTTATTTAAGCTCTCTTGCATGCCGACGAATGCCGAGACGATCGTCTTTATCTGGTTTGCAAACTCGGGCGAGGTCAGATAGTCGTAGAGCATCGCCGTTTTGCTATCTTGATTTTGACCCGATCTTTTGGCAAACGCAAGCGCCACGACATGTTCGCGCAAGACGGCGCAAAGCCCCTTAAATTCCTCAAACGAACAGATCCAGATGCTAGCATCGCTCGGCGCTTGATGCAGCCTAGGGCTGTGAGGCGGCATCTGCTCGGTGACGATAACGCCGATCTGCGCGCCCTCGCCTATCATATCGTCTTTGAGTTTGTCGATCCATTTGGGCTCGAAGCTTTTCGTGCGCTTGCTCTCGTATAAAATTTTACCGCAGCCCGCAAACTCCCTCGTATGCACCATCTGCACGCAGTCCGCGCCGCGCGCGCCCTTTTTGACCTCATCTATCTCGTCCAAAGGAAAGCTTAGCCGCAGATACTCCTGCAGCGCGAGCTCCTGCACCTCGCCCTGAAGCTGCTGCGAGCCCACCTCCGAGCGGCGCTTAAGCTCGTTTATTTGGCCGATTAGGCTTTGGATCTGCTCATCCTTTTGGCGAAATTTCAGCTCGTTTTCCTGCGAAATTTGTTTCGAAAGCCGCTCTCGCTCCATATTCATGCGGTTGGTTAGCTCGATCTCGGATTTAGCTTTATTCTCGGCCTCAAGCTCGCTAAATTTACGCTTTTGCGCCTCCATTTCGGCCTTTATTAAATTTAGCTCGGAAATTCTTTGCGATTTTTCTTGCAGCTCCTTTTGTAAAATTTCAAATTTTGCCGCGTTTTCGCTCTCGATCTGAGATTTCGCAAGAGCTAAAATTTTCTCTCGCTCGCTGTTTAGTGCGGAATCGGTCGCCGCCTTTACGCGCTGCTCAAAGGCGTTTTCCTTCGCTTGCAGCTGAGCCAGATGCTTCGCGTACTCCTCGCGCTTAGCGGCGATCTCGGCTTCAAATTTAAGCGTGGCTTCGTTTTGCTGCTGCTGCCACTTTCGCTTCTGCTGCAAAATTTCATCTTCAAATTTAGCTTTGATATCGCGCTGCAGCGCCTCGTCTATATCGATCTGAGAGCCGCAGTGCGGGCACTTTACGTTAGCCATCTTTGCCCCTTAAACTCTGCTCTTTCATCTTTTCAAATTCCTGCGAAATTTGCGCGGCATTAGGCTCATCCGCCATTTTATCGAGCACGGAGTTGTAGCGATTTACGAGCAGTATCGCAAGCGCCGAAAAGCAAAAGCCCGGCAGCAGCTCATAAACGACCGCCGAAAGCCCCGATAATATCCAGCAAATGACCGTGATACCGCCTACGAGCATACCCACTAGAGCCGAGAGCGCGCTCATTTTTTTAGAATACAGGCTGAAAAGAAGCACCGCTCCGAAGCTCGCGCCAAATCCCGCCCAGGCGTTACCCACGACGTTTAGCACCGTATCGTTTGAGCCAAACGCCAAGATCGCGGCAACCGCGGCGATGATCACGACGGCGATACGGCTGCTTAGCGTCTGCGTGCGCTCGCTCACCTCTTTTTTATAAAACGCGAAGATAAAATCCTTCGTAACCGCGCTCGCGCTTACCAAAAGCTGGCTTGAGATGGTGCTCATAATCGCCGCCAGCACCGCAGAGATTATGACGCCTAGGATAAATGGATGAAAGAAAATTTTACCGAGCTCTAGGAAAATTTTTTCGGGATCGTCTATGCTAAGACCCTTTTGCGAAAAATAGACAAAGCCGATCAAGCCGCTAAGCATCGCGCCCGCAAGACCTAGCACCATCCACGAAATTCCGATACGGCGCGCGCTATCAAGCTCGCGCGAGCTTCTAATCGCCATAAAGCGCACTATGATGTGCGGCTGCCCGAAGTATCCGAGCCCCCAAGCAAGCAGGCCCAAAACGCCTAAGAAGCTTTGATTGTAAAATAGATCAAGGTGGCTCGCGCCGTATAGCCGTACCTGCGCCAAAAAGGAGCTGTCCGCAGGGATCTGCAGCGCGAGGTAAGAAAACAGAGGGATCAAAATAAGTACCGCAAACATCAGTGCGCCCTGAAATGCGTCGGTGATCGCGACGGCCTTAAATCCGCCGAAAAAGGTATAAAACACGACAATTAAGATCGTAGCGACCGCGCCGTATGTAAAATTTAGCCCGAAAAAGCTCTCAAATGTCTTGCCGCCCGCGATGATGCCGCTGCTAACATAGAGCGTAAAAAATATGATGATCAAAAGCCCGGAGATGATGCGAAGCGTCTTGGTGCGGTCTTTAAAGCGGTTTTCTAAAAAATCCGGGATCGTGACGCTGTCGCTTGCTACCTCGGTGTAAATTCTAAGCCTTTTGGCAAGAAATTTATAGTTGCACCACGCGCCCGCGCAAAGTCCTAGAGCTATCCAGATATTGCAAATCCCCGTCGCAAACATCGCGCCCGGCACTCCCAAAAGCATCCAGCCGCTCATATCGCTAGCGCCCGCGCTAAGCGCCGTTACGAATGGGCCCAGGCGGCGATTGTCGAGCAGATACTCGCTTAAGCTCGCATTCTTGTCATAATAATACCTACCTATAAAAATAAGCGCGCCGAAATATATCGCGATTGCGCAATAGGTCCAAAAGCTCATCGTTACCTCCTTTTAAAAAAGCTAATTTTACTCTATTTCAAATAAAATTTTACTTTCGGAATTTAGCCAGATTTTAACGAAATTTTAGTATTCTTGCCATTTAAATTTTAAGAAAAAGGCGCCTTGGTTGAACGAGAAAATTTTAAAGGTCGTATTTGTTTTGACTGTAATCGCCGTGGGGCTTTATTTCACCTATCCCGAACTGAGCGAAGCGCAAAAAATTTCATACGCCAAAAGCTACGGCATCACTCTTATTTTGACCTCCGGTGGCATTGTGATCGGTATCGCATTAGGATTTATGCTGGCATTTTTAAAATTTCTAAACAATAAATTTTTAAGCTTCATTATCGACGAATACATAGACATCATCCGCGGAACTCCAATCGTTATCCAACTGATGGTGTTTGTGTTTATTATCTTTGCTACGTGGAGCAATAATATCGCAGCTGCGATCTTTGCGCTGGGGCTTAATAGCTCAGCTTACGTCGCGGAGATCGTGCGCGGCGGCATAAATAGCGTCGATCGCGGCCAGATGGAAGCCGCGCGTGCGATGGGGCTAGGCTACGGCACGGCGATGAAAGAGATCGTCTTTCCACAGGCGATAAAAAATATCCTGCCTGCGCTTGCGAATGAGTTTATTAGCCTATTTAAAGAGACCTCGGTCGTGGGTCTCGTAGCAATTACTGATCTTACGTTTTTTTCAAAAAGCATGCAGGCTGCGCTTTATACCGTCCAGCCGATACTTTTTGCCGCAGTACTTTACTATGCAAGCGTGAAATTTTTCTCGTTTTTAGTAAAAATGCTAGAAAGTAGGTTAAACCGCAATGATTGAAATATCAAATTTAACCAAATCCTACGGCAATTTATCGGTGCTAAAAGGAATTTCAAAGACCATAAATAAAGGCGATATCGTAGCAATCATCGGTCCAAGCGGCGGTGGTAAATCGACCTTTTTGCGTTGCTTAAATCTGCTCGAAATTCCGAGCGGCGGCACTATTAAAATAGACGGCGAGTATATTACCGATAAGCACACTGATATTAATAAAATTCGCCGCAAAGTTAGTATGGTGTTTCAGCATTTCAACCTCTTTGCAAATAAAAACGTGCTGGAAAATTTAACTCTAGCACCCATAAAAGCGGGTATTTATACTAAAGAACAAGCCTACGCAAAAGCAGAGGAGCTGCTACAAAAGGTCGGTCTTAGCGATAAGGCCTATACTTATCCACACAAGCTTAGCGGCGGACAAAAGCAACGCATCGCAATCGCTAGAAGTTTGGCAGTAAATCCGGACGTGATTTTATTCGACGAGCCTACCTCGGCACTAGATCCCGAGATGATCGGCGAGGTGTTAGGTATAATGAAAGAGGTTGCCAAAGAGGGAATCACGATGCTTGTGGTAACGCACGAGATGGGCTTTGCACGCAATGTCGCAAATAGGATTTTTTTTATGGAGGGCGGTAAGATCGCTGTGGACGATACGCCTAAAAACGTATTTGAAAATCCGCAAAATCCGAGATTGAAAGAATTTTTAAATAAAATTTTAAACCACTAAAGGAGAGGGAAATGAAAAAATTTATGAGATTTTTAGTTGCGGGCGCTTTGCTTTGCAGTTCGCTAATCGCTAAAGACATCACCAAAGATACGCTCATCGTAGGTACAAACGCCGAGTATCCGCCGTTTGAGTTTGTGGATGAAAACTCCAAGGTCACCGGCTTTGATATGGATCTGGTAGCCGAGCTTGCCAAGCGCGCGGGGGTGAAATACGAAATTTTAAATATGAGCTTTGACGGGCTAATCCCTGCGATTAAAAGTGGCAAGATCGACATGATCGCCTCGGGAATGAGCGCGACACCGGCTCGCAAAAAGGCTATCGATTTCACAGCTCCTTACTATAAAGTCGAAAATTTATATGTCAAGCGCAAGGACGATAGCTCGTTAAATTCCAAGGCGGATCTGCAGGGTAAGCGCCTTGCCGCGCAGCTAGGCACCATTCAAGAGCTTGCGATCAGAGATATCAAAGGCGCCGAAGTTAGCGCTACGGAAAACGTTTTTGTAGCCGTTATGTCGCTTAAAAACAAAAAGATCGACGCACTTTGCGTAGATTCATCCGTGGGCTACGAATATCTTAAGAAAAACGACGATCTAACCGCATTTTTTAAAGAATCCGACGGCAGCGAGGGCTTTTCGATCGCATTTGATAAGGGCAAGTATCCCGAGCTGCTCACTAAATTTAACACAGCGCTTGAGGAGATGAAAAAGGATGGAAGCTACGAAAAGCTTTTGGAAAAGTATAATTTAAAATAATCCGCAAAATTTAGGCGCAAATTCCTCTCATAGAATTTGCACCGCCCAAGAGGAATCCTATGAAAAAGATATTTTTGACACTTGCGATTTTGCTCTGCACGCAGAGCTTTGCGGAGCAAAAAGACAGATATGGCATCGCTGCGTTTGCAGGTCTTGGCAATGACGGCAGAAGCTTCGTTTTTACCTTCAGAAAGGCTCAAAAGGATCGCTTCTTTCCCTGCGATTTAAAAAATTTAAACATAATCGCCGCGGGCGCTTCGAGGTGCATAACGGACACTAAGGAGCTAAGGAAATTCGACAAAGAATATAAAAAAGCTCTCGAGTCCGTGATAAAACCCGGCAAGCGCTACTACGTAAATTTAATCAATCGCGGCAACGACGCCTATGTTTGCGACGTAAGCGATCCTAAAAGTAATCTGCGATTGGATCTGGTAGCGGCGGGATTTGCCGTGCCAATAACCGACGATAGCGAACTGCTTTTAAAAGCCGCCGAGGAAGCCAAAGAGGCTAAGCGCGGAATGTATAGCGCAAAATTTTGGGACGTTACCAACTGCATCCTAAACGGCGTACCTATACCTAAAAAAGACGAGGATAGATGAGCGAAATTTACGCGCTTAGCGACGATGCCTTAACGCCGCCGCAAACTATCTTTTCGCAGATAGATGAAATTTTGCGCTGCGGCGTAAAACTCGTGCAGTATCGCAGTAAGCTCGCCGCGCAGGATGAAGCCTTAATCCGCTCTCTCATCGGTCTTTGCGAGGATTACGGCGCCAAACTCATCATAAACGACGATGCGGTGCTTGCTAAAAAGCTTGGCGCGCATGGCGTGCATATCGGAAAGGACGACGGCGAGACGGCGCAGGTGCGCGAGTTTTTAGGCGCGGATAAGATCGTCGGCGTTAGCTGCTACGCTGATCTTGCTAGCGCGCAAAAGGCCGAGGCGCAGGGCGCTAGCTACGTAACCTTCGGCTCACTAAGGCGCGGCAAGACAAAGCCTGATGCGCCGCTTTGCCCCGATGCGCTTGTGCAAGAGGCGCGAAAATCTTTAAACCTCCCAATCGCCGTAATCGGCGGAATAAACTTAGAAAATTTAAATGAAATTTTAGCTCTCAAGCCTGATTATATCGCGATGGTAGAGGCGATCTACAGACCCGCTTCGATCACGCAGAATTTAGCAAATTTAAAGGAAAAAATGGATGAATATATTTGACGCCGTGATTTTAGGCATCGTCGAGGGGCTGACGGAGTTTCTGCCCGTAAGCTCGACCGGGCATATGATCCTGGCCGCAAAACTAATGGGCTTACAGCAGACCGATACGCTTAAATGCTTCGAAGTCGTTATCCAGCTAGGCTCGATCCTAGCGGTCGTTGCGATGTTTTACAAGCGGCTTTTGGTTGATTTTAAGCTCTGGTGCAAGCTCATCGTGGGCTTCATCCCCACCGCTGCGATCGGATTTTTGCTCTATAAAAGTATCAAATCTCTATTCGCGCCGCAGACCGTCGCCTACGCGCTGATCGGCTGGGGTATTATTTTTATCGCGGTCGAGCTCTTTCGCAAGGCGCGCCCGAGAGAAAGCGAGCTAGAGCATCTGGATCAAATTTCATACGTTCAGGCCTTTATCATCGGACTTTCGCAATGTTTTGCGATGGTGCCGGGCACTTCGCGCAGCGGCGCTACCATCATCGCAGGGCTTTTGTGCGGGCTAAGCAGAAACCTAGCCGCGCGCTTTAGCTTCCTGCTCGCGATCCCTACGATGTTTGCGGCGACTTTTTACGATACCTATAAAAATTTAGACACCTTCGCGCAAAACTCCGACAATATCACGACCTTTCTCGTAGGCGGCGTAGTGGCGTTCGTAGTGGCGCTTGCGGCGATCAAACTATTTCTAAGTTTCGTTTCGAAGTTTGACTTCATCCCGTTTGGAATTTATAGAATTCTAATCGGCGTCATATTTTTCATCTTCGTTTTTTAAACGCAATCATCAAAGGAATTTCATGAGCCTGGCAAAAAATATCGGCGCATTTTTAAAAGATAGATTTAGCCTTCTATCGGTATTTGATGGCGCGGTGCTAAACGCATACGTGCTAGTTTTAGTATTAAATTTAGCCCTCGGGTTGCTTCTTATCGCGCGCGGCGGCGAGCTGCTCTCTGCGCAGGCGCTGTTTTTCGTGGCGTCTGCGATCTGCGGCGTGACGATACTTTTTTTCGCACTTTACGCGCTTAGCTTTTACAGCGCTAGGCTATATAAAATTCTCGCCTTTGCGCTTCTGGCGATAAACGCAATCTTCGCGATCGCTCAGATTTTTTTGATCTTTAGCCTGGAACTTACCTACTCGCACGGCACGCTGGACGCGCTAGTGCAAACTACGCCCAAGGAGGCCTTCGAGTTCGCGCATGCGTTTTTAAATTTTAAGCTTATCGCGACTTTTTTGGCGCTTTTGATCTTCGTCATCGTCGCTCTTAGGCTTAGAGTGAGCCAGCGAGCGCGAATGAAGCTATGTCGCGCGATAAAGCTAGCCTTTCTGCTTAGCTTGCTCGTTTTTATCGCGCATACGGCATTTAAAAGCTACGTAGCCAAAAGCTCGAAAATGCGCGCCAGCATCATAATCGCGCTAAATAAAATTCCGATTTATAACTTTGCTTTCGTTACGAAGGATTATTTCGGCGCCGATTTTAAAAGTGTGCGCGAGCTGCAAGCCGGATACCAAAGCATTTACGCCTCGCATTCGCATAAAACCGCACCAAACCGCATCTCAAACGTCGTTTTCATCATCGGAGAGAGCCTGCAGCGAAATTTTATGAGCCTATACGGCTACTATCTGCCCACTACGCCGAACTTTCAAGCGCTTGAGCAAAGCGGAAATTTAATTGCCTTTAGCGACGTCGTCTCGCCTGGAGCTAAGACCAACGACGTATTAAAATACGTGCTAAATTTCGGAAATTACGAGAGCGAAAAACAGCGCCCGTGGAGCGCCAACCTCGACATCGTAAATCTCGCGCGGCTCGCAAACTACGAGACCTTTTGGATCAGTAACCAGGAGCGCTACGGACAGTGGGCGGTCGCAAGCGGCGCGAGTGCGCAGATGACGGATCATTCGGACTTTACGAATCAAATCCCGGTTTACAAATACGCCTACTCGCTCGACGAAGTTATGCTTCCGAGTATAAGAAATTTCAAATCCGGCGTGAAAAAATCGCCCCTTGCGCGCAAGGACGAAAGCTCCGCCGCAGAGGCGGGCGGCGCGCAGATGAAGGATAAATTTTTCATCCTTCATCTGATGGGCTCGCACCCGAGCTACGAGTTTCGCTATCCGAAAAGCTTTGCTAAATTTAGCGCCGCGGACATCTCGCGTGAGCCACTTGATGAGGGGCAGAAAAAAGAGCTCGCGCACTACCTAAACACCGTGGCTTACAACGATTTTATCGTAAGCGAAATTTATAAAATTTTCGCAAACGACAACACGCTGATAGTCTATTTCAGCGACCACGCCCAGAGCCTTTATCAGTACCGCGGCAAGCTAATCCACGGCGGCATCAACCGCTTCACGCTCGAAATCCCGCTGATTTTCATGGCGTCTGATAAATTTAAAGAGCAAAACGCTGATCTTTGGGCGCGCATCGCGGCAGCCAAAGACAGGCCGTTTTTAAACGACGATCTCATCCACGCGATTGCGGAAATTTTAGAGATGACCGACCTCCCCGAGTACGATCCCGCTCGCTCGGTGATAAACGCGGATTTCAACGCCTCGCGTCCGCGCATCATCGAGGGGGTCGATTACGATAAGGTTTACAAGCTGCAAAAGGAATTTGGCGAGTAAATTCGGTGAAATTTTGCGCCTTTTAGCTACGTAAAATTTCGCCTCTTAAAATGCGCTCTTATCGCAAATGCTCGCGCCCTAATTTAGCTTTCGGATGGGGGGCGTGTCTGCGTCAAATCTACGCTATCGCAAAGCTCTGCGGTAGAATTCTTGTGTTGCGAAATTCTGCTTAGCAAAATTCGGCTTTGTAAAATTTCAAAATTTGCGGCTAAAATTTCACGGCGTAGAATTTTCTATGCGTTCACGAAATACAAAAATTGCGAAGCTCGTTCGAATAGCGAAATTTTGAAATTTAGGAATTTTAAAATTTGGCGGTATAAAAATTTATCCACGCGGCATGGAATTCTACCGCTCAAATTTCACGGCGCAAAATTCCGCAGTACAAAATTTATCGATAGAATTCAGCCCGCAATTTAAAATCTCAAAATTCCAAGCCGCGAAATTTTATGCCGAAGAATTTCATGCCCCAATCGGCACGGAGTATCTGCTGTCGAGCCGCGCATAAAATTCTACGCTTTAAAATTCCAAGCCATAAAATTTTACGCTACGAAATTTCACCGACAAAATTTTATGTCGCAAAACCCCGCGCCGTAAAATTTAAAAGCAGCTCTTGTTATAAAATTTCGCGAGCTTAATTTACGCTGCCGCAGCGGTATTTGCCCGCTACGAAGGTGATTTTATCGCGAATTTTAGCAATCTGTCTTAGCGCCTCCGCCAAGAAATCCACGTCGCTTTCGTCGTGGATGAACGAGAAGCTAACCCGCACCCAAGCGGGTTTGCGCGACATTTCGGTATCGGGTTGCAAGCCGAGCAGATCAAAGCCGTAAGGTGCTGCGCAGTCGCATCCTGCGCGGGTCTGGATCTCAAATTTCTGCCCGAGCACTCCGGATAGCGCGTCCGCGGCGAGCCCTTTCATATTAAAAGCAAAGATCGGCACGCGCGGCGCGGTCAGATTGCCGTAAATTTCAACCTCAGGGATTTTTGAAATTTCGCTTATGAAGCGCCTGCAGATCGCCTCTTCGCGCGACTTGATCGCCTCTAGTCCCGCGCTTTTGCGAAGCTTTAGGGCAAGATAAGCTCGCACCAGCGCGATGATGCCCGGCGTGCCCGCTTCTTCCAAGCGCTCCTTGTCGATTATAAAGCGCTGAGTTAGGGCATCCGCGTATTTGATTGTGCCGCCCCCTGCGAACGTCGGCTCCTCGCCGCGCAAAAGCTCCTTTCGCACCGCCAAAATCCCGCTAGCGCCCACGCCGCCCAAAAGCTTGTGCGCGCCGAAAAACACTCCGTCGCAAAAGCCGAGATCTACGTTTTCGTGCGCGATGAGCGCGCTAGCGTCCACAAACAGCCGCCCGCCATGCGCTTTTAGCATCAAGTAAGCACGCTTGTAATCAAGCTTAAGCCCCGTCACGTTCGATGCTGCAGTAAGTACGCCGTAAATTTCGCGCCCTTTGTTTGTGGATAAAATTTCGCCCAGCCGCGCAAAGTCTATCAGCCCGCTTCCGTCCAGTGGCACGCGCACTACCTCGCAAAACCCCTGTCTTAGGCTAATTTCAACGGAGTGATGCTCAAAAGGCGAGATGATGAAAAGCGGCAGCTCTTTTAGGCTCTCGCGCCGCAAACTGAGCCTATCTCGCGTTGCTGGCGGCAGGTAGATGCCTAAAATTTCCCAAAGCTTCTTAATCGCCGCGGTCGCGCCGAATCCGCAGGAGATCAGGTAGTAGCGCTCCTCGCAGCCCAGAAGCTCTTTGATTTTGGCTCTTGCATTTTCGTAGTAATCGCTCGTGATCTCGGCGCTCACTCCGCCTGCGGAGTGGACGTTGGCATATGTTGCAAGCACGCGCTCGATCTCCGCTTCTATAGGGCGATACGCGAGCCCCGAAGCGGCGAAATCGAAGTATTTGATCCCCTCTTTTAAGATGATATTTTCTTTGATCGTTTCAAAATCCAAAGCGCGACTCCAAAATTTTTGCAAATTATATCCAAACTCGCTAAAATTACGCCCGCAAGGAGGGCGAAATTTACGAGTTAAAAGACACGGCGCGAAATTTAGGCGATGTTGGTATCGACGCGATTTTGCAGTTTCATTTCGTATTTGACGAGATAGGTTGCATAAGCGGCTACGCGGACGTTTTCGAAGCGATCGAAAATGAAATTTTGCTCTGCTTTGAACACCTTAGCGAGCGCTTTAAATTCGGCGGCGAGTGTGAAGAGCAGATCAAAAAGGCGCTGATGAAATTCGCCAGAAGCGACCGCAAAAAGATCGGGATTTCAAAAATCTTGCCGCGATTTACAGCGCAAAAAATCACCGCAGATCTCATAAACGCGAAGTTTCTAATCACCGAAAAATCAAGCGAGCAAAGAGCGCAAAAGGCCCGTAAAAACGACCGCCTACCACGCGCGCTGCGCCGCTACCATATCACCGACAAAGTCCATTTTAGCAGTAACTTCGCGAGGTTTTGGTTTAGATTTATCGAGCCGAACCTGCCCGCGCTGCGCCGTGGCGAGATAGGGCGCGTGCTAAGTCTAATCAAAGCGGATTTCAACGCCTACGCGGGGCTTGGGTTTGAAATTTTAAGCAAGGAGCTGCTCGCAAAGTATCTAAATTTAGAGATTTCGCAAATTTCAAGCTTTTGGAACAAAGAGGTCGAGATCGACATCTACGCGAAATTTGAGAGCTTTTGCGTCGCGGGCGAGTGCAAATACAAGGAACGAAAAATTTCAAAAAACGTGCTAAATGAGCTTATGCTCAAATGCGAAAAAGCGCGCCTCGCGCCCAATCTGCTCGCGCTGTTTTCCAAAAACGGCTTTAGCGGCGAGCTACAAAACCTAAAAAGCGATAAAATTTTACTCTTTTCGCTCGAGGATTTTAAAATTTTACTTTGAATACGAACGTAAAATAAATGATTATAAGGGAATTATCATGAAAAATAGGATCTTGGCAGTATCGTTAGGCGTGCTTTTGAGCTTAAGCTTGACTGGATGCGATAAGAGGAAAATAGAGGATATTCAAACAGAGGATTTTTATGTCGCCAATCCGGATAAAGCAAAAAGCGTCTCCGAGGCGTGCGCCCTAGCCGATCTATCCAAAGAATCGGCAGAGATTTACGACAACTGCGAACGAGCCGCGATGGCGTATTTTAAAATCTTCTATAAAAGTATGATGCAAGCGGCATCAAGGCAAGAGGTAAAGGCGCAAGATGAAAAACAAAAAGCTATGTGCGAGCGCAAAGAGGTGCGAAATACGGAATTCGATGTGGAATGCTTTCTGTTTCTAGCCGTCACGGGTTTGCCGATAAACTCTACAGCGCCTAAAAATAGGCTGACTTATCTACTGGAGGAATGCAGAAATGATACAATCAGCCCGAAATGTAGGCTTTTAAGAAAGGAGATAAAGTTTCTCAAGGAAGACCTTAGAATGAGCAAAGAAGAGGTCTACGAGGCATTATCGAAAAAATTGCAAATCGTGATAAAAGACTATATTGATTTTTACGTATCGCAAGGTAGATTCGACGAAAATCCAAACAAGATAACAAGCATGACGGTCGAGCAGATAGCTCCAAACTCGATTAGCATAGGCACGACGAGCTATGTCAGCTGCTTTACTATAACCACAATCAATACAGGCAAAAACGCTAGTTTGGAGATACGAAAAGGCGCAAGCCAAAATGACGAATTCTGCATGGAAACATATAAATTGCCCGAAGTTGCAAAAATTCTAAATGAAAACGGCGGTGTTATTAGGCTTAGATAGCAAAATTTTATATTTTCAAATTTGATTACAAAGTCTTAAGAGTTTAATTTTAAAAACTGAAATTCCGCCGCTTGAAATTTTAAAGCGACGGAATTTTATGAAATTTCAGCTCGCGCGGGCGGCTGTGCTGCGCGCGACTTGCGCTACCGCGAGCAAACTCGCGTTGCTCGCACACAAACCTCGCGCCCCAAATTCCGTAAATTTAGACTATTTTTTCACCTTGATCACGTATGGCACCGATTTGATCACGCCTTTGGAAAAGAGCGTCTTGGTGTCCGCATACACGGCATCAAGCTCGGCTTTTGAGACGTCCGCATCGCTTACCTGCGCGTCCTTGTTATAGTATTTCTCGATCACGTCGATCGCGCCTTTTTGATCGCTCGGAGAGAGGGCTTTCAGCTGCTTTAAAACCAGCGCTGATTTGATAAACGCGCTTTTGCCGTGCACCGGCGCAAAGATCAATTTTACGTTGCTGTTGCGAAGATGCTTCGTGATCCTTTTCATCTCCTCGGCGCAATACGGGCACTCCGGATCGCCCACGATGTAGGTTACGTAGGGGTTGTTTTTATCAAACGACTCGATATAGGCAAATCTCGCGGGATCTATGCTCTTTAGCAGCTCAAGCGCGGCGGCATCCCTCGCGTCCTTTAAAATTTGAGTTCTCATCTTAAATAGCGCCGCGTCCGCCGCGTCCGCGAGCTTGGGCTCCTCAGTTACTGCCACTAGGCTTTTGGCGTCGTCGCTGGCTAAAAACGCCTCTTTTTTATCGCCCGAGCGGACGATCAGCAAATTTAACCCGTTTAGCGAGTTTAGTTTATCGATCGAGATGAGCTGAGCGTTTTTATCATTTAGACTTTGCTTTAGGTTTTTCACAAACTCCGCTTCGTTCGCATTCGCACCGAGCACAAAAGCTGCACATGCAGCCAAAACGTAGATGATTTTTTTCATAGCTTCCCTCCCCTTAAAATTTCGCCAATTATATCAATTTAAAATAAAATTTGTTATAATCGCGCCCTATCAATTTAAGGAGAAATTTATGGCTTATTCAATGGGCGATCTAAAAAAAGGTCTAAAAATCGAGGTGGACGGAATTCCGTTTAAAATCATAGAATACCAACACGTAAAACCGGGCAAAGGACCTGCTTTCGTGCGCGTTAAAATAAAATCTTTCATCGACGGCAAGGTGCTTGAAAAGACCTTCCACGCAGGCGATAAATGCGAGGCGCCGAATCTTGAGGAAAAAGAGATGCAGTATCTCTACGACGATGGCGAGGCGTGTCAGTTCATGGATACCGATAGCTACGAACAGATCGCGATCAGCGACGAGGATGTGGGCGAGGCGAAAAAATGGATGCTAGATGGTATGATGGTAAATATAATGTTTTACAACGGCAAAGCGATCGGCGTGGATGTGCCGCAGGTGGTGGAGCTTAAGATCGTAGAAACTGCGCCAAATTTCCGCGGCGATACGCAGGGCAGCAACAAAAAGCCCGCCACCCTTGAGACCGGCGCCGTGGTACAGATCCCATTTCACGTACTCGAAGGCGAGGTCATCCGCGTTGACACCGTCCGCGGCGAGTATATCGAGCGCGCAAATAAATAACCCTCCCTGTTTTTGCGAAATTTTGATTTCGCAAAAATTTCCTCTTTCTTTTGAAATTTATAAACTCCGAGCGATAAATTTAAACCGCGACCGTCACGTAAATTTTAATTAAAATGACTTTTTGGATTCGCCAAAATGTGGGATAATTTAGTCTAAATTTTACTCAGCGCTGATTTTTGCAAAATTTAGGATGGTTTTGCGATTAAATTTACGGATTTGAAATTTGAGTATAAAAACGCCCGAAAGCAAATCTTGCGACCCGCTTTCGGGCTTTGAGCTAAGCCATCTCTTCGATCAGCTTTAAAATTTCACCTTCACTTGGGAAACGAGGCCTAGCAAAATCTTTATTGAAGAAAAGCTTTCTGCCGTCAACTTCTACTAGAAAGTCTCCGCTGCCACCACCAGGGACCAACTCGACAACTGCATCCTTATAGACGCTTGTTATTTCATCTCTCACACGGAGAGCTTGCTGTCCATAAGATCAAGAATTACAAAAAGTAATTACAACCTTCATCTTTATTCCTTTCTAAAAAAAGTGCCACATTGTAGCCAAACTAGCTTAAATTTTAATATAAAGGCTCAATTTCGCGCGCCTCAGCATTTAAAATTTTTGGGCGAAATTTCGCAGTTTGCAAAGCTCTAAATTTTGCTGTCGCGGGCTTAAGGCTAGTCTTCAAATTTTAAAATTTCATCGTAGCAAAGATGAAAATCGCAGCCGTGCGCATGGAATTTTTTATCGCCATGAAAGTGCCCGAAATACCACCGCGCAGGCCTTATGAGCTCAAAGATCCTCTCTAAATACTCAGACGTTTTATCGGGGATACTTTTGCCGCACCAAAGGTATTCTTTTAAAAATTTCATCGCAAACCCTGGCGCCGTGTGGCTCAGTACCGCATCGATCCGCCCGCCCACGGCGATAAAATCGCGCGCATTTTGCACCGCATAGCTAAACTCCTCCTCGCTCGGAATCTCGCGCGCACCCACCAGCTAAGCCCCGGTATCCGATGCGCCTTATCGACGCTAAACGTGCCGCCGAAGCATAAAAAGCCGCCCCGCTATCTCGTAAATTTCGCCGCGTCGCAGCCAAAATATGTTTTTGTCGCCCACGCCCACGGTGCCACCAAATTTCCGCTCGCGCGGCAGCTCATCCAACATATCGAAATTTTCGTGATTTCCGTCTATGAAAAGAAGCGTGGCGGGGAAATATCTTTCTATATTTTTGCGCGCCATAAACTCATCTATCCGCTCGCTCCAAAACAGCCCGAAATCCCCAAGCACGATGACGAAATCATCGGCACTAAGCCCGCCCGCAAAGGCTTTGTTCGTGATTTTGCCGATCTCGTTTATTCCGTGTGTATCGCCGCAAAGATATATCATATTCCTCTCCTTTAATCTGACTCGCCGCGCTTTGCCACAGCCCATGCGAATGAAATTTTAAGCGCTAAATTTTACACGGCGCACGCCGCACGACCCTCTGTGCTCCGATCCGCAACCACGCAAATTTAATCCAAATTAAAAGCGTAAATTTGGGCGACGTATTTTAAAAGCACGGGCATCGAGCCTGTCGCCGCCTAAATTTAAAGCCGCAGCTTCCGATTTAGATTTCGCGGCGCAGATCTAAGCGGCGAAATCCGAGTAGGCGCAGCTTTGCTTGCTGCCACTAAATTTTAAATTTAGCGACGGATTTTGTAAATTTATAGCGAACCACATAAATTTAGCGGCGGATTGCGCAATTTCCGCAAAGAGCTTTGTAAATTTCAACGAACTTTGTAAATTCCACGGCGAGCCGCCTAAATTTAAAGATTAAATTTAAAGCCTGCCGCGCAATTTCGTTGCCAGCGCGGCGCCGATTTTTTCGTAGCCCTCTTTTTGTAAGTGGATCTCGTCTGGGCGGATAAGCCCGCGCTCGCGCCAGCCGCGCCAGCCGCCATCCTCATCCATAAGACCGGCTATGTCGTAAAACATTGCCCCTTCGTCTCGCGCTAGATGTGCTAGTACCTCCGCAGCGCGTGAGGCGTTTGGCACTTTAGGGCTTCGCGGCGGTGCTACGAGCAGGATTTTTGCACCAGGAGCTGCAGAGCGGACAGAGCGAAGCAGCCCACGGATGCTTTGGTAGAATTTTTGCTCGTCAAATTTCGGATCCATCGCATCGTTTGTACCGTAAGCGATGACTACGAGATCGTATCTAAGTCCCGAAAAATCCCTATCAAAGGCATCTGCGCCCCATTTTTCGTAGAGGTTGCTAAACGCGCCGTTGCTCGCACAAGAGTCTGCAAAGCGCGCGTTTTTGCGGTAAATTTTATATCCTCCAAGCTCTGCTCCGTCACGCAGCGATCGAATTTCGATCGGAAATCTAAGTCGCAGCTTAGAATACTCCCATTTCTGCGGCACTTCTTGCGAAATATACGCGCTTAGCCCACTTGCATCGCGCACGCGAAAAATCTCGCCGCCCTGATCCGATTTATGTAAAATTTCGACGTAAAAATCGCCGCTAAGCTGCTTTAGCTCCAGTCGCACATTAGCGCCCTTTTTGCCGGTAGCGATCACTCCGCATAGTGGGAAATCGGGGTCTTGCTCGGTGCGAGACGAGATCACATTAAAGCCGCTTTGCTTAAATTCTATATTTTCGCTTTTGTGATATTTAGGCATCATTGCAGGCACGAAGCCGACGCTGTTTTGCACAAAAAAGCCGTGCCTGAAAGCATCTATCAGCGCGTCGCTTCCTAAATGCGAATCGCCAAAAAATTTCACTCCAAAGCCCGCAGAGCTTTTTGCGTTTGCGGAATTTATGCCGCGAACGCCTGCGTTTGCCGCGCATCCGCCTAATAATGCAGCAAATAAAATCACTATAAATTTACTCAACTTCAATCCTTGATAAAATTTCTTTCGCTACCGCTTCGCAACCCTCTTTGCTCATATGAATGCCGTCGTCTTGGCGCACGCGCACGAGCTTCGAGCCGCTTTGCAGATAGGTTTTATAGACGCCTTTTTCGCACACCAGCGGGGTTGTTTGCATAAAATACCCGCCAAGCGCCATACTAGCGTCGGCATATATTTGATTTAGCAGCTGCGTTTTCTCCTCAAAATCTGGCTTTTGCATACACGGCATCGCTAGCCACAGCACTCCTGCACCGTGCGAGTGCGCCGTATCGTAGATCTCGCGCACCCTTGAGGCGTAAAACTCCCGCCAGCGCGGCGTTTTGATGCCGTAGGTCTTGCCGCCTGCGCGGTACTCCCAGACGTCGTTCGCACCCAGCAGCACGACTACGAGCTTAACGCCGCCGTTTTCGCGAAGCGCGGTATCGAGCGTCTTTTGCCAGTCGAAAGATTTCTTGCTCGCAAGCCCCGTAGATTGCTTGCTAAGATCAATCACCCTCAGGCTTCGCTTCGGGAAAAATTTCTTAGCGTTCATCCCCACGTATTGCATCAGGCTATCGCCCATAAAAAGCACCTCATCGCCTGCATTTAGGCGGATTTTGCCATCGTCGCTAAGCGAAATTTTAGCATCAATCTCCGCGGAGCTTTGCGTCGTTAAATTCTGCTCCAAGGCCTGCGTAGCAGGAAGTTGAGAATCGGAATTTTCGCCGCTTTGCAAGGTTGCGCTTGCCGTAACGGAGTTTTGTGACGCAGAGGAGCTGCGCGACACAGAGCTTGTTGTAGCCAGGCTTTGTGGCACGGAATTTTGCGAAGTAGAATTTTGAGGGATGGAATTTTGTGCGTAAGGCCCCTGCGCAGAATCGCGCGTTTTTAAATGATGCGTAGAATTATTTAAGGCAGAATTATTCTTTGCAGCATGGGCTTGCGGCTTGCTATCTTGCGGCTTAACGTTTTGCAAAGCATCGTGATCTCGTGCCCTCGTGCTTTGCAAAGCTTGATTTTCTGCCATGCGATCTTGCGCAGGTTTTTTAAAATTTTTGCTTCCGCTATGCGGACTTGCGTCCTCATCCTTGCTAATATCCTCGCCTTTGATGCGCTGCTCAAGCTTATCTGCGACATTTGCAATTTTTTCGTAGATCTCTCCGCCTACGCGAAACGGCGAGCGGCGCAGCCATTCTTCCAGCCCAAAATCATCGTGAAATCGCTGCTCCAAATAATAAAGCAGCGAGCCTTGCATAAAAAATGCCGAGAAAAGCAGCGCAAAAAGCAGAGTCGAAACAAACCTAAGCATCTAAAATCCTGCGTAGATGAAATTTGGAATTCCGCTTGGCATCAGCGCGAAAATCAGCGTGAAGATCACGCCGAGCGCGAGAGCTTTAGGCAAAAACGGCAGCTCGGCAAAAAGCGCGATTAAAGTATCTTTAAGAGCTGAAATTTTAGGATAAACAAAAATCCCCGCTAAAATCACCGCAAGCACCGCTAGCTCGCTAATATCTCCGAAAGCTCGTGCTCGGGCAAAAGCACCCAAAATCGCCGCCGCATCCGGAAGGGAATTGGCGAAAAAAATCCAAGCGAAACTTACAAAAATATAGGTGCAAAAAAGCGCTAAATGCGGATTTAGCGGCTTTACGCCCACTTTGGTAAGACATTTTAAAAATACAAGCGCTGCTCCGTGCAAAAGCCCCCAAATCAAAAAATTTAATCCCGCGCCGTGCCAAATGCCCGAGAGCGCAAATGCGATTAGCAAATTTACGCAGGTACGTGCAAAACCCCTGCGCGAGCCGCCGAGCGGGATATAAATATAATCGCGTATAAACGTGGATAAGCTGATATGCCAGCGATCCCAAAACTCGCCTAAATTCTTAGCCGCGTAGGGCATATTAAAATTCTGCGGCAGCTTAAAGCCCATCGCAAGCCCAAGCGCCCGCGCCATATCGATAAAGCCGCTAAAATTCGTATAAAGCACCACGCCATAAAGTAGCAGTGCAGCTAGAATTTGCGCCGCGGAGGACTCAGGCTCGTCGCCGTAAACGCCTGAAATCACATCGCTATAATACGCGCCCAAATAGCCGCTAATAAGCAGTAGCTTAACTAAGGCAAAAATTATAAGTACATAAATTTCATCGGCATTGCCAAAGTGCTTGAAGCGATCAAACTGTGGCAGTACTGGCTCTACGCCCTTGGCAGCGCTAGCGCGCCCGATAGGACCCATCACGACGCTGGGGAAAAACGCTAAAAAGCACGCCAAGCTCAAAAAGCCCTGCTCGCCGCATTCGCGCCTATAAACCGAGACGAAATAGGTGATCGACATAAAAACATAATATGAAATTCCAAGCGGAAACGCCACGCTGTCGACGGCACCTAGGTGAAGCGCAGCAAGCGCGGCATTGAAAAACTCCCTGACGTAGCCATAATATTTAAAAAATGCGAGAAAAAATAAGCCGCCAGCAACTGCCGCAAGCATCACTGCACGCGCCTTCGCAGTGGGTAGTGGGAGCTGCTTTGCTATGCCAGCTTGTTTTGTTGCGCTCATCTGCTTGGCTGCCGCTTTACGCGAGAGTTTTTTCTTGTGCGAAGACTGCTTTGCGGGCGGTATGGTTTTTGTGACTACGCGATTAGCGCGCGCGATACACACACCTGCAAAATATACGAAAGCACTATAGGCTGCAAGCACCAGCGCAAAGCGAGGATTTACGGAGCACATGAAGCCATAGCTTGCCAGCAGGATCAGGATTTTTTGCGCGAAAATGTGATTTTTGAGCGTCCAATAAACGATTAAAAACGCTAAAAAAGCAAGGACAAACTCGGGCGAAAAAAATGTCATTCAATCTTTCCAATTTAAATTTTTAAAGCTCTTGCGGGCTTTTAGACGCTTGCAACGCGAGATTTATATGAAGCAAAAAAGCTTTTTTTAAATCGCTTACAGCGCGATATTTTATGCGCAGGTGCGGCATTGCGCCGCTAAACGCTCTAATAAATCTAGCGTCCAAATCCTTAGATTTCATGGACAGCTTGCAGCAAGCCCTTGCCACGTGAGCGAAATTCCACAACAATGGCAAAATTTGAAACGCAAATGAGGGCTCGACGCACGAATAAAATTTTTAAACGCGCTGAGTGCTTTGCATCAAATTCCCACGAAACCTCGCAAACGCAGTCTCGCAAGTTCTACCCGCAGGATTTCAAAATAAGCGCCTTTTGGAATCATGCCATATAAATTAGGCGCGCGATGCTGCTAAAATCTTATGAAATAAGATAAGCCACACTTCATCACAACTATGAGGGCTGAAATCCTACAAAGCAAAATTTTAAAAGCCAAAAATTTTGCAGCGATAATAAAATTCCGCCCGTTAAAATCTATCGCGCGAAATTACTAAGTAGAATCTCACTTTAAGGCGCAATAGAAACCATCTAAAAGCTACGCGCCTTATGAGCCAAAATCATGGCTTTTAATTTTTACTGCAAATTGCAGATCTGCGCCTCCATAAAGCCCCTTTTAAAATTTTGTATCAACGCAAACGCACCTTACGCTAGCCTCGCTCTTTCTTGCAAAAAACACAAGTTAAATCAATGAGCTTCGCATCGTAAAATTTTGGCTCTAGACTTGGTTTTGGCGCGGCGCAACTTCAGGCTCGCTAGGCGAAATTAGTCATAAATTAATGCGGCTACATAGATTTTGACTTGGCTGAAATTTAACGTAGCAGATCCGAATCTCGCTTCGTAACTTAGCCATTCTAACGAGATAATGTAAATTTTAATTTGCAATTTAAAATTTCTAGCGCAACCATACCAGCTTTGGCTCGCGTTTTGCAATTCTAATCTAGCGGCGCGAGTAGCTCATAAAACGCCGCGTAAAATTGCAAATTTCAGCGTTTTTTATTCGGCTAGCGAAGAGATCTGTGTGCGCAAGAACTGGTTTGCGAAAATTTTAAAATTTTATCGCTTGCCTCAACCTGCCTTTAGGGCAATCGCGATAAAATTTACGTTCCGCGTTTCAATCAAACGAGCAGTTGCGATGAAATCCTAAGCTAGCAGTCGAGATGAAATTTTACGCCGCATTTTAAAAAAATCCCGCGCATGCCCAACTGAGAAATCCGTAAATCTCGCGCGAAATTTCATATTGCTGCATTACTTAGCGGCTATCAAATATGCTTGCCAAGCAGACGCAGTGAAATTTCGCACTGCCCTTTAATACTCGCTCGAAGTAAAATTTCGCGCAGATGTTTTAACGGTCCATAGTCGAAATAAACGTTCCACATAATTCTATCGCAAAACGGCTACCGGGTGGAATTTTTCCTAGCAGCAAAGTCCGTTCTGCGCGAAATTTATGCCTCTGCGCGGATGATCCTTACCGCTTCGACCATATTTTTTAGGCTAGGGCGGACCTCCTCCCATTTGCGCGTTTTTAGGCCGCAGTCCGGGTTAATCCACAGCTGCTCTTTCGGAAGCACCTCAAGCAGCGCGCGGATCTGGCTTACGAGCTCATGTACGCTAGGAATTCGCGGGCTGTGGATGTCGTAAACGCCGGGGCCGACCTCCTGCTTATAGCCGACCGATTTGAAAACTCGAAGTAGCTCGTTGCCACTGCGAGCAGTCTCGATGCTGATAACGTCAGCATCCATCGCCTCTATCGTTTTGATTATGTCGTTAAACTCCGAATAGCACATATGCGTATGGATCTGCATGTGAGCACTTGCGGCGCTGACAGCAAGCTTAAAAGCACTAACGGCGAATTTTTCATACGCAGGGATATTTTCGGATCTAAGCGGATAGCCCTCTTTAAACGCAGCTTCATCCACCTGAACGATCTTGATACCTGCGTCTTGCAGATCCGAAATCTCATCGAAAATCGCAAGCGCAAGCTGTTTTACTATCTGCTCGCGAGGCTTATCGTCGCGCACGAAGCTCCAGTTCATCATCGTAACAGGTCCCGTTAGCATGCCCTTCATAATCTTTTTAGTGCGGCTTTGGGCGTATTTGATCCACTCTACCGTCATCGGCTTTGGGCGGCTCACGTCGCCGAAAAGTAGTGGCGGTTTCACGCAGCGGCTGCCGTAGCTCTGCACCCAGCCGTTGGCGCTAAACGCGTATCCGCTCATCTGCTCGCCGAAATACTCGACCATATCGTTACGCTCAGGCTCGCCGTGAACCAGCACGTCCAGACCAATCTCATCTTGAAATTTAACGCAGTCGTCGATGTAGGCTTTGATGTCACGCTCGTAGGCTTCGCGACCAATTAAGCCCTTTTTATAGGCGTTGCGAACCTGGCGAAGCTCGGCAGTCTGCGGGAAGGAGCCAATCGTAGTAGTAGGCAAAATTCCATAGCCTAGCTCCTTTTTCTGCACCTTGATGCGATCCTCGTAGCGATCGGCGCGCTCGAATTTATTTAAATTTGCGGCGCGGCTTTGAACTCGCTCGTCATGAATAAGCGGCGAGCTAGCGCGAGTTTTAGCGGATTTTTGATTTTCCTTGTATGCCTTCATGCCGTGTTCGCACATCGGAATTTCAAAGAAAAGATGGGTCAAAATCGAAATTTCGCTTAGTTTTTCGACCGCGAAACTTAGCCAGGATCTGATCTCGGCGTTTAGCTTGTCCTCATATTTTAGCGTAAAAGGCACATGCAAAAGCGAGCAGGAGGTACCCACGTAGATGCGCTCTTTAGGCACGTAGGCTTCGATAGCTTTGAGCTGGGCTAGCTTTTTGTCGATGTCGCTCTTCCAGATATTACGCCCGTCGATCACGCCTGCGAAAAGCACGGTCTTGACGTCTTTTAAAGCTTGAAGCTCTTTTTTGATATTCTCTTCGCTTGCGTAAACAAAATCAAGCCCGATCGCCCATACATCAGTCTTTACTATCTCTTTAACGGCCTCGGTCGCATGCTCAAAATAGGTCATAAAGATGATTTTTACGTTGCTTGCGACCTTGCTTAGGCGCTGATAAACAGGCTCGATCTTCGGCGCTAGCTCAGCCGCGCGATCTGTCACAAAAATCGGCTCGTCGATCTGAACCACGACCTCGTTATCAAGCTCGCTAAGAAGCTTTAGCAGCTCCTCATATTTCGCGGCAAGGGCATCTAAATGCGCGAGTGGATCGCTTTTGTCGCTTGATTTACTAAGCGCAAGATAGGTGATAGGTCCGATTAAATTTATCTTTAGCGCGCAGGAATCCTTAAAATCGTTATTCTTCGCGGCCTTATACTCGCTTAAAATTTTACTAGGATTTAGGCTAAATTCCGCATACGCAGAGATCTCAGGCACGATATAGTGGTAGTTTGTGTTAAACCACTTCGTCATCTCCATCGCGACTGCGTCTTTACTGCCGCGCGCCATCGCAAAATACTGCTCATGCGCCGAAAGAGCCGCAAAGCGCTGCGGGATCACGCCGAAAAGTACGCTGGTATCGAGCATCAGATCGTAGTATGAAAAGTCGTTTACGCTAATTAGGCCGCTCCAAGCATCCAGCTGATATTTGATGTGGCGATCTTTTAGCTCTGCGGCGACCCGCTCCAGCGCGTCATAATCGCACTTGCTCGCCCAATAGCTCTCCAAAGCCTTCTTTAACTCGCGCTGCTCTCCGATACGCGGAAAGCCCGTGACGTAACTTTTCATTTTAATCCTTTACGTAAAATTTGATATTAAGGGTTGGATTTTATCTTAAAATTTCTTTTGCTGCTATTAAAATTTTAATCTAATCTCGAAAATGAACGAAATTTTATCCAAAAGCGCAGGGGTGGAATTCCTCGATAAAATCTGAAATGGAATTTTTATCGACGGAATTCCGTAAGTTAAAATTTTAGGATTGAATTTAAAGGCGTTAAATTCATCATGATTTAAACCTCGTCGCAAGATTCTACTAAAACTTAGTAAAACCTTGCGACGAAGCTAGCCTTACCTGACACACCGCAAAGCCACTGAGCATCAAGGCTCTATGAAAGCAGTGCAATGCCTCAAATATGAAAATTCTTAGAATTTATAATTATATCCTGCGTAAACGCCGTATTTTTTACCGTCGTTATCTTCGATATAATCGCCGTCTTTGTACCACGCCTTGCTTGCTTTAAAGCCCATTTCAATCTCGCTATTGGAGCCAAACTCATACGCAGTACCTATCTTGCCGCCCAAAATGAAGCCACCCAGCGTATCGTCTGCTCTAACCCAGCCGCCATTGCTATAGTCTATTTTAACTTCAGTATCTAGCACCGAAAGCCCAGCGTAAGCGCCTAGGACGAGCTTAAATCTACCGAAAAGCTCCGGCGTAAAATCCGCACCGGCTACGAAATCGTGCGTGCTCCATTTAACCTTTCTCTTCGAATTGGCATTCGAGCTGGAATCCTCGCCCTTAAATCCGTAAAAATACCCGCCGTAAGCTCTAAACGTGCCGAAGTCATATCCGGCCTTAACGCCGATTTGCGGTTGTCCGTCATCAAAACCCGCAGCTTGGTTTTTGAAATTGTATCCGCCTTCGCCGCCTATGAAAAGACCCTCCGCCATCGCGCTTACTGCAGCTAAAGAGCTAAGAAGCGCCACTTTTGCAACTAAATTTCTCATATTTACTCCTTTTGGTGAAATTTCATCTCAATGATAGCGACACGCTTCGAAACCTAGGCTAAATTTAAAGTAAATACATAACATTTACGATTTTTAGTGATAAAATTTTGAAGTATTTTTATAATTTATTTATAACCAGTATAAATTATAAATCTAAGCATATAGCTTGCGCTATAAATTTTATCACTTAGTAATATACGCTTTGTAAAAGCATAATGCAATAAGAATTTACGCAATATTCCTCTGGATATAAATTTATCTTAATAACTTGTAAATCCGCGCAGAATTACTTAAATAAACGGGCTCAAACAGATCTTTATCATAGTTTTCCAGCACAAAAAGTTGGATGAAGGCTGATTCAAAGACCTTTTTATCTAAGATTAAAATTCTTTGATAATCCGGTAAAAATATCACGTAAAGATTGGAATTTTTATCTATCTGCCTAGATAATTTGACGAGTTTGCCGTTTACTTCGCCCACTTGATAATATGAATTAATAGGCATTCTTTTACCGTCATGGATTAGGTATTCAGGATCGACGCTAGGCAGCGTGCATTCATCATTTATTATGATGCTCTCTCCATCTTTACCCATTCTAATATCATAACCCACATGAATAAATGGTGTCCAAGACTCTTTACCTGTTTCTATATCTACAGTAGAAAATTTTAAAATATTGGGCAATATATCTATCATGTGCGGTACAAAATAATAATATATATCCCTAGTTTTCTGTGGAAGCTTGAAATTCTTATCGCTTAAAGAACTTAAGAATTTATTGATATCGGCTTCGCCATAATCTTTTTGAATTTGATATAGATTTAGTTTAAATTTATCTTCCAGTTTAGGATCAAATTTTTTACCTTGCAACTTTTGTATATATTCGACATTAAGCCTTGCCATATTAGCAGAGCTTACCTCATCTTTATTAAAGGAAAACGCACTCATAAAAGTGTATTCTCCTGCCTGTCTACCTCCGGGATCGGCTACTACTTTTACATCGGAGTAATATCTGATTAAATATCCGTAATCCCACCACGATAGCACGTAATCTTCTCTGCTGGCTTTATTTTTTAGCTCTGCAAGAGGCATTATGGAGTCTTTCGTAAGCGTAGGCGCAACGCGGAATTTATAAATAAAATCTATGCTAGGCATTATCGCTAAACAAGTTAAAATAGCTAACAAAGTACTTCTAAGCCAAGTGCGTATTTCAAAGTAATTCAGCGTGAAATATATAAAATAAGCAAATCCAAGCGCTATCATCGGTGTAGCGTACATTGTAAAGCGAGTTCCACCGAAAAGTGCTAAAACTCCAAGCGCTATCATCGGCAAGGTTAAGATAAACGAACGGAATTTTATCAGCAATAGAGCCAGTCCCCCTACTGCACATATGAATATAAATAGATGCCCACTAGATTCAAGCACAAATTTCATGAAATTAGCGTTTTCTACCTCATTAACCGTACTTCTAACGCCATAGAAGTAGAAAATTTCCTCTTTGCTTACATCCTTTAAGATGTATGCTTTAAGCTGCACTGCTATAGGCACAAGTCCGCCGAATATGACGAACGTAATTACGGCGATCGTACCCAAAATCCAAAGAGCTTTTTTGCTTTTATGGCTTGGAATTTTAATCATTAAAAAATATAAAAACGCAATTAGTGTGATTTTAAACAATAAAATATAATTTACAATTATTGTCTCACCTTCGTAATACGCGCTAAATTTTATGACCGCTGCAACCATAAGAATAATCGCTTTGTAATTTGCCTCATTGCGTCTATTAAAAATCAAAGTATAGATTAAAAATATCACTATAATCGCCATATTTAAAGAATACGAGCTAGGATACCACCAGCTATAAAGTACCATAAAGACGGCGGGCAAAGCAAAGCTACTCTGCTCGCTTCGCCCTATGAGCCTGATCAAAGCCCATAGCGTTAGCAGCGGCAGAGTAACATTTAACATATCGCTATCAAAATACCCGCCCAAAGTCCTAATATAATATCCGGGCAGCACGCAAGCAAGCAGCGCTGCGATGATGCCGGCGCCCAGGATCTTATACTCTCTTGCTATCAAAATAATCGGCACGACCACTAGCGGCGCCAAAAACACGCTCATATAGATCGTAATGCTATTTAGGCTGGCGGGTAAAATTTTGCTAAGTAAAAATGCTAGAGTTGGGATCGACGCGCCGTACGGGCTAAGATCGCCCGGTTGGTGAAAGCCCGCTATCATATCGCGCGCGCCCTCGGCATTCGCAAAGGCGTCGTTTGTGGTCATGATGAGCTCGCCATCGAAAGAAAACTGCTCGATCCCGCTAGCCCAATATATCCAAAAAAACCTGCATGCCACGCCGAATATATAAACCAGCGTCATGATCAAAAACATATCCATACGGGAGCATTCGCCGTTTGTAATTCTAAATTTTTGCATCTTTTTCCTTGATTTGCCGTTTGAAGTACCGAGCGGAAGGTTAAAATTTGCCTCTACAAATTTTACTCGCTTTATCGCCCCGCGTTACGTCTTTAACGACATTGTTTAATTTGCGTTTATTATAGCAGAATTTATCGATATTAAAAGCAAAATTTTAAAAACAACCGAAGTCAAGCCGTTTAGAATTTAAATTTGTGATATGCAATTTTGGCGACCATCAAAAAATATGATACGTAAAGATAGAGATTAAGATGTAAACTAAATATCCAATATAAGGCAGATACAAAACAACACTAAGCCAATAAACATGCGTATATCTAGCATATTATAAATTCCATCTTCTGGGTGCGGAATGAACAAATATAGGACAATAAACATAACGAACGCTTTTAAAAAAATATATAATAACGTTTTATTCATAGGCATATATTTAGCGATCTATGCTATGGCTAAATAGCAGAAACAACCGGTCGTTGCAAGAAGCTTACGCCGAGCCGGTGGATTTTTGTAGTTTAGACAAAATTCTCGCCTAATACGCGTCGCACATAAATTTACAGACGGTTTTCGTACGGAGATTGAGCATGATCGAGCTTAGGCATCTGCCGTCCTTATTGCCGCTTAGCAGGCGCACGGCATCGCCCTCTTTCCACTGCGTGCTGTCGCCCTCGATCGTCCTGTAATGCGCGCCATTAATGACAAGCGACTCGCCGCCCTTTAGCGTTTTATCGATCTTTAGATCGCTTGCGATCTGGCTTAGATCGCCTTTTAGGGCATTTGCGATTAGTTTTTCCTCGGCCTGCTCATGCGTCTTCATCGAGCTTTTAGCAAAGTCCGGCACCTGCACAGTTTCGGTCTGAGCCGAAGCAAACACGGCGAGCACGCAAGCAGCGTAAATTAGTTTCATATTTTCTCCTCGGTTTTTTCAAAATCTCGGCGATTATAGCAAAGTTTACTTAAAAATTTCGGTCTAAATTTAGCTAGAGTTTAAATTTAAGAAACCGCCCGTCTGTTTAAAACAGAGCTGAACTCGATGGCAAATTATAAAATTTCGCCGTAATTTAAAATTTACTTATTAAAATACGCCGCGAGCGCGCTTAGCCAAACAAACAAAGCTATTATCCAAGACATCACTCGCGGCGTACCCGCCCAAAACGCAGCCCTCATATTGCAACGTAAGAGCAAGCGAGCATCGAAATTTTTACTGGCAGAATTTACTCGTTATCAAATAGCGCGCCGAGACTTTGCATTACGGCAGCGACGGGCATCCAGACGGGGCTAAACATAGTTAAAACTGCGTCTTGCGTCTCACCGTTTTTACGCACGTTTTCCTCGCTCAGCCTGCCGCTATCAATAAATACTACCGCGTTTAAACTTAACGGCTTAGCAAGCGCATATTTTTTTAGGATCCGATCGCGATCTTTTACGCGCGTAGGAACGCCTAAAATTTTGAAGCTAAATTGTAAAATTTCGCGATCTTTAAAGCCCGTAAAATTTGGATGCTTGTAAAGCACAAGCTGATCTGCTAGCGGCAGGCTCTCGCGGTCAAGCCACAGCTCAAAAAGTAGCGCGCTTACGTGAGGTTCATTAAATGCATCCGTAGCGATCGAAATTCTATTTACCTCCACTGCGTGTGGATAGAGCGATTTTAGGTGCTCAAATTCCGCTTTCGCCACGCGATAATCGCTGCCAAATTCGTAGTCGTAAGCGTCGCCGATCATTATCGTACGGTTTGCCTCTATTTGGATTGCGCGAATTTGCTCCTTGCCTTCAAGCTCTACGGGCGCGGTTTTACTAGCACAACCCACAATGAGAAATGAAAATGCCATGCTAAAAATCAGCGCTTTTAAAATTCGTTTCATATCTACTCCGATAAAATTTTATGCGATTATAGCTAAATTTAAAGCAGCATTCGACGCACGGTATTGTCTTAATTGAGACGAATTAAAATTTGAGGACGAGAGCGTATATGAAATACATAACTGAGTAAATTTTAATTAGAATTTAAACGTAGCAGAATAAGGCACAGTATTTTTCGCTTAGACGAGGCGAAATTTGATTTTTAAGCGGAGCGTATATTTGATACGTGAGCATTAAAAATCAAATTTCAACGAAGTATAAGTAGAAAAAGACAAGCCTAAATTTAGACTTCATACCTCTCGCCTGGTTTCATCTCTATCATCTCCCACGGCAAGCCCTGTTTATTTAGCTCATCCATGAAAGGCTTGGCGTCGAAATTTTCCATATTAAAGACGCCCTTGCCGCTCCAAATGCCTTTGGCGACCATCATCGAGCCGATCATCGCAGGCACGCCTGTGGTGTAGCTCACGGCCTGCGCGCCCGTCTCGGCGTAGCAAGCCTCATGGTCGCAGACGTTGTAGATATAGACCTGACGCTCTTTGCCGTCTTTTAGGCCGCGGATCACGCAGCCGATATTTGTTTTACCCTTCGTGCGAGGGCCTAGCGACGCAGGATCAGGCAACAAGGTCTTTAGAAACTGGATCGGCACGATCTTTACGCCGTTGTGCTCGACCTCGTCGATACGCAGCATACCGACATTTTCTAGGCATTTCATGTGAGTTAGGTAGCTTTGTCCAAAGGTCATGAAAAAGCGGATTCGCTTTAGTCCTTTGATGTTTTTTACTAAGCTTTCTAGCTCCTCGTGATAGAGCAGGTAGCTATCTTTGACGCCAACTTTCGGGTAGTCCCATTTAAACATTATTTCCATCGGCTCGGTCTCTTTCCATTCGCCGCGCTCCCAGTAGCGACCCTTTGCGCTCACTTCTCGCAGGTTGATTTCGGGGTTGAAATTTGTCGCGAACGGATAGCCGTGATCGCCTGCGTTGCAGTCTAGGATGTCGATCTCGCCGATCTCGTCAAAGAGATTTTGCTGTGCGTATGCGCAAAATACGTTCGTCACGCCCGGATCAAAGCCGCTTCCCAGCAGCGCCATCGTGTTTGCGGCTTTAAACTCGCCGTCTTTCGCCCACTGCAGCTTGTATTCAAATTTCGCCGTGTCGGGGTGCTCGTAGTTTGCGGTGTCGATGTATGGGATGCCGGCGCGAGAGCACGCGTCCATGAGGGTTAGGTCTTGATAGGGCAGCGCGACGTTTAAAAGCAAATCGGCACCCGTTTTTTTGATGAGCGCGACCACTGCATCGGTGTCGTCCGCGTCAATCTGGGCAGTGTCGATAGCAACGCCTAAGCGGTCTTTGATAAATTTGGCGATCGCGTCGCACTTGCTTTTGGTGCGGCTTGCAAGGGTGATCTTGCTGAAAACGTCCGCGTTCATCGCGCATTTTACGGTCGCGACTTGGCTTACGCCGCCCGCGCCTATGATTAAGATGTTTGACATTTTGGCTCCTTTAAATTTTAAATTTAGCTGCAATTTTAGCAAATTTAAGATGAATTTTAAGCGATGAAGCACTGTTCATATTGGAAGTTTGATTTATGGCGGACGCGGAGTGCAAGCTCGCTTTAGTAATAGCGCCGAAAGCGGCGCGGCGCTAAAATTTACGCAGACAGCGGCATGCCGATTGACGGCGGCATGAGATTAAATTTACCGCCTTGCATCGCGCGATAAAATTTTAAGCCTTAAGCGCTCGTTTAAATTTAACGTTCCGCGGCACGGCGTGGAGAATTTAAAATTTAAAGCTCGCTCGCTTCGCCGCTAAATTTATCGCGCTTATTTTCTAGGCGCACGGCAAAACCGCATACCGCGGCTAAATTTAACGCTTTAGCGAACAGCGGTTTAAAAAGTAGCAAGCGGGGCAAAATCCCGTGACGCCCACGATAAAGGGCACGAGTCCGATCAGCCCCCACCAGCTGCCAAACAACGGCTTTTGCGATCATTATCGCTAGTCCGATCAGTGCTTTTATTATCCTAGTTTTCCTGCTTTGCATTGCGTTTTCACTTCTTTGTTTTTACATTTTACACGTATTAATGCTTAAAATTTTTAAAGTAAGCAATGGCAGCAAACCTCCACCTAGCGTATCATCTTTGAGCTCGCCTTCCTATATACGCGCCTTGGTTAAATTCGGCTTCGTTTAATTATCTTTTCTTTTGCATAAAAGTGCGATCCGACAAAATTTATGTGCCTAAGAAATAGAATTTTATGCGAGCTCGATTTAAAATTTTGGCAAGCATAAAAGGCAGACTCGAACGCCGGCGGGCAGTAGGGTAAAATTTGCGTATCGAAGGATAAAAATTTGTACGCAGCTTTAAATTTGGAATTACGATAAATTGAACCGAGCAGAATTTTATCGTCACAGAAAGTTTGTCTAAATTTAGCTCGTCACGTGTTTTAGAGTTTAAATTTATACGCTACAGCAAAGAAGCGTAGTGCGATATTTACGATCGAAGAGGCACCTGATCTCACGCCGTACCGCCAAAATCAAATTTCGTAGCGATAAATTTTGCCGAAATTTTCATCCAGAGTGTAGCTAAACTCACCGCCTGCATAATAGATTGTCTCGCCGCTCTCCAGCTCGAAGCGTTGGTATACGCGCAGCACGACCTCGTTTTCGCTGATGCCTTGGACATGGATAAAGATATCACTCTTCCTGCCTGCGGTCATCGCCATCTGGTAGAGCTGATTAAATAGCGCGTATTCGGCGTTTTTCTCGGCGTCTTCTTGCGATAAAAAGCCCTCTAGCACGCCCAGCATCTCCGCGCGAAATTCCGTCCTGGCGCGCGCATAGGCGTTTTGGATATTTTCGATCTGGTTGGTATCGAGTAAATTTAAAAGCGAATGTTTGCCCACGTAAAGCGTCGCGCTCGATGTGATTTTGCCGTCCTTGTCGGTCACTAGTCGCAGAGCTTTCTCTACGCGCCACAAGGCCTCTTTTAGCTCGAGCCCGCTTTCAATTTCAATTTTCATCATAGATCCTTTATCAAGAGTGCGGAATTTTAGCGTGAAATTTTAAATTTTAAAGACAAACTTCGCGATCAGATACGCCATATACAGCATCAAAACTCCCACTAGCGCGTCGATTATGCGCCACGCTCTGCTACTTGCAAAAAGCTTTGAAAGCGCCCGCGAGCCGTAGCCCAAGCCGAAAAACCATGCAAACGATACGAACATAACTCCCACGTAAAACCACGGCTTTTGGGCATCTGCGATCGTAGCGCCGAGTGAGCCCACGACCACGACGGTGTCTAAATACACGTGCGGATTTAGAAGCGTCACCGCGAGAGCCTTGGCTACGACGGGCGCCAGCGGGCTATTTGCCGAGTTTTGAATCTTGGCAAAATGCGAGCCCTTATAGGCGCTAAAAAACGAGCTTAGCGCGTAGCAGAGCAGAAATATGATCCCGCCTATGCCTAAAATTTGGGTAAGAAGCGAGCCCTGCTTAAGAGTGCCGCCGATTAAAAATATCCCTACGGCCGTAAATACGGCATCGCTTAGCGCGCAGACCATGCAAACAGCCGCGACGTGGTTTTTCGCAAGGCCTTGGGAGATGACGAAGATGTTTTGCGCGCCGATCGCGACGATTAGCGAGAGCATCAGCGCGGCTCCTTGCAAGAAAATTCCGATCGGTAAGGAGTTCAAAGCCGCGCCTCTACTTATTTTTACTTTCGCAGGCGGAGCTTTGCACCGCCGTATCGGTAGTATCGGAGCCGTCTACCGCCGCACTTTCGGGCGCAGCGTCAGGCTCATTATCGCCCGCGGAAATTTTCAAGGCGGAATTCTCGGCGCTTATGAAATTTTCGCCTGCGCAGGCGCTATTTAAGGAAGCGGCACCATTCGGCGCGGCGGAGCTTTGTTCGTTTAAATTTGAAGCGCCCTTCAAATTCTGCGCGCCGTTTGAATCGGCGGCGCCATTAGAATTTTGTGCGATGGAATTCTGCACGGCGTAGGAATTCTCCGCGCCTAAATTTTGTGCGCCGTAGGAATTTTGCGTATCGGAATTTTCATCGCGGAGGTTTTTAGTTTTAAAATTTCTACCGCTACCCGCGCTTTTTTTAGAGCTCTTAGCGCCCTTGCGAACTTTTGAGGCGGTTTGCTCTTCCTCAGAGCTTTGTGAAAGACCCGCTTTCTCGCGCAAAATTTTACTCAGCTCGTAGATCGAAATTTCAAACGAGCCCGGCAGTGTGGCCTCCGTGTCGCTGTAAAATCGTAAAAAATTAAAGCGGTCCTGCGCCTGCGGCGCTTTTTTGAATACAAAATTTAAAAGCTCCGTTTTGTTTCTGCCCGCGACGAAGGTTTTGGTGCCTAAATTTGCGATATCTTTATATTCGAAGCTCTCGGAATTTGCGCCGCGCACGATCGTAAGAGCATCCTCGCCGATCTGCAAATAATTTTTCGCGCCGAGTCTGAGCGCGCAAAAAAACGCGCAAAATGCCGCCACTACGGAAGCAAAAAGCGCCGCGCCGCCAAAGCCCGCGTGGTAGCAATATCCGCTAGCGAGCGCCAAAATCGCCGATCCCGCCAGCGTCATCGCTACGGGCTTTTTATTCTCTTTTACTATCATCTTCCCTGCTTAATCAGTTGTCTTATGTATTCGTAAATTTTAAAATTTAGCGCATCCATTACCGAGTCTTTAGAGCCTGGATTTTTGATGCTTTGGTAGTTAAGATTAGTTACGTAGTCCTTCCACGCGCCCTTGTTTTTAACGCTTATGTAGAGGCTGATCTGCGAGTCGTAGAAGTAGTCTCTGTAATAATCGTCGTCGTCCCAAGGATCATAACCGAACGGCATCCCCCAGCCTACGCCCACGCCCGTATATCTATAATACCTGCCGAAGCCCATTCCGAAGCTAAATCTCGGATTATCCCATGATCTGCGCGAAAAATCCGCCTTGCGGAAGTAGTTGAGATTGCCGCCGATTTGGACGTTCGCCGCGCTTTTATTTACGACCTTAAATCCATCCGCACGCAGATGCTGGATCACTGCTTGGGTTAAATTTGAATCCGTCGTCGAGGTATTGGTGAAATTTACGCTTATGAGTTTATCCTGCGGAAATTCCATAATGTGAAGTGGCTCGGAAGTGCGCACGATGCCGCTATTTACGGGCACGTTTTTAGAGCAACCCGTAAAAATCAAAAACGCCGAAATGACCAAAAAAAGTGAAATTTTATTTTTCAAGACAGATCCTTTCGCTTAAGATTTCAAATCCTAAATTTGAGTGATTGTAGCATAAATTTAAAATTTTTAATGTCAGCAAGAAGCGATTTTTTGAAATAATCTAGTGGCGAATGGGCAAGAGTGGAATTTTTAAATAAAATTTTGCGCCGAGCGACCGCTAAATTTAAAGCCGCCGCTCGGTTGAAATTTCTGTAAAAGAGGCGGAATTTTAAATCGTAGGCGTTTAAAATTCCACAATCTTATAGGCTCACGCCGCGCGTAAGTACGCGCTTGCGATAAACATCCGAAACTCTGCTCGCGTCGCCCACGATTAGAGCGTTCGTGCAACAGATCGCCGCACAAATCGGAACCTTGCCCTCTGCGATGCGGTTTTGGCCGTATTTATGTAGCTCTTCGTGCGAAAACGTAGGCTCCGGTCCACCCGCGCACATAGTACACTTATCCATCGCACCTTTAATACCGAAAGCTCCGTCTCTAGGGAATTGCGGAGCGCCGAACGGACACGCGTAGAGGCAATATCCACAGCCGATACATTTATCTTTGTCGTGTAAAACGACGCCGTCGGTTCTGATATAGAAGCATTGAACCGGGCAAACCTGCGCGCAAGGCGCATCGGTGCAGTGCTGACAAGCGATAGAGCTTGAAACCTCCTGCCCCTCTATGCCCTCGTTTAAAGTGATAACCTTGCGCCTATTGATCTGCACGGGAACCTCGTGCGCCGAGCTGCAGGCTACCTGGCAACCATAGCAAGCGATGCAACGCTCGACATCGACGTAAAATTTTAATCTTGCCGGCATTTTATCTCCTTATGCTCTTTCTAGTCTGCAAAGACCGGCGTTGAATTCCGAAATTTGCGTATTTATGTCAAAGCCGTAGTTGGTAATCGTATTTGAGCTCTCGCCTCTGATATATGGCTTAGTGCCCTCAGGATAGCGCTCGCTTAGATCCTCGCCCTGGAAAATTCCCGCGAAGTTATACGGCATAACAATACGATCAGGCGTAACAGCGTGCGAATAGATGCACTTGACTTTGATCTTCGTGCCTTGCGGTGAATGAATCCACATCATCTCGCCATCTTTGATACCTTTATCAGCGGCAAGCTTAGGATTTACGTGCGCAAACATCTCCGGAGTAATCGCCGAAAGATACTTGCTCGTGCGCTCTATCATGCCCGCACCGCTTAAATTTACAAGCCTTAGCGAGCTTACGATAGTAGGGAAGTCCTTGCTCCAATCCTGCTTTTTCTGCTCGGAGATAAATCTCGTAAAGACGCGGAAATTTCGTTTTTGATCCGCAAAGGTCGGATATTTCTCTACTAAATCCCATCTAGGCGAGTGGATCGGTTCGCGGTGCTTTGGAATTTGATCCGCAAACTGCCAAACCTTGGCTCTGGCTCTTGCGTTTCCGCAAGGACAAATTCCAAACTCGCGGCATTTTTTAGCGATGATACCGCTATAATCGGTACTCCACGTAGGCCCCATCTTGGCTTTTTCATCCTCGCTTAGCGTGATGCCTAAAACCTGTTCGATATTTGCTTTCGTAATCTCTGCATGTCCGCCTTGAATTTTTGATCCCGGAAGTGTAATGCTCTCGTCGGCTAGCTGCGAAACGCCGTCGTGCTCTAAGCCGAAGCGGTTTCTAAATCCCATACCGCCGTCGGCATAAGGTTTAGTTACGTCGTAAAGAATCGGCGTGCCCGGGTGTTGCGTATCCCAGCAAGGCCATGGAAGCCCGTAGTATTCGCCCTCTACTTCTCCACCTATACCGCGCAAAGTATCGGGATCAAATAGGTGCCAATTTTTCTGTTGTCTGCGAAATCTAGCTGCGGTACGACCGTTATTGCCAATACTTTGAGTATTGCGTGCGATCTCATCGGTAGCGTCGTCAGGCCAAACAAAATCGTCTTTAATCTGCTTAAGCTCGCCATCAACGATGCCCATCTTCATGCCGCGAACGTATTCATCGTAAAAGCCAAATTTTTTCGCGAATAAAAACATTACCTCTTGATCTTCTTTGCTCTCAAATAGAGGCTTAACGATCTGAGTTCTCCACTGGCCGCTGCGGTTTGTAGCGCTTAGATGACCTTCGCTTTCAAACTGCGTAGCTACCGGCAAAACATAAATTCCATCCGGTCTATCGTTTAGAATCGCTACTTCGTTTAAGAACGGCTCGGCGACTACCAGCATATCGATCTTACCTAATGCTTCTTGAGTCTCTCGAACGTGAGCCATAGAAGTAATTCCTGTGCCTTGCACCCAAAGAACGCGGACATTGCCACTACTTAAAACGGGCTCGTTTTTCAAAACGCCCTGCCACCATTTAGATAGCGAAAAGCCCTTTTCGTTGCGCCAGTTTATCACATCTTGCTCGATGCTCGGATCGTAGTGAAAATACTCGGTAAAATTCGTACCAGGCACTTTTTCACCCTGCTTTTCGTGCGGCTGCTTAGTAGAGACGGCAAATCTTTTAATAAACTGCTCGTAATCTACGCCCCAGCCCTTGCAGAAGTGCTTCCAAGCGTTATCGGCTAGCCCGTAATACGCAGGCAAGCTATCGGAGAGATTGCACATATCGGTAGCGCCCTGAACATTATCATGGCCTCTAAGGATGTTGCAGCCGCCGCCCGGCTTGCCCATATTGCCTAGTATGAGCTGCAAAAGAGCCAAAATTCTAGTATTCGAGCTGCCGATCGAGTGCTGCGTGATACCTAACGCCCAGCATAAAGTAGCGGGCTTTGTGGTAGCAAACATCCTCGTAAATTCTATCAGTTCCTCTTCTTTGCAACCGGTAACATTGGCTACCTCTTTAGGATCCCACTTCTCAGCTTCCGCCTTGATCTCATCTACGGCGTAGGTTCTGGTTTTTATTAGCTCCTTATCTTCCCAGCCGTTTTTGAAGATTAGATGCAGCATTCCGTACACAAACGCTATATCAGTTCCCGGACGAATTCTAATATACATATCGGCCTTAGCCGCAGTTCTAGTAAAATTTGGATCGACGACGACGATTTTCGCGCCGTTTCTATCGCGAGCTTGAAGAGCATGCTTCATAGCTCCTACGGGATTTGCAACCGCGGAATTCGCACCTATAAAAAGGATCATTTTAGAATTTTTCGCCATATCGCCTACGTGATTTGTCATAGCTCCATAACCCCAAGTATTCGCCACACCGGCGACTGTTGCGCTATGTCAAATTCTGGCTACGTGGTCGTTGCTGTTCGTACCCCAGAAGGCTGCAAATTTTCTAAAATAATATGCCTGCTCGTTACAAAATTTAGCCGAACCCAGAAATACCACACTATCTGGGCCGTCCTCTTTGCGAACTTGAAGCATTTTATCGCCGATTTCGTTAACGGCTTGCTCCCAACTTATGCGCTCCCACTTGCCACCAACCTTTTTGAGCGGATATTTAAGACGCATTTTAGATTTGGTTAGATCGATTTGATCGATTCCCTTACAGCAGTGACTGCCCTGCGAGATCGGGTGATCTACTGCCATATCTTGGCGAATCCAGGTATTGGTGCTCTCATCCACTTGAGCCTCGATACCGCAGCCTACGGAACAGATCGAACATATCGTTCGCTTCATAACGGAACCTGGAAATGGGTTTTTGATCTCTTGCTCAGTAGCGGCTCTTAGCGTATTATTTTCGCCAAACGCAGCTACGCTGCTCGCTCCTAAAGCGGCGAGTTTCAAAAACGATCTCCTTCCGATCGCATTCTCACTCATGAAAATTCTCCTAGTAAGCTACTTTATAGTATTTTTTCCACGCTTCACTCTCCCAGTAAAGCACCTCTTTTTTCGGTGATTTGCCACGAACGGTATCGCCATAGTCCTGCTCGCTTTTCGCTAGAGCCTGAGACGCGGCAACGCCCACGGCACCTACTGCGCCGATTTTTAGAGATTTTTTAAGAAAATCTCTGCGTTTGTTCTCCATGGTTTTCCTTTGTGAAGAAATCGCTTTAAATCTTTTATTGTAGTAACGCCTGTTACAGGATTTAAGTCTAATGAATTATAACGAAAAGGCAGTGAGATGGAAATTAAATTTTAAGTTACTTTTTAAATTTTATTTAAAATTCAAAATATAAAGTTCTAACTAAAAAACTACTCGCAAAACTCGAGCTTGCAAGTTTAAAATTTAACCGAAATTCTGCTTTTGCGTTAAGATTTCCGTTAAAAATTTTATTTATCAATCCAGATCAAAAATATCTTCCGGATTGGTAAATTTATTTTGATAGCCGCCTTTTTTGATCGCTTCTTTAACGACGCTGCGATCTTTCTTTTGCGGAGCGGCAAGCGCTAAAAGCGAGCGTTCTAGCGCAAAAAAACTTCTCATTAGTGCGCCTAATGATTTGAAAAAATCCGCCCGCACATGCCCGCACAAAAGCTCGCTAAACTCATCTACAAAGCTGTTGGTGACATTCGTAAAAAGCTCTAACGCCAGCGCTTCGCCGTCTTGTGCGCCGATGAAATTTTTAGCGCATTGCGAGTTCGCGGTATTTTTACCATCCTGCGGACCTGTAAAATTTTTACTGCCATGCAAACCTGCAGAATTTTTTCCGTCTTGCGCCGTCAAGCTCGCGCTATTCGTAAAATTTTGCTCATTTGCCACGGAATTTTGTCCGTTTAAAACCGCGCTGTGTTTTGCAGCCGCGTCGCGAAGTAGAGTTGAATGCAGGTAAAAAATAAATCCCACATAATCCTCGCACTCTTTGCAAAGCTCCATATTGCGGCGAAATTTACTCTTTTTTAGCACGTCGATTACCGCGACACGCATACGCCCATCGTCGCGCCCCTCGTCGTAGAAGCTCGCACTCATCGGCACGTTGGCGTATGAAAAATCAAAAAGCACGGAATTTTGCTCGCTTTTAAACGCTGCAAAATCGAATTTCGCCAAATTTTGAAATTCCGCCTCATCGCTAGGCACAATGGGCGAGCTGCGTAAAAACTCCAGTTGCTCCTTCCAGCGCTTAAATTTCGCATCCGTTTCATAGAAAAAAAACGGAATTGCAAAAAATTCGTAGTAGTAGCTTCTTGCTTGAAGTAGATTCGCATCCATTACATCGCCCCTTTTCTAGCATCTTCTATCTGCTTTTTTATCATTATTTTCGCCTTGCAATCGCCGCAGCAAAAAAGAGTCTTCATCTTTTCAGGCTCGTTTGCAAAATGCGCACCCATCATATCCGCGATCTTCATCACGGCTTTGCTCGTCGCAAATTCCTTACCGCACTCGATGCATTTAAAAAGCTCGTCTTTTGCTAGCATTTTGTAATTAAAAAATCCAGGCTCAAGCTCCACGCCGCAAGGCTGAAGCTCGATCGTATCCTTTTCGGCGCAGCTTAACACGCAGTAGTTGCACGTCGTGCAAAGCGAAGCGTTGAGCTTAATCGAATTGTCACTGTTATCGGCATACAACGCGCCGGTATTACAGGCGCCCACGCAGCTAAGGCAGAGCGTGCAGCTTGCTTCGTTTATGCTTACTTTGCCAAATTTTAGCAACTCTCCGCTTTTTACGACGCCGAAGCTACCATCGCCGACCATTGCGCTTACGCGTTTGGAAAAAATTTCTTTCTTGCTAAGGCCCTGTTCGTTTAGGCTAAACGCCCACAGCTGAGAGCTTTGCGCCTGCTTTAGCGCCTCTTGCAGCTCGATTAAATTTCGCGCTAAAAATACCGCGTCCTTGCCATAGATCGCGCGCGAAATTCCATTGATAAGCTCCACCGCTTCGCGCGTGCCCTCGCCCACGTCTGCGCCGTAAACGATCACACTAGAGCCACTTTCTTGCATCGCGCTTAGCAGATTTATCTCATCTATTTGCTTGCTTCCAAAAAATCCAAACGGCAGCACGCCGCACGGAAGCTGCGCTGCGGGTGCGGACGCAATTTCGCTCTCTGCGATGAGAAGCGGAATTTTGCCTGCATAGAGCTTTGCGATCTCGCTAAATACGCTTTGGGGCAGCTTGGCAAATTTCAGCGCACCGCTAGGGCAGACACTTACGCACGCGCCACAGCCTATACAGTCGATGTGCGAAAATACCAGCTCGCGCTTTTCGTCATTTTTCAAAATCGCCACTGTGGGGCAAACCTCCACGCATGGCGCTCGCAGCTCATTCCGCCTACCTTGATACTGGCAGATCGTAGGATCGAAGATCGTGGAATTCTTATAATGATAAACCGGGCTTTTGGAATTTAAAATTTTTAAAATTTCATCATCTTTTAGCCCCGAAATCTCGTAGCAGCCGCTTTGTCGCAATTGATAGGGCGCTGCGCCGCTAATCAAGAAAAAATCCGCCTCGGTCTCAACCTCATCCCGCTCGCTTAAAATCGTAACCGAAAGATCGCCAATCTCGCCGTAAACGAACTTTATCTCAGCCCTGCTTAACGCGATCACCTTAAATCCGTGCTGCCTAAGTAGCCTCACAAGATCCTCTCGCGGCTCGTCACAGGCGAGAATCACGTTTTTGCCGACGGGCTTTTGATAGTCACTATCTAGCGCGCCGTCGAAGGCGATATCCTTGGCGCGATACAAAATATCTACGTTTTTAGCGATTTGTAGCGGCTCATCTGCGGAATTTTCTATATAAAAATTTATCTCGGGTGCATAAATTTGCGCTTTTAATTTCGGCGAATTGGCGACGATAAATTCCTCATTTTTTGCCCCCTCTTCATCGCCGCAAATTTCGATATCGTCGCTTAAGACGACATCCTTTAGCCCCGCGGCGTAAAATCCATGTTCTTTCATAATCTATCCTAAATTGATAATTAGGCGGGTTTTACTCTTATTTTCTAAACAGCTTTTAAATTCTGCACTTAAAGTAAATCGAATTTAAATTAATAATTTTATAGATAAAGCAAAATCAAAGCTTTAAATGATAAAATCGCCTAAATTTTAAGGCATCGGGGTCGCAATGCAACAAATCAAACTACCCAAAATCGACAAAATCGCAAATGCGCAGGAGTTTCAAAACTGCCTCCGCCCGCAAATCATCAAAATCGCGCAAGAGCTCATCCGACAGGAACGCGAAAAGGCGCTGCAAGGAGGCGAGCTCGCAAGCGAAAGCGATATCATCGCGCGCATCAAATTGCGCTACGAAAAATTTCAAAATCTAAGCCTTAAGCCGCTCATCAACGCAACCGGCGTCGTGCTGCACACAAACCTCGGCCGCAGCGTCATCAGCGCCGAAATTTTAGCCCGCGCGCAAAAGATCATCACCTCGTATTCAAATTTAGAATACGACCTATCCGAGGGCGCGCGCGGCAACAGATACGACTACATAGCGCTTTTGTGCAGCGAGCTCTTCGGCGCGCAGGACGCGCTCGTGGTCAATAATAACGCTGCGGCGGTATTTTTGGTGCTAAATACCTTCGCGCGCGGACGCGAAGTCGTGGTAAGCCGCGGCGAGTTAGTCGAGATCGGCGGGAACTTTCGGGTAAGCGAAGTGATGTCAAACTCGGGCGCAAAGCTTGTGGAGATTGGCACCACGAACAAAACCAAGCCGGACGATTACGAAGAAGCGATCAATGAAAATACGGCGATCTTGATGAAGGTGCACCGCTCAAATTTTAAAATTTCGGGCTTCAGCTCTAGCGTAAGTGCTGCGGAGGTTGCGGCTCTCGCACGTCGCGCCTCACAGGCAAAGAGAGAATTTTTAGCGCTTAGAACGGCAAGCTTTAAAAATTTAGCAGATCTTTGCCGCGGCTCTTCGGACACGGACAGCAAAATTTTAAATTCTGCGCCGAACGGTTTAAGCTTAGCGGCAGGCTCTGCGAGTGCTCTAAATTTAAATATCGGCGAGCCGTCCGTAAATAGCGAGTGTTTTTATGAAGGCGGCACGGGCGAAATTCCGGGTGGAATTTCTAAAATTTGCCCCGCAAAATTTAGCATGAAAAAAGCGGACAATTTTAACGAGATCATCGATTATTACGATCTTGGAAGCGGCTACGTAAGCGAGCTGGGATTTGGGCTCGGCAAAAGCGAGCCCTCTATTTTTGAGCTTTTAAAAAGCGGTGTGCGGCTGCTTAGTTTTAGCGGCGACAAGCTTTTCGGCTCCGTGCAGTGCGGCATCATCCTAGGGGATCGCGAGCTCATCGCGCGTCTGCGTAAAAACCAGCTACTGCGAATGCTGCGAGTGGATAAGATCACGCTAAGCCTGCTTGCCGAGACGATCAAGGCGTATATAAATAAAGAATTCCACCTCATCACGACGATAGATCAGATCCATCTGAGCCTAGATGAGCTACGTGAGCGGGCGGAGCTAGTGCGATCGCGCATCGGCGTAAAATCGCAGATCGTGCCTACTACCACTTTCGTAGGCGGCGGCACGATGCCTGGCGCCTCCTATCCAAGCGTCGCGCTTGCGATACTTGACGGCGCAGACCCGCAGAGCACGCAGGCAAAATTTCGCGCTACGGGCATAATCGGGCGGATCGAGGATGATAAATTTTTGCTCGATTTCAGATCGATTTTAAAAAGCGACTTGCAAGATTTAATAAAAAAGATCGGAGAAATTTATGAATAGCGTAATTATCGGCACCGCAGGCCATATCGATCACGGAAAGACTGCGTTAATCAAGGCGCTAAACGGCTTTGAAGGGGACCAGATGCCGAGCGAAAAGCAGCGCGGCATCACGATCGATCTTAGCTTTTCGCATCTGCGCTCGGGGGATACCAACGTCGCTTTCATCGACGTTCCGGGGCATGAAAATTTAGTAAAGACGATGATTAGCGGCGCGTATGCCTTCGATGCTGCGATGCTAGTAGTCGCCGCAGACGACGGGCTAATGCCGCAAAGCCGCGAGCATATTCAAATTTTATCGCTGCTTGGGGTAAAAAGCGTGATCCTGTGTATCAGCAAGTGCGATCTAGCTGACGACGCGCGCAAGGCGGAGGTCGCGGCGCAGTGCAGGGAATACATCTGCAAATTTAAAAATTTGCAAATTTTAAACACCTTTTTTATCAGCATAAAAGACCCCGCAAGCATCGCCGAGCTGAAAAATTATCTCTTTAATATCAAGCCCGCACAGCGCCAAGGAGGCGGCGTGGTGCACTACTACATCGACCGCGTCTTTTCGCTTAAGGGGCTCGGCACCATCGTAACGGGCAGCCTCATTAACGGCGCGATTTCAAAGGGCGAGAAGCTTTATAACTGCGATCTGGGTAAAATTTTTAACATCAAAAGCGTGCAGATACACGACGAGGACACGCCGCTAGCGCAGGCTCCAAACCGCGTCGCGCTAAGTCTTGATGCCAAAACGAGTGAGCTGCAAAAGGGGCAAATCCTAAGCAAAAAGGGCTTTTTCCGCGGCTTTAATGAAGCGGACTGCACCTTTAGCGGCGAAATTTCGCACAACCAAGACGTGCTGTTTTGCGTCGGAAGCAAGCAAAGCGCGGCAAAAGCGCTCATTTTAAAAGAACTTCCTAGCGGCGAGAAGCTCGTGAGCTTTAAATTTGACAAAACGATGTTTTTGAAATTTGACGAGCCCTTCGTCTGCTTGTCAAACTCGCGCGTAATCGGCGGTGGGCGCGTGCTAAACGCCGTAGTCGAGCCGCTAAAAAAGCAGAGCAAAGCCGTGCTTCTCACCGCGCTTTTGAAGCGAAATTTCACCGAAGCGTTTAAAATTTTAAGCGGCTTTCACAAGCATGGATTCGGGCTATTTTCGGCGTATCAGCGCTTCGGAATGGAGTACGACGAAGCGGCAAAGATCGCGCGCGGCATAGAAGGGACGTATTTTGACGAAGCAAATTTATGCGTTTACGATCTAAGCGCGATCGAGGACGTAAAAAACCTCATAAAATTTATCGTCTCAAAAAACGACTACGCGATCTTTTCGCCCGCCTCGATCGCTCTAAAGCTCTCGTGGGCCAGCGAAGATCTTGCCGCGCGCGCGCTTAGTGAGCTTGAGCGGAGCGGCATCGTCTCCAAAAAGGGCGGAGTTTACGTAAAATCCGGAGTGGATTTTGACGCGCTTAAGCAGGGCCTGGAGAGTAAAATTTTTGATCTCATCAAAAAAGGCGGCATCGCGCCTCTCGCGCCGTATAACATCTACGACGAGCTAGAGATCGACCGCGAAAGTGGCGATGACGCGCTAAAGAAGCTAACATACGCCAAAAAGGTCGTCCGTCTCGCACATAATCTCTTCGTCGAGGCCGAAAATTTAGCCCTGGCGATCAAGCGCCTCTACGCAATCATCGAAAAAGAGGGCTTCGTAAACGTCACGAACGCCAAAGAAGAGCTTGGACTTAGCAGAAAATTCGTCATCTGCTACCTCGAATACCTAGATAAAATGGGAAATATCACGACGATCGACAATAAACGCTATTTGAATTTGAAAAAGTAAAAATTTAAAATTTTGCACTACAATGCGCAGAATTTTTTGCAAAGGAAAAAAATGAAAAAAGCTATTTTAACTTCAGTTGCACTCGCAGCGAGCCTAAACGCGGCTTTAAGCGACAGCGAAATTTTATCTATCTACGGTGGCGCGCCACAAGGCATCGAAATAAAGGTCGCCGAGCGCATCCCGCTTAGCGAGCCGAAGGGCGTTGAAGCGGTCGTTTTAAAAATCTCTCAAGGCAATATGTCGCAAGAGGAGATCATTTTCACTCAAGGCGATCTGATCTTTACCGATATCATCGATCCTAAAAAACGCGTAGTCTATAAGGAGCAGATCAAACAAGACCGCATTGCAGGACAGCTAAGTAAGGTCTTCAAAGCAGAAAGCAAAGACAATATCATCAAGCTAGGAAACGATCCTAAAAAGCCTACGATTTTGATGCTGACGGACGCCTTGTGTCCATTCTGCCGCAAAGAGATGGCAAGGATCGAAGAAACTCTAAAAAATAACAATGTCGATATCGTCATGACCTCCGTTCACGGCGATGACGGCCACGCAAAATCCGCGCTCATCTACAAAGAGATCAAAAATGCTAAAACCGACGAGCAAAAGATAGCGGTTTTTAAAAAATATTACGCTGAAGATAACAAAGCAGGCGCCAAAGACGTAAGCGCTGCCGAGCTAAATGCTGCAAAAGCCCTAGCTGCCAAATACTTCGGTGCGGGGGTAAACTCGGTGCCTTACATCATCGAACTAGACAAGCTAAAATAATCTCTTTTAAATTTTGCGGAGCGATCCGCAAAATTTCGCTTCTTTCACCCAATTTTGGTAGCTTTCAATCAATCTAAATTTTGCCTCGAATTATGAATACTGCCCCTTTGGAGTTCTTGCAATTCCGCTGCTTTTAAAAATTCCGCAGTTGCACCTAGTATAGAATTTTAAAATCTCTTACGGATGAAATGCGATCCACAAAGTCTTAAACGGGCAAAATCTTATAATTTTAAAACCCCCTCAGCGTCCGCGCAAAATTCTGCGGCAGTGATTCCATCTCGTCACTTCGCATCCATAACGACGCAAAAAATGATCTTACATGGAATTTCAAAGTAGAAATTATGCGAGTAAAAATCTTACGGCCGAAATTTTAAAATTTCGCAGCAAAGCCCAGGTAAAATTTAGCCGCAAATTTCATAAAATTTTCGCTTTGCGGCAAAGAGGAATTTGTAATCGTGCTTCAAGCTGCCTATCTTGGGCTGCGTCCGATTAAAATCAAAACTCCACGTCAAAAGCGGCTCTTGCCAGGCTATTTTTGCTCTCGCTTAGCTCGTACGACGCGCTAAGTGCGACGCTTTGAAGGATCTTATATTTCAGCCCGATTGCGCCGTTAAATACGCCGCTAGAATAATCAAGCCCCTCGACGTCGTACCTGTCCGAATACTTTCTGCTTGCATGATACGAATCGCCGCTAAATCGATGCTCATACTCCGCATTTGCGAATATCTGCAGATCGCCGAAAGCCTTGATCGCGTAAATTCCCGCGGTGCCGTTCGGCGCGGTTTTTGAAGCGGAGCTAAATTTAAGCCTGGAGATCGCATCCTCGTTCACCATAATCGCCCCAAGCCCCAAATACGGCTTTATATAGCCGTTTTCAAATAGAAATTTATACCCTGCTCTCGTGCTGAAATCCCAAATTTGCGACTTGTATTTCGCGCCGTGGATAGCGCCGAATCCGTTATTGGTTTCAAATTTATGATCGTTCGTCGAATATGTTAAGCCTACCGCCAAATCCACGTTCTCGTTAAAATCATATCTACCCGCCAGACCGAGCTCGTAGGATTTGATGTTTTCTTTGACGCCGTCGAATTTACCCTCATACCAAGCGTCTGATTTTTGGTACCCAAAGATCACGCCCAGCGTAAGATCATCTACTCTCTTGGAGGCTCCGAGTAAAATTCCGTCGCTCTTGTGATCGTATTTGACGCCGCCCGAGCGGTCTTTGTAATCCCCGCCATAGTTTCCGATCGCGCTTACGTTTACGTTAAACTCCTGCCCGTCGGTGTCGGTTAAATTTTTATAAGCGGAATTTCTTGCAAGCTTTGTAAGATCCAGATCGACCTTCGAGCGCGGCATCTCGATGCCTACCCGGTTGCCGCCTCTTGCGACCTGCGAAAACAGGCTGCCGTTTTTAGGCGTGAAATTATTAATCGCCAGCATCAGCGCTTCAAAATAGGTAGGCAGATCGTCGTATCCGCTAGGATAGGCATTCGTATCGGAGGTGATGAATAGATTTGCCGCGTTACGCTCGCGAGATAGCCTTATGATCTCGTCGTATTGATCTGGTCTTGCGTTGTATATGACGTGCAAAATTTTAGAGGAATTTGCGGGGTCTTTTTCAAATTCCGAGGTTCTAGGGCGGTAATGGTTTATATACTCATCCGCGCTCACCTCTTGCAGCATCCAAACGTCCGCATAGGGAGCTATGGCGTCGCGCACGCCCCAGCCGTTGTTTGCCAAAACGAGCATTCCCGGATATTTGGTCTTGATATAATTGTAGATATTCGCCATATAAGCGATAGTTGCGGGATTGTTTTCGGTATTAACCTCGTCGATGAAGTATCCTGCGATATTTTCCCTGCCGTAAAAATTTACGAAATTATCGATATCGGCATAGACTAAATTCAAATTTCTAGTAGAATTTTTAGTATAGGTATAGCCTAAATTTGATATGCCCGCCGCGATATTTCGCTTCATCTGAACCGCGTCTTCTTCTCTTCTGACCAGATATTGCGTAGTTTGATCGCCCGGTATCGCCGCCTCGTAAGAGCCGAAAGCCACATAAGGAACCAGTGCGCCGCCTATATTGGTAATGCCGTTCCAAAACTCGGCATTTACGCCGCTATTGCCCGTCCAGCGAAACGCAGGCATCATAACGCGCTGATTATTAAGCCTGCCCGAATATGAGCCCTTTTTGGCAAAGCCCCTTGCATACTCGAGCTTGATACGAAATGAGTTTTCATACTCGTCGCTCTCGTCGCTCGCGGAACTATCGCTAGCCACGTCGCGCCTACTTAATTTCGCGCCCAAGCTATCCGCAGCGCTCATTACATCGGAACGGGAAGTGTTGTTAGAAGGAGATTTTTGCGCGTTTGCATAGCCCCAGGAATTCTGCTCGCTCGCATAGCCGAACCCTGCTGCACCGATAAGCGCAAGAGATACGATCTTTTTCAAAGACTTTAGCATTCTGCACCGCTTCAAATAAAATTACCCAAATTCTTAAATTTCGACAAATTTGCAGACGCGCTTTTATAATTAAAAACTTTGTCGAAATTTAAAAATTTAGCCGCCTTGGAGGCGACCAAATTTTAAAGCTTATTTTAATGCCGCTTTTGCCTTCTTTGCGACGGTTGCGAAAGCTTCGGCGTCGTTCATAGCCATATTTGCTAAAATTTTTCTATCAAGCTCGATGCCCGCTTTTCTAAGTCCATTTATAAATTTAGAATAGCTGATGTCGTTTAGCCTGCAAGCTGCATTGATGCGCACTATCCAAAGTCTGCGGAAATCGCGTTTTTTCGCGCGTCTGTCACGAAAGGCGTAAACGAGGCTTCTTTCTAGCTGCTCTTTAGCCTTTCTGAAATGTTTGCGTCTTGCGCTATAAAATCCGCGCGCAAGCTTTAGCACCTTGTTGTGACGGCGGCGTCTAACGATGCCCGTTTTTACTCTTGCCATATTAATCCTTTCTTAATCGGCGTCCCTTTGGGGATCTTGCCCTAAAATCCATAAATTTAGGGGAGTTTGAATGACTTTCGTCAAAAACTAACTTTGCACTATTTGCAAAGCATTTTTTTAACCGCAGATACGTTCGTAGAATCGACGTATTGGGCCTCACGCAAATTCCTCTTGCGTTTTTGAGACATCTTCGTCAAAATGTGGCTGCGAAACGCAGAGCCTCTTTTGATCTTGTTTTTGCCCGCTTTAAAACGCTTGACGGCACCGCGCACGCTTTTCATCTTTGGCATGGTCGTCCTTTTTTTAAAGTAAATGGGAAGTATATAATAAAGTTTCTTTGAAAAATTTGAATTTTAGCGAAATTTATGAAAATACAAAATACTACATCGAAATTGATATAATTATTACTCATAGCAATATTTTCAGATTTATATCGTTTTTATAAATTTAAGCAATTGGATAAAAGTTTTCCTTTTTAATACAATTAAAACTATAAAACTTACTATTATTAAGCAAAACGCGTAGACGCCGGGCAATATATGAGATATAGCAATAAAGCAAACACCACAAAAAAATTCTACACCAATATTGCAAAAATTTACACTTTTTATAAATTTTTTCAGACCATAACTCAATGCGATATATTTGGCAAAAAGAGATAAAAACAGGCAAGACATTATGATAAATATATCATTGCAAAAATATACAATAAATCCAATAAATACTGAAAATATAATCAAAGAAATTAAATTTATACGAAGCATTTGTCCTTCTTTGCGTAATGCCTTAAAATATGAATTAGTAAGAAGGAGCGTCTTGCCTTCGCATAGCAATATCGCAAAAATTATCGGCATATAATTTAAAACGTCCGCATATTTAGGTAACCAAGCGCCCAGTAGAATTTCTACAGGATATGCGAATAGAAATAAAAATACAAATATGATTGATAGTCCATCATCTAAAATTTTAAAAATTTCGTTTTGTTCGCAAGCTTTTTTAGTTCGTAATATCGGGAATAAGATCGCCGAGAATGCATTGATAAAAAATAGAGCAAAATTTAGTAACGACAATATAAGTGAAATTTTACCAAATAAGACGATGCTAAATTTCCATGCAATCATAGATCTTGCAATAAATATCAAAAATATATTGCAAAGCGCAGAGATTGTTAATTTTATACCTATTCGCATATTTTTATATATATAAAATAAGCTATCTGTAAAAGGAGCCATCTTTACTTTAAAAAGATCCCTACATAAAAAACAAATATAAACAAGCGATATAAATCTGGCAAAAATAAATGAAAATATTAAAAATTTAGCTTTATCGAAATTCACAAAATAAACTGCTGATATGGATGATAAGACAAAAATTCTTTCTATAAACAAAACGAGTATTGACTTTTTTATCTCATTTACACTTTGCAAAAGATTATATAGAAATGATCTTGGTACTGTGATAGCGCCCGAAATAGCAATATATAAAAACAACCTTTTATCGAACGAAAACGCACAAACCGTAAAAAATATAATTAGGCATTCTATAATATATAAAATCTCCATCGTACAAATTTGAGATTTTAGAGTTCTTTTAGAAATAAATTCATATCGCCTACCGCCGTATCTTAGATATATACCATCAGATAGTCCAAAATGTAAAAATTCTACATAATTGGCAAAAAATATAAATAATTGATAGTATCCAAAGCCTTCTAAAGATAAAAGCTTCGGTAGAATTAAGATCGATACTGCGGATACAAATGCAAAAAATATCTGCGCTAGCGCCATATATGAAATTTTAGATAGCAAATTCCATCCTAAATCGTCTTTTGCATAAATTTAACTATTAAAAGACCTAGCTTTTTTGGTATCCACATCGCGCTAACCGTAAATATCCAAAAAGAAGGGAATTTCTTATAAATTTTATATAAATTGCGAAAGCAGTTTTCGTTCCTAACTGCAGAAAGGCCGTTTCGTATCCTAATTATATTGGCGGGATAATAATATATTAAAAGCCTTTTTCTAAAAATTTCAAGCACGAAATCTACGTTAAAATTCTTTTCAATAGTGATTAAGGTATCATTTAGATTTGCACCAAATACTTCTGAAAAATTATATCTTCCACTATTAAACTGCCTTGCTGCATAAATTTTATCAAATACCACGACTTGCTTATCAGACAAAATCGCGCAGGCGATATTCCAATAAAGCTGCACGAGATTGTTATTTGCTATCGCGTCTAAATCGATTCTATCAAATAAACTTTTATTTACTATATTAGAAGTTATAAAAGTTAAATTAGTATGGGCTTCTTTTATAAACTCCGCTTTATCATCATCATAAATTTTAAAATTACTAAATTCTTTAAATTCTACTGGCTTAATTTCATCTATGAAATTTTGTGCCTTTAAATGAATGATACCGAATTTCGAAGAAGAATCTAGTATCCGCATTAAATATTTAATCGTATCATCAAACACTAAATCATCATCGCCGAATATCCATATATATTTTCCGCGCGACAAAGAAATCGCTTTTTTGAAATTATTATCCGGACCAGTATTTTCACTATTTTTTATATATTTTACAAGTCCGAAATCAATATATTTTTTTGCAATATCCGAAGTTTTATCACTGGAAGCATTATCTAAAATTAAAATTTCAATATCTTTTCGCTCGCTTTTATACACGCTTTTGCATAGACTATTTAGACTTTTATCTAAGAATTTTGCTCTATTATAAGTCGGTACTGCAATGCTTAAAAAAATATCCTCAGTCAAAATTGATTCTTTCCTTTTCAAATACCAACGGGCGATTTAATACTTGAGTATAGATCGCACCTATGTATTCGCCTATTATACCGATAAAAAATAAAATTCCAGATGAGACAAATGAAAAAAGTATTATGAGAGGTGCAATGCCTACGTTCATCTCGTCCCAATAAATTAGCTTAAGTATAAAATACACAAGTCCTACTATTATACTTAAAACGCCCGTTATCATACCTATAAAAGTTGCAAGCCGAAGTGGTACTTTGGAATTGCAGATTATACCGAGTATCCCCATATCATAAAGCGTGTAGAAGTTGTTTTTGGTAACTCCTTTAATTCTTACCGGTTGATCGTAAGGAATCTTAGCTACCTTATAACCGGCTTCTGCGAGCATTCCTCGAAAAAACGGATACGGATCATGCATCTGTCTAAGAGCCGCGATGACCTTTTTATCAAAAAGTCCAAAGCCGGTAAAATTCTTAAAAATTTCGATCTCAGATAGTTTTGATAAGAGCTCGTAATAGCATTCTCTGATTTTAAACATCACGCCGCGCTCCTCGCTATCTCGCTTAATAGCCAAAACCAAGTCGTTGCCCTCTTGCCATTTTTCTATAAACTGCGCAATCATCTCGGGCGGATCTTGCAAATCGGCTACGATAGAGATAACAGCATCTCCGTCTGCACCCAAAAGCGCATAGGTTGGCGATTTTATATGCCCGAAGTTTCTGGAATTTACGATGATCTTTAAATTTTTATCATCGTTTGCAAGGCGTTTTAAAATTTCAACCGTTCTATCAGTCGAAGCATTATCGATAAATATATGCTCGTAGGCATACTCCGAAAATTCGCCCATAACTTTTTTTACGCGCGCATAGACCTCCTCTACGTTCTCCTCCTCATTAAAGCAGGCGGTAACTATACTGATCTTTTTCATATCATCTCCTAAAGACGAAAAATTTATTTAACAAAAATGACACCGCAGCTAGCGGGATCAAAAGCACAAAACCGTTTATATACATATTATCAAATCCAAGCCACTTGAAAAGCCATAGAAAAAATATATTTAAAAAATAAGTAATGATGTAAACTAGTATAAATCTAAATATCAGACCGTTATCACTGCTATCGAATACCAGCTTGCCTATAGTTTTAAAGTTAAATAATACGCCTAGTATCGTAGAAAACAATACGGCAAGAGGATAATATAAACCCAAATAGATAAAAAGGGCGAATATCCCATACCCAAAGGCAGTATTTAGGATACCGACGAGAATAAATTTTATAATTTGAGCATTCAAGTTATTCTTCTTTAACCAAGGAAGCGTCAATTATCTTTTTATATTCGATTTTTCTTAAAGATCTCGATATGATGAAATTCAAAGTAATACAAAATAAAGAACCTAAAAAATAATAAATTACAGATTGATATGGCTCTATAGAATATTTAGATTTTATAGTCATAATTACCCAGCCTACATAGAAGTGATTTAAAAAGATATTGAGGCTTAGTAGTCCTAAGTTGTTAAAAAATTTTTTTTGAAATAATATAGCCAATAATAATTTCTTGCTAAAAGAGAAGCTGAAAGATATAGATAAAAACAATACTATAATAAAATCAGCATTGCTCGGTTTTTTTACAAAAATGATAAGATAAAAAATTGTAGCATATAAAAGAAATTCTAACATAGCTATTAAGATAAGCCCCATTCTTGTGAAATTAATTGAATTAATCTTTTCTGTCACAAAGTATAGACAATATCCTAAAGAAATATCTGCAATGGCCCTAATTAATCCCATATGAATAAAGCCGCCACCGAGTGGTTCCATAATGACGCCCATATAGTTATATTGATATGCTATAGATCCGAATGAAATCAATATAACAAGTGGAGCAATGAAATTTATAAACATTCTTTGATTCTTAAGTATAATTGGAAGCAATATAAATATGGCACCTATCATAGCAGATAAATACCACATAACTCCGGTTATGGATCTTACTGGAAAACCCCAAATTTGCAATAATAGTATATCCCCTATCGTCAATGCTAGCATATTTGATATGGATGGAATTTCATTCCAAGCAAATAAGCATATAAAAATAAAGCCTATAACGATAGCTATAAGGTATTCTAAATAAAATACTTTTATTTTTCTGGCTATATAATTTCTAGTAATAACAAATATATTTTCATTAACTTTAACCTCAAAATTATAAAATTTTTTAGCCATAAGCCAACCCGTAACCAAGAAAAAAAATTCTACACCTATATACCCTATTGGTAATATTGGATAAAATTGCCAACTATGATGAATTAGTATTATAATGGCAAAAATAAATTTCAAAAAATCTATAAAACCGTTTCTTTTAAAATCTTCAAAAATTTTATTTTGATTTTTTTCGGTATACATCTATTAATTCTCCCCTTTCAATCAAAATATAATCCTCCTTGACTTCATCAAATAGCTTAGATAATATTTCCAACTTCGGTATTCTCTGCTTTACATTTTCATTGTACCAATATTCATCATATAAGTCAAAAAATCGTCTTTCTTTCATTTCTGCCTTATAGTCTCTATCTATATCGCTATCTACATATAGAATATCAGCTTTATTATTTATAAGATTTAAGACTTCATTATATTCTATATCTGATACTAAAAAGGAGCGTAACTCAAAATACTTTAATCCGCTATATTTTTTACTGAAAAACTGTAGTATATTGTCATACTTTGATATCATATATACTTCATCTGTATTAGAAGAGTATTTATCTATAAGATCAATCGAGTTTTGAAATTTATCAAAAGGATATGTGGTAATTATACCTCCTGCTCTATCATGATCCCATTTATAGGTTTTATGCGCTGCAAATATCTTTTCATAGCCAAAAATCTCTTTAATATAAGAAATAGAGAATTTAGCATACATTAACGCACATATAAATATGCAAAATATAGAAATCACTTTTTTAATTTTATTGGGTAACAAATTTAAAATTACAATAAAAGGAATAGCGCTAATAAAGAAATTAACGGCAGATAAATCTACCTTCCAAACCATATAAGTATAAAAAAAACTTGTATAAAATAATAAAAATATATAACTTAATAAATGCTTATCATCTTGTAATTTCTTATAAAAGAATATTAATAATAGCCATTGAATAAATATTACTAACAATACCATAAGCAATAAAGTAGAGGGAATATTAAAAGAATAGAAACCATTTAAAAAATATTTTACCGATGGATTTTTCATAAAAGGGTATTTTATATAAATTAACACTCCCAGAATAATATAAATTAATATAAAAAAGAGCTTTTTTATATCTAGCAATGTCTTATTCTTTGCAGCAATTGTCCCGTACTCTACAATAAATGTCCCCAAGAGCGATATAAAGATATAAAGTCCAAAATCATTCGCTATTAAAATAGAAAGTAGTGCCAATAGTGCAGAGATTATCTTAAACATAAAATTAAAATTTTTAAATTTTATAGCATAGAATAAAAATAATATTATTATCAAATCAAAGAAATGCCTTGTATCAAAGTATGTTGGACCGTAATGATAAAAATAATAAGAAATCGAAAAGAATTTTATACTTAGCAAAAGTATAAAAATAAGTCTTAGATAATTATCCTTGAAAAATAAAAATATAAAACCTATCGCTATGGTGTAATAAACCATACATACTATATTCTTCGTCTTTTCAAAATTACTAACGTTTATGCCACCAAGTTTTTCCATTATAAATTTAATAGGATATAAGCTTAGAAAGCCATATTGAGAAAAAATTTCCGACTTATTTCTACCTAAATCCAACTCATTTATAGGATTTAACATAAACGGAGTTTCTTCCCAATAATATCTACTAAGAATTTGTATATTTTGCTCAAAAATATTATATGCTATAAAATCAGTTTTTTCTTTAAGCTTGCTTAGCGTATCGGCACCAAACATAGGATAAGAATATGAAAACACATCTATACCGTATCTATTTATACTATTTGATTCTTTGGCTTCGTCATAAGTAAGATTAAAATCTCTATTATAGCCAATATTTTCTATATGAGTAGCAAATTTTTTAAAAGTATCTGCGCTAATATGTCTATAATATGGATCAAAAACTAAAAATTTAGGATTATTGTGAAAATTGAATCCTCCTTTATTCCCAGATAAAAAAATATTATCGTATGAATTAAATTTATAATTTATATTATTAGGACTAAAGCATAAATTTTCTTTGATATATTGATCGTTTGAAACAATTTTATTATTATCTAGTATTGTTTGTTCATCTATATATCTAAACTCGTTTGCGAGTTTAAAATCCGAGAAAATCCCATAAAAATAGAATGAAATTTGTATAGTTATTAAAGTTACTATAGCCAATTTAGCACAAAGATGAAAATTAAAACCTTTTATTTTAAGCAAAATGCTATTCATCGATATTATCTTTATAAATTTTATACCATAAAATTAAAGAAAAGAAAGCAGAGATGATAAAAATATAGAATAGATAAAAATTGAATGTAAAAACCTTTTCTTGATTCATAAAATAGTAAACCCATTTAAAATAGTTATATTTATCTACGGTTGGATCAACATATGCAATAAAAATTTTTTTTCCTACTTTATAAATCAAAAATACAATGATACAAAATAATACAGATAGCTTTAAAACAGCTTTATTTGGCATATTTTATATTCCCTATTTTTAAAATTCTTTCAATTCATCAAATCCAACTTAGTTCTTAGTGGATATAAATTCTTTAATTACTTTTATAATATACCCTATCTTCTCATCACTCATACCGGGATATACGCCGACCCAGAAACTATCGTTCATTATCTTATCGGTATTTTTTAGTTCGCCTGAAATTTTATAATCGACTCCGAGTTTAAGGTCTGCAAATAGTGGATGCTTGATCATATTGCCCGCAAATAAATTTCTTGTTTGCACGCCCGCCTTCTCTAGATGCTCGCTAAGCTCGTTTCTACTAAATTTTTTCCCGTCTGCAACCGTCATCATAAAGCCAAACCAGCTAGGCTCGGAATGCGGCTGAGCTTTAACCAAAATGAGCTCCTTTATATCTTTTAAGCCATCATAAAGCTTTTTAAAATTTTGCCTACGACGCTGCACAAAGCTAGGAAATTTATCTATCTGAGCGCATCCAACGGCAGCTTGCATATCGGAGGCTTTTAAATTAAATCCGAAGTGCGAATAAACGTATTTATGATCATATCCAAGCGGTAGCTCACCAAATTTTTGCGAAAAGCGCCTGCCACAGGTATTATCTACGCCGCTCTCACACCAGCAATCGCGTCCCCAATCACGCATACTTAGCATAATTTTTTTAAGCAGCGGATTGTTTGTATATGTGGCGCCGCCCTCGCCCATTGTCATATGATGAGGCGGGTAGAAGCTGCTTGTGCCTATATCCCCCCATGTGCCGGTTGGCTTGCCCTCATACAGCGAGCCCAGTGCGTCGCAATTATCCTCGATAAGCCACAAATCGTGCTTATCGCAAAATTCCTTCACGGCTTTTATATTAAAAGGATTTCCTAGGGTGTGAGCTACCATGACGGCTTTTGTTTTTTGACTAAGCGCAAGCTCAAGCTTCGTATGGTCTATGTTAAAATACTCAAGCTCCATATCGACAAAAACAGGAACGGCACCGTATTGCACGATAGGCGCAACCGTCGTAGGAAAGCCTGCCGCTACTGTTATGACTTCGTCGCCCTTTTTTATGCGGCGCTCTTTTAGAAGCGGTGAGGTAAGTGCAAAAAATGCAAGTAGATTTGCGCTGCTTCCGCTATTTACCAAAAATGCCCATTTTACGCCAAGCATTTTGGCAAATTCTTTTTCAAATTTTTTAGAATATGTACCGTATGTAAGCCAGAAATCAAGCGAGCTATCTACTAAATTTACCATTTCGTGCTCGTCAAAAACTCTACCTGCGTAATTTACGCGACTTTTACCAGGTTCAAATTTGGCGTGCTGCACCGGCTCATGAACCAGCCTATAATATTCTTTCGTTTTTTCTAAAATTTCTTGTTTTAATTCTTGAGGGGTCATTTTTTGCCTTTCCAAATTTCATTGATTTTTCCCAAATATGGGTCTTTTTTGACTGTCTCTAAATCTAGGCTAGTAAAATTTTGCTTAAAATATTTGCAAATTTTACCGATCGCTTCCGCATGCGGCGTGAGCTTAAACATATCTCCCATCTCGGATTTTAGCAGGTTATTATCGGAAGTATATTCGTTATTCAGCCCTTCATTTAGCACGATTATCTCGGATTTAAAATCGCTCGCCTCATTTACTAGCGCAGCCAGGTTAAGCAGATCGATTTTTGTCCCGCTGCTTGCGTTGTAAATTTTATGCCGTGCGTCATTTTCTATATAAAATTCCACTACGTTTAACAGGTCATCGACATATATGTAATCAAAAAATACGTTTTGATTGATCGTGATGGGTAGGTGCAGTAGGTTTTTTACTACGGCATTTGTGATAAATTTATAGCGGTAATTCTCCATCTCGCCGTAAATTCCAAATAAACGAAGCTGGATAATGTTATCCGCGCAATCCTCGATGTAATGCGACGTGATAGCTTTGTAAAAACCGTATTCATCAAGCGGAAGAGCCTCTTTATAATCATCCTCGCGAGCACTTATTATCGGCTTGTGCTTACCGTACTCTGCACCGCTTCCAAACGATATGATCTTTGAAACCTTATTTTTTTGCTTAGCAATATTGAAAAAAATCCGCAAATTATACTCAGTCACATTTGTCATATCCAGCGTATCGCGACCGCCGCCGCGATTGGCGAGATGGACGATAGTATCGATTTTATGTGCACGAACAAAATCGTCAACAGCGCTTTCATCAGTCAAATTTAGCTCGCTACTTTTTGGAGCGAAAACGTTAAAATTTCCATTTAGCGCAAGACGCTTTTCTAGATGCGAACCGATAAAACCACTACCGCCCGTGATGAAAAGATTCATCTGCTACTTAGCCTTTTTTCAAGCATTTCGATTCTTTTTTCGTCCTCGGACTTGATTCTGTGATAATACCTACGCTTGCTTTTAAGCCAAGCTAATTCAAATTCCACGCCGGCTAAAATTCCGGCTTCCATATTGTTTACAGCATCTTTGCAATATACTATCTTTCGCGTTTCGTATTTATCAAGTAGTCCTTTGGAAATGAGATATTTAATGAAATCGCATGACTTTGCGGATATGGCTCCACCTAAACCGCATTTTAATCCCTTAGCTATCGCTTTAGTAAAAATATTTTCACAATGTTTTAGCATTTCATCACTATCTGCAAAGCTCCTATCTTTACCCATCGAACTTGTAAAATCGACTCTTCCGATTGTTACGCCAGAAAGAGTATTTATATTGGGCAAGGATAGAATATCATCAAAATTATCATAGCAGGTTATAGTTTCTACATTGATCGCAAATTCTATGTCATTGCGATTATCCTCAGCAACGAAAGTGTTTATAGCTCCCAAAAATTTACTAACGGCAAATTTTGTTTCTGCCATTGGTGCTATGATACCATTTACACCTAGAGTAATAGCGTTATATATATCGGTTACCGCTTCGACGCCTCCGATTTTCATAATAATAGGAAGCCCAACTTTAGAGGTAATATCTTTTAGTCTACAAAGCTCCTCCTGCCTACTGCCTTCATTCTCGTACTCTGCTTTGATCTCAAAAACACCGTATTCGTCTTTAAGTCTTTTAAGAATATCGATCATCTCGTATTCTAAAACATTCATTTTAGCTCCTTAAAATTTTATTCTTAACATCCAGCAATGTAATGTCATTGCCAACTAGAATTCCTTTACAATTAAAATTCTTTGCCATAGCCATATCACTTTCCATCCTATCACCTACCACAACGATATGCTGTTTATCAAGCCCCCAATCCTTACATAAAATTTCGAGCATAAAAGGATTTGGCTTTCCTACTATATCCAGCTTAATTTCTTCATCAATACTACCAAGGATTGCACTTAGCATAGCATTGGCACCGGGTCTTAAAAGACCATTTTCTACCGGGAAATTTTTATCTGTATTTGCCACTATTATTCTACGAGATTTTTGTAATGCAATAAGAGCTCTTGATAAAATTTCATAGTTAAAATTTAAATCAAGCCCAATTACCACGGCTTCACAACTATACTCATCCTCAACATTTATATCTGCATTCGTTAATTCACTTTTAAAACCACGGCTACCAACTAAAAATATATTTCTTAGATCCTTTCTTTGCAAAAATATAGCACTAGCATAAGCTGAGGTATATATTTTATCTACAGTAGTTCTTATACCTATATGAATTAATTTATCTAAAATTTCAAATCTTGTTTTAGTTGAATTATTAGTAAAAAATAATACATTGTAACCATTAGATTCAAGCTCATCTATAGTTTGCAAAGCAAAGTCGGCAATTTTACTCCCAAAATAAATAGTTCCATCTAAGTCAAAAACTACAGCTTTATTCATCTACCGGCTTAATTATCATATTTTTATAAAATTCTTCTCGCGGCAAAAACGGAAACATATCCTCAAGTGGCTTTGAAACCATTTTGCCGTCAGGCTTTATCTTGGACGATAATTTTGGCTCCATTTTTTCAGTAGGTGAAAGCATTATTTCGCAAACTACCGCACCTGGTTTGGATAGAATTTCCTCCAACTCCCCTTTTAAATTTAGCTGATTTTCTATCCTATAAGCTTCAAAGCCATATGCCTGTGCCAGCTTAACGGTATCCGGAAAACTCACGCCGCTATCTTTATCTGAGCCTACCTTGTGACCTTTAAAAAAGTTGTTTTGAGTATTTCTGATAGAAATATAGCCTGCATTATTCAGAACAAAGATTTTGATCGGAAGCTTATTATGAATTATTGTCTGAAGCTCTTGAATATTCATCTGCAAGCTACCTTCACCCGTAACGCAAATCGTATTTTTTTTGCCATTTGCGAAGCAGGCACCGATTGCGGCAGGCAGATCGTATCCCATAGAAGCACAACCCGAATTTACTACCACCTTTTGATTCTCATATAAGCGCAAGCTCTGATACGATGAAACACATGCCGTACCGTTACCGAATACATAAACTAAATCTCGTTTATGATTAGATAGCACATCGAAGAAATTATATGAATCAACCCGCTCTTTTACATTTTGTCTAAAAGGCTCAATCGTAGGATAATTCTTTCTGTAATTTTTACAAATTTCAAGCCAAGCTCCAAAATCCAGCTCGTCTTTCAGCACAGATCGCAAATCCGATATAAAAACCTTCGCATCGGATTTTATCTTAATATCTGCGGCAATAGTTTTTTTGTTTAGTTCGTTTTGGTCGATATCAACTAAAATTTTTTTGGCTTCTCTGCCGAAGAATTCCCAGTTATAGCTGACTGCACGGATATTTAATCTAGCACCTATAGCAATGATGAGATCGGAATTTTGCACGACAAAATTTGCCGCTCTATTGCCAATAGTGCCATATCTACCGAAAAACAGCTCATAGTCATTTCTAACGATATCGTATCTAGCGAAAGTACCGATAACGGGGATTTTTAAAATTTCGATTAGTTTTAGAAATTCTTCGTTAGCGCCGGCAAGCGTTACGCCGTTACCTACAATGATAACGGGGCGTTTAACAGCTTTTAACGCATCTAAAACCTGCGGGATTTTTGTGTCAAACTTCGGCGCTTCGGGGATTTCAAATTCTATCAGATCTGCTTCGTCCACCATCGCGCCTTGTATGTCTAGCGGCACATCCAGCCATACGGGTCCGGGTCTGCCGTGCTTAGCCTCATAAATAGCTTTTTGCAGATGAAATTTTATGCTATTTTTATCCGTTATCATTACGGCGTATTTTGTGATAGGCCTTACGATGTCAACTATATTAACCTCTTGATCGCCAAGCTGACGTAAATTTAACTCGGGTTGCGAAGCAATGGTCGTCTGGAATTTCACCTGCCCCGATATGATCATCGTAGGGATCGAATCCACCCAGGCACCGTAAACGCCGGTAATCGCGTTCGTCCCGCCGGGACCCGTGGTAACATACGCGATACCGATCTTATTTGAGACGCGCGCATATCCCTCTGCGGCTATCGCGCAAGCCTGTTCGTGATGGTTACAGACATACTCCAAATTTTCATTTTTACCAAGCGAATCTATCAGGTGCATATTGCCGCCACCCGAGACCATAAATACGGTCTTTGCGGTATCTTCGTGTTCGGCTATAAATTTTGCTATAAAATCGCTAACTTTTATCATCGCATCATCTCTTTTACGTAGTCGTTTAAATTTTGCTCGGTATCGATTGTGCCGTTTTCGTAGAAATTTTTATACCATTTTACAGTTTTTTCAAATGCCGTTTCGCTATCCCAAACGGGCTTCCAGCCAAGCAGCGCATGTGCTTTAGAGCAATCAAGCTTCAATAAATTTGCCTCATGAGGCTGGTTTATGTCGGAATTGATTTGAAATTCTATCTTATCCCAATATCGCTTGGCGCTTTTTAGTACATCAAGCACCCTAATCGCGCCATCATCGCTAGGACCGAAATTCCACGCACCGCCGAATTCCTTTCGTCCTTCAAGCAACTTTTGCCCCACGAGCAAATATCCGCCAAGCGGCTCAAGCACGTGCTGCCAAGGGCGTGTCGCATGCGGATTGCGGATCGTTACCGCTTCATTTTTAGCTGCTGCGCGCATAACATCGCAAATCAATCTGTCTTGCGCCCAGTCTCCACCGCCTATGACATTACCTGCGCGACACGTAGCAAGCAGCGTTTGATGCTTTGTGCCGTAATCTTTTTCATTAAAAAAGGAGTTTCGATATGAACTAGCCAGAAGATCCGCGCAGCCCTTCGACGAGCTATATGGATCATATCCGCCCATAGAGTCACTCTCGCGATATCCCCAAACCCACTCTTTATTTTCGTAAGCCTTGTCACTTGTGATATTTACGATCGCGCGAACGCCTGCTTTTCTGCAAGCTTCAAGGACTTTTAATGTGCCGATGACATTGGTTTCGTAGGTTGTGATAGGGTCGGCATAAGATGGGCGTACGAGCGCCTGAGCGGCAAAGTGAAATACAATGTTTGGTTTATAAGCTGCAAAGACTTCGTTTAATTTAGCAAGATCTCGTATGTCGGCGATCACCTGGACGATATTTAAATTTAAAAGTCCTATATGATTTGGCTCTGTAGGCGCCGGAAGCGAATACCCTATCACTTTCGCGCCCAAGCGCTGCAGCCATAGACTAAGCCATGAGCCCTTAAAACCGGTATGCCCGGTAAGCAAAACTGTTTTGCCCTTATAAATTCCGGAGTATAGATCCTGCATATCTTGCATTGCTACCACTTTTTCCACGGAGCGTTGCCGCTATCCCATAGCTTTTCCAGCACTTGCTTATCGCGCAAAGCGTCCATCGGCTTCCAAAAGCCACAGTGTTTGAAGGCGCAAAGCTCGCCGTCTTTAGCTAAATTTGAAAGTGGGGCTTGCTCAAATACAGTCGCATCACCATCAGTAATATAATCAAAAACTTTAGGCTCACATACAAAAAAACCGGCATTTATCCAATTTCCGTCACCTTTAGGTTTTTCAAAAAAAGATGTAATTAAGCTTGAATTATTAATATCTAAAGCACCGAATCTACCTTCCGGTTGGACCGCCGTCATGGTAGCAGCCTTACCATGCGATTTATGAAATTTTACTAATTCATCTATGTTTACATCACTAACGCCGTCACCGTAAGTAAGCATAAAACTCTCACCCCCAACATATTCCTGTGCGCGCTTTATTCTACCGCCCGTCATAGTATCTAGCCCGGTGTCAATCAAAGTAACTTTCCAATCTTCGCTTAAAGTTTTATGAATCTTCATATTGTTATTTTTGATATCGATCGTCACATCGCTTCTATGCAAAAAGTAGTTTGCAAAATACTCTTTTATATAATAGCCTTTATACCCAAGAAGCACAACAAATTCATTAAAGCCGTAATGGCTATAAATTTTCATAATATGCCATAATATCGGTCTACCACCAATCTCAACCATTGGCTTAGGTCTGATGCTGGTTTCTTCGGCAAGCCTAGTGCCAAAGCCGCCAGCTAAAATTAAAACCTTCATATATTCTTTTCCTTTGTTTACTTCCTTTATGGCAAGTCGTCGTAGAGAAAATTTATTTGTTTTTGATTTTATCAAAATAAAACTTAGATAAGAATAATGATTAGATAAATTTTAAACTCCCTCACCTTTTATTTCTAATGTAATATTCCTTAACCAGGAGCAAACTTAAAATAGTGGAATTTTAAAATTTCACCATTTTATTGCTGCGATTTTTATAGCATAGCTAAATTTACGCTATGCCTTTTTCGGCGTGATCAGCATATTTACGTAGCGACCTTCCAGCGCAGGCGCCTTATCGCGATCGGCAACTTCTGCAAAAAATTCGTCCCAAATTTTATTGAGCAAATTTACACCGATTTCCGGGCTCGACATCTCGCGCCCTTTTAAAAATACGCGAAGTTTGACGTGTTTGCCGCTACTAAGGAATTCTTTCGCGTGTTTTACTTTGTAATTAATATCGTTTTGAGCGATTTTGGCGGACAGCTTGATCTCTTTGACCTCGATGATTTTTTGCTTTTTTTTCGCCTCTTTGAGCTTTTTTTCCTGCTGATAGCGAAATTTGCTGTAGTTCATGACCTTGCAAACGGGCGGCTTTGCATCGGGCGCTATCAAAACCAGATCCACACCCTCTCGCTCGGCGATCTGCAGCGCCTGCGCCTTTGAAATTATGCCGTAAACCTCGCCGTTGTCGCCTATGCACCTGACTTCGCTAGCCGGAATGTCCTCGTTTAGAAAAACCTCTTTGCCTCTGCTCAAAAATTCACCTCGTTTAATTTAGCTTTTACGAAATTTAAAAACTCATCCAGCCCTAAATTTCGCTGTTCGCGCGCCCTGCGATCGCGCAGAGCCACGCTACGAGCCGAAACTTCATTATCGCCTAGGACGATGATGAGCGGCACCTTCTGCTTTTCAGCCGTTCTAATTCGTTTATTTAACGTCTCGTTTCTATCTAAAATTTCGCCGTCTATGTCCGCTTCGCGCAGCAAATTTAAAATTTCTTTCGCGTAGTCTGCGTGCGCCTCGCCGATCGGCACGATCGATACCTGCGTAGGACAGATCCAAAACGGAAGCTCGCCCGCGGTGTGCTCGAGCAAAATCCCCACGAAGCGCTCGAAGCTTCCCAAAATCGCGCGATGCAGCATCACGGGCTGCTTTTTTTCATTATTTTCGTCGATATAGCCAAGCTCGAAGCGCGCAGGCAGGTTAAAATCGACCTGCACCGTGCCGCACTGCCATTTTCGACCGAGCGCGTCGGTGATTTTGATGTCGATCTTAGGCCCATAAAATGCGCCGCCGCCCTCATCTAGGCCGTATTTTAAGCCCTTTTCGTCAAGCGCGTCTTTTAAGGCCTTCGTCGCGATCTCCCAAACCTCATCGTCGCCGACCGCCTTTTGCGGTTTGGTCGAAATTTCAAGCTCGTATTCAAAGCCGAAAGCCTTCATCAAGAGCCCCACGAAATCTAAAATTTCATAGACGTTTTCTTTGATCTGGCTCGGCATCACAAACAGATGCGCGTCGTCCTGCGTAAACTCGCGCACGCGGAAAAGCCCGTGCAAAACGCCGCTTTTTTCGTGGCGGTGCACGACGCCGTACTCGCAAAATTTAAGCGGCAGATCGCGATATGAGCGGATTTCGCTTTGATAAACCTTGATATGACCGACGCAGTTCATCGGCTTGATGCCGTATTCTTGCTCCTCGATCGTCGTAAAATACATATTTTCTTTGTAGTTGCTGTAGTGACCGCTGATCTTCCACGCGTCGGATTTTAAAATTTCAGGGCCGCGCACCGGCTCGTAGCCGCGCTTGCGAAGCTGCCTATAAAGGCGTTCCTCGAGCTTTATGCGCATCCTCGTACCCGCAGGAAGCCAGATCGGAAGTCCCGCGCCGATCTGCTCGTCGAAGGTGAAAAATTTCATCTCGGCTCCGAGCTTTCGGTGATCGCGCTTCTTGGCTTCTTCTAGCATCGTAAGATGTTTTTTAAGGCTATCTTTGTCGGCAAATACGACGCCGTAGATGCGAGTTAGCATCTCGCGCTTCTCGTCGCCGCCAAGATACGCTCCCGCGATGCGCGTAAGGGCGAAATTTTTCAAAAATTTCGTATTTTGCACGTGCGGACCGCGGCAGATGTCCTCAAACTCGCCCTGCGCGTATAGGCTTACGGGGCCTTCGGGGATGCGCTTTAAAACCTCCTGTTTAAGATCGTCGTTTGCATATTTTTTGGCGACCGCCTCTTTAGTGGAGGCTATCTTTTTAATCTCTAAATTTGCCTCGGCAAGCGCGCGCATCTTTTTTTCAATCGCCCCCAAATCCTCTTCGCCGAGCTTCTCGCCGTTATCTTTGCTAACGCGGATGTCGTAGTAAAACCCATCCTCGATCGCGGGTCCCACGAAAAATTTAGCGCTCGGGTATAGCTCGCGCACCGCCTGCGCCAAAAGGTGCGCACAGGAGTGGCGCAGAATTTTAAGCGCGTCCTCGGAGTTATCGAAATATATCGGCTGCGCCTCGTTAGCGCGCTCGCCGATACTTTGAGTATCGTAAATTTCACCGTTAAGTTTATATGCGATAATATCGCTCATTGGCTTGTTTCCTTTTTTACCGAATTGTCTTTCTTACACTGAAAGAACGAGAGTTAATTTTAGCTAATCAATCCTTAACGATAAATTTAAAAAATATTAAAATTAAAATTTTTGATTCTTTTCTCGCAATAAAAAATACACAGCGTTCGCACAAAGAGCACAAATCGCCATCACACTTGCGAGCAAAAACGGCTTATTCGCTCCCACTGCACCCACGATAAACGAAATAGCCCCGGCAATAGCAAATTGCGCAGTCCCCAGTACCGCCGAAGCTGCGCCAGAGTTGCCGTCCTTATACAGCGCCATCGCAAGCGTCGTGGCGTTAGGCGCAACAAAGCCGAGCGATGAAAGCAATACGAAAAGCGAAGCCTCAAAGCAGATGAAGGGAAGGCCAAGCATAGCGCATGCGAGCAAAATCAAGCTCATCACGAGCATCGCTATTAGACCGAAATTTAATAAAGCGGCGGGTTCGCGATTTTGCACGAGTTTGGCATTTAGTGCCGAAACGATGGTCATTCCAAGAGCATTGATGCCAAATATTACGCCGAAGGCATGCTCGCCCAGCCCATAATAGCCCAAAAATATGAAGCTAGAGCCCGTGATATAAGCAAAAAGCGCGCTCATCGCAACCGCAAATCCTAGCGTATAGCGCATAAATTCTTTATTTCGCAAAATTATGCCGTATTCGCCAAGCACGCCTTTTACGCTAAGTGTAGCAGTCCCATCTATCTGAGCGCTCTCGTCGAGTCCGAAAAATATAAATGCAAAAAGCAAAATTCCAAGCGCAAACAAAATCGCAAAAATCGCTTGCCACGAGAAAAAATCTAGCACAAATCCACCTAGAGTTGGTGCTAGCATCGGCGCTAGCGAGCCTACGACCATCATCAGCGCAAACATCGCCGCAGCCTCGTGCAGTTCGAATTTATCATTAATTACGGCTCGCGCAAGTACCACTCCAGCGCACCCACCCAAAGCTTGCAAAAATCTAAAAAATATAAACGCGTAAACGCTATCAAAGCTCACACAAGCAAGCGACGCACATATGAAAAGCAAAATGCCCGCGTATAACAGCTTTTTACGACCGAATTTATCGCTTAGCGGTCCATAAACGAGCTGTCCTAGCGCAAAAGCGATGAAAAAACTCGCAACCGATAGCTGAGTGTAAAACTCGCTCGTAGCAAAGCTTGCCTTTACCTTTTCCAGCGCGGGCAGATACATATCGGTAGACAAGGGCGCCAGAGCCGACATATAGGCGAGTATAATCACCAGCTTAAATTTGGCGAATTTACTTTGTTTGACCATCGTTTTCCTCAATTATTTTTAGGCAGAGCTCAAATGTGCGCACGAGCGCGTTTAGATCTTTAAATTTTTGCGGCAAGAGCCTAGCGATAAAATATATCGGACGCAGCGCAAGTACCGTAGCCCACGCACTTTGCACTACATCCTGCCCGCCGCTTGAGGCGTAGGCGTGGATGCCTGAGCGCACCAAGCCTTCGCTCAGACCTTCGCGACAAAGATCATAGACAAACAGCAAAAAATCTCGCATTTTGGCTTTTTGCAGATCACCGCGCTCGCCGCAATTTTCAAAATCTATAAATTTCATCTCGCCATTTTTTACTAAGACATCGCGCAGCGCGGGTCTGCCGTGTATGAAGCCGCGCGAATGTAGCTGCGCTAACGCCACAGCGTAGCCCTCAATGAGCGCCACGCAAGATGCCTCATCCGAGCTTTTTAGCACCTCGTCCACTGGCGTGCCGCCGTCTTTGAGTACGAAAAAGTTCTCGTCTCGCAGCACCAGCTGCGGCACAGGCGCGCCAGCTGCGTACAAGCTCTCGCATTTTAGCGCTTCGTAATCGAAAGCGGCTTTCGGATTTGCTTTAAATATTTTCGTAAGCAATCCACCGCGGATGCGCAGTTCCGGCTGCTTTAGCCAGTATTTCTCACCCTCGAAACTAAAGCTCGTGACGCGCTCGCCAGGATGATTTTTTAGAATTTCATTTACATATTCTTTAAAATTTTGCATTCAATAAATTTAGCGAATTTTTTTTAGAAAGAGCTAAATTTGCGAGTTTTATTTCATTAAGTTCCATATGTCCGCATAAAATTTATTACGTAAATTCGGCGGGGATAAATTTTAAAATTATCAGGTAGAATTTATTGCAGTCTTGGAATTTTGTAGCGCAGGAAGCAGCAAAAGCGCATAATTTCAGAATTTTACAAAAACTAAGATTTGCGTCAAAAAATTTTTAAGCTAGAAGTGGCGACCCCTACGAGATTCGAACTCGTTTTACCGCCGTGAAAGGGCGATGTCCTAACCGTTAGACGAAGGGGCCACTTAATCTGGTATTAAGATTAAAGGCGGTATTCTACTCAAGACGCACTTAAACCCAACTTAAATTAAGGATTATTTATGAAATGCTCTTTTCTGGCGCCGCTTGCACTTTCGCTTCTGCTCGCAGGCTGCGCTACCACCGCGCTCAAGCCCGCTTCTACGCAAGCTGTAAATTTCACCGTCATTTCGCCGCTTACTCGCACCAGCGACGCGGGCTTTATGCGTAAATTTAAAAACCAAACCGAGGTTCAAATTTATGCAAGCGGCATCAGCGTGCTGAGCCTGGTTTTAAAAGGCGATAAAATTTGCATGAACGGCGCGTGCGACGACGAGCTCGTTTTCAATAAAAAATTCTTCGGCGCCGAGCACTACCGCGGACTTCTGGGCGAAATCCTAGACGGCAAACCGATTTTCGGCGGCAGCGACGCGGGCGAGCGCCGTTGCCTAGTGCAAAACCTACAAAATGGCTCTATCGATTATAAGGTTTGCCGCGACAAGGGCGGCGGCGGAAGATCCATAAGCTTCGCCGACGCAAAACGCGGCGTGAAGATCAAAATCCGCGAACTGCAGTAAATTTTGCGCGGCGGGCGCTTGTAGCGCGCGAAATACTACTCCGCAGGGCAGCGCGAATAAATTGCAAACGAACAAAATTTCGCGCAGCGGGCGTTTGTAACCGCGCGGGAATAATGCGCTCTAGCAGCCGCCCAAAACACGGCGCGAGCGGTCAAAATTCCATTACTCGGCGAGTAGCCGCCTAAGCTTTGCAAACGGCGCGGTTTTATTGGCGCTCTGCGCCGGCTTTTTGCGACGAAATTTACTAAGCAGCGCGTATGTGCGAAAGAAAAAGCGTGCATTTAAATTTAAAAAATCCGCGCGCAGCTAGGGTTGATGAAATTTGCCGCGTGCGGCGCAAAATAAAATTTAGGAGGTAAAATGAAGCGGATCGGAGCGCACGTGAGTGCTAGCGGCGGGGTTTCCAACGCGCCGTTAAACGCCGCAAAGATCGGGGCGGACGCGTTTGCGATGTTCGTCAAAAATCAGCGCAGATGGGACGCGCCGCCGCTTAGCGCGGAGGAGATCGCCGCATTTAAAGACGCGCTGAAACAAAGCGGCATCAGCGCGGAGCATGTTTTGGTGCACGACAGCTACCTCATAAATTTGGGCCATCCGCGCGAGGCAGAGCGCGAGAAGTCCCTAAACGCCTTCGTGGACGAGATCCGCCGCTGCGAGGCGCTCGGGCTTAGGCTTTTGAACTTTCATCCGGGCTCGCATCTAAATGAAATTTCAGCTCAAGAGTGTCTGGATAATATCGCAGGGTCGCTAAATTTCGCCATCGCAAACACTGCAGGCGTCAAGCTCGTGCTAGAAAATACCGCCGGGCAGGGCTCCAATCTCGGCTATGATTTCGCTCAGCTCGCCTACGTGATCGATAAAATTTCAAACAAAGATCGCATCGGCGTCTGTATCGACACATGTCACGCGTTCGCCGCAGGATACGACCTGCGAAGCCGGCAGGCCTATGAGCGCACGATGAGCGAGTTTGACCGCGCGATCGGCTATAAATTTTTAAGCGGCATGCACCTAAACGACACGAAAAACGAGCTTGGCGTGCGCAAAGATCGGCACGAGAGCCTCGGGCACGGATTTTTGGGGCTCGCGGCGTTTGAAAACATCATGAACGACCCGAACATTGACGAGATCCCGCTGATTTTGGAAACCATCGACGATAGCCTCTGGGCGGAGGAGATCGCGCTTTTGCGCAGTATGCAAGGGCGCCGCAAAGCCTAATCGGACGCCTTTTGCGCCACGTAGAATTTATCTCATTTCACTTCAAAGTGGCGTGGAGCGACAAGAGCCTTATGCCGTGCAAATTTAACATCGTAGGATTTATCACTTAAATTTTAACAAGCAAAATAATGAGGATCGCGCGTTAAGAATGCCGCGTCAAAAAAGGCGCGAAATTCTGCGACAAAAACACATCGTCATAGCAAAAGAGCAAAATTTTTATAGAAAAACGCAGCGTCGCGGCAGAAATGAAAAATTTTACGCTGCGTAATTAAAATTTTCAAGCAAGATTTTTAAAACGATGCGGCGGCAAATTTTAAAATTCTATCGCTACGATATTTCAAGGCTCAGCGCCAGATTCGAAGCTCTAGGAATTAAAATTCTAAATTCCACATCAAAAAATTGGCGCGAAGCTTTATATTTGTGACTGCGTAAATTCCAACATCACAATTCTACTTTCACTTGATCCTTGCAAAGGCGAAGCGTATAAGGTCTCCATAATCCTAACTTAAAATTTTGCTACGTACCAATCTATGCTTTTGGCACGCATTTGCTTATGACAAATCTGCCTCTTTATTTTAGCGCTTTGCTTGCGCTAAAATCTATGCAGGATAGTATAAATTTAGCTAAATTCTGCCGCATATCACCCGACTATTTAAAATTTTATCGTCGCTTTAAATTTACTTGCGTTTTAAATTTAGACGCGTTTATATACAGCCGAATTTTGAGCCGCAGCCGATACATATTGTACCGACCGCAACTCGGCGCGCTATTTTAGTAGCTCATACATATCGCAGGATTTTTGCCAAGTTTCTTTAAACTCGGGCAGATTCATAAAAAGAGAATTTTTATTTTTGCCTAGATCGCAAGCTTTTTTAAAGTATTGTGCGGCTTTGCTTTTATCGTTAATGTTGTAGTTAAATACCGCGAAATTGAAGCAACTCGGTAGGTCGCCCGCTATATCGCAACCTTTTTTATAATAAACCGCTGCTCTCATTTCATCCTTTTTTACGCCCTTTCCTTTGTCATACATATCTGCTAACATACTGCACGATAGTTCTTCTCCTCCGTCACAAGCCTTGTCATAATAAGTTATCCCTTTTGATATATCTTTTTCGACGTCGACCCCGAGACTATATTTGATCCCCAATAATCCGCAACAAATAGTGCATTTCGCGTTACAATTTTTTTCAAGAGATCTGATGCCTTTTTTAGAATCTTCTTGCATTATAATTTCTGACGCTGAAAGGCACCCTTCCTCACATCCACCATTGCAAGCTTTTTCAAACAGTTTAAGCGACGTAGCATTGTCTTCGCATAATAAGCCGGCTTTGTAGCAAGACTCCATATCGCCGTCATTGCACTCATTTTCGAACTTTTCATACTCGGACGTGCCGAACGCAAAGCAAGCGGCGAGCGCCAACGCAAATAGCAATTTTTTCATTTAGTATCCTTTTCGGGTAAAATTTGGCTAATTTTACCCCCCCCCCCCCCAAAAAAAAACAAAAAAAAATTAGCTGGGCTTGGTGGCGGGCACCTGTAGTCCCAGCTACTCAGGAGGCTGGGATTACAAG
>ERZ773100.33-NODE-33-length-93932-cov-9.043504_pt1 | contig 93932 bp, 84 predicted proteins | sample MGYA00511119_ERZ773100 | MGnify/ENA primary metagenome ERZ773100 (study PRJEB29015, sample SAMEA2738000) | human oral metagenome | biome: human oral; feature: human-associated habitat; material: dental | place: China | collected 2111 ...
GAGTACTCGGCTACGAACCGAGCGGTCAAAGGTTCGAATCCTTTCGGGTGCGCCATTTTCTCTTATCTCTATTTCTTTTTCAATTACCTTTAATCCTGTTTTTCGTTTCTAAAGTAAACGCATTAACTGTTTCAAGTGTCATCTTCTTTCTTCGAATAAAAAGAAAGGAGGTACAGTTTCTATGGACATTTTTATTGACCGTGAAACTGCCCTCCTTATCGTGCCACTTATTGGCTTTTAGTGTTTCGCTGCACGACTGCCGTGGCAATGTTTGTATTTTTTACCGGAACCACATGGACAAGGTTCGTTACGCCCGATTTTATGGTGTTCTTCCACCGCATTTTGAGCGCCTTGTTCATCCTGTGATTCTTCATTGTGATACTGCATTGCTGCCGCCTCACGTTGCGCCAATTCTTGACGTAAACGTTCTGCTTCTTCCATTTCCTCTTGTGTGCGAACTTGGACGCGACTTAAGGTGGTGACCACACTTAATTTCAAGGCATCCAACATTTCGGTAAACATTTGGAAAGACTCTTTTTTGTACTCTTGTTTTGGATCTTTTTGTGCATAACCGCGTAAATGAATACCACGGCGTAGGTGATCCATCGCAGATAAATGTTCTTTCCAAAGTTCATCTAGGGTTTGCAACATCACGCCTTTTTCAAAATTGCGCATGGTTTGTGCACCGGCCAATTCTTCTTTGCGTTTATATTCATCAGTAGCCGCTTGAATAATACGCTCACGCAAGGTTTCTTCATGCAGATGATTGTCTTCATCCAGCCATTTGGTGATAGGTAAATCCAGCGCGAAATCTTGTTTTAAACGTTGTTCCAATGCCGGCACATCCCATTGTTCTTCCAGTGATTGTGGTGGAATGTATTGATCGATAACGCTGTTGAAGACGTCCTGACGAATCACATCGATAGTATCGGAAATATCGTCATTTTCTAACAATTCATTGCGTTGTTCATAAATCGCATGACGTTGGTCATTTGCCACATCATCAAATTCAAGTAAGTTTTTACGTCCATCAAAGTTGTGTGCTTCCACTTTGGCTTGTGCGGAGGCAATGACTTTTGCCAATAGCTTGGATTCCATGGCCTCGCCAGGTTGACTGAAGGCTTTGCGCATCATGTTAAGTTTGCCTTCATTGAGGTAAATACGCATTAACGCATCGTCTAAAGATAAATAGAAACGGGAAGAACCCGGATCCCCTTGACGACCGGAACGACCGCGCAACTGGTTGTCGATGCGACGGGATTCGTGGCGTTCAGTACCGATAATATGCAAGCCACCGGCTTGTTTTACAATGTTATGGCGTTCTTGCCATGCGGCTTTGATTGCCTCAATTTGCTCTGGCGTTGGATTTTCCAGTTTATCCACTTCGGCTTTCCAGTTACCTCCCAACACGATATCTGTACCACGACCCGCCATGTTGGTGGCGATAGTAACGGCTCCCGGATAACCTGCATTGGCGACGATTTCCGCTTCTTGTGCGTGGAACTTGGCGTTCAACACATTATGTTTAATGCCCGCTTTGGTTAACGCATTCGAGAGTAATTCGGATTTTTCAATAGAGATTGTTCCCACTAACACCGGTTGGTTACGGGCCACACAATCTTTGATGTCTTCAATAATGGCGTTGAATTTGTATTCTTCTGTTTCAAACATCACATCAGTGCGATCATCACGAATCATTGGACGATTGGTCGGAATGACGACGGTTTCTAAGCCATAAATTTTTTGGAATTCAAAGGCTTCCGTATCCGCCGTACCGGTCATCCCCGCTAATTTCTCGTATAAACGGAAGTAGTTTTGGTAAGTGATAGAGGCGACAGTTTGGTTTTCGCTTTGAATGCGAACCCCTTCTTTGGCTTCGATGGCTTGGTGTAAGCCGTCCGACCAACGACGACCTGCCATCGTACGACCGGTGTGTTCATCGACGATAACGATCTCACCATCCTTCACGATGTAATCCACGTCACGTTCAAATAAAGTATGAGCGCGCAATGCCGCCATCACGTGGTGTAACAAAGAAATTTTAGACGGTGAATAAAGAGATTCGGTGTCTTTCATGAACCCATGTTCAATTAACCATTGTTCGCATTTTTCTTGCCCACGTTCGGTCAAATAAGCTTGTTTGGTTTTTAAATCCAACGTGTAATCGCCGGTACCTTGATATTCTTCAGTATCTTCTTTGTCTTGTTTAATTAAGACAGGAATCAACTTGTCGATAGCCATATAAAGTTCGGAGCTGTCTTCTGCCTGACCGGAAATGATTAACGGCGTACGCGCTTCGTCGATTAAGATGGAGTCCACTTCGTCCACTAACGCATAGTAGAGATCTTTTTGAAAACGCTCTTGCGGGGCGTGCGCCAAGTTGTCACGTAAATAGTCAAAGCCTAGCTCGCTGTTGGTAGCATAAGTAATGTCCGCTGCGTATGCTGCGCGTTTTTCTTCCGGTGACATACCCGGCACGTTTACGCCGACAGTCAGACCTAAAAATTCGAATAATGGACGGTTGGTTTCCGCATCGCGGCGGGCAAGATAGTCATTCACGGTAACCACATGCACGGCTTTGCCTGGCAAGGCGTTTAAGTAACATGGTAATGTTGCAGTTAAGGTTTTCCCTTCACCGGTACGCATTTCCGCGATACAGCGACTGTTAAGCACCATCCCGCCGATAAGTTGCACGTCGAAATGACGCATACCAAGCACACGTTTACTGGCTTCACGCACGGTCGCGAATGCTTCCGGCATTAAACTTTCCAAGGTTGCGCCTTGTGCTAAACGCTCACGGAATTCCGCCGTTTTGGCTTTGAGTTGTTCATCACTTAACGCTTCGTATTCCGGCTCAAGTTTATTAATTTTGACGACGATTTTATTGAGGCGGCGTAAAACACGATCATTACGACTGCCAAAAATTTTGGTTGCAATAGTTCTAAGCATAATTCTTTCTTTTTTAAAAACAGATAAATGGAATCGTTTAATGACATTAAACGATGACGTAAATTAGATAGTCGAGGTTAAATCAATGCAGGCCCGGCGCGAATTGGCGCGTTAGGCATAAAAGGCGAACTCGTAAAGTGCGGTTCGTTTTGGGCGAGAATTTCAACTGCCGGTAAGGTCTGTTGCGGTTGAAATTGTTGCTGGCGGGTTTGTTGTAATAAAGACACCGCCGTTAAAATTTGAGGCGCATTTTGCTGTTGCGTATTTTGATAGTTTTCATTACCAACAGCGGCGGGATAATTCAGTTCCTGCGTAGCGGGCAAAACAAAAATCGCCAGCATGCCGAGGAGCAGTCGCGACCAAAAATTGTGTTTGCTTTTGTTGGAAATAATCATAAGGATTTCACTATCAAAAAATTGTCGGTATTGTAGCGGAATTTCGTTACAATGTCATAAATATTAGGGCGTAGAGGCGGAAAACAAGGTAATGCGTTATCAAAAACCAATCAATATTCAGACTTTATTGCAAGATTCGCCATTGGCGAAAATGATGCAAAAAGGCGTTCGATTGAATGAATTAAATCAGCAAATGAAAGCGTTCTTTCCCGCGGAATTTGCCGGGCTGTATCGTATTGCCAATATTGAGCAACAGAGTTTGCGTATTGAGGTGGCCAATGCCATGGTTCGTCAAAGCTTTTTGTTTCGCCAACAGGCATTATTGGGCGTTATTCAGCAGCATTTGCCGGAAATTACCGAATTAATTTTTTACATTAATCCTGAATTTCGTTCTGAGGTATAAAAGTGCGGTGTCTTTTTCAGGTGTTTTTACGGAGATGAGATGAAAATAGGGAAGTTAGCCAAAGCAGTTGGTTGTAGCGTGGATGCTATTCGATTTTATGAACAAAAAGGCATCATGCCTCGCCCGTTGCGTTCTGCCGGTGGTTTCCGTTTATACACGGACGAACATGTGCAGCGCTTGTCATTTATTTGTTATTGCCGATCTTTGGATATGTCCCTGGACGAAATCAAATTGCTCTTGAGTTTGGACACTGCATCAGAACAACAAAAAGCAGAAATTAATCAATTACTCGATCGGCATATTCAAGATATCGCCAAGCATATTCACCGATTACAGCATTTGCGCATGAATTTGTTGCAATTAAAACAGCAATGTGGCGCATCAGAGCAGCAGAATTTACTGCAGATCTTACAGCGTAGCCATGCGAAGTTCAGACCGATAAGATAACCACCGAAAATGTATAAAACGTAACTTGGGGCGGTAGGGGAAAAGATCTATACTATTGGTCTGATTTACTTTTCTCGGAGTTGTTATGCCGGATCGTTCTCCTAATATCGCAACACATGATCCTTTCGGCAGCTTGTTGGGTTATGCGCCCGGCGGCGTTGCCATTTATTCTTCAGACTATAATACGGCAGATTCGCAGGAATACCCTGACGATGCCGCTTTTCGTAGCTACCTGGGTGGCGAATACATGGGCTATAAGTGGCAATGTGTGGAATTCGCCCGTCGCTATCTTTATCTCAATTACGGCATGGTCTTCACCGATGTTGGCATGGCGTACGAAATTTTTTCCCTGCGTTTTCTACGCCAAGTGGTTAATGACGCATTGTTACCGCTACAAGCCTTTGCTAATGGTGGAAAGCGAGCACCGGAATGTGGTGCGTTGCTGATCTGGCAGGAAGGTGGCGAGTTCAAACACACCGGCCATGTAGCTATTATCACCGAGGTGCTGACAGATAAAGTACGCATTGCGGAACAAAATGTGATTCACTCCCGCCTGCCGAGCGGTCAACAATGGACCCGTGAATTGCCAATGACGGTAACAGAGGACGGCTATCGCTTACATGATACCTTTGATGATACAGAAATCCTCGGTTGGATGATTCAAACGGACAACGAGGAATTCAGCCTGCCACAACCTATGCCGGCGCCGAATAAACTCAACATTTGTGCAAAACATATTGAGAATCAAGGGCAGTTTTCAGCAAACTGGCTGGATGAAACAAAACCGTTAGAGGCAGCTTACGTCAAAGCAATGCAAGGACATCGAGTGAATCATGGTGATCAATATCGTTATTTTGCGCTTTCCGAAAGCGCACAACATGAACTGATTCGCGCCACAAATGAATTGCATCTCATGTATTTGCACGCCACCGACAAAGTACTCAAAGACGATAACTTATTGCAATATTTCAACATCCCAAAACTGCTTTGGCCTCGCCTGCGGTTATCTTGGCAAAATCGTCGTTATCAAACCATCAGTGGACGATTAGATTTCTGTCTCGATGAGCGCGGTTTGAAAGTGTATGAATACAATGCTGATTCCGCCTCTTGTCATGCTGAAGCGGGCGCAATCTTGCCACGTTGGGCAACACAAGCCGGACTCACTACGGGGCATGATCCGAGCGAAGGTTTACTTAATGCGTTGGCAGATACATGGAAACACAGCCATGCGACATCGTTAGTCCATATTATGCAGGATTACGATGCTGAAGAAGATTACCATGCCTTGTTTATGCGTGATGCCCTGACACAAGCCGGTTTTAAAACGAAGATTATTCACGGCACGGAAGGCCTCCACTGGGATACGCGCGGACAATTATTAGACGATGAAAATCAGCGTGTCCAAAGCGTATGGAAAACTTGGGCGTGGGAAACCGTGTTGGAGCAATTACGCGAGGATGCCACGGGTCGTGAGGTCGCCCCACCGATTCGTACCGGCTATCCGGAAGATAAAGTGCGGTTAATTGACGTGTTACTTCGTCCGGAAGTACTGGTTTATGAACCTTTGTGGACAGCCATTCCAAGTAACAAAGCCATTTTGCCGGTGTTATGGTCGTTGTTTCCAAATCACCGTTATTTGTTGGAAGCGGGATTTGAACTGACACCAGAATTAATTAAAAATGGCTATGCACAAAAACCAATTGCCGGTCGTCGTGGGGATAATGTGAAACTCATTGGCGAATGTAAAACCGTGTTAGACAGTACAAACGGCCGTTTTGATAAACAGGAAAACATTTACCAGCAACTTTGGTGTTTGCCGAAAGTAGAAGATCAATATGTACAGGTATGCACTTTTACCGTAGGTGGACATTATGCCGGGAGCTGTTTGCGTTCCGACCCGACTCGGGTGATTGTCGGCGATAGCGATATGCAGCCGTTACGTATATTCAACGACAAGGCATTTATCACTGATTAAGCCATCAATGGATCTTGAGACTGTTCTCTAGGCATTTGAGTCATAAAAATTTTGGAAAGAATGTTCGAATCTTTGATCAAGATAACAGTTTTTAGGTAGAAATTCTCATAGAATAGAGACAGTCTTTATTTTTAGTACTTTTAACACAACGAGATGATCTATGACTGACTTAAGTAAAGTGATTAAAGAACTTGAAGCACTTGGTATTCATGATATCAAAGAGGTTGTTTATAACCCAAGTTATGAACAATTATTTGAAGAAGAAACCAAACCAGGCTTAGAGGGGTTTGAAAAGGGTACGTTGACCACAACCGGTGCGGTGGCTGTGGATACCGGCATCTTTACCGGTCGTTCACCGAAAGATAAATATATTGTGTTGGATGACACCACAAAAGACACCGTTTGGTGGAATTCCGATGCAGCGAAAAACGATAACAAACCAATGACCCAAGAAACTTGGGCGAGCTTGAAAGGTATTGTGACTAAACAACTTTCCGGTAAACGCCTATTTGTGGTTGATGGTTTCTGTGGTGCTAGCGAACAAGACCGCATTGCGGTACGTATCGTGACTGAAGTGGCATGGCAAGCACATTTCGTGAAAAACATGTTTATTCGTCCGACAGAAGCTGAATTAAAAGATTTCAAACCAGGCTTCGTGGTCATGAATGGTTCTAAATGCACCAACCCGAACTGGAAAGAACAAGGTTTGAACTCTGAGAACTTCGTTGCATTTAACTTGACTGAACGTGTTCAATTAATCGGCGGTACTTGGTACGGCGGTGAAATGAAGAAAGGGATGTTCTCCATGATGAACTACTTCCTTCCACTTAAAGGCGTAGGTGCAATGCACTGTTCCGCTAACGTAGGTAAAGATGGCGACGTTGCAGTATTCTTTGGCTTGTCCGGTACCGGTAAAACAACCCTTTCTACCGATCCGAAACGTGAATTAATCGGTGACGACGAACACGGTTGGGACGATGTGGGCATCTTCAACTTTGAAGGTGGTTGCTACGCGAAAACCATTCACCTTTCTGAAGAAAACGAGCCGGACATTTATCGCGCAATCCGTCGTGATGCGTTATTAGAAAACGTGGTTGTGCGTGCAGATGGTTCTGTTGACTTTGATGACGGTTCCAAAACAGAAAACACTCGTGTGTCTTATCCGATTTATCACATCGATAACATCGTTAAACCGGTTTCCCGTGCAGGTCATGCGACTAAAGTAATTTTCTTAACTGCAGACGCATTCGGCGTATTGCCACCAGTTTCTAAATTAACTCCGGAACAAACCAAATACTACTTCTTATCCGGCTTTACTGCAAAATTAGCGGGTACAGAACGTGGTATCACCGAACCAACCCCAACTTTCTCAGCTTGTTTCGGTGCAGCATTCTTAACTTTACACCCAACTCAATATGCGGAAGTGTTAGTTAAACGTATGCAAGCGGCAGGTGCGGAAGCGTACTTAGTGAACACCGGTTGGAATGGTACAGGTAAACGTATCTCTATTAAAGATACTCGCGGTATTATCGACGCGATCTTAGATGGTTCTATCGAAAAAGCTGAAATGAGCGAACTACCAATCTTCAACTTGGCAATTCCTAACGCCTTACCAGGTGTTGACCCGGCAATCTTAGATCCGCGTGATACTTACGCAGACAAAGCACAATGGGAAGCAAAAGCGAAAGATCTTGCCGGTCGTTTCGTGAAGAACTTCGAAAAATATGCAACAAATGCTGAAGGTAAAGCATTAATTGCTGCAGGGCCTAAAGCCTAATCTTCTGATATGTTATAAAACGCTGTATTAAAAAATAAATTGAACGGCCATCACATCATGAATGTCATGGCCGTTTTTTTACACTGAATTCAATTAACAGAAACGCCTAGTTATTTTGAAACCAACTGGGCGTTAACGTATCAACATCAAAAACTTGCCCAATTAATGGCGTCAAAGGGTTTAACCCCAACTTCTGCGCCATCGGAATGCTTTGTAATACTGGCTCATTCCATGCGTGCAATGCCAAAGGATAAGCGCCCCAATGAATTGGCATAAATCGTTTTGGATTTAATTTAACGGCCAATTCAACCGTTTTATGAGGAAATAAATGGTTATCCGGCCAGCGCCCATCACGTTCTGCCGGTGGTTTTCGTTTATACACAGACGAACATTTGCAGCGCTTGTCATTTATTTGTTATTGCCGATCTTTGGATATGTCCCTAGAAGAAATCAAATTGCTCTTGAGTTTGGACACTGCATCGGAGCAACAAAAGACCGAAATTAATCAATTACTCGATCGACATATTCAAGACATCGCCAAGCATATTCACCGACTACAGCATTTGCGCATGAATTTGTTACAGTTAAAACAGCAATGTGGTGCATCAGAGCAGCAGAATTTACTGCAGATCTTGCAACGTAGTCATGCGAAGTTTAGACCGATAAAATAAAGCCACCTCATCTTAGGTGGCTTTATTGTTGGTGAGAAAATTAGTTTTTGACAAAATCGCTAAATGTGAGCTCGTACTCATCACCATCCCGACTGTAGGAAATAAAGCGCGGGAATTTTTCCCCTTCATGTTTTTTCACCACAATGTCTTTATTCCCTGTTTTAAATTGATAGGTAATTTCAGTTACATCCTGTTTTTTATATTTAATTTGTTTTTTGCTCGTGTTCAACACCACATTCTTCATTGGATAAAGTTTTTTGCCGTTGGTGATTTGGAAACTGGTTGGCAGCTTATCGTAATAACTCAGCTGGAAAGCAACGGTAAATAAATCGTAAGTCGGCAAAGTAAGCGCTTCGGTTTTCAAGCCATCTTTCACTTTACCATATTCAATTTTACGGTTAGCAATTTTCGCTTCGGCATAAGGTTTGTTATTGCGTGTATCTTTATAACTTAGCATATTGAAAAAATTGCTACTTTGTGCGCCTTTGGAGGTAAACTGAATGTTGTATAACGGCACGTTAATATTAGCTCTGATACTGTACTCAAAACCGTCTGACTGAAAATGCACATAAGCAGGCATGAGATAATTGGAGCTGTATTTGATGTTCAAATCCGTTGCTTCGGCAGCTTGTACACCGGGAATATAAAGTAATGTAGCCAGTAAAAATAATTTGAGTAATTTCATGTGATTCCTTTTATCTCGTTAAATTGTTGTGCAACTTAGAACGAGCTTTCAAGCATAAGTTCCCGTTGAAAGTGCGGTGCTTTTTGGATGCGTTTTGATAAAGCGGTGAGCGACTTTTCCAAAAGGCGGATAAATTCTCCCTAAAATCGAATAAAAAAGAAAGTAATATTCAAATCTTTGATCAAGATAACAGTTTTTAGGTAGAAATTCTCATAGAATAGAGACAGTCTTTATTTTTAGTACTTTTAACACAACGAGATGATCTATGACTGACTTAAGTAAAGTGATTAAAGAACTTGAAGCACTTGGTATTCATGATATCAAAGAGGTTGTTTATAACCCAAGTTATGAACAATTATTTGAAGAAGAAACCAAACCAGGCTTAGAGGGGTTTGAAAAGGGTACGTTGACCACAACCGGTGCGGTGGCTGTGGATACCGGCATCTTTACCGGTCGTTCACCGAAAGATAAATATATTGTGTTGGATGACACCACAAAAGACACCGTTTGGTGGAATTCCGATGCAGCGAAAAACGATAACAAACCAATGACCCAAGAAACTTGGGCGAGCTTGAAAGGTATTGTGACTAAACAACTTTCCGGTAAACGCCTATTTGTGGTTGATGGTTTCTGTGGTGCTAGCGAACAAGACCGCATTGCGGTACGTATCGTGACTGAAGTGGCATGGCAAGCACATTTCGTGAAAAACATGTTTATTCGTCCGACAGAAGCTGAATTAAAAGATTTCAAACCAGGCTTCGTGGTCATGAATGGTTCTAAATGCACCAACCCGAACTGGAAAGAACAAGGTTTGAACTCTGAGAACTTCGTTGCATTTAACTTGACTGAACGTGTTCAATTAATCGGCGGTACTTGGTACGGCGGTGAAATGAAGAAAGGGATGTTCTCCATGATGAACTACTTCCTTCCACTTAAAGGCGTAGGTGCAATGCACTGTTCCGCTAACGTAGGTAAAGATGGCGACGTTGCAGTATTCTTTGGCTTGTCCGGTACCGGTAAAACAACCCTTTCTACCGATCCGAAACGTGAATTAATCGGTGACGACGAACACGGTTGGGACGATGTGGGCATCTTCAACTTTGAAGGTGGTTGCTACGCGAAAACCATTCACCTTTCTGAAGAAAACGAGCCGGACATTTATCGCGCAATCCGTCGTGATGCGTTATTAGAAAACGTGGTTGTGCGTGCAGATGGTTCTGTTGACTTTGATGACGGTTCCAAAACAGAAAACACTCGTGTGTCTTATCCGATTTATCACATCGATAACATCGTTAAACCGGTTTCCCGTGCAGGTCATGCGACTAAAGTAATTTTCTTAACTGCAGACGCATTCGGCGTATTGCCACCAGTTTCTAAATTAACTCCGGAACAAACCAAATACTACTTCTTATCCGGCTTTACTGCAAAATTAGCGGGTACAGAACGTGGTATCACCGAACCAACCCCAACTTTCTCAGCTTGTTTCGGTGCAGCATTCTTAACTTTACACCCAACTCAATATGCGGAAGTGTTAGTTAAACGTATGCAAGCGGCAGGTGCGGAAGCGTACTTAGTGAACACCGGTTGGAATGGTACAGGTAAACGTATCTCTATTAAAGATACTCGCGGTATTATCGACGCGATCTTAGATGGTTCTATCGAAAAAGCTGAAATGAGCGAACTACCAATCTTCAACTTGGCAATTCCTAACGCCTTACCAGGTGTTGACCCGGCAATCTTAGATCCGCGTGATACTTACGCAGACAAAGCACAATGGGAAGCAAAAGCGAAAGATCTTGCCGGTCGTTTCGTGAAGAACTTCGAAAAATATGCAACAAATGCTGAAGGTAAAGCATTAATTGCTGCAGGGCCTAAAGCCTAATCTTCTGATATGTTATAAAACGCTGTATTAAAAAATAAATTGAACGGCCATCACATCATGAATGTCATGGCCGTTTTTTTACACTGAATTCAATTAACAGAAACGCCTAGTTATTTTGAAACCAACTGGGCGTTAACGTATCAACATCAAAAACTTGCCCAATTAATGGCGTCAAAGGGTTTAACCCCAACTTCTGCGCCATCGGAATGCTTTGTAATACTGGCTCATTCCATGCGTGCAATGCCAAAGGATAAGCGCCCCAGTGAATTGGCATAAATCGTTTTGGATTTAATTTAACAGCCAATTCAACCGTTTGATGAGGAAATAAATGGTTATCCGGCCAGCGCTCATCATATTGTCCATTTTCAATGAAAGCGATATCAAATCCGTTAAAACGTTTGGCGATCACATCAAAATGCTGACCATAAGAAGAATCACCATGGAAATAAAACCGCTCTTCTTTATGTTGAATCACAAAACTGGCCCACAGTGTTCTATTATTATCAAATACACCGCGCCCGGAATAATGGCGTGCAGGCAGTGCGGTATAACGTACCCCGTTATATTCCACACTGTCCCACCAATCTAACTCGGTAATTCGCGTTGGTGCCACCCCCCAGCGCTGTAATAAAACGCCAATTCCCAGCGGTACAATAAAATGGCACTGGCGTTTAGCAAGAGTGCGTATGCTTTTCCGTTCAAGATGATCGTAATGATTATGAGAAATCAGCACGACATCGATCGCGGGTAACTCTTCAATATGAGCAGGAGGATCTTGGAAACGGTGCATCATCACAGGCAGAGGAGAGGCACTTTTGCCAAACAGCGGATCGGTCATAATCGTTTGAGATCCAAGACGCATCATCAACGTCGAATGACCAAACCAAATAAAACGGCCTTTTGATGCCGGCGCTAAAAAGGTTGTCCAATCTGGCTTAAGAATGGGCAATGGCTCAGGAGGATGCAACGATTTTTCCTGAAAAATGAATTTCCACATTGCACCGGCGGCGTGAACTACCGGTCTTCTCGCTTCAGCATTAAAAAAAGTGCGGGTGTGAGGATCGTAATGTTCGGAGGTAGAATAATGAGGATAATGTTTAGCATAAAGCCAACGCCCCATTCGACCTGCGACATAGCCAAACATTCCTCCTCGCTTTTTATGTGTCATCGTTACAATGCCAATGAATTAATCAATGTTTTCAATTATATGCCAACTTTTCTTAAATGATCGCTCAGCGAATGAAATAAAATTAGTGAACTCTCGTGGTAACAAGCATAAAAAAATACCTGTTTCCAGCATGATAATCCGAAAACAGGCATGATATCCGTAAATTTAAACCCGGGTACTAAAAACTACCATTGATATCCAATACCGGCACCGACATTGAAATCACCTTGGGTTGTTGCAGAACCACTCATTTTGAAAATGACTTTATTAGATTCATTCGCTTTTGAATAGCCTACAGCAACGGCACTTTCACCTCTATAATTACCTACGCCAACGCCTAATAAGTTAGAACCGGCTTGAGTAACTTGAGGGATATTAGCAAGTGCCGCAGCACCGGCAATACCGCCACGCAATTTTTTATCATTCTTTTGCAAATCCTTACGTACAGAATCCACGGATGATTTTACTTCATTAAGCTGCTTCACATTTACCGCATCATGAGCATTGATCCCATCTGCAACATTTGTTACACGACGTTTTGTTGTGGAATTCCCCACTGAAACCGTATTGATTTCACCTTTATCAACCACAGAACCTTGTCCTAAGGCAACAGAATTTTCAGCCAAAACGCGCGCACCTTGCCCAACAGCAACAGATTTATTCGCCACTACTTTAGCTTGGGAACCGAATGCAGAAGAATTATCGCCTTGTACCTGTGCAGACGAACCCGCTGCAGTCGAATTACGACCATCTACTGTTGCCGCTTCCTTATTAATCTCGCCTTGTTCATTTGAGGATTGAACAATGCGTTTAATACCGTTCGCTTCGGCAGTCACTGTATTCTGTGCTAAAACGGCCTCATCTCTTGCTTTTTCTGCAGTTTGCGCAAATGCTTGCGTCATATTTTCAGATGCTTTTGCGGCGGTTTCTGACGCTTTCGCATTAATTTCTGCAGTTTGTGCAGCCGTTTCAGAAGCTTTAGCGTTGGTTTCTGAAGTTTTTGCAGCCATTTCAGAAGCTTTAGCGTTGGTTTCTGAAGTTTGTGCAGCGGTTTCAGAGGCTTTAGCGTTGGTTTCTGAAGTTTGTGCAGCGGTTTCAGAGGCTTTAGCGTTGGTTTCTGCAGTTTGTGCTGCTGTTTCAGAAGCTTTCGCATTGTTTTCTGCAGATTTTGCAGCTGTTTCAGAGGCCTTAGCATTGGTTTCCGCAGTTTGAGCAGCAGTTTCAGAGGCTTTAGCGTTAGTTTCTGCAGATTTTGCGGCAGTTTCAGACGCTTTAGCGTTGGTTTCTGCAGTTTGTGCTGCCGTTTCAGAAGCTTTAGCGTTAGTTTCTGCAGTTTGTGCGGCGGTTTCTGAATCTTTTGCTGCTTTTGCCGCATCTTCTGCTTTTTTAACGGATGCGTTAATCGCTGTAAGGGAATTCGTGACCGTTGTTGCTGCGTCTTTCGCCTCTTTCAAGGTTTTCTTGGAGGTTTCTGAAAAACCATAGACAATCTTACCACTTCCGTCTGTCGTCACAGAAAGTTCATCAGTGGCGCCTAAAGTTAATGTATCGTCAGCAGTAGTCTTCCATTCATCCGCTTTACCGCTAGTAGTTGTTAAAACTTTTTCGTTATTAGCAATGTTAAAGGTATAAATTCGCTTTTTGATACCCTCAACATCATCATAAATGCCCTTTGTCGCATTCGCCAAGGCATAAAGCTGAGAGCCGTTTACAGCATCTGTGGACGTTGCAGAAATTTGTCCGGCACCCACATTCTGCAACTGACGATAAACACCCATAGCTTTATTACCTAAAGAAATAACGCCATCAGTCGTCTTAATCTCTCCTGCTGCTGTTTTACCAACATCCGTTGCCCCAATCTTCAGTTCTTGAAGTGGATTTATTTTCTCATTTTTAGAGTAGATACCAACCTCTATATTATCCGCACCGACTAATACAGGAAAAGCTGAAACGAAAGGGCTAAATTGTAAGCCACCGACAACCAGTGCTGCACTTAGAATAGCTTTTGAAGAAGTGAATTCGGAGACGGTAGAAAGTTTCCGAACAGTATTTAAGGGCTTTTTCATAAATGATCCTTTTGTAAAGTCCGCCACTATGTAATTGTTACAATAAAATCAATCACTTGATGGCAATAAAAAGTAAAAGTAGAGTAATTTTCACTCATCAGATGAGCTGAAGCAGCGCATTCTACTGGAAATCTTTCTTTTTAAAAAGAAAAGAGTAAGATTAAACGCAATTTTTGAATAACGAGGATAGCCTCCGTGATGAAAAGGCCTCATTTACGTACACCTAAGCAAGGCATAACGAAAATCTTTAGAAAAAAAGGCAAAATGCTGTCGAAACCCTCTTTAAGTTTTTCGCAAACAAAGGTGATTTTATTTAATAAGCCTTTTGATGTGCTCAGCCAATTTACCGATGGTGAGGGTCGTGCCACCTTAAAGGATTTTATTGATATTCCTGATGTGTATCCCATTGGACGGTTGGATAAAGACAGCGAGGGCTTACTTCTCTTGACGAATAACGGGGAGATTCAACATCGTTTGGCGAATCCGCAATTTAAAATGGCGAAAACGTATTGGGTGCAAGTGGAAGGCATTCCGAACGAAGAGGCGTTGGAACAACTGCGTAAAGGCGTGTTGTTAAAAGATGGCATGACACAACCGGCGAAAGTGCGGTCGATTTTGCCGCCGGATTTTTTATGGGCGCGTGTGCCGCCTATTCGTGAACGAAAGCAGATTCCAACCTCGTGGTTAGAAATTCAAATTCACGAGGGAAAAAATCGACAAGTCCGCAGAATGACTGCCCATATTGGTTTCCCTACATTACGTTTAATTCGTTATCGGCAAGCCGGCTTTGATGTTAAAAATTTACCGCCGAAAAGTTACCGCACTTTAACGACAACCGAGCTTCAACAACTTTATCACTTACTGCAACTGACCGACTAAAACCATGACAGACTTAACACAATTTATCGCCGATTTTACCCAAGACAGCCATGTCTTCATTTTCATTAAAATCCTCTTTGCCATGGTGCTTGGTGGAATTATCGGCTTAGAAAGAGAACTCAAAGCCAAACCGGTGGGCGTAAAAACGTGCATGATTATTGCGGTGACGACGTGCGTGCTAACCATTGTCTCCATTCAATCTGCCGAGCATTATGCCCAAGTGTCTGAAAATATCCGTACCGATCCTATGCGGCTGGCGGCACAGGTGATTAGTGGTATCGGTTTTCTTGGCGCTGGGGTAATTTTGCGTAAACACAATGATGCCATTTCCGGTTTAACCACAGCGGCGATCATTTGGGCTGCGGCAGGTATTGGTATTGCGTCAGGTGCGGGATTTTATTTTGATGCACTTATTGCCACGATGATGATCCTTGTTGCGATTCGCTTAAGTCCTTATGTGCATAAATGGGTTCGCCGCCACGAAAAGAAAGGAAAAACACGCATTAGCGCCACGCTTTCTTCCGCTGAAGCCATTGGTCAATTTATCTTGTTATTAAAAGCACATCATCATCTTATTGAAAATATGAATATTAAAGATCAGGGCAACGGTGAAACAAAATTAACGCTCCGTTGTGCAATGAATAATAAAGAAACCGCACATGAATTATATGCATTATTAAAACAATCACCGCATATTCTTCATTTAGAAGTTGAGAATTAACCATTCCGAATAATTAGCAGAATATCATCATGTCATTTATGGGATATAAAAAAGAGTTGATATATCAACTCTTTTTTTATGCCGATTTATTCGGGCGTATCTTTGGCTAAAAATTGAAACTCAGGGGTTAATATGCTTTTTAAATCGTTTTCATAAAATGACAGGGTCAATTCTTTTTCCCCTTCAGCATAAGATCCTAATGCATAGGGCGGATAAACAAAGGTAATACCTTCACGAGAAAAATAGACATTTTCACTGATATAGAAATCATCTTTTGACATAAACGGTTCGATAAGCTCACCTTGTTCATTGCGATATTGATTTCTATATCTCTCCCACAATAAAGATTTTAATTTATCTTGTGCGGATTTAACGAAAATATCCTCTACTTTAATTACTGCTTTTTTCTTTAAATCCACAAGGACAAAATCCGTCCCATAAAGACCGTGTGCACCACCGGTATAATTGTGTGAAAAAATGGTAAACGTGGCAATATTTTCCCGTTGCCCTAAATATTCGGTCAGCATTTGGGTTTCATAGGCTGACATTTCGTATTCTTTCGCCTCTTTGAGTGCGTCTGCCATGTTATGTTGTAAAAATTCAATAAATTGTTGCTTATTATCGATTTTTATATTTTTATCTACGCCAAACCGTTTAATGACTTCATTTAATAATAACTCGGTTAACCAATCTGAAGACGTTTTTAACGTAGTAATATCAAATTTCACTTGATGCCATTCCTGATCGTTTCCCTCGCTCGTGGAGGAAGGAATCTTTTCTGTTTTTTGAAGTAACACTTCCGGTTCTACGCGAATCATTTGATTTTCCGCTAAATCAGCTACCTGTTTTTGCAAGGTCGCAACCTGTTCATTTAATTGGGCGATTGTTTCTGTTTGCTTTTGGGTGTCTTTATCATGGCAAGCTGTGAGTCCCATCACGCCGGCAACTAAAACGGCGATGAATAATTTTTTCATAAAATTTCTAATCTCCCTGTAAGAGAAAATGGGGGAAGTAAATGTATTTTTGCGTTAAATTTCTACCGCACTTTGAGTACGGTCGCCATATTTTCCTGTAATTGTTCCAACATGGCATAACGTTTACGGTACATAGAACGCTTATTGCTTGGAATATCGTCCATATTTTTGGTTTCAAAATGCAATGGCAATTCCCAATAATCTTTTAATGTGCCGGCAGATTCTGCGAAAATCGCATCATAATCCACCACATAACGTTTGCTTTGCACAATGCGGGATTTGTTTTGATATTTATGCGGAATGCCCCACAGTGCGGAATAACCTAACACATTAGTTAGGGCTTTCATGGCTTCCACCATCAGATAAGCCGGGCGCAACCCATGACATTTCTTGGTCAGCAATTTCACCATGTCTTTTGAGCCTTCAAAATTCGGCCCTTGAATCACCGCAATTAAAAGCGCCTGTTGCACTTTGCCGAAGGTCAATAAATACACCAATTCTTGGCTTGGTGAATGAATCAGTTCCAATGTCCAAAAGCCTTCCATCGGCTGATGTTCGCTGAGCATTAATTTAAGCTCAAAGTCAGGAATCACTGCACCAAAAGAAATAGCGTGTTGCCACAACGGCGGCAAACCAAGTGCGGTCAATTTTTCCGGTAAAAAAGTCAGGTTGTCGCACATGGCATCCAAGCGTTGTTTAGCACTAAAGCGTTTATCCAAAAAACGATGCGCCAAGGGATAACTAAAATCCGGGCGGGCATTCAGCAGAGGCAGAAGCGACGCATTCTGATTGACAAAACATTCAAATTTTTTAATAGCTTGTCGGTGAAGAAGTGAACGTAAGCGATAACGTAAGCGTTTCATGCGATACGATTTTTTACCTCGATCCGGATACAAAGCGAGAGGATGAGGCCATTGATAAAGAGCGTGTTGAGTCATTGGGTGTCACAATCGAAATAGAAATAAAATCAAGGCACATTTTCGCATAATCTCCCCTTTTTTGCATTTTTTTGTCGTTTTTTTGCGGTTGATAAAGTATCCTAGCCGGCAATTTATCACCTTGGACACAAAGCACATCATGTCAGAAATTAAACTGAATTATCACAAAACCCATTTTTTAACCAGTTCGCCGAACCTCAAAAGTCTGCCGGAAGATAGCGGCGTTGAAATCGCCTTTGCCGGCCGCTCTAATGCAGGAAAATCGACCGCACTGAATGCCTTAACGAATCAGAAAAACCTTGCTCGTACGTCAAAAACCCCCGGGCGTACCCAACTCATCAATTTGTTTGAAGTGGAACCGCAATGTAAATTAGTGGATTTGCCGGGCTATGGCTATGCTGCCGTGCCGGAACAAATGAAATTGCAATGGCAACAAGCCCTTGGTGAATATTTGCAAAAGCGCGAATGCCTTGCCGGAATTGTGATTTTGATGGACATTCGCCATCCGCTCAAAGATTTGGACCAGCAAATGATTGAATGGGCGGTGGCCTCTGAAAAACCGGTGTTATTACTGCTTACAAAAGCGGATAAACTGAGCCAAAGCGAACGCAGCAAACAAGTCAAAATGGTGCGTGAAGCGATTTTACCGTTCCAAGGTGATATTCAAGTGGAGGCGTTTTCAGCCTTGAAACGCACCGGAATTGATCGTTTGGCCGCCAAATTAGACGCGTGGTTTGCGCCGGTTTTTGCCTAAAAAAAGCCATTTCTGCGATTCTGATCGCAAAAAAGTGCGGTGTGAATATCTTTCATTTCGCACTTTTTTTATTTTGGCGCTCCGCCTTTTTCTTCAGCATTACGGAGCCCAATATGTCTTTAGCCATCGTTTACAGCCGCGCCTCCATGGGCGTTCAAGCGCCACTGGTCACCATTGAGGTGCATTTGAGCAACGGTAAGCCAAGTTTTACGCTGGTTGGGTTACCGGAAAAAACGGTAAAAGAAGCTCAAGACCGTGTCCGCAGTGCGTTGCTCAATGCCGAATTTCGCTACCCCGCCAAGCGCATTACCGTCAACCTTGCCCCGGCAGATTTACCCAAAGAAGGTGGACGTTTTGATTTGCCTATTGCGATTGGTATGATTGCCGCCTTTGGTTATATCGATCCGGAAAAATTAAAGCAGTTTGAATTTATCGGCGAACTTGCCTTAACCGGTCAACTGCGTGCCGTGCATGGTGTCATTCCTGCGATTTTGGCGGCGAAACAAGCCAAGCGAAAATGCATTATTGCACAAGGCAATGCTAACGAAGCGTCACTGGTTTCTGAGCAGGAAACCTATTACGCCAATTCTTTATTGGATGTGGTGCAATTTCTTAATGAACAAGGGGAGCTGCCTCTTGCTGGCGACATCAAAACTCAAAGTGCGGTGGATTTTTTCCCTGAAAATCCTAAAGATCTGACAGACATCATCGGTCAACAACACGCCAAGCGCGCTTTAATGATTGCAGCGGCAGGGCAGCATAATTTGTTATTTTTAGGCCCACCCGGCACAGGAAAGACCATGCTCGCCAGTCGCTTAACGGGATTACTGCCAGAAATGAGCGATCAAGAAGCCATTGAAACTGCCGCGGTTGCAAGCCTTGTACAAAACGAACTGAATTTTCACAACTGGAAACAGCGTCCTTTTCGTGCGCCTCACCACAGCGCCTCCACACCGGCATTGGTGGGGGGCGGTTCGATTCCAAAACCCGGGGAAATCTCCCTCGCACACAATGGCGTGTTGTTTTTGGATGAACTACCTGAATTCGAACGCAAGGTGTTGGATGCGCTCCGCCAGCCTTTAGAAAGCGGTGAAATCATCATTTCCCGCGCTAATGCCAAGATTCAATTTCCGGCAAGATTTCAACTGATTGCCGCCATGAATCCCAGCCCGACAGGACATTATCAAGGCACCCATAACCGCACGTCACCACAACAAATCATGCGCTATTTAAATCGTCTGTCCGGCCCCTTTTTAGATCGTTTCGATTTATCCATTGAGGTGCCGTTATTGCCGCAAGGGAGTCTGCAAAATAGTGGTGACCGTGGTGAATCCAGTGCCACCGTGAGAGAAAAAGTCTTAAAAACACGCGCTATTCAGCTACAACGTGCCGGCAAAATTAACGCCCATTTAACCAGTAAAGAAATTGAACGGGATTGCAAACTAGAGGAAAAAGATGCGCTATTTTTAGAAAATGCGCTGACCAAACTCGGGCTGTCTGTACGGGCATACCACCGCATACTGAAAGTTTCCCGCACCATTGCGGATTTAGAAGGAGAAAAACATATTCATCAGCGACACTTAGCAGAAGCCTTGGGCTATCGTGCGATGGATAGGCTGTTACAGAAGCTTTCTAAAGCATCTGTGTAACCAAACGCAAAACTAAGGCACGCCACGCAACAATGGCACTGCGGTATAAGGTGGAATTGACGTAGGCGCAGGCATTTCACTAAAGAGAAGCATAAAAGGTTTCGGCGGGGCGACTTTTTCGTTTCGCCACAAACTACCCATAGAGACTAGCTGAACGTCCGCCGGCAAATTGGCGATGCCCGCTTGCAATACGGCAATGGTATTTTTTCGCGGATGCCCGATGGCAATGGCAATGCCGTGTTTCTGCGCATATTGCACGGCAGCTTGAAATTGCCGTTGCACATCCGCAAACGCATCGCTGTCATCTAAAAAGATATGCCGATCTAACGTGCGTACACCTTGTTCTTTTGCCATTTTACCCGCCACACTGCGACCAATGGTGCGGCTATCGAGGAAAGACAAATGACGCTCACGAAGTGCGGTCATTAATTTGGTCATTAACGGCCCATCTGCCGTGGCGGCGCTGCCCATATGATTGTTCATCCCAATGGCATTGGAAACAATATTGTGAGCGGTTTGAACGCGGCGATTCACCTCCCCTTGTGACATGCCCAAATGCAACCCGCCGTCTTCAATTTTCATTTTAGACTGCGTTTCCATGGGCATATGAATCAGAATATCGCGCTCTTGTTGGAACGCTTGTTGGTTACGTTGTTTGGCGTAAGGCGCAGCCGGAATAATCGCCACCGACACGGCTTTCGGCATCGCCAAAATTTGTTCGTCTTCTTTTGCGTGATAGCCTAAATCATCAATCACTATGGCAAGTTTAGCGGAATAGGCAAAGGACGCCGATAAAAGTGCGGTCGTCAACAACAACGTTTTTCTGATCACCAAACTCATCGCAACCAACCTAACGGATTGACCGCCACCCCTTTGCGGCGAATCTCAAAATACAATCCGCTTTTTGATTGACCGCCGCTATTGCCCACCTCACCGAGTTTCTGTCCGGCTTTTACAAGCTGTCCTTCTTTCACTGCAACCGATTGGTTGTAGCCATATAAACTCAAATCGCTCTCACCGTGTTTCACGATCACCATTAAGCCATAACCTTGCAGCCAGTTGGCAAGAATCACCCGCCCATCGGCAATGGCTTTCACCGGTGTACCGGCGCCCGCCGCAATCACGATACCTTTCCAGCGTAACTCGCCCATTTGAGTTGAACCAAAATTGTTCACGACTTTGCCCGCCACCGGAAAACCATATTGTTTTTTCGGCGTGCCTAGCCCTGCGGTGCTGTTCAACAGTTGGCGCTCTTGCGCTGTTGGTTGATAAGGCTTGTGATTTTTCGTTTCTTCCGCCTGTTTTTTCTGTGCTAACGCTTCACGCTCACGTTGTTCTTGCTGACGCGCCGCCTGCTCCGCTCGCTGGATTTCTTGGCGCAACGCATTTTCGTTGGCTTTCAGCGCTTCTAATTTATTTTCATCACGCGTTAAGTTTTGATTCAGTTGGTTCAGCGTGCTTTGTCGTTCCTTTTGCACTTTTTGCAATTCTTGTTGTTGCTTTTTCTGATCGGCAAGCTGTGTTTGTTGCTCTTTATGTTGTTCTGCAATGGCGGCTTTTTGTTTTGCCAACTGCTCCTGCGTATTCTTCAGTTCCTCAATTAACCCCATCCGTACTTGATTCAAATGGGCATAATAGGCTTTCATGCGTTCCGCATTTTGCCCTTTATCGGACAATATCCGCTCTGCCACTGATGGATTCGTGCCGGAACGATAGGCAGAATCTAACTGTTTCGCCAGTTTTGCTTTTTGTTCTTTTTCTTGTTTTTGTAACTGTTTGATTTGTCTATCGGTATCACTGATATTTTTGCGAATTTCTTTTAAATCCGATTCCGTTTGACGTAATTTACCAATCACATTGTTAATCTGATTCTCTTGATGTTTTAGCGTGGATTGCAACTTTTGCTGCTCGGCTTTCTGTCCGGCAATTTTTTGTTCTTGCTGTTTAATTTGCTGGTGAATTTTTGACAAATTATCCCCTTGCGCAGCAAAAGCCAAAGGCATAACACAGAAAAGTGCGGTCAATATTGACAGCGTTTTGATGGAAGACGGAAGATAGAGAGAAAAAAGCGTCGTTTCTGTTTTAATCTTTCGGCATGAGTTCCATATCATCATTGCAACCTTTAACATTCTTTCTTTGTAATTAAAAATAAAAACCCACTTTTTAGCATAAGGCTAATCGGCGGGCTTTATACCGCGCATTCAATAGACCAAACGATCAAGCGCGATTGATAAAAAGTGCGGTGGCTTTTTACATTATTTTCGAGCCAATGGCGGAACGAAGCAAATTCCCATATCCCAAGGTTGTTCGATCCATGTATTTTGCGGAATATCCACCACATAATCATCCACCAATTCTGCACCGGCCGGTTTCGCAAAAACCGTTACGAAACGTGCATTCGGATACATTTCGCGAATGGCGCGGGCGGTGTTGCCGGTATCCACTAAATCATCAATAACGATAAAACCTTCGCCGCCATTGTCTGTTTGTGCAGCGTGTAATACCTGTAATTCACCTTGCTTATCATGGTTATAGCTGGCGATACACACGGTTTCCACATGACGAATACCTAATTCGCGCGCAAGCACCGCAGCCGGGAATAAACCGCCACGACTTACGGCAATTACGCCTTTCCATTGAGAAGCAGGAAGCAAACGTTCGGATAATTTTCGTGCGTGCATATGAAACATATCCCACGTCACAACGTATTTTTCACTCATAAATGTCACCTTTCAGGATTTTTGTGGCGCATAGCCCAAGAAATAAAATGGCGTTAGGATAACCTGAAATGGCATTTTATGCTATTATTTTCACTCATTTTTAAGGAGGAAATATGTCAGAAATACAACAACTCAACCCAACTTCATTGTGGAAATGGTTCGATCAAATTTGTGCCATTCCGCACCCGTCCTATCAAGAAAATGAACTGGCGGAATTCATTGTTAATTGGGCAAAAGGCAAAGGATTTTATGCAGAACGTGACGAGGCGGGCAACGTTTTAATCCGCAAACCTGCCACCAAAGGGATGGAAAACCGCAAAAAAGTTGCCCTACAAGCCCATTTAGACATGGTGCCGCAAGCCAATGAAGGCAGCCACCATAACTTCGCCACCGATCCGATTTTGCCTTACATTGACGGTGAATGGGTTCATGCCACCAACACCACATTAGGTGCGGATAACGGCATCGGCATGGCATCTACTTTAGCCATTTTAGACAGCGACGATATCGCTCATCCGGATTTGGAAGTGTTACTCACCATGACCGAAGAACGCGGCATGGAAGGTGCCCTTGGCTTACGCGCCAATTGGTTACAAAGTGAAATCATGATCAATACCGACACCGAAGAAAATGGGGAAATTTATGTCGGCTGTGCCGGCGGTGAAAATGCGAACATTCTTTTCCCGATTCAATATGAAAATAATGCCTTCGCACACAGTTATCAACTGGTGTTAAAAGGCTTGCGCGGCGGCCATTCCGGTTGCGACATTCACACCGGACGCGCCAACGCTATTAAAGTCATGGCGCGATTCTTAGCGGAATTTTCACAAAATCAACCGCACTTTGTTTTTGCCTTGAGCGATATTCGCGGCGGTTCCGTGCGCAATGCGATTCCGCGTGAAGCGTTTGCGACATTAGCCTTTGACGGCGATGCCACCACGTTAAAAAGTGCGGTGGAAAATTTCAACGTTTTATTAAAAACCGAGCTGGCATTAATTGAATCGAACTTCACATTGACATTACAAGCCGCCGAAAAAGCGACGCAAATTTTCTCTGTCGCCGACAGCCAACGTCTTATTCATTTGTTGAATGTGTTGCCGAACGGCGTGATTCGCAATAGCGATGTGTTAGACAATGTGGTGGAAACGTCATTGAGTGTCGGCGTGCTAAAAACGGAAGAGGCACAAGTGAAAGCCACGATTTTAGTGCGTTCTTTAATTGAAAGCGGTAAAGAATATGTGGCTGCGATGTTAAAATCATTGGCAACATTAAGCGGCGCAAACGTAGAATTTGCCGGCAATTATCCGGGCTGGGAACCACAAGCACATTCTGAAATTGTGGATTTAACCCATAAAATCTATGCTGAGGTTTTAGGTTATGAGCCGGCAATTAAAGTTATTCATGCCGGTTTGGAATGTGGCTTGTTGAAGAAAATCTATCCGAATATGGATATGGTATCCATCGGTCCAACCATTAAAAACGCCCATTCCCCGGATGAAAAAGTCCATATCCCTGCCGTGCAAATTTATTGGTCGTTAATCACCAAATTATTAGCGGAAATTCCAGTGAAAAACGCATAAAAATAAACAATAACAATCCGCACGTAAAACGTGCGGTTTTTAGGCTCCCCTAAAACTGGTAACCGTGTTTATTTTCATATTACTATTTTAGTGAATCGTAGCGTGCAACTTGTTGCACGAAATCATGAATGCCCGAAAGCGTTAAATAACGTTCCGTGCGTAATTTGGTCGTGCATCAAGATGCACGCTACGAGGAAGGACTCCATACGCATAGCGTATGGTTTTTATAGCTATGGCTATAATAAAAAACCCTATTGATGCCTCAATAGGGTTTTTATTTTTTTACAATATTAATGTAAGGCAGTGACAACCACCATAAAGACTTTCAACAATGCCGCATTCACCAAGTCAATAAAGAAAGCACCGACCATCGGAACGATTAAGAAGGCTTTGTGAGAAGGTCCGAAACGGCTCGTTATCGCTTGCATATTGGCAACCGCGGTTGGTGTTGCGCCTAAGCCAAAACCACAGTGACCGGCACTTAACACCACTGCATCGTAGTCTTTCCCCATCATGCGGTAGGTTACATAAATGGCAAAGGCTGCCATGAGTATCACTTGTAATGCCAAAATGATCATCACCGGTAATGCTAATCCGGCTAATTGCCATAATTTTAGAGACATTAACGCAATGGCGAGGAATAGAGATAAGCCGACGTTACCCAAGACATCCACGGCGGAATCCGCCACGTTAAATTTAAACACATGGGTAAGGGTGTTGCGAATGATTACACCGGTAAATAAACACCATACGAAGGTTGGCAAGGCTAATGCCGTGCCTTTGGTTTGCGCATCTAAAAATTGTCCCACCAACAAGCAACAAACAAGCATAGTGATGGTTTCAATTAATGAACGGGTAGTAATTTTACGTTGGAATGTCGGATGCTCAAAAGCTTCTTGAATATCGCTATGTTCATCATTTTCAGGGCTTTCATCACGACGCATTTTCTTTAATAAATGGCGCGCTACCGGGCCACCAATCACGCCGCCGCACACCAAACCAAAGGTCGCACAGGCCATCGCTAATTCGGTAGCGCCTTGCAACCCAAAGGTTTCAGTAAAGGTTTTCGCCCAAGCCGCGCCGGTACCATGCCCCCCGGTGAGGGTAACGGAGCCGGCGATTAAACCATAGGCCGGATCAATATTCAGCAATAAAGAACCGGCAATGCCTAAGATGTTTTGTAAAGCGATTAAAATTGCGGCCGCAATAACAAAAATAATTAACGGCTTGCCGCCTTTTACTAAGCGAGCAAAGTTTGCACTTAACCCGATAGAAGAGAAAAAGACAAGCATCATGGCAGTTTGTAAGTTGGTGTCAAACGTAAAAGAAATGCCCCAACCTTGGTATAACACGGTCAATGCGATTGCGACTAAAAAACCACCGACAACGGGTTCAGGAATATTATAGTTTTTTAAAATGGAAATACGTTTTACAAGGAAATACCCAAGCAACAGCACAAAGCCGGCTAATGCGAGGGTTTCATAGGTATTAAAATTCATAGACTGTCCTCTTTTTTTGACGGTGATTTGCCTCAATCCCTATTGAAAGCTTCAGAATAAGAAAACTTATGCGATAAATAAATTTTTCTTATCAATCACGAAGGGACTTTCAATTTAACAGAAAAAATTCATCACTTCTATAGGCAATCCGTTGTTTTTCAGGGGAAATTCAAGGAATTTAACAAAAATGTGACGAATGTTGCATTTATTTTACAATTAGTTAATTAGGCGATTTTCATTGGCATAAATCTTTTTAATCTGTCGCAGTCGGGCTAGAATACGCCCAATTTGGGCTAAAGAATGGAAACTTCATCATGAATGTATTAGTGATTAGAAACGATAAATTGGGCGATTTTATGTTGGCGTGGCCGGCGTTTGCGATGTTAAAAGCATCGGATCCATCACTAAAACTGACCGCACTTGTGCCGCCTTACACCGCTGAACTGGCGCGCGCTTGCCCTTATCTGGATGATGTGATCATTGATGCGCCCAAAAACGACAAAATGGCATTTCAGCGTGTTGTAAGCGAGATCAAAGCACAGCAATTTGATGCGATGATCAGCTTTTTTTCCAATACACATAACGCTAAATTAGCGTGGAAATGCCGTATTCCTTACCGCTTGGCACCGGCGACCAAATGGGTACAGTTTTTCTATAATCATCGTTTAATGCAACGCCGTTCCCAATCCGCCAAGCCGGAATTTGAATATAACTTAGATTTGGCCCGTGCGTTTTTACGCGATCACAAGATCCCTGTGGTTGAACCGCACACACCGTATCTTTCCTTTGAGCAAAGTGCGGTGGATTTTCAGCGTAAATTTTTGTGCGACCAACTCAAAATCGACACCTCGAAAAAATGGATTTTTCTACACAGCGGTTCCGGCGGCTCCGCCAATAATTTATCGCTTACGCAATACGCACAATTAATCCAAGGTCTCTTGCGTCATTTGGATGTCTATGTGATTTTAACCGCCGGCCCAACTGAAAGTGAAAAAGCCCATGAATTGGCAGGACGGGTGCAGGATTCGCGCGTGGTGATTTATGATAAAAATAAAGGTTTGGTGGATTTTGCGCATTCTTTAGCCTGTGCTGATTTATTTATCGCCGGTTCCACTGGACCTTTGCACTTAAGCGGTGCGTTAAACGTGCCGACCATCGGATTTTACCCAAGCCGTCGTTCTGCGACGCCTTTGCGTTGGCAGCCGATTAATGATGTCCATAAGCATTTAGCGTTCTGTCCGCCGAATGATAAAGCCAGTCAAACGGATTTAACGCAAATTAAGATTGAGGAAAAGCTAGATGACATTATCCGTTTTATGACGAAAATATGGCACGCGGCTGATAAAAAATAGCGTATATTGCACTACCCAGCCTATGCCGAAGGCAAACATGAGCGTGCCAATGCCTAATACGCCGCCAAGCAGGAAACCGAAGACACAGACCAACACCTCAATAGATGTGCGAACGATGCCAATTTTCCAATGAAAATGTTGGCATAAACCGACCATTAAGCCGTCACGCGGACCGGGACCTTGATGGCAGGTTAAATAAAAGGCGGTGCCGATGCCGAACAGCAAGATGCCGACAATAGCATAAGCAAAACGGGCATAAAGTGCGGTGGGTTTTGGCAGCAAATACGTGGTTAAGCCCAAAACAAATGCAATCACAAAAATATTTATGACGGTGGCAAGCCCGGGTTTGAGCCTTAATGGAAACCATGCCAACATGACAATCATGCTGATCATCCAAGAGGCCCAGCCCACACTGAATTGGCCTTGTGTTGCTACACCTTGGGACAACACCGTCCAAGGTGCAGAGCCTAAATCCGACAATAATAGCAATCCCTCGCCGAATCCAATGACCGTCAAGGCGCATAACAAAACGCTAAGGGATTTAAATTCAATCGACCATAGCGATTTGGCGGCCCAAGCCGTATGTGGAAAAACGTGCGGTTTCTTCATGACGTCATATTACTCGCGATTATTCGGGGATGGATTAAGGCATCCTATTCGACAATACCTTAAGAAAGAAGATATGTTACAACAAACTACGCGGAAAGTACGCTAAAACGCAAGAGAAAACCCAAAATGCCTCCATGTTGGTGAATTCCTTTTCTGTCTCAGGTTGTTATATAATCGACCTCATTCACCTCTCTCTAAGGATCTTATATGCTTCCCATGCTTGGTATTACCGGTTACAGCGGTAGCGGCAAAACCACATTATTAGAAAAACTGTTACCGGCATTGCAACAGCGCAATTTACGCCCGGCCGTCATTAAACATAGTCACCACAATGCGCAAATTGACAAAGAAGGCAAAGACAGTTGGCGCATGAAAGAAGCGGGCGCGGCACAAGTCATTATGGCCTGTGATCAACGTTGGGCATTAATGACGGAAACACAACAAAGTGTCTCTCTGCCTTATTTAGCACAACAATTTGATCGTGCATTAACCGATTTTGTGTTGGTGGAAGGTTTTAAGCAAGAGCCGATTGAAAAAATTTTGCTTCATCGCCAAGGAATGACAAAGCCATTGCCGGCGCTTGACGACTATGTTCTTGCCGTGGCGACCGATTATTTGCTAGCCTGCGAAAAACCGGTTTTAGACATCAATCACATCGAGCAAATTGCCGACTTTATTGTGGCGTGGTATCAACACAAGTGCGGTGAAATTTAAGCGTATTTTTATGAGTCAGCATCAACATTACCGACACCTTGCCCTTATCGCTGCCATGGCATTGTTTATGCAATCCCTTGACGCAACGATTCTCAATACCGCGTTGCCGGCGATTTCTGCCAGCCTGAATGAATCGCCGTTAGAAATGCAAATGACGATTATCAGCTATTCACTCACGGTTGCCCTGTTCATTCCGCTCACCGGTTGGATAGCGGATAAATACGGCACGTTAAATGTTTTTCGTGCTGCTGTGGGTATTTTTGTGTTGGGATCGGTGGCTTGTGCCATGGCAAATTCGCTAAACGCCTTGATTTGGTCGCGGATTTTGCAGGGCATGGGAGGCGCGTTGATGATGCCTGTCGCACGTTTAACGATCATTCGGAATGTCCCTAAAACTCAGTTGGTTGCGGCGTGGAACGCCATGGCAATGGCGGGACTTATTGGCCCCGTATTAGGGCCTATTGTGGGTGGCTGGTTGGTAACGCACGCCACATGGCATTGGATTTTCTTAATTAACATTCCCATCGGCGTACTCGGCATATTGTTTGCCGGCCGTTATATGCCAAATAGCACAGGAAAAATAAATAAGTTAGACTGGCGCGGCTTCATCTTATTCGCCGGCGGCTTGGCAGGCGTTACCCTCGGTTTAGATTTGCTGTCGGAAGAGCGTGTCAATCCGGGGATAACCACCGCAATTTTAGGCACCGGTTTCATCAGTTTTTTGCTTTATTATTACTACGCAAAACGTGCCAAAAATCCCTTATTACCGCTGAATGTCTTTCAGGTTCGCACGTTTCGCATCGGCATGATTGCCAACATCTTTATCCGTTTAACCGCCTCGGGCATTCCTTTCCTCATGCCGCTGATGTTACAGCTCGTCTTCCATTACAGCGCCGATATTGCCGGCTGGTTACTTGCTCCCATCGCACTTAGTTCCATTATCACGAAATCCTTTGCCGGCAAAGTGTTAGCGAGTTTCGGCTACAAAACAACGCTCATTTCCACCGCACTTTCTATGACGCTGGCAGTTGTTGCTATGAGCCTACTTCATCAACACACCGGATTATGGCTGCTTGTTTGCGTCTTGGCATGGTATGGTTGTTGTATGTCTATTATCTTCACTGCCATCAACACCCTCACCGTTTGTGAACTCAGCGACCACAATGCCAGCACAGGTGCCACTTACCTCAGCGTCATCCAACAAGTCGGCATCAGCATCGGCATCGCCGTCTCTGCCGTCATTTTAGATTGTTACCGCCATGTTATCGGCGAACAAGGCGAGCAACTACAACAGGCTTTCAGCTACACGTTCCTCACTTCCGCCCTCTTCGGCATCGCCTTGCTATGGACATTGCTTTACCTCAAAAAAAACGATGGTGCAGGAAATTTTCACCACAAATAGACGATATTAACGACACTATCCCCCGTAGCGTGCAACTTGTTGCACGAAATGGAAAAATGTGCTCATGAGATGGATAGGTCGTGCATCAAGATGCACGCTACAGGGATAAATGAAAATACGCGCATGAGGAAAATCTATCGTGCATCAAAATGCACGCGACCAAGTGGACTATGCCTTGTCGCGTTATTATTTCGTCACAATATGTGGAAATCCACCGAGGGCTTTTAGGTGATTTACCATATAACAAAACAGCTCGGCGGTGCGTTCTGTGTCGTAAAGGGCGGAATGTGCTTGTCGGCTGTCGAAAGGAATATTTGCCGCTTGACAGGCTTTGATCAGCACCGTTTGACCGAACATAAAACCGCTTAAAGTGGCGGTGTCGAAGGTGGAAAACGGATGAAATGGGTTGCGTTTAGCATTGGTGCGTTGTGCGGCTGCCATAATAAATCCCTGATCAAAGGCGGCATTATGCGCCACAATAATAGAACGTTGGCAGTCCGCCTCTTTTTGCGCACGTCGCACCATTTTAAACATCTCGCTGATGGCAATATTTTCACTCACGGCACCACGCAATGGGTTATCAACATCAATGCCGTTAAACTTAATCGCTTCCGGATTGATATTGGCGCCCTCAAAAGGTTGAATATGAAAATGGCATTTTTGATCGGGTAAGAGATTACCCTGTTCATCCATTTTGACCGTAATCGCTGCCAATTCTAATAGCGCATCGGTTTTTGCGTTCAAGCCGGCGGTTTCCACATCAATAATGACCGGTAAATACCCCCGGAAGCGGTGTTTTAATAAATGATAGTTGATGGTTTCTTGCGTGTCAGACATACCTATTCCTAAAAATAAAACGTGGATTATCGTTCATAATCCACGTTAAAAAACAGTTGAAATTTTCACCGCACTTTTCGCTTAGTTGCCTAAACCGGCTTGTGCGCTTTTATTTTCAATAAATTCAATTTTGTAACCGTCCGGATCTTCGACGAAAGCAATCACGGTGGTTCCGCCTTTTACCGGGCCCGGTTCACGGGTAACATTGCCGCCCGCTTGACGCACGGCTTCGCAGGTGGCGTAAATATCATCGACACCAATGGCGATGTGACCGTAGGCATTGCCCAAGTCGTATTTCTCGACACCCCAGTTATAAGTTAATTCCAAGACGGACGCCTTGTCTTCATCATCGTAGCCTAAAAATGCTAAAGAATATTTATATTCGGGATTCTCGCTGGTACGCAATAAACGCATCCCCAACACGTCTTGATAAAATTGAATGGAACGTTGTAAATTGCCGACACGTAACATTGTGTGTAAAATTCGCATTTGGTTTCCTCACTGTGAATAAATCTTGTCAATTATGCCACAGAATGAATGGATTTGCCTGATGAAATTCGTGTTAAAGGTTATCGTAGTTTGTCGTAGGGATACGCAAAGAGACGCACTAAAAGCACAAAGTGCGGTGAAAATTCACCGCACTTTTAGCCCCGCCTTTTTATCGACTTACAACAAAATCTCCGCACACAACCCGATGCGTTCACCGGCAGCATTTTTACGGTTAGAAAGGTTGAGTTGGTAATGATGCAATTCGGCAATGCGGCGAACAATAGACAAGCCCAAGCCGCTGCCTTTTTCATTTTGACCGGCGGGGCGATAGAACCGTTGACCGAGTTTAGCCAGATCCGCCTCATCCACACCGCCACCGTTGTCTTCCACCAAAATCTTATTTTTTTCCAACCGCACTTTGACCTGACTGCCCGCCGGGCAATAACGAATGGCATTGTCTATCAGATTACGCAGCATAAGCGCCAACAACAACGGCTGCCCCCTTTTTACCGGTGGCTCGGCGATTGGCTCAAATGCCAACGTGATTTGGTGTTTTTCCGCATGAAAATACAATTCCCCCATCAGCGACGGAATCAACTGTTCCCAATGAATTTCCTGTAAATTCTCCAGTTCTTTCAAATTATCCAAGCGAGAAAGGGTTAATAATTGTTCGATCAGCTGTGTTGCACGATCGATACCTTTGGTCAGATTTTCCAATGCCTGTTCACGCAAGTGAGCGTCATCACCGGCAAGTTGCGCCACTTCCGTTTGAATACGCAAAGCGGCAAGCGGGCTGCGCAATTCATGAGCCGCATCGGACGTAAAGCGGCGTTCACGCAATAAGGTGGCAGAAGTGCGGTCAAAAAATTGATTTAAATTTTTAATTAACGGCAAAATTTCGGTCGGCAGATTGTCGGTCGGTAACAACGACGTGTCGTCCGGCGGGCGTTTCGCCACTTGTTCACCCACTTGTTTTAGGCTGCGTAATTCTCGGCGAATAATCAATCCCAGTGCCGCCAATAAAAACGGCAAACCGGCAAACCAAATCCACATTTGCCCGAATACCATTTTATTGATCAGTTCATCGCGATATTCCTGCTCCTGCCCCACGGCAACCATTAAACGACCACCGGCAACAGGTAACCAGAAAATACGCCAGTCATCATCGTCCTCTCGAATTTTACTGAGTGAAAAGCCTTTTTTAGGCGCATAAATAAAGTTGTCGCCATTTTCGCCATCACTGAGCACGATGTTGCCGTCTGTAGTAAAAATCGCAAAGGCTAACGCATCATCGTCAAAACGATGCTTTTTAAAAGGACGGCGCGGTTGCGTATTGTGGCGATCGATTAAAAGATGGCGTAAATCAGAGGAGGCCAGCCGTTCGGCAAAGAGAATTTGTTGTGCATCAAAAACTTGATTCACTTCTTTGCGAACTTGAAACCACGCCACTGCGGTGGAAACCAACCACACGCAAACAGACACCAAGGACAAGGTGGCAATTAACCGAAAACGTAGGCTGCGCTTGTGCCAATTAAGCTTCTTCATCATTTTTTCCTAAGGCATAGCCCACGCCATGCACGGTGCGAATAAATTGTTTACCGAGTTTTTGGCGCAAATTATAAATATGCACTTCCAAGGCATTGCTGTTGACTTCATCATCCCAGTTATAAAGTTTTTCTTCTATAAAATCACGGGTGAGGACGCGTTCTTTATTCAGCATAAACAGCTCAAGCAGTTTGTATTCGCGCGTAGTTAATGCAATTTCCTGTTCATTCAACAACACTTTGCGTTGATTCGGATCGAATTTAACGCAGCTATGCTGAATAATCGGGCTGGCATGCCCATAACGACGACGAATCAATGCTTGCAAGCGTGCCACCACTTCCGCCAGCGCAAATGGCTTGCATAAATAATCATCTGCACCGCGTTGTAAGCCTGTAATGCGTTCATCTAAGGTATCTCGCGCCGTTAAAATCAACACAGGTACATCCTGCCCGTTTTTACGCCATGCCTGCAGCACATCTAAGCCGTCCATTTTCGGCAACGTTAAATCTAACACCACCGCATCATAAGGCGCGCCTTGTGCTGCCGCCAATCCGCTTTTGCCGTCAGTAAACCAATCCACTGCAAAACCCGATTTGGTCAAACCGATTTGAATGCCGTTGCCGATAAGCGCATCGTCTTCGACTAATAAAATTCGCATAAAAAAATCACCGCACTTTTACTTGAGAAATCGCCATAATAAAAACAAACAAAAAGTGGCTCATCACCACTTTCTGTTTTTTGTCAGATTATTTTACAATTTTTTCGATACGATCAATATCCACTTCCGTTTTATTCCAAGATTTATCCACTTCGCCGTAAAGTTTCACTTCATCGCTTGGGGAAATATCCTGACCACGCCATGCTTTGCGGTCGATTTCTACTTGGAGTTCACCGCTGGCATCTTTGAAAATATAGTCATCTTTACCCACTTGTTTAACGATATTGCCTTGTAAAATCACATATTGATCGTCAACCCACGAAGTGGCGTCTGCTGCTTTGCTTAGTGTTTGTTCGCCATTAACAAACCCACCACGTTTAAAATCCCCTTTTTGATGGTGTTGTACTTGTGACGCATTAGGATCTTGGAAACCACCTTTGGCAAAAGCGCTGCTTGCGGCAACGGTTGCTAATACGAAAATTGTTGCTAAACTACGTTTTTTCATTTGAAATCTCCTTCATAAAATTCATTATCACAAAGCCCCTTGCTTTGTTGCGAGTAATTAAATCAAGTAAAACTGAAGAAAAGCTTAAGAAAGCTTAAAATTTTCTAAAAAAAGAGAAAAAAGGAAATATTATGCGTTACGACAACATGTCCGCTTTTATTGTGATGGATATTGTACGAGAAGCAGCGAAATACCCTAACGCCATTCATTTTGAAATCGGTCAGCCGGATTTACCGCCTTCCGATAAGGTCAAAGCCGCACTGCAAGATGCCGTGCAGAACAATCAATTTAGTTACACAGAAAGCCTTGGGCTTCTGGCGTTGCGAGAAAAAATTGCCGCGTATTATGACCGCACTTATCAGGTGAAAATCAACCCGAATCGGATTTTGCTTACGCCCGGTACCAGCGGTGCATTCCTAGTGGCTTATGCCCTCACCTTAAATAACGGGGACAAATTAGGTTTAACGGATCCGTCTTATCCTTGCTATAAAAATTTTGCTTACATGATGGATATTCAGCCGGAATTCATGCCGGTGGATAAACAAGATTGTTATCAATTAAGCGTAGAGCAATTAAAACGCCATCAAATTAAAGCGTTACAAATTTCCTCGCCGGCAAACCCGACAGGCAATATTTACACCACCGAACGCTTGAAAGCGCTTAACGAATATTGTCGTGAACACGACATTGCGTTTATTTCCGATGAGTTGTATCACGGTTTGGTGTATGACGAAACTGCTGCAATCGCATTGCAATTTAACGACAAAGCCTATGTCATCAACGGTTTTTCTAAATATTTCTGTATGCCGGGCTTACGTTTAGGCTGGATTATCGTACCGGAAGATAAAGTGCGTGAAGCTGAAATCATTGCGCAAAATATCTTTATTTCTGCACCGACATTAAGCCAATATGCGGCATTAGAAGCCTTTGATGAAGCCCATCTTGCACAGGTAAAACAGCAATTCCAAGCGCGTCGCGATTTTTTATATAGCGCCTTAAAAGACATTTTTACCATTGAATTTAAACCGCAAGGCGCTTTTTATTTGTGGGCGGATGTCTCCAAATACACCAATGACAGTTACGAATTTGCCAAACAAATGCTCCATGAAATTCAGGTCGCCACCACGCCGGGCATTGATTTTGGGCAAAACGGCACGAAGCATTATTTGCGTTTTGCTTACACACGCAACATCGAGCATTTGCAAGAAGGGGTAAACCGCATTAAACGCTGGCTGGCAAATAAATAAAAATTACCCATTCCAGTCATTGAACCACAAAATTATGCGCCTATAATAGGCGCGAATTTTTACTTTCTATTAACAATAAACCCTAAAATTATGAGTATTCGAATTCTACCTGAAAATGAAATTAAACAAGCAGCCGCCTCTTATACTGCGCCACCGTTGTTGTTTTCCAGCCCGAAAAATTTATATCAACGTCGCGCTGCGCGTTTAAGAGAGTTAGCTCAAGATCACCCGATTGCTGATTATCTGCTATTCGCTGCAGCGATTGCCGATGCGCAATTAGAACTGCTTGAAAATATGCCGATTCCGCAAGATCCGAGACTGGAAAAACTGTCCGGCGAACAATTAGCGCATCAACCGTTAAACGCACAACATTGGCAGCGTGATCCAATTTGGCGCAAATTATTGACCGCACTTTTAGAGAAATTAAAACCTTCTGCCAACGACCAGATTCTCACCACCATCGAATGGTTAGAAAAAGCGGCGGACAGTGAATTGGAAGAGCTTGCCGATAACGTCTTGGCACAAGAATTTGCCACCATTTCCAGTGACAAAGCTGTCTTTGTTTGGGCGGCATTATCCTTGTATTGGCTTCAATTAGTGCAACAAATTCCTCATAATGCGAAACAAGAAAGCACGGAAAACCTTCATTGTTGTCCGGTGTGTAACACTGCGCCAACGGCAAGTTTAGTGCATTTCGGCAGCCAACAAGGTTTGCGTTATTTGCACTGTGCGCTTTGTGAAAGCGAATGGAATATGGTGCGTAGCCAATGTTCTAATTGTGGACAAAACAAAGAATTAGATTATTGGTCAATTGATGATTATATGGCAGCCATTCGAAGCGAAAGCTGCGGCAGTTGTAAAAGTTATTTAAAAATTATGTTCCAAGAAAAAGAACCGAAAGTGGAAGTGATTGCCGATGATTTGGCTTCTCTTTTCTTAGACATGGAAATGGAAGAAAAAGGCTTTATGAAAAGTGGCTTAAATCCGTTTATTTTTCCGGCGGAATAAGCACGAATTTCTACCATGCGCAGTGCAGGATTTCGTTTTAAGCAATTTCATGTCAATCATGATCGTTGCGCCATGAAAGTGGGTACTGACGGTGTTTTATTAGGTGCTTGGGCGGATGTAAATTCCGCCCAACAGATTTTAGATTTAGGTACCGGCAGCGGGCTGATTGCGTTAATGTTAGCGCAACGTAGTGCCGCAGAAAGTCAAATTCATGCAGTTGAATTGGATCCTGCTGCCGCACAACAGGCACAGGAAAATGTTGCCGCCTCGCCTTGGGCGGAAAAGGTTCGTGTTTATCAACAAGACATTTTTACGTTTTGTCAGCAAACCCCATTGAAGTTTGATTTAATTGTGGCAAATCCGCCCTATTTTGAAAGCGGCATTGCCTGTCGAAATACACAGCGCAACACCGCACGCTACGTGACTCAATCTCATGTCGCCTGGCTGGAGGCAGCACATTCTTGCCTCACGCCACAGGGTAAAATCAGCTTTGTCTTACCCTTTGAAGCGGCCGAAACGTTGCTAAAATCCACCGCACTTTCTTGCATTGCCCGTTGCGATGTGGTGACGAAAGCCGGAAAAACACCTCAGCGCGTGTTATTGACTTTTTCTGCGCAAGCACAACAAACGGCATATCAACAACTGACGATTTATGATGCGCAGAATCAGTACCATGCCGATTTCATCGCATTAACGAAAGACTTCTATTTGGCGTGGTAAGTCATGGCAGGGTAAGCATCATGCGTTTTGCTTTGCCCGCGCCTCTTATTCAAACTCCAATTCCACCGCACTTTCACCGAGCAACGTCACAAGTTCGGTCAGCAATTCATCGGTTGGATTGACCGACCATTGCACGCCCATTTTGACTAAGGCTCTGCCTTGTGGGCTTTGGTAATAAATATGTACCGGCAGAGAATTGCCGCTGTAAGGCTGTAAAATCCGTTTAAATTGCTTAATGAATTGCGGTGTGATTTGTTCTTGAGACAGGCAAATCGCAAGGCTTTTCGCATAACGTGCTCGAGCTTCATCAATCGTCATCAAATCCCGCACAGACATACGTAAACCTTGTGAGAAATCGTCAAAACTGACCTGTCCTGACACCACGATTACCGTGTCTTTTTGCAGCTTCTCACCGAATTTATCCAACGCTTCGCCGAACAAGGTTAAATCTAAACGACCGGAGCGATCATCAATAGTGGCAATGCCTATGTGGTTGCCTTTTTTGGTGACGGCAATGCGCGTATTCACCACCAAACCACTGGCGGTGCTCATTTGTCCGCGATAATTTGGCGTCAATTCTTTCAGACGCATTGGGCTGTAATGAGACAATTCTTTCAAATAACGACTCACCGGATGGCTACTGAGATACAATCCGAGAGTTTCCCGTTCACCGTCTAAGATGACCTTTTCCGGCCAAGGCGCAATGTTGGCATAAGAATGCTCCACTTCCTCATTGGTTTCCGTCAGTACGCCGAACATATCCGTTTGCCCCAAGGCTTCGTCTTTAGCGTGTTGATCGGAGGCTCGCAAGGCATCTTCCAGATTTTGTTGTAGCGCCGCGCGATGTGGTCCAAGCTTATCGAAAGCGCCGGATTTAATCAGGCTTTCAAAGGTGCGCCGATTAATTTTCTTTAAATCTACGCGGGCACATAAATCAAACAGATTTTTGAAAATACCGTCTTTCTCACGGGCTTCCACCAACGCCGCAATCGGCCCTTCACCCACGCCTTTAATCGCACCGATACCGTACACAATTTCACCATTTTCATTCACGCTAAAATGATGTTTTCCGGTGTTAATATCCGGCGGAACGACCTTCAAGCCCATGCGCATACATTCGTCATACAAGCCAACGATTTTGTCGGTGTTATCCATTTCCGAAGTCATGACCGCCGCCATGAATTCGGCCGGGTAGTGCGCCTTCAGCCACAGGGTTTGATAGGACACTAAAGCATAGGCGGCAGAGTGCGATTTGTTAAAGCCATAGCCCGCAAATTTTTCCACCAAATCGAAGATCTTCATGGCAAGATCGCCGTCCACACCATTTTTGATGGCGCCTTCTTTAAATACGGAACGCTGCTTCGCCATTTCTTCCGGCTTTTTCTTACCCATCGCACGACGCAATAAGTCTGCACCACCCAAGGTATAACCCGCCAACACTTGCGCAATTTGCATGACCTGCTCTTGATACAAAATAATGCCGTAGGTTGGCTCTAAAATTGGTTTAAGAGATTCATGTTGATAGTTGGCATCCGGGTAAGACACTTCTTCACGCCCGTGTTTACGGTCGATAAAGTTATCCACCATGCCCGATTGCAATGGGCCTGGTCGGAACAAGGCTACCAACGCGATAATATCTTCAAAACAGTCCGGCTTGAGGCGCTTAATCAAATCTTTCATGCCACGCGATTCCAACTGGAACACCGCCGTGGTTTCGGCATTGAGCAACACTTCAAAAGATTGGTGATCATCCAATGGAATGGCACTGATATCCACCAACGGTTTGCCTTCTTTTTCCATGCGCGCATTAATCATATCCAGCGCCCATTTGATGATGGTTAAGGTACGCAGACCTAAGAAGTCAAACTTCACCAAACCCGCATATTCCACGTCATTTTTATCGAAGTGGGTGACCGGATGTTTACCTTCCGAATCACAATACAGCGGTGAAAAATCTGTAATTAGCGTCGGCGAAATCACCACCCCACCGGCGTGCTTACCGGCATTTCGTGTGACGCCTTCCAGCTTGCGTGCCATGTCAATAATGGCTCGGACTTCTTCGTCGGCATCGTAAATTTCTTGTAGCTTCGGTTCAGCTTCAAAGGCTTTAGCAAGTGTCATACCGGGATCCGGCGGCACCAACTTAGAAATGCGATCCACAAAGCCATAAGGTTGTCCCAGTACGCGCCCCACATCGCGAATCACCGCTTTTGCCGCCATGGTACCGAAGGTAATAATTTGCGACACCGCACCGCGGCCATACATTTCAGCGACGTGTTCAATCACGCGGTCTCGTCCGTCCATACAGAAATCCACGTCAAAGTCAGGCATGGAAACCCGTTCCGGATTGAGGAAACGCTCAAAAAGCAAATCGAATTCCAACGGATCCAAATCGGTAATTTTTAGCGCATAAGCCACTAAAGACCCCGCCCCGGAACCTCGTCCCGGCCCCACAGGGATATCGTTATCTTTTGACCATTGGATAAACTCCATCACGATTAAAAAGTAACCCGGGAAACCCATTTGGTTGATGACATCCAATTCCACCTGCAAGCGCTCATCATATTCCAGACGGCGCGCTGCACGCTCGTTTTCATCAGGAAACAACACTTTGAGGCGCTCTTCCAAGCCCTCTCTGGCGCGTTTCACAAGGTAATCTTCGGTGCTTAAATCCCCGGTTGGAAATTTCGGTAAGAAATATTCGCCCAATCGAATGGTCACGTTACAACGCTGAGCAATTAACAGGGTATTTTCCAAGGCACTTGGCACATCGGCAAACAAATCACACATTTCTTGTTCAGAACGGAAATATTGTTGACTAGTATAATTTTTAGGACGTTTCGGATCGTCTAACGTGAAACCGTCATGAATCGCTACACGAATTTCATGGGCTTCAAAATCTTCTTCCTGTAAAAAGCATACATCATTAGTCGCCACCACGGGCAACTGTTCCCGTTCAGCCAGTTCTAACGCGGCTTGAATATAACGTTCTTCATCGGGACGACCGGTGCGGGTGAGGGTAAGATAAAAATGATCAGGGAAAAATTCGTGGTAAAAATTCACCGCACTTTTGAGTTCGTCAGTATTGCTGCGCAGTAATTTTTTACCTACATCGCCATTAACGCCACCGGATAAAACAATTACCCCGGCACGGTGTTCCACCAGCCACTGCTGATCGATATACGGCACATCGGCATAACCGCGCTCATAGGCTTTGGAAAGCAACAAGGTGATATTTTTATAACCTTCATTATTTTTTGCCAATAAGGTTAAACGGAATCTTTCCTCGCCACATAGGTCGCTTTGCACCAGCACATCAGCACCGATAATCGGTTTCACGCCGGAAGATAATGCCTCCCCATAAAACCGGACCAAACCACAGAAATTCGTAAAGTCCGTTAGCCCCATCGCCACCATGTTGTTTTCTACACAGGCTTTCACCAACGGTTTCACTTTGGCGATACCGTCAATCATGGAAAAATCACTGTGAACCTGCAAATGAACAAAACGTGGCGGTGACATAAACATCCTTAAAATAACAAAAAGTGCGGTCAAAAAATCCAATGGATCTTGCGCGTTAGCTTGAGCAACGGTGGCAAAGCCATAGTGGGTAATTTTAGCGGTATTTTGGGAAATTGTAGAGAAAAAATACGTGGCTTATGACGTTCTTTCTCGGTATCAAAGGGAGACGGTATGGCATGGTTGAGATAAAAATACGGCGAAAAATACTGAGATTTTTCACCGCACTTTGCTTTTAGGTAAGGTAATTTAATGCAACGTGGTTACTTTACTTCGCGGAACATAATTTCGCTCGGAATCACCGATCCTTGCCAGTAAAGTTCGCTTGCCACTTTTTCGGCCAATTGCATGAAGGATTTGGCAATGTCGTCTTCAGGCGCAGCGATAACTGTCGGTTCGCCGCGATCCAAATCTTGACGCAGGCGAATGTGTAACGGTTGTTGACCTAATACTTTGATGTTGTATTTGTCTGCAATGCGCTCTGCACCACCGGTACCGAAAATCGCTTCTTGGTGACCACAGTTGCTACAAATGTGCATAGACATATTTTCCACAATACCTAATACCGGCACGGAAACGCGCTCAAACATGGAAATCCCTTTTACGGCATCCAATAGGGCGATGTCTTGTGGGGTTGTGACAACCACCGCACCTGTCACCGGAATTTGTTGGGATAGGGTAAGTTGAATGTCACCGGTGCCCGGAGGCATGTCGATCACAAGATAATCCAAGTCAGGCCATAGGGTTTCTTGCAAGAGTTGGCTTAATGCGCTACTTGCCATTGGACCGCGCCAAATAGTGGCGTTGTCTTCGTCCATTAAGAAACCAATGGAGTTAGCATACAAGCCGTGCGCTTCGATCGGGGTGATGTGTTGGTTATCCGGTGAGGTTGGGCGTTGATGCGGTGCACCGAGCATGTGTGGAATGGAAGGACCGTAAATATCCGCATCTAAAATCCCTACGCGCGCACCTTGTTGTTGTAATGCAATGGCAAGGTTCACAGAAACGGTAGATTTACCCACGCCGCCTTTACCGGAGCTCACCGCAATAATATTTTTTACGCCTTTCACCGCAGGATGGTTGTTGGCGCGTTTGAGGGTGGCGATTTGGTAGCTAAGCTGCCATTTGATATTTTCTACGTCTGCCGCCGCTTTTAACGGTTCGGTTAAAGCATTTTTTAATTCAGCAAACGCGGTGTTCCAAGCGAAAGGCATGGACAATTCCACGCGTAGCGTATTTCCGCCTTTTTCGACTTTTTTCAATGTATTAAGAGAAATGAGATCTTTTTGCAGAGTAGCATGTTGAAAGTTTTTAAATAGCTGAACAATCTGTTCCTTTTGTTGTTCCGTTAAATTCTCGGAAAATAATGTCGCCATAACGCTTCCTTTTTAATGTAGTAAATTCGTCGGACTCTATTTAATCATGTGCGCCTTTATCTGTTAAGTTAAAAATGCCTAAATCATGATTAAACTAGAAAAAATACCCTCAATAAGGTAACATAAGCGCCAATTTTTTTCTGTATTTTTAAGGATTTTGAAGGTCAATAATATGTCGAATTCCAAGCGTAAAATTTTAGTTACTTGTGCCTTGCCGTATGCCAATGGCCCTATTCATTTAGGTCATATGTTGGAGCATATTCAGGCAGACATTTGGGTGCGTTTTCAACGGATGCGTGGCAATGAAATTTATTTTGTATGCGCCGATGACGCACACGGCACACCAATCATGCTAAAAGCCGATCAAATGGGCATTACGCCGGAGCAACTCATTGACGATGTACGCCACAAACATATGGCGGATTTTGCCGGTTTTAACATCAGCTTTGATAACTACCATTCCACACACAGTGAAGAAAATCGCGAGTTTTCAGAGTTCATTTATAACCGCTTAAAAGAGAACGGTTTTATTAAAAGTCGCACGATTTCCCAACTCTATGATCCGGAAAAAAGGATGTTCTTACCTGATCGTTTTGTGAAAGGCACTTGCCCGAAATGTAAATCGCCGGATCAATATGGTGACAACTGCGAAGTGTGCGCGGCAACCTATAGCCCGACAGAGCTCATTAACCCGCGTTCTGTAGTGTCAGGTGCGACGCCGATCATGAAAGATTCCGAGCACTTCTTCTTTGATTTGCCAAGTTTTGAAACTATGTTGAAAAACTGGTTGGGCTCCGGATCTTTGCAATCGGAAGTGGTGAACAAAATGCAGGAATGGTTTGAAGCGGGGCTTCAACAATGGGATATTTCCCGCGATGCACCCTATTTTGGTTTCCAAATTCCGAATACGGAAGGCAAATATTTCTACGTTTGGTTGGATGCGCCTATCGGTTACATGGCCTCTTTCAAAAATCTCTGTAAACGTGAAAGCAGTATTGATTTCGATAGTTTCTGGCGCAAAGACAGTGATGCAGAGCTTTATCACTTCATCGGCAAAGACATCATGTATTTCCACAGTCTATTCTGGCCTGCCATGTTAGAAGGTGCCGGTTTCCGCAAACCAAGCAATATTTTTGTGCACGGCTATGTGACGGTGAACGGCGAAAAAATGTCAAAATCCCGCGGTACATTCATCCAAGCGGCAACCTATTTGAAACACCTGGATCCGGAATGTTTGCGTTATTACTACGCAGCGAAATTAAGTAATCGAATTGATGATTTGGATTTGAACTTAGAAGATTTCGTTCAGCGGGTGAATACGGATTTGGTGAATAAACTGGTGAATTTGGCTTCCCGCAACGCCGGTTTTATCCAAAAACGTTTTGACGGTAAGCTGGCGGCAGCATTAGATGATCAGGCTTTATTTAATGAGTTTATTGCACAATCAGAGCAAATCGCCGCTTATTATGAAAATCGCGAATTCGGCAAAGCCATTCGTGAAATCATGGCATTAACCGATAAAGCCAATAAATATATTGACGATAAAGCCCCTTGGGTGATTGCGAAAGAAGAGGGCAAAGACGCGGAGTTGCAAGCGGTGTGTTCCATGGGTCTTCAATTATTCCGCGTGCTGATGGGCTATTTGAAACCGGTGTTACCAAAACTGGCAGAACGTGCAGAAGCCTTCTTGCAAGCAGAATTAACCTGGGCAAATTTAGCGCAGCCTTTATTAAATCACCAAATTGCACCGTTTAAAGCCTTATTCTCTCGCTTGGATGGTAAACAAATTGAAGCAATGATTGAGGCATCTAAAGCGGAAAATGCGCAAGTGAATGCCGCGCCTGCTGCAAAAAGTGCGGTCAAAAATGCCAATGAATCTGCAGGAGCTATCGAACCGATTGCGGAGACCATCACGATTGATGATTTTGCTAAATTAGATATGCGCGTGGCGAAAGTGTTGAAATGCGAAGCTGTGCCGGAATCCAATAAATTATTGCGTTTTGAACTGGATTTGGGTGATCATAAACGCCAAGTTTTTTCCGGTATTAAAGCCGCTTATGATAAACCGGAAGAGCTGGAAGGACGCTTTGTGATTATGGTGGCAAACCTTGCACCACGCCAAATGAAATTTGGTGTGTCCGAAGGCATGATTTTAAGTGCGGGCACCGGCGGCGCGGATTTATTCCTGTTGTCTGCTGATGCAGGCGTGAAAGCGGGAATGCAGGTGAAGTAAGCATCATTCCACATTGTAGGGACAGACTTGATGTCTGTCCGACAATCTGATGATACGAATAGGACAGGCATAAAGCCTGTCCCTACGATTAAAGTTTGCGATCAAAGTGCGGTGACTTTTCTGAACGAATTTCTACTCGTATTCTTCCAACCACTTCAGCAAAATAGCTTCTAAAATCCCTTCGTTTGATTTTTGCGGATCATCGTCAAAATCTTCTAACTCACAAATCCAGCGATGCAAATCGGTAAAACGCACAGTTTTCGGATCTAGCTCCGGATTGTTGTCATACAAGGCTTCGGCAATGCGTTGGGCGTCCGTCCATTTCATTAGTGCGCCGCCTCATTTGCGTGGTTAATATTGTATTTCGGGATTTCAACGACCAAGTCTTCATCACCGACAATACATTGGCAAGACAGTCGGCTGTCCATTTCTAAGCCCCAAGCTTTATCTAACATATCTTCTTCTTGATCGCTTGGTTCATTTAAAGAATCGCCGCCTTCACGCACCACCACATGGCATGTGGTACAAGCGCAAGAGCCATCGCAAGCGTGGTGAATTTCTACGCCGGCATTGTGAGCCACTTCAAGTAAATTATCACCGGCAGCGGCATCAACGACCATGCCTTCCGGGCAAAATTCTTCATTGGGTAAAAAAATCACTTTTGGCATTTTAACATCCTTACTTTCCTGCAATATCATCAACGGAGTGACCTGCTAGCGCGGTACGAATGGATTTATCCATACGACGCGCCGCAAATTCCTGCGTTGCTAAATCCAGCGCTTTGATACCTTGTTTGATGGCAAGGGAATCATCTTGCTGTTTTAATTGTTCCAACGAAATAATCGCGTTTTTGACCGCACTTAATTCGTCGTCATCTAATAAATCATAATCCTGTGCCAGAGCCGAGCGCACACTTTCCAGTACACGTTCCGCCTCTACGCGTTGTTCTGCCAATAAACGCGCTTGAATGTCTTCTTTGGCATTTTCCATGGAGGCTTTCAGCATGTTGGCGATTTCATCATCCGTTAAACCATAAGACGGTTTCACCTGAATCGAGGATTGCACACCGGTAGTTTTTTCCATGGCGGTGACGCTGAGTAATCCATCGGCATCCACTTGGTAGGTGACGCGAATATGTGCTGCGCCCGCCGCCATCGGAGGAATGCCGCGTAACGTGAAACGGGCGAGAGAACGACAATCGTTTACCAGTTCCCGTTCACCTTGTACGATGTGCACCGACATTGCGGTTTGTCCGTCTTTGAAGGTAGTGAATTCTTGCGCACGCGCCACAGGAATGGTGGTGTTGCGTGGAATGATTTTTTCCACCAAACCGCCCATGGTTTCAATACCCAGCGAGAGTGGAATAACGTCGAGTAACAATAGCTCGGAATCCGGTTTATTGCCGGCCAGAATATCGGCTTGAATGGCAGCACCAAGGGCGACCACTTTATCGGGATCGATAGAGGTCAGCGGTTGCTTTTGGAAAAATTCACCCACTTGTTCGCGCACATAAGGCACGCGGGTAGAACCGCCCACCATCACCACTTCATTCACGTCTTCCACTTCCACGCCGGCATCTTTTAAGGCTCGGCGACAAGCAAGTAAAGAACGTTTAACTAACGGTTGAATCAGTTCGTTAAATTGTTCTCGGCTGATGTTGCCAAGCCAATTGCGATACTGAATTTTAGCTTCCGTTACGTTAGTTAATTCCACTTTAACGTGATTGGCTAATTCGATCAGTTCACGATATTGGCTGTCATTTTCCGGTTTTACTGCAGATTGTTCGATAATCCAATCGGCTAAGACCAAATCGAAATCATCACCGCCTAGCGCCGTGTCACCGCCGGTCGCCAGCACTTCAAACACGCCACGGGAAAGACGCAAAATGGAAATATCAAAGGTACCGCCGCCTAAATCATACACGGCAATCACGCCTTCTTGTCCGCTATCCAAGCCGTACGCAATGGCTGCCGCAGTCGGTTCGTTTAATAAACGTAGCACATTAAGTCCTGCTAATTTCGCTGCGTCTTTGGTACTTTGGCGTTGTGCATCATCAAAATAGGCTGGCACGGTGATCACTGCGCCTACAAGATCGCCACCCAAGCGTTGTTCGCCAAGTGCGGTCAATTTTTTCAGGATTTCTGCGGAAATTTCAATCGGGCTACGTACACCTTGGCGTGTTGTTAACAAAGGCAAACCGTTTTCACTGGCAACAAATTGATAAGGCAAATTCGGATAACGTTGTTGAATATCCGCGAGACTGCGACCGATTAATCGTTTGACGGAAATCACCGTGTTTTGCGGATCTTGCGTGGCAAGTTCGGCGGCTTCGTAACCGACAATCACGTTGTCATCTTTGCCAAAATGCACAACAGAGGGCAATAACGGACGATTTTGTTCGTCCAATAAAACATCACTGTGGCCGTTGCGTACGGTGGCAATTAGGGAGTTGGTGGTGCCGAGATCGATACCCACGGCAAGTTTTTGTTGATGGGGTGCGGCACTTTGTCCCGGCTCTGCAATTTGAAGTAACGCCATGTTGTTTCTCGATATGCTTTACATTAAAAATCTAAAAGAGTCTCTTCAACTCGCTCAATTTCTGTTTGAAGTTTTTTGATAAAACGTAATTTGTCTGTGATTGCCCGTGCGATGTCCCATTGTTGTGCATCAAGTGCGGTGGATAATTCGCTTAAAATGGCATGACGAATTTGGTTAATTTCTTTGGTAAAAGCGGTTAATTCATCCGTGTCCTGACGGTTTTCAATATTTTCTAGGGTTTCACGCCATTCCATTTGCTGCATCAGAAAACCAATGTCTTTGTTGCTTTTTTCTTCCGGATTTTCTGTTTCACCGGTATTGAGGGTAATGATGCTGTCGGCGCGTGCAATCGGATCTTTTAAAATGCGCAGCGCATCATTAATTTCCGCTGATTTTTGTATCGCAAGACGTTGTTCTTGCGCAGAGGTTGCAGAAAAATTATCCGGATGAAGGGACTTCTGCAGGGCTAAATAACGTTCATTTAATAATGCGCTGTCCACTTGAAAAGCAACGGGTAAATCAAATAAAGCAAAGGGATTATTCATCATCGTCTCAATTACACGTTAAAACTTTCACCGCAACCGCATTCGTCTTTGACATTCGGGTTGGTGAATTTGAAGCCTTCATTTAGACCTTCTTTGACAAAGTCTAATTGGGTGCCATCTAAATACACGAGACTTTTGGTGTCCACGATCACTTTTACGCCGTGTTGCTCAAATACCTGATCGTCTTCGTTTAATGTATCCACGAATTCCAGCATATAAGACAAGCCGGAGCAGCCGGAGGTTTTGATCCCCAAACGTAAACCAATCCCTTTCCCGCGTTTTTCTAAAAATGTTCTGGCGCGATTTGCTGCGCTTTCGGTTAATGTGACTGACATATTTTATTTCTCCAAAATCAAATGCTACTTAAGGGGGGCGCGGTGTTATAAGTAGACGGAAGTAACACTCAGGATATCAAAATACTCTATTCGTCATTATCGTCTTTCCTGATTAAGGAAAAGACAAAGTGCGGTTCGTTTTCTCAGCATTTAAAAAATGCGTTGAAAACTGACCGCACTTTTATTGTCTTAAGAGCCTTTTTTTGCTTTGTAATCAGCAATCGCCGCTTTAATGGCATCTTCTGCCAAAATGGAGCAATGCACTTTTACCGGTGGTAATTCGAGTTCTTCGGCAATTTGGCTGTTTTTGATCGCGCCTGCTTCTTCTAAGGATTTACCTTTCACCCATTCGGTAATTAAAGAACTGGAAGCGATTGCGGAACCGCAGCCGTAGGTTTTGAATTTGGCGTCTTCAATAATGCCTTCATCGTTCACACGGATTTGTAATTGCATCACGTCGCCGCACGCCGGTGCGCCGACCATACCGGTGCCGACGGCGCTGTCTTTTTTGTCCATAGAACCCACGTTACGTGGATTTTCGTAATGATCGATCACTTTTTCGCTGTATGCCATTTTTTGTTCCTTTCCTAAAATAATGTATTTATTGGGCGATTTTCACCGCCCGTCAAATTAGTGGGCAGCCCACTCAATGGTGTTTAAATCGATGCCTTCTTTGAACATATCCCAAAGCGGAGACAATGCGCGTAATTTTTCCACCGCACCTTTCATTAGGCTGATAGTGTAGTCAATTTCTTCTTCGGTGGTGAAGCGGCCTAACGTGAAGCGAATCGAGCTGTGCGCCAATTCGTCATTACGTCCGAGAGCACGCAGAACATAAGAGGGTTCGAGGCTTGCAGAAGTACACGCGGAGCCTGAAGAAACTGCGATGTCGCGTAATGCCATCATTAAGGATTCACCTTCCACATAGTTGAAACTGATGTTGAGGTTGTTGGCGACACGGTGTTCCATGGAGCCGTTAACATAGGTTTCTTCGATGTCTTTTAAACCGTTGTATAAACGATCACGAAGGGCTTTAATGCGTGGAATTTCTGTTGCCATTTCTTCTTTTGCGATGCGATAAGCTTCACCCATGCCCACAATTTGGTGGACAGGTAATGTCCCGGAACGCATACCGCGCTCATGACCACCACCGTGAATAATCGCTTCTAAGCGAATACGTGGTTTGCGGCGAACGTACAATGCACCGATCCCTTTTGGTCCGTATAATTTGTGGCTAGACATGGACATTAAATCCACTGGTAATTCGGCAAGGTTGATCTCCACTTTGCCCACGCTTTGGGTCGCGTCCACATGGAAAATGGTTTTATTCGCACGGCATAATTCGCCGATAGCTTGAATATCCTGAATCACGCCAATTTCGTTATTCACGTGCATGATAGAAACTAAAATCGTATCTGGACGAAGTGCTGCTTTGAATTTTTCTAAATCGATTAAGCCGTCAGATTCCGGATCCAAATAGGTGACTTCAAATCCTTCACGTTCTAATTGGCGGCACGTATCCAACACTGCTTTGTGCTCGGTTTTGCAAGTGATAATGTGCTTGCCTTTGGTTTGATAAAAATGCGCTGCACCTTTGATTGCCAAGTTGTCTGATTCTGTTGCACCGGAAGTGAACACAATTTCACGGGAATCCGCACCAATGAGATCAGCAATTTGATTACGCGCAATATCAACGGCTTCTTCTGCTTGCCAGCCAAATTTATGGGAACGCGATGCCGGGTTGCCGAAAACGCCATCGATGGTTAGGTATTCCATCATTTTTTTTGCAACGCGTTCGTCCACCGGACAAGTCGCCGCATAATCCAAATAAATAGGTAATTTCATTATTCACTCCTAAATAGTTTTATTTTAAACCGCACTTCTAGCTATGTTGTGGGGTATTTGTAATCACGAGTAGATTTTCAAAATCCTCGTGTTTATGATGACGAACATTTTGTTTCTCTTTATGTTGAGACACCAATTCCGCCAAAGTAATTTCATTGAGAAAATCGGCAATGCGTTGGCTAAGTTTGTCCCATAATTTGTGTGTGAGACATTCGCTTCCATTTTGGCAATTACCTTTTCCTAGGCATTTGGTGGTATCGATATTTTCATTAACAGCAGCGATGATCATGCCGATGGAAATTTCATCAGGCGCATAACCCAATTTATAACCACCGCCCGGGCCGCGTACGCTTTTAACTAAATGATTGCGACGTAGCTTAGCGAATAATTGTTCTAAGTAAGAAAGAGAAATGTTTTGGCGCTCGGAAATATCAGATAAACTTACGGGCCCATCATTGGCATGAATGGCAATATCGAGAATTGCGGTGACTGCATAACGACCTTTTGAGGTTAATTTCATCTTTTATGTTCCTAAATAATAAACTAAACAAAGAAATCTTACATTGTTGACTTCTACAGTCAACTATTATTCTTTTACGATTTAAGCTTTTTTCTCACCGCACTTAGCATTCCGAGCAGAATATTGAGCTCTGTTTTTTCCAACTCGGCACGACCGTATAAACGACGGAGTTTTTGCATAACCCCTTGATTTTGAATAAAGCCAAGGGATTGATAAAGCTGCTCCGTATGATGATAAAAATATTCCAGTTCCTGCATCGATGGATAAATATCGGCATTGACGGATGTGGCTTTCGCTTCTGTCGTGGTGGCTAAATAAGCCATGCGTATTTCATAACTGATCAATTGCACTGCCATAGCAAGATTAAGCGACGCATAATCAGGATTGGCAGGGATAGTGACGTGATAGTGGCATTTGAGCAATTCTTCATTGGTCAACCCCACACGTTCACGCCCAAAGACAATCGCAACTTTTCCGTTTATTGCATGGTGAATGGCTTTTTCACCACATTCGCGCGGCTCAATCAGCGAGTTTTGCAAATGACGCAATCTTGCGCTGGTACCAATCACTAAAGAACAATCGGCAACCGCTTCGGAAAAAGTGTTGACGACAACCGCACTTTTCACGACATCTTCCGCACCGGCAGCCAGCGCAATCGCTTGATCGTCTATGCCTTGTTTCGGTGCCACCAACACCAAATCGGTTAATCCCATTGTTTTCATTGCCCGCGCTGCAGAGCCGATATTGCCACTGTGCGAGGTTTCAATTAAAACAATTCGAATATTTTCCAACATGATCATTTTTATCTTATTCAATAGCGGGGCGTATTCTACCATAAATACCCCTTGTTTTTAGTCAACAATTCTAAAAATTTTTCTGATAGCTATTTTCTTTTAAATCTCTTATAATTTCGCACCTAAATTGTTCTTTAAAATCCGGTGGAATTTATGAATCCTATGTTAAATATCGCGATTCGTGCAGCACGAAAAGCAGGCAATATTATTGCAAAAAATTATGAGCGTCGTGACGACATCATCACGATGGAAAAAGGTAAAAACGATTATGTGACTAATGTCGATAAAGCTTCGGAAGAAGCCATTATTGAGGTCATCAAAAAATCTTACCCTAACCATACCATCATCACTGAAGAAAGCGGTGCGTTAGAGGGCAGTGATAACGATGTTCAATGGGTGATTGATCCGCTGGATGGCACCACAAACTTTGTAAAAGGTTTGCCTCATTTCTCCGTTTCTATTGCTATTCGTGTTAAAGGCCGCACCGAAGTTGGCGTGGTTTACGATCCTATCCGTAATGAATTATTCACTGCCGTGCGAGGTGAAGGCGCAAAATTAAATGACCTGCGTTTACGCGTGGAAAATAAGCGTGATTTATCCGGCGCTGTACTTGCCACAGGTTTTCCGTTTAAACAAGCTAAATATATGTCAATGCAATTTCGCATGATGGAAAGTCTTATTCAAGAGGTGGCGGATTTCCGTCGTACCGGTTCTGCAGCGTTAGATCTTTGCTATGTGGCAGCCGGTCGTGTTGACGGCTATTTTGAATATGGCATCAAAGCTTGGGATGTGGCGGCAGGCGATTTAATCGTTCGTGAAGCCGGCGGTATCGTGACTGACTACAATGCCGGTCATAGTTACTTAAAAGCCGGCCATATTGTTGCCGCAGCACCACGCGTGTTAAAAGAAATGTTGAATAAAATTCAGCCTTGCTTAGCCGAAGATTTAAAATAAGACGAAAATCGACCGCACTTTCCACCGCAAAGTGCGGTCGTTTTTTTACGTTCCGTGTGTGGTTTGTTCGTGCATCAAGATGCACGCTACGCACGAAATCGTGAATTACGCATCGAGATTAATCATTCGTGCAACAAGTTGCACGCTACGTACGAAATCGTGAATGCCGGAAAGGGTTAAATAACGTTCCGTGTGTGGTTTGGTCATGCATCAAGATGCACGCTACGCACGAAATCGTGAATGCCTAAAAGGAGTAAAAGACGGATGGTATATGCCATATCCGTCTTTTTATTTACATTAAATTGATAAAAATCCCACCTGAATTACCTTGCGTTTTAGGGCTAAAGGCGTATTATAGCCGTCTAGATGTAAATCCCTCTAAACATCTTTGCGTTTGTTATTACACAGAATTATTTTGGAGAAGAGTATGAGTCAATATTTATTTACGTCCGAGTCCGTTTCCGAAGGGCATCCGGATAAAATCGCCGATCAAATTTCTGATGCGGTATTAGATGAAATCATCAAACAAGACCCTAAAGCCCGTGTTGCCTGCGAAACCTATGTGAAAACCGGGATGGCATTAGTGGGCGGTGAAATCACCACCTCTGCTTGGGTTGATATTGAGAACTTAGCGCGTGAAGTGATTTGCGATATTGGCTATACCAGTTCCGAAATGGGCTTTGATGGTCGTTCTTGCGCGGTATTAAATGCGATTGGCAAACAATCTGCCGACATCAACCAAGGCGTGGATCGTGAAAGTCCGTTAGACCAAGGCGCAGGCGACCAAGGCATTATGTTCGGTTACGCCACCAATGAAACCGATGTATTTATGCCGGCCGCCATCACTTATGCCCACCGTTTGATGGAACGCCAAGCGCAAGTGCGTAAAAGTGGCAAATTAGATTGGTTGCGCCCGGATGCGAAAAGCCAATTAACCTTTAAATATGAAGATCACAAGATTGTCGGTATTGATGCTGTGGTGCTTTCCACTCAACACGCTGACACGATCAGCCAAAAAGACTTGCACGAAGGCGTGATGGAAGAAATCATCAAACCGGTATTGCCGGCGCAATGGTTATCCAAAGATACCAAATATTTCATTAATCCAACCGGTCGTTTCGTTATCGGTGGCCCAATGGGTGACTGTGGTTTAACCGGTCGTAAAATTATCGTGGATACTTACGGCGGTGCAGCACGTCATGGTGGCGGTGCATTCTCCGGTAAAGACCCATCGAAAGTTGACCGCTCTGCTGCTTATGCCGCCCGTTATGTGGCAAAAAACATTGTTGCTGCAGGCCTTGCCGATCGTTGTGAAATTCAGCTTTCCTATGCGATTGGTGTGGCTGAACCGACATCCATCATGATCGAAACTTTCGGCACAGGCAAAGTGGCCAATGAATTGTTGGTCAATTTAGTGCGTGAATTCTTTGATTTACGTCCGTACGGGTTAATTAAAATGTTAGATTTAATCCAACCGATTTATCGCCAAACAGCGGCTTATGGTCACTTTGGTCGCGAACAATTCCCTTGGGAAAAAATCGATCGCGCAGCAGACTTACGTGCTGCGGCAGGATTAAAATAATCCTCCTGTGAAAATAAAATCCTAACGCGCTTTTGCCCGTTAGGATTTTTTTTGAATCGTAGCGTGCAACTTGTTGCACGAAATCGTGAATGTCCGAAAGGAGTAAATAACGTTCTGTGCATGGTTTGGTCGTGCATCAAGATGCACGCTACACACGAAATCGTGAATGTCCGAAAGGGGTAAATAACGTTTTATGCGTGGTTTGGTCGTGCATCAAGATGCACGCTACGCACGAAATCGTGAATGCCCGAAAGAGGGAAATAACGTTCTGTGCATGGTTTGGTCGTGCATCAAGATGTACGCTGCGCACGAAATTATGAATTACGCATCGAGATTAATCATTCGTGCAACAAGTTGCACGCTACTAGGGGAAATAATCCTCCTATAATAAAAATCCTAACGTGCGTTTGCCCGTTAGGATTTTTTTAGTGGTGGCGCTCAATCACAATAAAATGAGGTGCCATTTATTTGTTTTTGTTGATTAGTGGTTACATCCACAGCCACAACCATGGCTTTCATGCGCTTCTTCATGGTGCTCATGAGCGTGATCATGATGGTGGTGATGACCGCCACAACCGCAGCCATGGCCTTCTTCATCGCTGTCATGACCGCCGCAACAACCGCCTTCTTGGTGTAAATGACCGTGTGCGATTTCTTCCAATGTTGCTTCGCGTGTATCAATGACTTCTACCGTGAAATGTAACTCTTGACCGGCTAACATATGGTTACCATCGACGACAACATCATTGTCACCCACTTCCGTAATGACCACAGGCAACGGTCCCATATCGGTGTCGGCAATAAAGCGCATGCCTACCGCCAGATCATCTACACCAACGAACACGTCTTTCGGCACGCGTTGTACCATGTTTTCGTTGTATTCACCGTAGCCTTCTTCCGGTTTTACACGAACTTCAAATTTGTCACCTACCGATTTGCCTTCCAAGGCATTTTCTAAACCGATCACAAGGTTATTATGACCTTGTAAATATTGTAACGGTTGATTTGCCGGTGCTTCATCCACTAACACACCGTCTTCAGTACGAACTTGATAAGCGATACTTACCACCACATTTTTTGCAACTTTCATTGTTTACCTCATTTGTTGAAAGGAAGATTTCTACGGCAATCTTTACCGTAAAAAACATTGTCATTCTATAAAAAATCGCTTTCGGGAAAAAGAGATTAGTTGAATAACTTAATTTGTGCGCTCACTGTCGCTTTTAATTCCGCCTTACTGTGGCTATCTAAGTTAACTTCATCTGCATTTTCTGAAGCGAATGAGCTCGCTTTAGCCAGTGGCATCATGCGACCTTCAAAATAGGGAAGTTCATTTCGGGTATCCAAATTTAAATTGAGAATTTCATAGCCTTTTGCATTGAGTGAAGTTTGGATTAATTGGGCTTTATGTTGGAATTGCGCTAAAGCACTTTTCATCATTTCATCTTCAAATTTAGCCGTAGCTTCTTTGGACAGTTTTTGCATCACATCGGCAATGGCGAAGGTGTCATTGAGGTCAGAAATCACTTGAGACAGCGCCACAAAATCCTTGCTTTCTAAGACTAAATCGGCACGTTCAGCCCAGCCGGCTTGCTTGCCTTTGTCATCGTAACGCACTTGTGTGTTACGGGCATTTTTCTTAATTTCTACCGCACTTTGTTTTTTAATCACATCTAAGGCGGCATTGACTTTTTCATTGATGGTTTGGTTTAAGGCTTTTAAGCTTTTATTTTCTTCTTTGATGAAAAGTGTCACGGCCATCACGTCATAATCCACTTCTTTGGATACTTCTGTGCCAAAAGAAATGACATTTTTGCTCGTTTCATCGACAGATTGGGATTCTGCGTGAGCGGTTAACGCAAGGCTTAAAGGCAAGAGTAATAAAGTGAACGATTTTAATTTCATGCGACTCTCCTACATAACGTGTGGTGGACATAAAGTGCGGTGGATTTTCCGGAGGTTTTTTTAATGCTTGAGGCGCTCATCTTGCTCGTCTTCTAAGTCATCCAAGTCATCTAATGCATCAAATCTCTCATCAAAAAACTCGCCATCATCGCCGTATTCATCTTCTTCTGCATTCGGATCTTCAAAATAAGTGCCCCAACCGTCATAGTTGCCTTTATATTTTTCTAACAATGGCAATAATTCTTTTTGTTGTGCATCAATGATTTCCGGTTTCAGTTCCACTTCGCTGATGATATCGCAACAGAATACCACTTTGCCATTTTCTTCTTCAAACTCTTCCGCTTCGGACACTTCATAGCCGGCTTTAAACGCCTCCATGGCAATTTTTTCCAATTTATCGAAGTCATGATGAGAAATATGGTGTTCAATAATATACAGCGCATCTGGATCGCTGCCGTCATTTAATAAATCAGTAATAATGTCTCGGGTTTCGGCTTTTAATTCATCTAAATGACTCATAGGGATTCCTTGTTAAAAATGGGATGGGCGAGTGCAAATATGATACAGGAATAAAAAGAAAAATCTTCTCACAAGGAGAAGATTTTGATGTGATGTTTCTTATTTTTTCAATAAATCGCGAATTTCGGTTAATAATTTTTCTTCGCCGGTCAGTTCTTTGACTTTCTCTTCCGGTTTTTTCAGTTTATTTAACGCTTTAATCATCATGAAGATTGCAAATGCGATAATGATGAAATCAAAAACGTTTTGAATAAACACACCGTAATTTAATGTCACTGCCGGGGTTTCTCCCACAGCATCGGCGAGCGTGATTTTAAGATCTTTAAAATCCACACCACCGGTTAAAATACCCAATACCGGCATAAAAACATCTGCCACTAATGAGCTGACAATCTTCCCAAATGCGCCACCGATGATCACACCGACAGCCATATCCACAACATTGCCACGCATGGCAAATTCGCGAAACTCTTTAATAAAACTCATAGAAATCTCCTAATAATTATGAGAATACTCGGGTTCATCTTCCCCACTTGTTTAAAAAGTCGCGCACATTATAGGCAGTTTATGCCGGAAGTACAATTTTTTCTTGTTTAAATAAAGAACGCACTCGGTTGGAATAATTTCTCCACATCAGAAATGTATTTTTTCTCACTTAAATACACGATGACATGATCGCCCTCTTGAATCAGCGTTTGGCTGTTGCCGATAATTACATCATTGTCGCGCAAAATAGCACCGATTAAGGTCCCGGTCGGCAGTTTCAGCGACCCTATTTCACGGCCGATGACATTAGAGGTGTTTTCATCGCCATGAACCACAATTTCTAATGCCTCTGCTAAACCATGGCGTAAAGACACGACGTTTGCCACATCTCCTTTGCGGACATGACCTAGCAAGGCTGAAATCGTGGCTTGCTGTGGCGAAATGGCAATATCAATGGTACCGCCTTGAATCAAATTAATATAGGCCATACGCTGAATTAATACCATCGCTTTCTTCGCACCAAGACGCTTGGCAAGCAATGCCGACATAATATTCGCTTCATCATCACTTGAAAGGGAAAGGAACACGTCAATGTTTTCAATATGTTCTTCAAATAATAGGTTTTGATCGGAGGCATCGCCGTGAAACACTAAGGTTTTTGACAATTTTTCTGCTAGCGCAGTTGCCCGTTCGGCATTTCGTTCAATAAGTTTCACCGAGCAATGGGCTTCCAGTTGTTTGGCGACGCCGGCACCGATATTCCCACCACTGACAATCATCACGCGCTTATAGGGTTTTTCGAGGCGTTGCAGTTCACTCATGACCGCTTTAATGTGTACGGTAGCACAAATAAAGGTAACTTCATCGCCAGCTTCAATGATTGTTGAGCCCTGTGGGCGAATGACTTTATCTTGGCGCAAAATCGATACGATACGGCAATCAATGTGCGGCAAATGTTCTTTTAGTGTGGAAATGGAATACCCCACCAACGGCCCACCGTAATAGGCTTTCACCACAACCAAACTGATCTTATCTTTTGCAAGATACGCCACCTGTAATGCACCGGGATAGCTAATTAAACGGACAATATCCTGTGTGACCAAATTTTCCGGGGAAATAATGTGATCAATCGGAAAAGCATCGGTAGAAAATAATTTTTCTTTTTCTTTCAAGTACTCACTGTTACGAATACGGGCAATTTTGGTGGGCGTATTAAATAAGGTATAGGCAATTTGGCAGGCAACCATGTTAATTTCGTCAGAACTGGTTACGGCAATTAATAAATCTGCGTCGGGCGCACCGGCATCACGCAAAATTTTAGGCGAAGAGGCGAGGCCTTGCATGACGCGTAAATCATGTTTGTCCTGTAAATGTTCTAAATTCAACGACTCATCGTCAACCAGCGTGATGTCATTATCTTCACTCACTAAATTCGTTGCCAAGGTCGAACCCACTTGTCCGGCGCCTAAAATAATTATCTTCATTTGATTCTCTCCATGGCTAACGTTAGCCCTGACGTTTTACCAATTTCGCGTAATAAAAGCCATCGCCACCGTCAATTTGTGGAATAAACTGAAAACCGACCGCACTTTGATTACACGCAAGCACATCAGACGGTAAATCCAACGGGAGCAATTGCGCATCAGGTGTCTTTTGTAAAAAGCGCTCAATTTGCTGCGTATTTTCTTCTGCAAGCACAGAACAGGTTGCATATAACAATACCCCATTCGGTTTCAAATAATGCCACAACGCATCCAAAATCTGCCCTTGCAAAGCGACTAACTGCTCGATATCAGCCTCTTTACGCAACCATTTAATATCCGGGTGACGGCGAATTACCCCAGTGGCAGAACAAGGTGCATCTAATAAAATGCGATCAAAACGCACCGCACTTTTGCCCAATTTGTCTAGCCATGCTTGTGGATTCGCCGCGTCGCCACACACGACAGTCGCCTGCTGTTGCATCCGTGCTAAATTTTCTGTCACCCGTTGTAAACGGTTTTCTTCCACATCCAACGCCATCACATCAGCCTGTGGTGCCAGTTCTAAAATATGGGTGGTTTTGCCACCCGGTGCCGCACAGGCATCTAAAATCACCTCATGATTTTGTGGCTGTAATAATAACGCTGCCCATTGCGCATGAAGATCTTGAACTGTCACACCACCTTCGGCAAACAACGGTAAATTTTGCACGGCGGTCGGCTGAGTTAACCCCAGCGCCTGCGGATGAGACGTCACCTGCGTTTCCATCTGCTGCGCCGATAATAAAGTGCGGTAAGTTTCCAAGCTGTTTTTTTGCGTATTCACCCGTAACCACATGGGTGGCTTTTGATTATTGGCGTCAATGATCTCGCGCCAGTTCGGATAAACCTTTTTCAGTTTATTGACAAACCAATCAGGATGCAGCGTTTGCCAATGTCTATCCACAATCGCAAGAATATCCTCTTGTTCGCGCAAAAATCGACGCAGCACCCCATTCACCAAACCACGAAAGCTGTCGGATTTTAAAGATTTCGTTGCATTCACAACTTCATCTACCGCAGCATGCGCTGGCACACGCATATAAAGCAGCTGATATAAACCGACCAATAACAAACAATGCACAATGCGGGTTTTGCCTTTAAGCGGTTTATCCACAAGACGCTTGATAATTTGTTCCAAACGAGGCAAGACGCGACATATACCGAAACAGATTTCTTGCAACAACGGTAAATCTTGTGCTTTCACCGAGGATTGTGCTTCCGGTATCAACGTGGACAAGGATTTCCCTTCATCCAACACTTGCAAAATCACTTTCGCCGCCATCGCTCGTGTCGAAAGTGCGGTTGTTTTTGGCGGTGTTTTTTTAGATGAGTATTGTTTTTCCATTAGGCAAGTACCTTACCCACTTGGAACCAATCAGCACGTCCGTTTAATAAATCCTGCACCGACATGGGTTTCTTGCCCGCGGGTTGTAATTGCAATAAATTCAGTACGCCATCCGCTGTCGCGATTTGGATACCCTGTTTATCCGCGGCTAAAATTGTCCCCGGTGTTTTATTCACATGAGGCAACACGGTTGCCTGATACACTTTCAGCGTTTGCGGATTATTCTGTCCATCCATTAATTCCAAATAAGCCATTGGCCAAGGATTAAACGCGCGAATGTTGCGTTCCAACTGCGCTGCCGATAACTGCCAATTTAACTTGGCTTCTTCTTTGGAAAGTTTGTCAGCGTAATTGCTTTGCGTATCATCTTGCTTTTCTGCGGTGAATTTACCGGTTCCTAAATTATCCAATACCTCAATTAATGCAGGTGGTGCAAGTTCCGCCAGTTTGTTGTAAAGACTGGCGGAGGTTTCTGTCGGCAAAATCTCACAAGAGACTTTGTGCAACATATCGCCCGTATCCAAACCGGCATCCATTTGCATAATCGTGACACCGGTCTGTGCATCGCCTGCCCAAATTGAGCGTTGAATCGGTGCAGCACCACGCCAACGCGGCAACAAAGAACCGTGTACATTTAAACAACCATAGGTTGGTGCATCCAAAACGGCTTGAGGCAAAATCAAACCATAAGCCACCACAACCATCACATCTGCATTTAATGCACGCAATTCGGCTTGGGCTTCCGGCTTTCGCAGGGATTTCGGTTGATAGACAGGAATCTGATGTTGTTCAGCTAACTGTTTCACAGGGCTGGCTTGCAATTTTTTACCCCGTCCGGCAGGTTTATCCGGCTGGGTGTAAACGGCAATAACGTTATGGGAAGAATTGAGCAAAGCGTGTAAATGCTGTGCGGCAAAGTCCGGCGTGCCGGCAAAGAGAATATTGAGTGGTTTCATCATGTTCTACGTTATGGTCAGTGTGATTTTACAGTTTGCGGTACGAATGCTGTGGCGCAGATCTTCTTCTGCAACACGGGGCATACGACAGAGCGTCTTTCTTGAATGTCAATTATTATGCAACAAGGGCAGGCATAAAAAAAGTGCGGTTAATGTTAACCGCACTTTGATGTGGTTGCGTAAATAGCGGAACTTACGCTTCGCCTAATAATTTCAAGTCGCGATTTCTCACTTGTGTTTTCAGAATCTCTAAGAATTCTTCCACTGTGAATGTGCCGAGATCTTGACCTTTACGGGTACGCACCGCCACTTTGCCGGCTTCGATTTCTTTATCACCGCAAACCAGCATATAAGGCACGCGGCGTAAAGTGTGTTCGCGGATTTTGAAACCGACTTTTTCATTACGTAAATCGGTTTTCACGCGTAAACCTGCATCAGATAGCTTTTTCGCTACGTCTTGCACGTACTCGGATTGAGAATCGGTGATGTTCATCACAACCGCTTGCGTTGGCGCCAACCATGCCGGGAAGAAACCAGCATATTCTTCGGTGATGATACCGATGAAACGTTCGATAGAACCTAAAATCGCACGGTGAATCATTACCGGCGTACGGCGATCATTATCTTCCGCCACATAAGACGCATTTAGACGACCTGGTAATGCGAAGTCTAATTGGATAGTCCCGCATTGCCATTCACGATCTAAACAGTCACGTAATGCAAACTCAATTTTCGGGCCATAGAATGCACCTTCACCCTCTTGAATTTCATATTCAAGACCATTGTGTTTTAACGCGTTAGCTAAACCTTGCTCTGCGCGATCCCACATTTCATCCGCACCGATACGTTTTTCCGGACGGGTTGAAAGTTTAACGAAGATATTGGTAAAGCCAAAGGTACTGTAAATATCGTAAACCATACGAATACAGCTCGTCACTTCGCTTTCAATTTGGTCTTCAGTACAGAAAATATGGGCATCGTCCTGAGTGAAACCGCGTACACGCATTAAACCGTGTAAAGAACCAGAAGGTTCATTACGGTGGCAAGAACCGAATTCCGCCATACGGATTGGTAAATCACGATAAGATTTCAAACCTTGGTTAAAGATTTGAACGTGTCCCGGGCAGTTCATTGGTTTAATGGCGTATTCACGGTTTTCCGATTGTGTGGTAAACATCAAATCGCCGTAGTTTTGCCAGTGACCGGTTTTTTCCCACAATACGCGGTCCATCATGAACGGGCCTTTTACTTCTTGATAATCGTATTGTTTTAATTTGGTGCGTACGAAGGTTTCCAATTCGCGGAAAATGGTCCAACCATCGTTGTGCCAGAACACCATACCCGGTGCTTCTTCTTGCATGTGATATAAATCTAACGCTTTACCGATTTTACGGTGGTCACGTTTTGCCGCTTCTTCCAAGCGTTGCAAATAGGCATCCAGTTGTTTTTTATCTGCCCACGCCGTGCCGTAAATCCGTTGCAACATTTTATTTTTGCTGTCACCGCGCCAGTAGGCTCCGGCAATTTTTTGTAATTTGAAATGATGGCAGAAACGCATATTCGGCACATGCGGGCCACGACACATATCAATATATTCTTGGTGATGATAAAGCGCAGGCGTTGCAGTACGTTCGATGTTTTCATCTAGGATCGCCATTTTGTACGGCTCGCCACGTTTTTCAAACGTATCTCTTGCTTCTTGCCAACTGACTGGCGTTTTAATCACGTCATAATTGGTTTTCGCCAATTCCAACATGCGTTTTTCAAGGGCATCAATATCTTCTTGGGTTAAAGAGCGGTCTAAATCCACGTCATAATAGAAACCGTTGTCGATCGTCGGGCCGATCGCCATTTTGACATCCGGGAATAATTGTTTAATCGCATGACCGAGTAAGTGCGCCGTAGAGTGACGAATAATTTCTAAACCATCTTCATCTTTAGCGGTAATAATTTCTAATGTGCTATCTTCGGTAATCAGATCGCAGGCGTCTTTACGTTCGCCGTTGACACGACCGGCAATGGTCGCTTTGGCAAGACCTGCACCAATACTTTGTGCAACTTCTAATACGGTAACAGGTTTATCGAATTGACGTTGTGAACCGTCAGGTAAAGTAATAACTGGCATAATGCATCCTTATACAGTGGTCACCCATACGCAAGGTGGCTTGTTTTCTTTCATTAAAAAACGTTTTAAAAAAGCACCGCACTTTTATCATCCTTACAAACGGACAAGCCAAGTGCGGTGCGCAATTCTAGCATATTTTAGAATGACAACCAAATGCTCAAATTTTGACTTATATCACAGTAATTTTCCCTTAATCTTTTACACTGTCCTTATGATTCACCAGCAAAAGGAACAGCGTATGTGGAAGTCGATTTCTCAAGTGTTAGCTGATCAATTCGGGGCGTATTATTCCATCAAAAATAAAACCAAAATTCATACCGGCGAAATGCATGAATCTTGGATCATTGATGATGGCATTCAACCTGTTTTTGTGAAAATGAATGAAAAGTCCTACCGTTCCATGTTCCGTGCTGAAGCGGATCAGTTAATCATGTTGGCAAAAACCAATACCGTTCGTGTACCGGAAGTCTATGGCGTCGGTTGTTCTCAAAATCACAGTTTTCTGTTGTTGGAAGGATTAGCAATGCAACCGAATACGCCGCAAAATATGGCGGAATTTGGTGAACAACTGGCTCGGCTACACCAATATCAAGGTTCGGAAAATTACGGCTTATCTTTTGATACCTGGCTCGGACCGCAATATCAACCGAATGAATGGGGCTCCCGTTGGGCAAAATTCTTCAGTGAACAACGCATCGGCTGGCAATTACAGCTCTGTGCGGAAAAGAATCTGCATTTCGGGGATAAAGAAGAAATCATCAAAGCTGTAGCAACCTTGTTAGCCAAACATCAGCCGAAACCCTCGCTTTTACACGGCAACTTGTGGATTGAAAACTGCGCCAACATTGATGGACACACGGTGACTTATGATCCGGCATGCTATTGGGGTGATCGCGAATGTGATTTGGCCTTTACCGAATTATTCGAGCCGTTCCCACAAGAATTCTATGAAAATTACCACCGCACTTTCCCGTTAGAGGAAGGTTATCAAGAGCGGAAAATCATTTATCAGCTTTATCATTTGCTTAATTTCAGTAGCCGTTTCCATGGCAACTATGTGGCACTTGCCAATAAGCTTGTGCATGATGTGTTACAACGCTGTGAGGTGCTTGAAAGAAAAATTTGAAGAATTAAGAGGAAAGGTAACATTAAGAAAAATGAAAAAGAAAGGGCAGATTAAATTGCCCTTTCTATGGAATAGCTTGATGTCAATATGACAATGCGTACTTAGTACAACAATGCCGGACCTTTACGGTCGCTTTGAACACCTCTTAATGTTGGCATCGCACCTGATGCTGTATTAAAAGAGGTAATTTCAACGCGACGGTTAGGGTGTAAACAACGAATTAATTCTTGACCTTTTTCACTGTTACACGCTTTCACTTGGTGCGCTTTACCGTAACCGATAGCCGTAATTGGAAGCGCGATACCACGTTCGATTAAACGTGATTTAACACGTTCTGCACGACGTTGGGAAAGATCCAAGTTATAAGATTCAGATCCTAAACGGTCAGTATAACCAGCGACTCTTACTTCTTTCGCCGGAGATGATCTTAATTGCATTGCCACGTTATCTACTACGGATTTGCCTTGTTCGGTTAAGGTATCTTTGTCGAAGTCAAACAAGAAATCAGCCGTTAAAGAAAATGTGGAGTTGCCGTTACAGCCGTTTGGATGCCAGAAGAAGCTTTGGGCATCCATGTTTTTGTCAAATAAGATCTTGTATTGGCAGATTTTATGCTCACCGTTTTCACGATAGTGAAATACATAATCCCATTCACGAACAGCAAATAAGCCTTCGCTAAAATGAGGTACGCCGATGAGGTTATAAATTTGGTCTTTGTTCATACCTCTTTCGATCATACGAACATTGTCCCAATTCGGCCATGAACCGAGTTGTGTGCCATCGTGGTTAAACTTAGATTTTTCAATCTTCGGCCACACTAACTCTGTTCCCTCAACAGGTGTCCCTTCTTTGGATACTTTGCTGAGGTTACCGCAACCAACCAACGTCGTGACTGCGATAGCTGAAAGTAAAAAATGTGATAATTTCATTTAATTTACCTTATAGGTTAGTGAAATGATTTATGTGTTTTGGTTAAAAGCGACTCATATTAACAAACTTTCCTTACCCATGTAAAACAAAAAACGGAAAAATCACAAGGATTTACATAAAATTGACACCCTAAAAATAACAAGTATAACAAAGTCAATAAGTTATTCTTATTGTCAAGGATCCATGACAACGATCCTTGTTTTACATAAGTGTATTTCCATTCTTTTTTAGTAAATTTAATAATAGGTTATCGGCACTTTCTTCCGCTTGTTTACCGATCCTTTGTAATAACGGCTTTTTCACTGTATAGCGAAGACCCAAAACACGTTTTTCTTTCATTGCCTGTAATAGCACATCATCGCTTGTGAGGATCTCATCCACTAAATTTAACTGTAATGCCTGCTGCCCAAACCAATGTTCTCCGGTTGCCACACGATCCACGTCTAAGTGCGGTCGATGTTGCGCGACAAATTGTTTGAAAAGTTGATGGGTTTCGTCTAATTCTTGTTGGAATTTTTGTTTTCCCTTTTCCGTATTTTCTCCTAATATCGTCACCGTACGTTTATATTCACCCGCCGTCATGACATCTATATCCACATCATGTTTTTTCAGTAACCGATGAACGTTAGGCACCTGTGCCACCACGCCGATTGAGCCGATAATCGCAAAGGGGGCAGAAACAATTTTATCAGCAACACAGGCCATCATATAACCGCCACTCGCCGCCACTTTATCCACGGCAACCGTAAGTTTAATCCCATGTTGTTTTAAACGAGCTAATTGTGAGGCGGCTAAACCATAACCATGCACCATGCCGCCCGGGCTTTCCAAACATAACAAGACCTCATCATCAGACTTCGCAGTTTGAATAATGGCGCTGATTTCCTCTCTTAACGCCATGGTTTCGCTAGCGGCAATATCCCCTTTAAAGTGCAACACATAAAGCGTTGGCTTTTGTTCTTCCTCTGTTGCTTCGCCTTTTTTGCGCTGTGCTTTCAGGGCTTTTGCTTTCATTTTTTCTGCTTTCTTCTCGGCTTTTTCCACCGCTTTTAATTCCTTCTCCGAGAGATGAAATTCGCGCAATGCTTTACCGGTTTCTTTGAAGGCTTGGGATAAATCCGTGATCACCAACTCCCCTTGTTGCGTGTGTTTTTTCTGTTTAATTGAGATGACCGTTGTCACCACGGCGGCAACGATCAAAAGCAACGTAATCACTTCTAAAATAAATACGCCATAGCCAATAAAAATCTCTGACCACATATTTTTTCCTTATATTAACGAGATGAAATTCATATCAAATTATAACCGCGCTTTTTCGCCGCCGAAGTCGTGCAAGAGGTTTTCAGTGAGCTGGCTGAGTAAACCGGTCATCAGCACAAAATCGGCATCGAAACGCTGCGCATAATCTTCTTTTAAAATATCGTCATTTTTTTCCCGAACGGCATCGGCAAATTTGAGACGCTTCAAGCTACAGTCTTCGTTTAACACGAAACTGAGGCGATCTTCCCATTCCAACGCCAGCTTTGTGACATATCGGGAATGGACAAGACTGAGGATGTCTTCGCTATCTAGCGCGTGTTGTTTACAACGAATTACCCCATTGTTGACATCGCGCAACTCCGCTTCTTCCAACGGAACCAGCCATTCCGGCACCTGAGTCTGAGCGATCCATTCTTGCATCACCAGCCCGGGTTCATTAGCAAAGGTTAACGGTACGACCGGCAAAGATCCTAACGACTTGCGTAACAGCGCCAACGTTTCTTCTGCACGTTTGGCGGAGGCCGCATCAACATAAATAAGTTGGTTTTCCGCATCAATCCATAAGGCAGTTTGTTGATATTTACTAAAAGCGCGCGGCAATAACGTAGCAATCACGTCGTCTTTTAAAGTTTGTTTTTCCACTTTCTTTAACTTGCGGTTTTCTGCCTGTTCGATTTTTTCTACGCGCGCATCCAATTCACGCTTAATGACGTGTGCCGGCAACATTTTTTCTTCTTTTTGGGCAAGCAATAAAATCTGTTTGCCCACGGCAAAATACAGGGATTCGCTGCCTTTCAACGGTGTTGACCAACCAAACTTAAGGATGTCCGATTGTGCGCAAGGCTGATAGCGGTGTTGTTCAAGCTGTGGCGCAAGGGTGTCGATCGACCAATCTAACGGCTTGGTGATGCGATAAATCAGGGCATTTTTAAACCACATGACAATTGTCCTATTACTGATGACATTGAGGGAGAGGCATAACATGAAAAAAGTGCGGTTAAAAATCACCGCACTTTGGGAACGTTACAATGGTTTTTGCTTTTCTCGCTGTTTTTTCAATTTAACGAGCTTTTCTTTAATCCGTTGGCGTTTGAGCGGAGAAAGATAATCCACAAACAAAATGCCGTTGAGATGATCGATTTCATGTTGAATACAAATCGCCAATAAGCCGTCTGCTTCCAGCGTAAATTCATGACCATTGCGATCAAGCGCTTTAACGGTGACTTTTTCCTTACGAGGAATTAAGGCGCGAAAGCCCGGAATCGACAAACAACCTTCTTCAATGCCGGTTTCCCCTTCTGACGCCAAAATTTCCGGGTTAATTAATACCAACTGATTTTGTTTATCGCCCTCAATATCAATGGTGATAATGCGCTGCAAAATATCCACTTGCGGTGCGGCCAAGCCAATGCCTTCTTCCTGATACATGGTGTCGAACATATCATCAATAATTTTGCGTGTCTCATCGTTCACGTTCACAACCGGATCGCAAACCACTTTCAGGTGATCTTCGGGGTAAATTAATACATTAAGTGCAGTCATAATTTCTCTTGTTAAAATGAAATAAACGCCTCATTGTAGCCTTTTTTCATGGAAATTCATACGCATGAAAAAAGAGCCAAGGAATTCGCTTGGCTCATGCGATGGGCTTGATCATGGGATCTTAATAATAAGAATGCTCCCCGCGTTGGTGTTCCGTCACGTCTTTTGCACCTTTTAACTCCTCAGGGAAAAGGCTAACCAATTGTTTTTCTACGCCATCTTTCAAGGTGACATCCACCATGGAGCAACCGTTACAACCGCCGCCGAATTGTAGAATCGCATAACCGTCATCGGTAATTTCTAATAAGGTGATTTTGCCACCGTGACTTGCTAATTGCGGGTTGATTTGAGTTTGAATGACGTATTCCACACGTTCGATTAACGGCGCGTCGTCTGCCACTTTGCGCATTTTAGCATTTGGCGCTTTTAAGGTGAGTTGTGCGCCTAATTCTTCCGTCACATAATCAATTTCGGCATCTTCTAAAAACGGTAGGCTAATGTCGTCCACAAAGGCAGAAAAGGTGTCGTATTTCATTTCGGTATCGCTTGCTTCCACCGAATTGGGTGGGCAGTAAGACACACCACATTCGGCACTTGGCGTACCCGGGTTGACGACGAAAATACGAATATTGGTGCCTTCTTCCTGCTGGTCTAATAAACGGCGGAAATGTGCTTGTGCTTCCGCTGAAATAGTAATTTGTTGCATAACGCCCCCACAATAAAACCTAATTAAATTTGTCGGATATGATACGCTTCATGCGGTTTTTTTTCCACCTTTTGGTGTAATAAAAATGCCTTATCATGCGTTTTATGTTCGTGCCAGCCCCCACACTTGAATATGTGTCACATTGGCTTTGCGTAATAACTTGGCGATTTCGTTTAACGTAGAACCGGTGGTGATCACATCGTCTATTAATGCCACATGACGATAAGGAAAATCTCGGGCTTTAGCGGAAAGTTGAAAAGCATTTTTGAGATTTTGCCGTCGATCTTTGGCACTAAGGCCTCGTTGAGTCGGTGTGCGTTTGGTACGAGTAATTAAGTTGTTTTTGACGGGAATCTTGAGCCATTGACTCAGTTGACGCGCTAATAAATCCGCTTGGTTGTATCCCCGTTGCCATTGCCGAACATGATGTAACGGCACGGGCAGGATCACCTCAGGCAAAGGCAATTGATGATTTCGTCGCGCTTCGCGGATGGCCAAATACAGCAGGCGCGCTAACGTGCGGTCGAGTTGAAATTGTTTTTGAAATTTAAATCGATGAATCAGCGTGGAAAGCGGTTCGTTGTAACGCCCGATAATCACCATGCGATCCCACGCCGGTTCCTGCTGTAAACAGTTGCCGCAGTGCAAGGCGTTTTCTGCTAGTTCCGCACCACAGCAACCGCAATAAGGAAAACGCCGAATCGTTTGATTACAACGGCTACATAAGCCATGTTTGGCAAGTTTAAGAGGTGTATGGCAATGCACGCAGCTGGATCGAAAAACGTTCATAAAAGCGACCGCACTTAATGAAGAAAATCGGCACATCATAAAGTGCGGTGCTTTTTTTCGGTGTTTTTTTGCCCAACTTTAGGATCCGCCTCGCAAAAATGCTAAAATCCGGCAACATTTCTGCCAAACGTTGAATTTAAAGAAGAGAAGATAAAAGCATGACAATCCCGAATTATCGCGACCAAATTAAAGTGGTCTTTTTTGATATCGATGACACATTGTTTATGAAGCAACGTGATTTTCTGCCGGCAACGGTGCCGGTGTTTATGCGTAAATTGAAAGAAAACGGTATTATTCCTGCCATTGCCACAGGGCGTACTCGCTGTGCTTTCCCACATAAATTAAATCAGGTGATTGAGCAGGAAGGCATTGATTTATTTGTGACCATGAACGGGCAAATGGCAAGTTATCGTGGGCAAGTGATTGAGAAACATGTGATTCCAACGGAAAAAATTCGCCGTTTGGTGCATTTTTTTGAGCAACATAATATGCCTTATGCGTTTGTCGCGGATCATACGGTGGCGGTTTCGGAGCGGAATTCCGTGGTGCAGTTCGCGATGGATCCGATATTGAAAGATTACATCGTGGATAAAACCTTTTTTGAAACAAATGATGTTGGACAAGTGTTGCCGTTTTATCGCGCGGAACAGGATGAGTTGGTGCGGAATTCAGGCGTATTAGATGGCTTGCGCGTGGTGCGTTGGCATGAAGACTCTGTGGATTTATTTGATGCGGAAGGTTCAAAAGCCCGTGGTATTCAAGCCGTGGTGAAACATTTGGGACTGCAAATGGACAATGTGATGGCGTTCGGTGATCAGTTAAACGATTTGGAAATGTTAAGCACCGTGGGTGTAGGGGTCGCCATGGGCAATGGTAATGAAAAACTCAAAGCGATTGCCGATCATGTGGCTGAACCGCTTGATCAAGACGGCATTTATCGCTTTTTAATGAAGGCGGGTTTGATTGATTAATCACGCCTTTGGGCAATACGCTTTCTGCCTTTTGCACGAATGAAAATATTAACTAAAAACAAACCGCACTTTATCTCGTAAACAAAGTGCGGTGTTTTATTTTTATGTTTTTACAACAACATTTCTGTCTCGTAGAGCTAACGCTTATTCTTTGAACGAATCTTTCAAACGCTCATCGGCACGGCGCGCTTCGCTTTTGTGTTGTAATTTGTTGAGTTGACGTTCCAGTTTTTCTTCAACGTCATTAATTGCTTTATACATATCTTCTGCTTCTGCCGTGGCTAAAAGATTGCCGTTCGGCGTGCCGATAGAGGCTTCCACAGAAAAACCTTTCGGGGTTTTATTCAAAATAAAATGAGGATTAATCAACTGAGTTTGCCATTTGTCCAACTTGGCAAGACGCTCTTCAACATGTGCACGGATTGCAGGGGTGATGTCCATTTGTTTGCTGGTGATATTCACTGTCATAGCATTTTACCTCTTGTGTAATGAGTCGAACGACTCGGTTTGAATCCTTATCTCTAACATAGTGACCTTACCTGTGATTTTCAAGCGGAAATGTTTAAAAATATGATCTACGTCTAAAAAGAAGACCGCCCATTGTGGCGGCCTTGTTTTTTATTGTGAAAGTGCGGTTGTTTTTGAACGCGTTTTTAATCGCGGAAATTATTGAATTGAAATGGTTGTCCCAGTTCGGCTGTTTTGACGAGTTGAATCACGGCTTGTAAATCATCGCGGGATTTTCCGGTAACACGGACTTGCTCGCCTTGGATTTGGCTTTGGACTTTGATTTTGGAATCTTTGATCAGCTTGGTGATCTTTTTCGCCATGTCGGTTTCAATGCCTTGTTTCAGTTCGTAGCGTGCATCTTGATGCACGACCAAATTACGCACGGAACGTTATTTAACGCTTTCTGGCATTCATGATTTCGTGCAACAAGTTGCACGCTACGATGCTGTGATTTTCAAGCGGAAATGTTTAAAAATATGATCTATGTCTAAAAAGAAGACCGCCCATTGTGGCGGCCTTGTTTTTTATTGTGAAAGTGCGGTCGTATTTGAACGCGTTTTTAATCGCGGAAATTATTGAATTGGAATGGTTGTCCCAGTTCGGCGGTTTTGACGAGTTGAATCACGGCTTGTAAATCATCGCGGGATTTGCCGGTAACGCGGACTTGCTCGCCTTGGATTTGGCTTTGGACTTTGATTTTGGAATCTTTGATCAGCTTGGTGATCTTTTTCGCCATGTCGGTTTCAATGCCTTGTTTCAGCTTGATTTCTTTGCTGTAGGTTTTACCGCTGTGTTCATAGTCGGCAGGAATATCCAAGGAAGTGGATTCGATGTTACGTTTAATGCACGCGTTACGTAAAATGTCGATGAGTTGCTCCACTTGGAAATCCGATTCACTGCTCACTTTAATGCTTTCGTTTTTTTCGTTAAATTCGATAGCGGCTTGTACGTTACGGAAGTCCCAACGGTTAGTCAGTTCGCGGTTGGCGTTTTCTACGGCATTGCGGATTTCGTGTCCGCTGATTTCGGAAACAATGTCGAATGATGGCATGGTTTTCTCCTTATTTCATTTTGTCGTTTGCACTTAAAATACATAAAAGTGCGGTTAAATCGGTGAAATTGACGATAACTTGCGCCAATTGTTGTACTTTTGGTTTGGCGTGATAAGCCACGCCTAAATTAGCAACCTGCATCATGGCGAGATCGTTGGCGCCGTCGCCGATGGCAACGGTGTTTTCTTTGGCAATGTGAAATTGTTGTGCCAACTGTTGTAAGGTTTGCGCTTTGTATTGCGCATCCACAATGGCGCCTTGCACCTTGCCGGTGAGTTTGCCGTCAATAATTTCAAATTGATTGGCAGCAATAAAATCTAAGCCGAGTTTTTGTTGTAATACTTCGGCAAAATAGGTAAATCCACCGGACGCAATGGCTACTTTCCAGCCGTGATTTTTGAGTTCTTTGACCGTTTCCACCAATCCCGGCATCAGCGGTAAATGCTGTTTGACCTCTTGTAAAATGCTTTCCGGTGCGTCTTTTAAGGTCGCTACCCGTTGGCGCAGGCTTTGACTAAAATCGAGTTCACCACGCATGGCGCGTTCCGTAATGGCGGAAACCATCTCACCGGTGCCGGCAAGTTTGGCGATTTCATCGATACATTCAATTTGAATGGCGGTGGAATCCATGTCCATCACCAATAATCCCGCTTGCTTCAAACTGGCGTGAAAGTTTAACGGCGCAATATCCAGTGCCAATTCATGGGCAATGCCAATCCATTCTGCTTTCCACTCGCCTTTGAGCAACACCACGGTGTTATGCAACACATTCCATGCGGCAAAACACAAAAAATTTTCACCGCACTTTTGTTGAAAAGCCTGTAGCGTTGTGAAGTTTAGCTTATCGGAATAAAGCACAAACGCCTGTGTGGCTTCACAAGGTTGATCGGCAATTAATGAGGCGGGTAATGAGGGAAAATGACGAAGAATATCGGTCAGATTTTGTGTTTGCATAAAAATCCTGTAAATTGTAGCGATTCTCAAAAAAGCGATTTATTCTAGCTTACTTATCCATCTTTGGGGAAAATAACTTGCATTTAGTAAAAGAAAAAATGATGAAATGGGTGATGTTATTCGGCATTATGTTGCTATGTGCCGGCATCATGACGATCATTTTATTTGGTATAAAACAGTTTAAAATCGGCTCACAGCTTTCCAGTGTCAACCAAGTGGCGAACGTGTCCCATTTACTGGCGCGGCAACAAGCCAGTTTGTTCTCAATGTTGTTAGTTAATAATGCCAAAACTGAACAACTGGTGGAAAATTTAGATAACTTCGTCAAAGAGGAATTTGTGTTGGACGCTGCTGTTTATGCCCGTAATGGTGAATTATTGGCGCAAAGCACCAACTCACCGAATCTCCGCAGTTTATTGGGATTGGATAAACCGGAAGAAAAAGACACGGATTCACAACAAATTGTCGAACCGATTTATTCTTCAAACGGCGTAGAAGGTTTTCTGCGTGTGACTTTTGATGCCAAATATGCCCAATCGACAAAAAGCAAAATTAATCAGATGTTTCATCGGCTTTATGGCGAAATCATTATTGTGTTTTTAGTGGGCGTCTTATTTGCCGGCAGCCTGCATTATTTCTTCAGCCAGTATCACCGTAGCCGAGTTCATGTTGCAGAAAAAGCCCCAATGCCAAGCAATAAAGCTACACAGTCTATGAGCAAGCTATTTCATCAGCGCAGAAGACGAGTGCGGTAGAAATTTACTGTAGAAACTGACAATAGAAATTTACGATAGAAACTCACGGCAGAAATGTCGGCAGAAAATTCAAGCAGAAAGGAAGTAAAGAAGTAAAAAAGGACGTAAAGAAGAAGGTAAAAGTGCGGTAGAAAATCGGGGAAATCTCCTCAATTTTCTACCGCACTTTTGTCGAGGGCTAAACAGCGGTTAATTCGGTCATTGCCCAGCGGGGGCGCACTTCGATGGCAAGATCTTGCTGCTGTCCTTGTTTTAAACGTAGAAAACCGGCATAAGCAATCATGGCGCCGTTATCGGTGCAAAATTGCGGTTGTGGGTAAAACACTTCCCCCCCTAATTGTTGCATCAGATCCGCCAAGGTTTGGCGCAACTGTTTATTGGCGCTCACGCCGCCGGCAATCACTAAACGCTTCAAGCCTGTTTGCTTTAACGCACGCTTGCATTTGATGGCGAGCGTGTCCACCACCGCCTCTTGGAACGCATAGGCAATATCTGCTTTGCTTTGCTCGGTTAACTCCCCTTCTTCTTGCATGACTTGATGAAGCGTATTGGCGGCAAAAGTTTTTAAGCCGGAAAAACTAAAATCCAAACCGGGACGATCGGTCATTGGACGAGGGAATGCAAAACGGTTCGGCGTACCCTTTAACGCTAAACGGGCTAATGCCGCGCCACCGGGATAATCCAAGCCGAGTAATTTTGCCGTTTTGTCAAATGCTTCCCCGGCGGCATCATCGATAGATTCGCCTAATAATTCGTAGCGTCCAACACCATCCACACGCACTAATTGGGTATGCCCGCCGGACACCAACAACGCTACAAAAGGAAAGTGCGGTGGATTTTCTTCCAGCATCGGCGCCAGTAAATGCCCTTCCATGTGATGTACTCCAATGGCGGGGACGTTCCACGCATAGGCTAAAGAACGCGCCACGGTAGAGCCCACTAACAATGCGCCGACTAAACCGGGGCCACTGGTATAAGCGATGCCGTCAATGTCTTTGGCGGTGAGATGGGCTTCTTGAAGTGCGGCTTGTAATAAGGGGGCGAGTTTGCGGATATGATCGCGCGAGGCGAGTTCCGGCACCACGCCGCCGTAATCGGCGTGTAGCGCAATTTGGGTATGGAGCTGATTGGCGATCAAGCCTTTTTCTTCGTCATAAATGGCAACGCCTGTTTCATCACAGGACGTTTCGATGCCTAAAATTCGCATTTGTATTCTCTGTTTATCTTGGATTTATGCCACAAATTTTACCTTTTTTACTCAGGTTTAACCAGTTTATCAACACGGATTTCAGGAAAAGGCGAATCTTTCCTTTACTTTTCCTGTTAAGTTGGATTAAAATTGCGACCTTTATTGAATCTGCCGCAACTTGTGGCAACAAATAAAATTTAAATTGCAATTAAATTAATTAAACTCATTGAGGTGATTGGCTTATGCCTGTAATTAAAGTTCGTGAAAATGAATCCTTTGACGTAGCATTACGTCGTTTCAAACGCTCTTGCGAAAAAGCTGGTATCTTAGCAGAAGTTCGTGCTCGTGAATTCTACGAAAAACCAACGACAATTCGTAAACGTGAAAATGCCACTCGCGCAAAACGTCACGCAAAACGCGTTGCTCGTGAAAACGCACGTAATACACGTTTATACTAATAACCGCATTTTAACTCGAGTTATAAAAACCGTGAATCTTCCAAGGCTCACGGTTTTATTTTCTCTTAATCTCATCAGTTAGGCTCATATTTCGTTCACAATAAGAGGCAGAATACTCGATGAAAGGTTCCATTCCCCGCACATTTATAGACGATATTTTAACCAAAATTAACATCGTCGATTTAATTAATTCCCGCGTAAAACTGAAAAAAGCCGGCCGCGATTATCAAGCCTGCTGCCCGTTTCACCATGAAAAAACACCCTCTTTTACCGTGAGTGATAAAAAGCAGTTTTATCATTGTTTCGGTTGTGGTGCGCATGGCAATGCCATTTCCTTTTTGATGGAATATGACAAGCTGGAATTTTTGGAGGCGGTGGAAGAACTTGCGGGGTTTCTTGGCTTGGAAATTCCCTACGAAAAACGACCGCACTTTAACGATAACGGCAAGCAGGTTAATTTCCAGACCAAGCGAAATCTGTATGAGTTAATGCAGGAAATTGCCAAGTTTTATCAGCAACAATTGCCGTTAAATATTCCTGCACAAAGTTATCTGCAACAGCGTGGTTTATCAGCGGAAATCATTGATCGTTTTCAAATCGGTTATGTGCCGAATGCCATGGATACCGTGTATCGTCAATTTGGTAAAACCCGTGAAGAGCAGCAAAAACTGTTCGATTTAGGCATGCTGTCGCGCAATGATCGTGGCAACGTGTACGACAAATTCCGTAATCGGATTATGTTCCCCATTCGTGATCGTCGTGGGCGTACAGTCGCGTTTGGTGGGCGCGTGTTAACCGATGAAAAACCGAAATATTTAAACTCACCGGAAACCATTACCTACCACAAAGGCAGTGAACTCTACGGTTTATTTGAAGCCTTACAGGCGGAGGATTCACCCCAAAAACTGCTGGTGGTTGAAGGTTATATGGATGTGGTGGCATTAGCCCAATTCGGCGTCAATTATGCCGTAGCCTCTCTTGGCACATCAACAACCTCGGAACAAATTCAATTACTTTTTCGTTCCACCGAACAAGTGATTTGCTGTTATGACGGCGATCGCGCCGGGCGTGATGCCGCATGGCGTGCCTTAGAAAATGCCTTGCCTTATTTAGAAGACGGACGGCAGCTAAAATTTATCTTTTTACCGGACGATGAAGACCCTGATAGCTTCATTCGTCAATACGGTAAACAAGGTTTCGAGGAATACATTGAGAACGCGCAATCCTTGAGCGAATTCTTGTTTGCGCACTTAACTCCGCAAGTGGATTTTTCTTCAAAAGAGGGCAAAGCGAAACTTGCCGCACTGGCGATTCCGTTAATTAAGCAAATTCCGGGTGATGTATTGCGGTTGGATTTGCGTAATACGCTTGCGAAAAAATTAGGCATTTTGGATCCGACACAGCTGGAAAGTCTGCTCCCGAATCCCGCAAAACCACACAATGAAACCACCGCGCCGACCATGCAATTTAAGCGCACGCCAATGCGGATTCTCATTGCATTATTGTTACAAAATCCGGAATTGGTGAAATTCATACCGGATTTGGAACCGCTCAAAAACTTAGACGAGCCGGGCTACGATTTACTCGCAGAACTGACCGCACTTTGTCGTGAAAAAATTGGCATTAGTGCCGGTCAACTGCTGGAGCATTGGCGCGATACACCGCAACAAGGGACGCTTGAAAAATTGCTGGCGTGGAACCATTTGATTGAAGACGATAAGATCGAAGACACGTTCCGCGAAACATTGCGTTATTTTTATCTGCAACTGGTGGATAAGCGCATCCAATGGCTCATTGCAAAAGATCGTGCGGAAGGCTTGGATCTTAACGAAAAGCAAGAGCTTTCACATTTGTTAGTAAAAAAACAAGAAAAGAAATAGTTAAACCCTAGTAAGAATGCTAAAATCCCTAGCATTTTATCTTCACTAAATAAGTCAGCAAGGCGGATATTAAATATGGATCAAAATCCACAATCTCAATTGAAACTACTCATCGCACAAGGGAAAGAGCAAGGTTATTTAACTTATGCCGAGGTCAATGACAGCCTGCCTGAAGAATTAGTCGATGCGGATCAGATTGAAGATATTATTCAAATGATTAACGACATGGGCATTCAGGTGTTGGAAGCCGCACCGGATGCCGATGATCTGATGCTCAACGAAAATATCGCTGATGAAGATGTTGTCGAAGAAGCCACCCAAGTGTTATCCAGCGTAGAAGCAGAACTTGGTCGCACCACCGATCCTGTGCGGATGTATATGCGCGAAATGGGAAGCGTGGAATTGCTCACCCGCGAGGGCGAAATTGACATCGCCAAACGCATCGAAGAAGGCATCAACGAAGTGCAAAGCGCCGTTGCCGCCTATCCTGAAGCCATTACCCATCTCATTGAACAATATGACGCAGTGGAAAGAGGGGAAGCCCGATTAGCGGATTTGATTACCGGTTTTGTTGATCCGAATGTCATCACCGAAGCCGAGAATGCCGAATTAGAAGAAACCTTTGCGTCAGATGAAGAAAGCGAAAGTGTCGATGCGACAGATGAATTAGAGGACGAAGAAGGCAACGAAGAAAATAGCGGCGATGAAAGTGATAGTGATAACAGCATTGATCCTGAAGTTGCGCGCGAAAAATTCACCGCACTTAAAGATCAACATCAAAAAACACTGGCAAGCATTGCAAAACACGGTCGCGCCTCAGCCAAAACCAAAGCGGAAATTCAAGTATTATCTGAGATTTTTACCACATTCCGCTTAGTGCCGAAACAGTTTGATGCCTTAGTGTTGCGTATGCGCGACATCATGAAGCAAGTGCGCGACCAAGAACGCACGATTCAAAGAATCGTGGTGGATAATGCCAAAATGCCAAAAGCGACTTTCCAAAAAAGCTTTATCGGACACGAAACCCAAGACGTTTGGCTGGTGAAAGCCTTAGCGGCAGGAAAGTCTTGGTCGGAAAAATTAGTGCAATATGAAGCGGATTTACGTCAGGCGATTGCCAACTTAGTTCAAATTGAACAAGACACCAACCTCACCATTCAGCAAATTCGAGACATTTGCGAACGCATTTCGCAAGGCGAACTCAAAGCGCGCCGTGCCAAAAAAGAAATGGTGGAAGCGAACCTGCGTTTGGTGATTTCCATTGCCAAAAAATACACCAACCGTGGCTTGCAGTTCCTTGATTTAATTCAAGAAGGCAATATCGGCTTAATGAAAGCCGTGGATAAATTTGAATACCGCCGTGGTTACAAATTCTCCACTTATGCCACATGGTGGATTCGTCAGGCGATTACACGCTCTATCGCCGACCAAGCACGCACCATTCGCATTCCGGTGCATATGATTGAAACCATCAACAAACTCAATCGTATTTCTCGCCAAATGTTGCAAGAAATGGGACGTGAAGCCACACCGGAAGAACTGGCAGAGCGCATGGGAATGCCGGAAGACAAAATCCGCAAAGTGCTGAAAATCGCCAAAGAACCGATTTCCATGGAAACCCCAATCGGCGATGATGACGACTCCCATTTAGGCGATTTCATCGAAGATTCCACCTTGGAACTGCCATTGGATTCCGCCACCGCACAAAGCCTAAAAGCCGCCACACACGAAGTATTGGAAGGCTTAACGCCACGTGAAGCGAAAGTGCTTCGTATGCGTTTCGGCATCGACATGAACACCGACCACACATTAGAAGAAGTCGGCAAACAATTCGATGTAACCCGTGAACGTATTCGTCAAATCGAAGCCAAAGCACTACGCAAATTGCGCCACCCAAGCCGCTCCGAAACCTTACGCAGCTTCTTGGATGAATAGCGAACACATCAACGCACAACACCAAACAAAGAGAGGAAAGGAAACCTTCCTCTCTTTTTATTTACCCGTAGCGTACAACAAAGCATTGTGCAAATTGAATCCCCGTAGCATGCAACTTGTTGCACGAAATTGTCAATCACGCACTGAAGTGGAATTTCCCCGTAGCGTGCAACTTGTTGCACGAAATCGTCAATCACGCACCGAGGTGGAATTTCCCCGTAGCGTGCAACTTGTTGCACGAAAAAACACGCTCAAAAACCACCGCACTTTATTCCGTACCGAGGTTGAATCATTCGTGCATCAAGATGCACGCTACGCACGAAATCATGAATACCCGAAAGAGGTTGAATAGCGTTCCGGCGTGGTTCGGTCGTGCATCAAGATGCACGCTACGGACGAAATCGTGAACGCCCGAAAGGGGTGAATAATGTTCCGTGCGTGCAAATCCTTGCGTGGGGATAGCAGGAATTGTAGAATAAAACCAAGTCTGTAAATAACAGGAAATGCCATGCAAATCACCCTCTCATCTCCGCCTGTATTTAAGCAAAAAGAGACATATTACACCGAAGAAGAGCAACATTTGCTCGAACAACTAGAAAAAGGCATAGTGAAAACAATTTCTCACGAACAAGTGATGATTGATTTACGCCGAGAATTAAAGCTAGATGAAGTTTGATTACATCATTCAATGGCACAGCGTCGCGGAAGAAAAATTACTCAATCAAGCACAATATATTCTACAACAATCTCAAAATGTACTTATCGCAGAGCACTTTTACGACGCCATCAAAAGCGAAATAGACAAGCTTTCCTACACAGCGGATGTTTACCGGCTCAGAAAGAAAAAAGAAATTTCAATATTGAATGGCAAATACGCCGTTAAATTTCTTGTTGGCGTACACACCGTTTACATCATTGATTTCAAATCCGCAAAACAACAACATTATTCTACCCCGTAGCGAGCAACTTGTTGCACGAAAAAACACGCCCAAAAATCACCGCACTTCATTCTGCACAGAGGTGAAATCATTCGTGCATCAAGATGCACTCTACAATATAGAATAACGCTCCTCGTAGCGTGCAACTTGTTGCACGAATAAAAACGCTCATAAGGGAAATCATTCGTGCATCAAGATGCACGCTACAATATGGAATAACCCTTTTTGATGGCGCGCGTTTCCTAACGCGTGCCTTTTATATCAATCGGTTATCGGCACACGCTGTGAAGCGTGCGCCATCAAAAGCGAAATAAAAAGCCCGATAATTGATTATCGGGCTTTCTTAAGAGACATCTTGATGAATTCGGTGTGTCGAACCATAATAATTTCACTTTCAAGGGGTAATCTTGAAAGTGAGTGTAAGGCTTAAACCTTACAATGAAGAGGATAATATAATGTTGAAGACCATTATCCTAGTTATCGTGTTGTTGCTCTGGTCTTTGCCGGCTCACTAACCCGATAATTTACTGGGAGAGGACCAATCCTCCAGTTCTTCAAAATTATGGCGTATCACAAAAAAATTGTCAATTAACGAAATCCACGCCGCAACGCCGGATCGCCTCAAAAAACACCGCACTTTACAATACGAATCCCCGTAGCGTGCAACTTGTTGCACGAAATCGTGAATACCCGAAAGGTGGTGAATAACGTTCCGTGTGTGGTTCTTTCGTGCATCAAGATGCACGCGACCATGTGGAATAGGCGATGGTGGGAATGGATTAATGATCGATGCCACGAGGTAAAAAGGCGGCAATCATAATATACGAACCCACCACTAAAAATTTAACGGAATGTCCATTTTTTAGCGGAAAAACATGAAATCGTCCATCGGCGTACGCATCTGCAATAAAGCTGAGTTTTTCTGCTAAACGCACAATCTCATCAAGAAATTTATCTGCAATCTCATCGCTATTGGCTTGTGCGCGAATATATTCCGCTTTGTCCAATAGCTGAAAACGCGCCATTTCAGACCAACGAACGATATAATCCTGCTTCATCGTTTTAACGTCTCACGCAAGGTGGCGATAACTTCTTCGTGTGAAAATGTTTGTATCTCACCGCGCAAAATATCTTGCAAAAAACGCTGTTCTTCAGTTAAGGATTGTTGAAATAGAGATGAGATTTTCTCCTGAAAAGGCGTCTGAGGTTTGGTTTCATTTAACATATCATCTCCTATGGTGTTCAATTTTGTCTTAGCATACAACGCCCCACGCAAAAAAGCCAATAGTCGCCGCATACAGAAATAATAAACGCTCCCGTAGCGTGCAACTTGTTGCACGAAATCGCAAATCACGCACCGAGGTTAAATCATTCTCTCCCGTCCCGTGCAACTTGTTGCACGAATAAAAAACGCTCATAAGGGAAAATCTGTCGTGCATCAAGATGCACGCTACGCACGAAATCGTGAATACAGGCTACGGACTTAAGGTGAAAATGAGGGTTGGGGATAAAGTCGGCGGCTATGAACAACCGTTTTGATATACACGGTTTCTTCAACAACGCGATAAATAATACGATAATTTCGACAAAAGGCTTCACGCTCACCGTCTTCGCGCAAACGACCGATGGCATCAGGCATAAAGGCAATCAAACGGAACGTTTTTTCAAATTCGGCGAGGAGCTTTTCCGGTGTGGAAATAAACCCGGTGAATTCGTAAACATTGGCGAGGATTTCATTGATATTGTCTGTGGCGAGTTTAGACAAAATCACATTAGCCATAAACCGACTCATGTTGCTCATCCAACTGCGCGAGTTCAGCCGCTTTTTGTTGAATGGTGTGTTGCCATGTTGCGCGCGCCTCTTCTAACGAATGACAACGCCCCATCAGAATATCCTCATTGCCTCGCGCAATATTCTCAGCTAAAAATGCGTCATACCCTTTTTCAGTCAGCAACATTGTTTTCTCCTCAATAAATTGCGTTTTACTATAATCTTGAGCACCCACAAAATCAACTCCCGTAGCGTGCAACTTGTTGCACGAAAAAATACGCTCAAAAACCACTGCACTTCATTCCGCACCAAGGTGAAATCATTCGTGCATCAAGATGCACGCTACAATATGAAATAACGCTCCCGTAGCGTGCAACTTGTTGCACGAAATCGTCAATTCCCGAAAGGGTGGAATAAAGTTCCGTGCGTGGTTCGGTTGTGCATCAAGATGCACGCTACAGACGAAATTGTGAATACCCGAAAGGTGGTGAATAACGTTCCGTGCGTGATTCTTTCGTGCATCAAGATTCAGACTACGATGTGGAATAATGCTCCTCGTAGCGTGCAACTCGTTGCACGACATCGTGAATACCCGAAAGGTGGTGAATAACGTTCCGTGCGTGGTTCTTTCGTGCATCAAGATGCACGCTACAATATGAAATAATGCTCCCGTAGCGTGCAACTTGTTGCACGAAATCGTGAATACCCGAAAGGTGGTGGAATAACGTTCCGTGCGTGGTTCTTGAGCACCCACAAAATCAACTCCCGTAGCGTGCAACTTGTTGCACGAATAAAGAACGCTCATAAGGGAAATCGGTCGTGCATCAAGATGCACGCTATGGAGTGCGAAAGGCGCGCTTAACCGGCAAGCTCCAATAATACATCGGGGTGGTGGGTGGCGATTTTTAATAATGTTGCTGCTGCGCCTGTGGGTTTGCGTCTGCCTTGCTCCCAGCCTTGTAACGTGCGGACGGAAATTCCCATGAGTTGCGCAAAGGCGGATTGCGACAACCCGGTGTTTTTGCGTGCGGCAATCGCCTCATTGGTGATCTCGCGCTCACGGCATTGCCCGGTTTTAATTTGGCGTACGGAACTTAACAACAGCTCGCCGATTTCTTCACCGGTGAATCCGTGTTCGGCAATATTGATTTTTTCTAAATCTATCGTCATTTTTCCAATTCCTCCTTCGTGTACATATCCCTCACCCTTTATGCGTCATTGTAGTAGGGTATGCGAATAATGTAAACCCGTAGCGTGCAACTTGTTGCACGAAAAAACACGCTCAAAAACCACCGCACTTTATTCCGCATCGAGGTTGAATCATTTGTGCATCAAGATGCACGCGACAATATGGAATTACGCGGCGCACTAAACAATGCGTAACTCAAATTGTTTTCCAAGGGCGGTAATCGCTTTTGCGATGGTGTCAATTTTTGTGATATGCCCAAGGTTTGTGATACGCTGAACTTCCTGCGGTTTTGCATTGATACGGCGGGCTAATTCAGCGTTTGATACATTTTGTTCGATCATCTCATTGAGCAATAAAACCTTGGCAAAAACACTTGCCGGCAATTCGATAAGCACCTCGCCCTCCTCCGGTGCGCTTGGCAACGGAACGCGGCGATGATCTTCAAAATAAAAATCCATACAAGTAAGCAACGCGTCTTTTGCCATCTTCACGGCATCGTCATAATCATCTCCACAAGTAATCGCTTCCGGAATATCACGAAAAGACACGGCATAAAGCCCACTTTCTTCTTTTTCAAATTTTGCTGGATATAACATAGTCAACCTCTTTAAAAAATGCCCCCTTTCGAGGGCATTCGTTTAATTAAGACCTAATTGCTTTTTAATGGCGAACTCCGTTCCTTTGGCGATTTCCTTCGTGGGATGTCGCGGCAGAACCGATTGTTTACCGTTTAGGTATAGCTTAATGTGGTTGGTACCCTCTTTTGTTTCTACACCTTGTGCTTTCAGCCACCTTAAAAACTCTCGTTGTTTCATCGTTCCTCCGTGTTTTTAAGTGGAATAATTATAAACAAAAATGTTTACATTTTCAACCTAATCCCCGTAGCGTGCAACTTGTTGCACGAAATCGTCAATCACGCACCGAGGTTAAATCATTCTCTCCCGTAGCGTGCAACTTGTTGCACGAAATCGTCAATACCCGAAAGGGTTAAATAACGTTCCGTGCGTGGTTCGGTCGTGCATCAAGATGCACGCTACGAGAGAATCAGTGAATCTCGTACCAAGGTTGAATCATTCGTGCATCAAGTTGCACGCTACGCACGAAAAAACACGCCCAAAAATCACCGCACTTCATTCTGCACCGAGGTGAAATCTTTCGTGCATCAAAACGCACGCGACGATATGGGAAAAACGCCTCGTTGCGCAAATGTAAAACAATGTAAACTCAAGGTGTGGGGTGTTGCGGTGGTTGACCTGTGGTTATTTTTTGAATATCATGCCGAAGTTAAGGTATAGATTGAAATAATACCCTTTAAAATGCCGCGCGAGGTGATTTAAAGTGCGGTCGTTTTTCACGGAATTTTTCAGCCGATACTTTCAGAACTTTTAAGGAGGATTGTGGGCAACAAAAGCATTCACTTCTAAAAAGCAGAACGGTTAAAAGCAAAGCAAAAAAGTTTTACGGCTGGCGACAGCCTTCGTTTTCTTCATAAAAAAGGAAATCACTTATGAATCATATTTACAAAAGCATTTTTAATAAGGCGCTTGGTGTGTTCACCGCCGTCCCTGAATTTGCTTCTGCACATGGCAAGGGTTCCGAAAGAACTGTTGTCGGTCGTGTTGCGAAAGGCACCGCCGGCTTTGCTGCCAGTGCGCTTGCCATCTCTGTTGGGTTGGCGCTAACCTCTACAAGTGCGGTAGCGGGACCGGGTATTTATATTAACGACGGCAAATCAGATGACGGCTGTTTAGCGCTTCCAGATGCCTCCGGACCAAATGTTGGTATATACGGTATTTCAAATGCTGGTGGTGGAATTAATGTTTCTATTTTAGCTCCTGGGCAAGTAGCTCCTAATAAAGATTATTTTGCCATGAATGCAATGGCTCCTTGCCTATCATCAGGTAACGCTGCTCAAGCACTTGATACTCAAACTAACCGTACTTTATTTTACGGTAATGATTCTTATGGTTACGGTACTATCACTAACAACGGTGCGAAAAACCTCACCCTTGGCGGTCGTTTAGACGTGAACTCCGGTATCATCGGCGTGGGCGATCGTGGTACTAACGGCGCAGGCGCAACGAATAGTATTCGTATGGGTACGGGTACCACGTTGGATGATGCGAATAAGAAAATCAATAGTATTGCTATTGGTGTGAATACACAAGCCACTTCAGATTATGCGACAGCTATCGGAGAAGAAGCATTAGCAAATGGAAGTGATGGTGCACTTGCTATCGGTAGAAAAGCTACGGCTAATGCAACCTCCGGTCCTATGGCTATCGGTTATGATGCCGTTACAACAGGTAAATCCGGTATTGCACAAGGTTATCATGCACACACTAATGCACAGTCCGGTTTAGCGATTGGTGATAACGCAAAAGCTTCCGGTATTGGTCAAGTAGCAATCGGTTATGCATCAAATGCCCAAAAACCAGACATTGATAAAGTTAATACCGCAGCACCGAATAAAGCGGATTATTCTGTAACTGTCGGTCATTATGCCGGTGCAGACTACACAGGCACGAACAATATTCGTACCACTTTGGTTGGTGATAGTGCTGGTCGTTATGGTGAAGAAGGTACTCAAAATACAGCTGTTGGTTCACTTGCAGGTATGTATGTGAAAGGTTCAAATAACGTTGCTTTGGGTATTGGAGCAGGTTCCGGTAGTGCTACGGATAAGCTTGAAGTGAGCAATACCACCGCAATTGGTAATGCTGCTAAAGCACTTACTCATAATTCCATTTCAATTGGTCTCAATTCAAAATCAGGTAAAGCGGATGCTTTTAGCGGTGAGAATTCCATTGCAATCGGTAGCATTGCTGAAGCAATGGGCACGTCCTCTATAGCAATGGGTTCGCATGCGTCCACCTCTAATGGGCATGATTCTATTGCACTAGGTACATATGCGACCACTGAAAATCAAAAAGCTACTGCTATTGGTTCGTACTCTGCTGCAACCGGTCGGCAAAGCCTTACCATTGCTAACAACTATGATTCTAAGAATCTAAAACCTGTTTCTGTTGCAAGCGGAGATCGTGCGACAGTCATCGGTGCTGAAACCACCGTTTCCGGCAACAACTCCGTCGCCATCGGTGATACAAACACCGTTGCAAGCGCACGTACTTATGCACTTGGTAATAATATCAATGTGGCAGCAGGTGCTGATGATTCATTAGTGTTTGGTACGAGAGCGGCTGTTGGTGCACGGGATACCATTGCGATGGGTAACACCGCGCAAGCGAAAACAAGACATTCCATTGCGATTGGTCAAGATGCCTCTGCAGGTGATGACAGCGCAAATGCAGAACAAAAAGGCGTATCTGCCGTTGCGATTGGTCATGGTGCTCAAGCGAATTACTATGATGCCATTGCGATTGGTGCAAGAGCAACCGTTGCTCCGGCAGCAGGTAATACGACCGCCGCAGATTCTATCGCGATTGGTGTAGAAGCAACAGCGGACAACTACAAAACTACCGCTATCGGTACATACGCGAGAGCCAAAGGCAGACAAAGTACAGTTATTGCTAACAACGTCCAAGGTTCAAACTATTCCACCGCAAGTGGCGACCGTTCACAAGTTTACGGTGTAGAAACCACTGTTTCCGGCAATAACTCCGTAGCTATCGGTGATACAAACAATGTTGCAAGCGCACGTACTTATGTAATGGGTAACAATATCAATGCAGCAGCGGGTACAAACGATTCATTGGCGTTTGGTACTAAAGCAGGCGTTGGTGGAGCGAATGCGATTGCATTAGGTAACACTGCAAAAGCCACAAAAGAAAACACTATTGCGCAAGGTACAGAAAGCGTAGTCTATGGTAAAAACAGCGTATCCATCGGTTATAAAGCGGTTTCCGGTATCGAAACACCTACGCCTACACAAACAAATGCGTTCTCTGTTTCTATCGGTAATGAGACTGAAGCAATTGACGCTTCAACCATTGCTATCGGTGATAAAGCCAAAGCAAAAGGCGGTGTTGATGCGTTAGCTGTTGGTACGCAAGCCAATGCGATGACCTATAAAGCATTAGCTATTGGTGCATATTCACAAGCAACCGGTCGTCAAAGTACTGTGATTGGTAATGACATTCAAGGTCAACCTTCTATCGCGAGCGGTACACGTTCCCAAATCTTAGGTGTTCAATCTAACGTTTCCGGTGATAACTCCGTTTCCATCGGTGATACAAACACCGTTGCAAGCGTCCGCACTTATGCGATGGGTAATAATATAAGCGTTAGCGCAAATGCGAGTGACTCTTTAGCATTAGGAAGTGCGGTTAAGGTTGACGGAGATTCTGCAATTGCATTGGGTAAAAATGCCGCTGCTGCGGGTAATAATCAAATCGCAATTGGTGTGAATGCAGCAAGAAATACAACCGGTGGAGCAAACCACTCCTCTGTTTATTCCGTTGCAATTGGTACAAATGCCGGAGCGGATAATGTATCTACTGCACAAGATGGAAATACTGAAGGTGTAGCTATCGGTTATAATGCGGGACGTCATGTTGGCACAGGTATCCATAACTCAGCGATTGGCCTAAATTCAGGTATGTACATCCAAGGTAGCGATAATATCGCCTTTGGTTCTAATGCCGGCTCAGGACAAAAAGATGCTGTTTTAGATATTAATAGAACGGTTGCTATCGGTGCAAATGCATTATCTTCTAAAAATAATGCTGTTTCAATTGGTGGAAATTCTAAGGCTCAGGATATAAGCTCTGTTGCTATCGGTGACACTGCTACTGCTGCTAATGCTAACTCTGTGGCGTTAGGTGCACGTTCTACCACTTCCGATGTTCACACCGGTGCTTACACACTGAACAACTCCTACACTGCCGCAGGTTTACCTGTTGCCGCGAACGGCACTGTGTCTGTGGGTTCTGCCGGCAAGGAACGCCAAATCCAAAACGTGGCAGCAGGCGTGATTAGCGCAACCAGCACCGATGCGATTAACGGTAGCCAACTTTATGCAACCAATAACTACTTAAGTAATCTCGCAGGCGGCGTGAAAAATGTTCTTGGTGGTGATGCGGCAGTTGATAATGCCGGCAACCTAACCATGAGTAACATTGGTGGCACAGGCAAAGGTAACGTCAACGATGCTATCGCCGCAGCAAACACCAAAGTGGCGGCAGGTGAGAATATCACCGTAACCCCAACCACTAACACTGACGGCAGCAAAACCTACACCGTTGCAACCAAAAAAGACCTTGTTGTGGATTCTGTGAAAGCAGGCGACACAACAGTGAACACGGATGGTGTAACTATCGCAGGTGGTCCTTCTGTGAAGAAAGACGGTATTAACGCAGGTGATAAGAAAATCACTAACGTTGCACCAGGCACAGTAGCAGCAGGCAGCAAAGATGCGGTGAACGGCGGTCAATTAGCGGAAGTGAAAGCGAAAGCGGATAGCGCAGTACAAGAAGTTGAGTCTGAAAATCCGACCGCACTTTCTGTGAAAAAAGACGGTACGAAAGTTACGTTAACACCGAACTTTATCGCTGGCGATTTAGTGAATGCTGACGGTACAGTCAATGACCCTGCAGCCACAGACGAAGGCAAATTGGTGAGCGCGAAAACTGTTGCTGACGCATTAAAAGCAAACCACTTCGTGGTGGATACCAAAGCCAACGGCGGTACAGTTGATGCGGCTTCTGAAGAAAATGCGAAAGTGGGTTCAGGCAACAAAGTCACCTTTGAAGCAGGTAAAAACTTAGTTGCACAACAAACCAATACCGCTAACGGTGGCGCGACAGTGAACTACAAACTGAGCGATACGCTAGAAAATCTTGTCAGCGTGAAATCTGCTGAAATTGAAGCAGGTATTGGCCCGAACAAAGTGGTATTAAATAACAATGGCGTGAAAGTGGGCGATAGCACATTGAACGACAAAGGCTTAACCATCAATAACGGCCCAAGCGTAACGGATGCAGGCATCAATGCAGGTAATAAGAAAATTACCGGTGTGGCTAACGGCGACGTTTCTACAGGCAGCACAGATGCAGTGAACGGCGGCCAATTAGCGGAAGTGAAAGCGAAAGCAGATAGCGCCGTACAAGATGTGAAATCCGGTGATGAAAATGCATTAACGGCAGAAAAAGATCCGAACACCAACATCGTAACCGTAACGCCTAAACTTAGCGGTGATTTAGTGGATGCGAATGGCAACATCACAGCACCAGCAACACCGGCAGATAAAGGCAAGTTAGTGACTGCAGGCACCGTTGCTGAAGCGCTTGCAAACACCCATTTCGTGGTGGATACCAAAGCGACTGACGGCGAATTGGATGCCGCTTCTCAAGCTGACCAAAAAATCAAAGCTAGCAACAAAGTCACTCTTCAAGCAGGTAAAAACTTGAAAGCGAAACAAACCAACGGCGCAAATGGCGCAGAAGTGGAATTCTCGCTTAAAGACAGCATTAGCTTGAAAGAAGTGAAAGTGGGTGAAGGCAGCGCGAACGAAGTTGTATTAAATAACAACGGCGTGAATGTTGCAGGCAATACTTACATCAACAAAGACGGCTTGAATGCGAACGATAAGAAAATCACTAACGTTGCACCGGGTGCAGTAACAGCAGCTAGCAAAGATGCGGTTAACGGTAGCCAGTTGTACAACGTAGCGAATAATGTGAAAGACTTAATCGGTCCGGATGCAGCTATCGATCCTGCGACAGGTAAAGTGACTGTAGCTGATCCTGCGAAAGGTATCGGTGAAACCGGTAAAGGTAACATTGGTGATGCGATCAAACACGTTAACGATGCAGCGAAAGCTGCAGCAGAAACTGCAGCGAAACACACCACTGTTGTTGAAGGCAAAAACGTGAAAGTAACGAAAGGCAAAAATGCCGCCGGCGGTGATGAATACACTGTGGCGACAAAAGATGACCTTGATGTCACTTCCGTCACTGCGGGTAATACCACAGTGAACACCAACGGTTTAACCATCACAGGCGGCCCAAGCGTAACACGTGGCGGTATTGATGCCGGTAATAGAGTTATCTCCGGTGTGAAAGCGGGTGATGTTTCTGCAACCAGCCAAGAAGCCGTGAACGGTTCACAACTTCATGCAACCAACACCAAATTGGATGGCGTGAAAGCGAAAGCCGACACCGCAGTACAAGATGTGAAATCCGGTGATGAAAATGCATTAACTGCAGTGAAAGATCCGAATACCAACATCGTAACCGTAACGCCTAAACTCAGCGGTGATTTAGTGGATGCGAATGGCAACATCACAGCACCAACAACACCGGAAGAGAAAGGTAAGTTAGTGACTGCAGGCACTGTTGCTGATGCGCTTGCAAACACCCATTTCGTGGTGGATACCAAAGCGACTGACGGCGAATTGGATACAGCTTCTCAAGCTGACCAAAAAATCAAAGCCGGCAACAAAGTCACTCTTCAAGCAGGCAAAAACTTGAAAGCGAAACAAACTAACGGTGCAAATGGCGCTCAAGTGGAATTCTCGCTTAAAGATAGCATTAGCTTGAAAGAAGTCACTGCAGGCGAAGGTGCAAACCAAGTCGTGTTAAATGACAAAGGCGTGAATGTTGGTGGCAACACTTACATCAACAACGATGGCTTAAATGCAAATGGTAACAAGATTACCAACGTTGCTGACGGCGTTGATCCAAAAGATGCGGTGAACAAAGGTCAGTTAGATGCCGTGAAAGGCGTTGCTGACAGCGCAGTGAAATCTGTGAAAGCCAAAGACGGCGAAGAAAACTTAGTGGTTGACAACAGCGATCCGAAGAATCCGAAATTAAGCTTGAAGAAAGACTTAACCGTGGATTCTGTGAAAGCAGGTGACAGCACATTGAATACCGATGGCTTAACCATTGCAGGCGGTCCTTCTGTGAAGAAAGACGGCATTAATGCAGGTGATAAAACAATCACTAACGTTGCACCGGGCGCAGTGACCCCAACCAGCAAGGATGCGGTTAACGGTGGCCAGTTGTACAACGTAGCGAATAACGTGAAAGACTTAATCGGTCCGGATGCCACTATCGATCCTGCGACAGGTAAAGTGACTGTAGCTGATCCTGCGAAAGGTATCGGTGAAACCGGTAAAGGTAACATCGGTGATGCGATCAAACACGTTAACGATTTAGCGAAAAATGCAGCAGACACTGCGAAGAAACACACCACTGTAGAACAAGGCGACAACATTGTTGTGGAAGAATCCACCAATGCTGAAGGCGGTAAACACTACAAAGTGTCCACCGCGAAAAACTTGAACGTGGATTCTGTGAAAGCAGGCGATACTACCGTGAATAACGATGGTGTAACCATTAATAACGGTCCAAGCATGACCAAAGATGGCATTAATGCGAACAATACCAAGGTAACTAACGTTGCTGACGGTGTGGATGCAGCAGATGCAGTCAATAAAGGTCAGTTAGACAAAGTGGATACAAAAGTATCTAACGTGGCTCAAAACGTTGTTAATGTGTTAGGCGGCGACGCGACAGTGAATGGCAATGGCGACATTACCATGAGCAACATCGGTGAAACCGGTAAAGGCAACATTAACGATGCAATTAAATCGGTAAACGACCTTGCGAAGAAAGCCGCTGCTGAGAAAACCAGCGTGAAAGCTAAAGAAGGCCGTTCTAACGTGACTGTGACTGAAGGCGTTAACGCAGCAGGCGGTCATGAATATACCGTTGATGTTGAACGTTCTGTGACTAACGCAGGCAGCGACTATGTCACCGTGACTAACAACCACGATGCCGACACCAACACAACCACTTACACTGTGGATGTGTCTGCGAAGACAAAAGCAAGTCTTGCTAAAGCTGACAGTGCGGTACAAGGTTTAACCTCTAAAGATGGTAACCTAAACTTCACTAAAGGCGCGAACGGTAACGTGGAAGTGAGCTTCAACGATAACCTTAACGTGAAGAACGTAACGACAGATCGTGTTCAAGTTGCAAACGGTCCGAGCATGAGCAAAGACGGCATCAATGCTGCGGGTAAAGCCATCAGCAACGTTGCTAACGGCAATGTCGCGGCTGACAGCAAAGATGCGGTCAACGGCGGTCAATTACATGAAACTGCGAAGAGCGTAGCTGATGTGATTGGCGGCGGCGCAACCGTGAAAGACGGCAAAGTGGTTGCAGGCCAAAACGGTATCGGTAACACCGGACAAAATACCGTTCATGGCGCGATTGCGGCAATTAACCAAAATACCGCAAACAACTTCAACCAAATCCGTGGCGATCTACGTAAAATGGATCGTGACTTACGCGGCGGTATCGCGGGCGCATTGGCAACAGCCGGTCTTCCGCAAGCCTTCCGTCCAGGTAAGAGCATGGTTGCAGCAGCAGCAAGTACCTATCGCGGTCAAAGCGGCTTAGCGATTGGTGTATCCCGTATTTCTGATAACGGTAAAGTTATCTTGAAAGTGACCGGTAACACCAACTCCCGCGGCGACTTCGGCGGTACAATCGGCGCCGGTTACCAATGGTAATCACTCCGCAGCTCACCTAACCGGTGAACTCGCTTAACAAAAAAGCACGACATGAAAATGCCGTGCTTTTTTTATTCGTAACATACAACTTGTTGCACAACGGAACGTTATCTAATCCTTTCGGACATTTACGATTTCATGCATAGCGTGCAACTTATTGCACGAAAGATTTAACCCCGATGCGTGATTTACGATTCCCTCGTAGCGTGGATACAAACAGAGGCGACTTGCCTGACGTTGCAAGGACATTATGATTTAAGTAGAATAAATAGAGTAGAAAGATAAATCATATATACATTTGTCGCTGTTTTATGGTTTTATTGATTAATTTATAAGAGGTGCAACAAGGAGGAGCGATGTTTAAATTTGACATGTCCCTTTCTCAAAATTTTGCTATTTTTTATGATGGTGACGATGTAGTTCTTGTAGATTCATTTGATAATAACCACTTTGATGTTCGTATGGGAACTGTGACAAATTCTGAAATGATCGGTAGCATTACAGCAAGCTCGGATTCAGAGCTTAATGTTGCCTTAGAGGGATTAATCAATAGTATTAGAGAGCAAAAATGATTACTCGCGATGATTTACTTAACTTAACCAAAAGAACGAATCAACCCCGATACGTGATTCACGATTCCCTCGTAGCGTGCAACTTGTTGCACGAAAGATTTAACCGCAGTACGTGATTTACGATTCCCTTGTAGCGTGCAACTTGTTGCACGAATGATTCAACCCCAATGCGTAATTCACGATTCCCTCGTAGCGTGCATCTTGATGCACGAATGATTCAACCTCGGTGCGTGATTCACGATTCCCTTGTAGCGTGCAACTTGTTGCACGAATGATTCAACCTCAGTATGCAATTCACCGATTCCCTCGTAGCGTGCAACTTGTTGCACGAAAGATTCAACCCCGATACGCGATTCACGATTCCCTCGTAGCGTGCATCTCGATGCACGAAAGGTTTAACCGCAGTACGTGATTTACGATTCCCTTGTAGCGTGCAACTTGTTGCACGAATGAACCACACACGGAACGAAATAAAATGCGGTGATTTTTGCGTGTGTTTTTTCAAACAATGCATTATCAACCGTCAAGAGCATTATTCATTTCGTGCAACAAGTTGCACGCTACGATCCACGACCAACCCACGCACGGAACGTTATTTAACCCTTTCCCGGCATGTCCGATTTCGTGCAACAAGTTGCACGCTACGATTTACGATTTCGTGCAACAAGTTGCACGCTACGATTTACAATTTCGTGCAACGAGCTACACGCTACGGGGATTATTCTTGATATAAATTTTGTATTTTGACGCTGATATCGCCACCCCAATCGAGAGGATATATTTGGTCGGTTACATCACGGTGAAATGATGAATATGGCCAATCTTTAACGGCGGTGACGTAGCCATGTTTGACAGGGTTATAATAAATATAATCCCAATGGTTTGAGAGGTCTTGCTCGTTACGGATGAGATGTTCCCAAAAACGGCGTTGCCAAATACCAAGATCCCCTCGTCTTCGTTGACTTTGATTTGGCATTCGGCAATGTGCGGGGATTTTTTGGCTAAATAGGGTTTTTAATAAACGAATTCGGGCGGCATAACGATGATCATTTTCAGGTAATTCCATGAGCCAATGAAGATGATCCGGTAATATACAGATGGCAATTGTTTTGAAAGGATAACGTTGTTGTGTTTCGATAAAAGCCGCTCGCAGTTCGTTAATATAGCGAGTTAGCCAATCTTTTGAACGATCTTGAAGCGCAAGCGTGAAAAAATAGGTACCACCCTCAGTGAGGTCTCGTCGATAAGTTGCCATAGGGGTTTCTTGTGCAGTTGTTCACATTCTATGCATCATTATACCAAATAAGCTTTTTGTATTCAGTAGCACGAATGAATCAACCCCAATGCGTAATTCACGATTCCCTCGTAGCGTGCAACTTGTTGCACGAATGAATCACACACGGAACGAAACAAAGTGCGGTGATTTTTGCGTGTGTTTTTTCAGACAACGTATTATCCACCATCACGAACATTATTCATTTCGTGTGTAGCGTGCAACTTGTTGCACGACCGAACTACGCACGGAACGTTATTTACCTTTTCCGAATATTCACGATTTCGTGCAACAAGTTGCACGCTACGATTTACGATTTCGTGCAACAAGTTG
>ERZ773100.43-NODE-43-length-82598-cov-6.315993_pt1 | contig 82598 bp, 112 predicted proteins | sample MGYA00511119_ERZ773100 | MGnify/ENA primary metagenome ERZ773100 (study PRJEB29015, sample SAMEA2738000) | human oral metagenome | biome: human oral; feature: human-associated habitat; material: dental | place: China | collected 2111 ...
AATCCAAACTAGACCGCAGAGCTTAAACTCGTGTCTTAACGGACTCTTAAGAAGCAGGGAGATATTTTACGTAATCAAACAAGGGAGGCTTAAGCCACGAAATAAGATAGAAGCGGCGGCATTTTTCTACTTCCAAATTGCGGCAAGCTTTGGCGCAAAGGGCGAGCACTTCGCTATGCCAAAAGGTCGCAGCGCTAAGAATATTTATAGAGATTTTCGCGTTTATTCACGCAGACTAAAGCGTGCTACTATCGAAAATTTAAGCTACGAGAAGCTTATTAAAGAATATGATAGCGAGGATAGCTTCTTTTACTTAGATCCGCCGTATGTCGGCACTGAAAATTATTACAAAACGGCAGGCGGATTTAGCAAGCAAGATCACGAAGCTTTGGCTGAAATTTTACGAGGTATCAAAGGCAAATTTATGCTTAGCTACAACGACTGCGAGCTAGTGCGAGAGCTTTATAAGGGCTTTAATATGAAAGAGCTAAAGATTAGCTATAGCCTCAATAACGCAGCAGAGCGAAAGAGTAGCAGCGAGCTTTTGATTATGAATTATGACGGTTAAAGGCTTTTTAAACGATCTTTATACTAAGCTTTTAAAAGGTGTTTTAAGACCGTTTTAAAATAAAATTTGCATTTCAAATCAAAGTGGGAATTTACCTGAATTTACTCCACTTTGATTTTAAGCGTAAATTCACTTTGATTTGAAAAGCGGTTTTACATTATTTACAGGCTACTTCGAGTTAGTTTTAAGCTTGATCTACCCATTTACAGATCGATTTTGCTTGCTTTGCAATGAATAATTTTACTTATTTATTGACAAATTCCCATTCCCTTGTGAATTGATTTTATTTACTTCGCAAATTAATTATCCCGTGCGATCTTCTTCGGATATTTTTGCCATATCAGCTGTGATTACATAGCTACTCGCTAGTTTGCACAATTTTTTCTCTTTCAGGGATGCACTAAGATTATGATGAAATCCCTATATCGCGATGGATAAGTCTATGACAAGTTAAAATTCTGTCAATAAAATCCACAGCATGGATTAAATTCTAAACTTCTGAAATACTGAAATTTTAAAATCGCTATCCATCGCCATTATCGCAATATGCGGAATCTCAGCAATAAAATTTAAAGACGAAATTTCACGAAATTTCATAAAATCCCATAAAGCTCCGCAAAATTTCTATACTAATTTCGATCTCGCCGTATTATCATCTAGCTAGCCCTGTCATCTATTTAGTAGCATTAGCCTCGCTTGCATTTATTTTATTCATCGCAGCTACTACGTTGCAGCTAAACTCAACTCCCAGCTTGCAGGCTTTGTCGTAGTAGATCATCGCCTTATTCAGATCCGGCTCGCCAAATTCCTTCTTTGAATACGCTAGCCCGACCCTTTGGCATCCCTCTGCCAAAGCGGCATCGCAAGATTTGAGGAAAAACTTAAGAGCGCCCTGATAATCTTTTTCTTCGTAGCTAGCGACCGCAGCATTTAAGCAGCCCTCGCCTAATCCCAAATCGCATGATTTGGCAAAAAACGCAAATGTATTTTTCTTATCCGCATTTTTATAAGAGATTATCGCGGCGTTGTAGCAAGCTTTGGCGGCTCCCAGCTCGCACGCTTTGGAATAAAACCGCGCGGACTTGCCCTTATCTTTCGTAGTTTTATATAAATTTTGCTCGTCGTAATATAAATCCCCCGCGATAGCACAGCTATTTTCTAGCCCCGCTTCACAAGCTTTTTCAAATGGCTTTTTTGCTGCCTCATAATCGCGCTCCTCAAGCAAATATGCTCCATAGTCTTCGCACGAATTAGCCCTACCGATGCTGCATCCGACAAACGAAATCGCCTGCGGGAAAAATATCTGCGCGAGCAAGTAGACTGCTACGATTAGTGCGGCAATCGACGCTAAAATTTTCATTTTTGCTCCTTTTAAATTTTAAAAATAATTATAGCAAAAAGCGAGGGATAAAATTTTAATTTTTGATAATAGCTGTGAAATTTCCGGCGAATTCTTGTAAAATTCCTATCAAAATCCTAAGCAAAATTTTAAATAAAATTTTAAACGGAGCTTTGAGCTGAATTTCAAAAAGACAAATTAAAATTTTACTTGCAAGATTATTTTTATGGCTGGCTATCCCACTTTTTTACTCGCACGTCTATATGACTGTCCACGGCTATAGTATTTATAACTAGGACTAAAACGTATTTAATCCTTGAGGTCTTAAGCACCTGCAGCCTCTGCAATGGCGATTTATCAGGGCGATAATCTAGTGTGTAAAATATTTTGCCATATACCAAGCCCGTAGCAAGCATCTTGCCACGCCCTAGAAAACTTTTGAAAATTTCGCATTGCTGCTTAGAAATTTTAAAAAATTTTATGCCGCTAGCCTTTAAATTTTAGCTTAGAAATCGGCTTGCCTATGTCAAAATCGCGGGCGTAATGCGTCTTTAGGCGTTTTGGCTCCAATACCCAGGCTTCTTAGATCTACACCACTTAGATATATGAGCCTTAAAATAATTTAGGCCGCGCAGTATCTGTATCGCGCATGTAAATTTCATCTATGTAGACTGCGATTACGATTTCAGCCGTGCAAGCCCAGCTCGTAAAATTCTGCTAGTTTTAAAACCCAAATGCCACGTAGAATTGCTTTACTTCAAAATTTATTCGCTGCAAGCCGCGCTCCCTAGCGCTCAAACTCTATCACAGCCTCCTCCTCGCCGAACCACATCACCGAGTTTTTCATATCGCAAAACTTCGCCTCGTCCGCCATCAACTCCGCTAGCACCGCTCGCGCTACCTCGCTGTTTCGTGCGTCCGCAAACGCCTGCACGCTTTCATACCATAGCTCGCCCATCGCGTCGTAGCCAAACGCCGCCGTCTCACGCTTGGTGCTCTGCCCATCGGGAAAGACGGGAATAGTTTTTGCGTAACGGATAATATTTAGCTCTTTTTGATTAGCCAAAACCTTTTGCGAATGCGCCGCCCAGTGCGCCAAAAACTCCTGCTGCGTGATGTTCGGCGCCCTTTTTACTAACATCGTGATCTTAAACATAACCGCTCCCTAAATGAAATTTATCGCAAAATTTGCGCCCTATTCTATGATGCATACGCGTTTTTGCAATTTTGCTTAGCGTTCTTTGCGTCTAAATAGACCTTGAAAAAACTTAAATAGCAGCCGTGCGCGCGAGCACAAATCGCCAAAAATGCATAAACCTCGCCGATTAAAACTTAAATCGCTGTCAATCTCACTCGGTTTGACTGTCTATGGAGTAATTTTACGGCTACCGCCAAAATAAATTCCGCAGGCTCTTTGCGGGCAAATCAAAATTCTGCCGAGCTTTAGCAGACGATGAAAATTTTACCGACTTTTGACGCGCATAAATTCCGTCCGTTTAGGCGGGCAAGATAAAATTTTGCAAGCATTAAGTGATCGGCAAAACAGACGAGTGGCAATTCTTTCTTGCGCAGCTGCGCGCGAATTGCGTTGCTGCACGCGCGCCTAGCCCTTGCTCGCCAAAAACCTCTGTAAAATTATCGTCGCGGCGATGCTATCAAAGCGCGCGTCCTTGCCGCCGCCCTTAGCGCCTTTACTCGCAAACTCCGCCGCTTCGGCGCTCGAAAAGCTCTCGTCTTGAAATTTTATCTCGCCGTCAAAATCCAGCAGCGAGGCAAAGTGCCGTATGCGCCTGCTCATCTCCTCCTCGCTCGCCCCGCCGCGCGGCACGCCCAGCACGAGCACGCTGGCGCCCTTTTCGCGTAGCAGTTCGCTTAGCTCACGCGCGGCTTGGGTGCGGTTTTTGCGCAGGATCGGCTCGCACGGAAGCGGCGTCTTATCATCCGGTGCCGCCGCCACGCCGATACGTTTAAGCCCAAGATCGATCGCAACTATCAAATTTCATCCTTTTAATTCGGCTTTAGCAAGCCGCGCGGGTTTGTTTTAAGCTCTAGCGCTACTTGCGGAAAGTAAAATTTTACCGAGCCGCCTTTTTCTAAATTTAAACATCGGCTGCGCAGACTACGCGCCGTGCAAACAGACCATACCGGCGAGCGCGCCGATCAAACCACGGCAAGCAAGCGCCCGCCGCCGGCTACTTTGCCACTATCTTTGCGCCTAAAATTTCGATCCTGCCTTCAAGCTCGTATTCGTAAATTTTATCGCCGAAGCGCTCGATCGCCGCTTGCAGATCGGAATTTAGCGCTAAAAATTCCATCACTTCATCCTGCGCGCGCTCGGTGTTTTGCGGCGTCTGCGGAGCTAAAGAAGCTACGAACTCGCCAAAATCCGCGATCAGCCGCGCCTGAGATTTTGCGAGCAGATCGTTCGTGCCCGCGCTCTCGTCTATGCGGTGCGGCAGCACGTAGACGGGTACGCCCATCTCGCGGGCCAGGCGCGCGCTTTGCAGCGAGCCGCTGCGGGGCTCGGCTTGAGCGACGATGAGCGCTTCGGATAGCGCCACGACGATACGGTTGCGCTGCAAAAACTGAAACCCGCGCGCGCTCACGCCGTCCTCATACTCACTAAGCGCGAGGCTGCGCTCGTAAATTTTGCCGATCATAGCGGCGTTTTGTGCGGGATAAATTTGATCAAGGCCGTTTCCAAAAACCGCGATCGTGTTTGGAAACGCCCCTTCGTGCGCGGCTATGTCGCAGCCGATCGCCGCGCCGCTTACGACGCAAAAGTCCGCATCGCTCAAAGCGCGCGCAAGCCGCAGGATCAAATTTTTGCTATAAACGCTCATCTTGCGCGAGCCCACGATCGAGATGCGGCGCTTTTGTAACATCGCCGGCTCGCCCCTAAAATACAGCCGCGCGGGCTCGCTTGCGCCAAGCCTTGCTAGGCTTAGAATTTTAAAACCGAGCTCACTCGTAGTACTCATAAATTTCGTCCAAATAGACCAAATCGACCTCGCCTAGGATGTCGGCGCTGTTTGCAAGCGCGCGCATAGTGGAGCTTTTGGGATGGCCGATAGCGATGGCGTAACCCTGCTTTTTAGCAAGCGTCACGGCTTCGCGCAGCTTTTTGCGCACTGCAGCGACGCTGTTTTGATTATCTAAAAACACATCGCGATGCACGTATCGCATACCGAGCCCATTCATCGCCGCCTTAGCCTTGGTAGCGGGGCTCGTGCGCGAGTCGATAAATAAAAATCCATGCTCGTTCATCGCGCGCAGCAGGTTTTGCATCGCGCGCTCGTCGGCGGTAAATTTAGAACCGGTGTGGTTGTTTATAAATTTAGCATTTGGAAAGTCCGCGCGCAGCTTCGCTATGACGCCGCGCAGCTTCTCGTAATTATCCGAGGCTCGCAGCGTCGCGGAGTTATTTTTAGCAGAGCTCGCCTCCATCGGCAGGTGGATCGCGTAATGCTCGAAGCCGCGAGCGAGCGAGCGCGTGTCATTGCGCTGATACTCGGGCGGGAAGATGGACGGCGTCACGCGCACGGGCAAAGCGGCGATCTTTTGCGCCTGCTCGTCGGTGCCTACGTCGTCGATGATGATCGCTAGCTTTGCGCGAGAGCCTGCGGGCAAAGCCTTGCGCGGCGATTTAGAAAGATCGTCCGCGCTGCTAGAAGCAGGACTTTGCGCGGTAAAATTTATGGAATTTTCTAAAGCGGAATTTGCCGCGGTAAAATTTACGTCAGGTCCTTCACCCGCCGAATTTGCAGCGGCGGAATTTACGGAAGCCGTAGAATTTACGGAATTTTGCGAATCGCCGTTTGCAGAATTTTGTCCTGCGAAATTCTGTCGTGCGGGCTCGATGCTCATCTTAGGCGCGGTTACGTTTTGCTCGGCGATCTTATCAAGCTCCTTTTGAATCAGGGCTTCCTTCTGTGCAGCGCTTAAACGCGGCTTTTTACCGCGAGGATCGGAAGGGCTTTCGGGGGTTTGTTTGCGCGAGCTTTGCTGCAACGCAGCTTTATTGCCCGAAAATACGAGATCTAAAACCGCGTAGGTAACCGCACCGCTTAAAAAGCATAAGATTACGACAAAGGCGATCGTTGCGTAGTTGATCGGGCGCTTTTTGCGGCGCCCGCGTGGATTTGTATTAGCCAAAGCTCAGCCGAAATCAGTTTTTATCTTTATTTACGAGCTTGCCTTTGGCGATCCACGGCATCATCGCGCGAAGCTTCTCGCCGGTTTTGCTAAGCAAACTGTTTGCTGTGATATTGCGCTCGGCGTTCATCCGTACATAGCCCGCCTTGCGCTCAAGAATGAAGTCTTTTGCAAATTTACCGTTTTGGATCTCCTTTAGCACCTCTTTCATCGCCGCTTTGCTGCTTTCGTTTACGACGCGGTTTCCGCTTACGTAATCGCCGTATTCTGCGGTGTTTGAGATCGAGTAGCGCATATCCGCCATACCGCCTTGATAGATGAGATCCACGATCAGCTTCATCTCGTGCTGGCACTCGAAATACGCCATCTCAGGCTCATATCCAGCCTCTACAAGGGTCTCAAAGCCCGCGTTGATGAGCGCGCAAAGTCCGCCGCAAAGTACAGCCTGTTCGCCGAAAAGATCGGTCTCAGTCTCTGCTTTGAAGGTCGTTTCGATGATGCCGGTGCGGCCGCCGCCGATCGCACTTGCGTAACTTAGAGCAAGCTCTTTGGCTCTGCCGCTTTCGTTTTGCGAAACGGCGATCAGCATCGGCACGCCGCCGCCGCTTACAAACTCGTTGCGGACGGTGTGACCCGGGGCTTTCGGAGCGATCATAATGCAGTCGATGCCCTTTGGAGGGACGATCTGTCCGAAGTGGATATTAAAACCGTGCGCGAACGCGATCGCGTTGCCCTCGCTTAAGCTCGGCTCGATCTCCGCTTTGAAAATGTCGCCTTGAAACTCATCGGGCGTTAGGATCATCACAAGATCAGCTGCCTTCGTAGCCTCGCCGACGCTCATTACTTTAAAGCCCTTTGCCTCGGCCTTACTCCAGCTCGCGCCACCCTTTTTTAGGCCCACGATAACTTCTACGCCGCTATCTCGCAAATTTTCGGCGTGAGCGTGTCCTTGCGAGCCAAAGCCGATCATAGCGACCTTTTTGGCCTTAATCAAACCCAAATCGCAATCTTTGTCATAAAAAACATTTATTGCCATAACGCATCCTTTTTTAAAAAATTTAGGCGAGATTGTAGCTAAAATTTGCTTTTACGTAGATAAACTGCGCGCCGCAAGGGCGGATAAAGAAATTTTGAGCTATCATTGAGGCATAATTTAGCTTTGAAGGAGCGAAAATGAAAGTGGGATTTATCGGCGGCGGAAATATGGGCGAGGCGATGATCGCCGCACTTTGCAAAGCTGGCGGGCAAAATTGCACGGCGAGCAGAGAGAATTTTGCAGAGGATAAAGAAAATTCCGCGCACGGCGGGCGGAATTTTATGCCCGATGCTCAAAATTTTACCGCTTGCGAGCGGAATTCCGTAAATTTAGAGCAGGATTTTACGAGCCACGAACGTGATTCCGCCTGCGCGCAGTCCGGCTCCGATACGAAGCTTCAGGTCCTAGCTTATGCCAGAAGCAAAAACGAATTTTTGCGCAAGCGCTACGGCGTGCAAATTTTGCAGGACGAGACGCAACTGGCACATGAAGCGGATATGATCGTGCTCGCGACCAAGCCCGCCAGCTACGAGGGGATTTTGCACCTGATCGCGCCCGAGCTTGCGGGCAAAATTCTGCTTCTTTTGGCGCCTAATTTCAAGCTGGAGCGCGCCCAAAATATCGTAGGTGCGGACGTTTTCGTAGCCCGCGCGATGCCAAACGTCGCTGCAGGCATCGGCGCGTCGGCTACGGCGCTGTGCTACGGCGAGTATTTTGATGAGGCTAGTCGGGAGATCGTGCGAGCGCTAGCCGCCAAAATCGGTAAATTTTACGAGATAGACGAGGCTGGCTTTGCTGCATTTACGGGGATTGCAGGTAGCCTGCCTGCGTATGTGTGCGCCTTTATCGAGGCGGCGGCGGACGCGGGCGTGCGGGGCGGACTGCCGCGGGCGCTGTGCTACGACGCGGTAGCGGCGGCGGTAGAGGGCACGGCGCGCCTGCTGCAAAGCGGCAAGCGCCCATCGGAGCTCAAAGACGCGGTTTGCTCGCCTGCGGGCACGACGATAGAGGGACTCGCGGCGCTCGAGGCAGCGGGGTTTCGCGCAGCGGTGATGGCGGCGATCGAGGCGTGCATCGCCAAAGCTCGCAGTTAGCCTCGCCGCACCTCGTCGGTTTCGGATTTCAAACATAGCGCTTTCGCAGTCGCGCTAATATCGGAATTCTGTGCGGGCGCGCTAGCTAGAATTTTGTCTTATTTTTAAATCAAACGAGCTTGCCCGCTTTAGTTGCAGCAGAATTCGCGAGCCTTATGACAAGTGAGCCGGTAAGCTCGTATCGCATTTAAAATTTTAAAATTTAGAGATTTTAGTTCAAAATTTTTACGCTTAAAATTTTAAATTTATAGGATTATAAATTTAGTGATCGCAACAGAGCTAAATTTTGATTTTTAGTAGAGCAAACTTGGCGTCCACAACCATTAAAATCAAAATTTAGCGCAGCATAGGTAGATGCGCCCACGACTGCGAACTTGCTGGATAAAAAATCAAGCCAAGAACGCAAGCGCTAAAAGAGTGCATCCTGCGCTACGGTCTTATTAAGGCAAACACAAGCCGCAAAATTTCACCGTTCACGAGAGCAGCAAACCAAAGCGAGTCGCGCCGAGCAATGTTTTACTACCAAAGCAAGCTGCAAATCAAAACACATTCCGCCGCCCGCCGAGCAAGCCTCAAATCAAAACCGCATGTCATCGCGGAGCGAGCCTTAAATTTAAACTACGCTTCGCCGCCGAGCTGCAAACCAAACCCGTGCGCCAAATCCTGCCGAGCTGCGCAATAAAATTTGACTTTCATTTAGCCAAAACTTCGCACGCAAAGCCGCGATAAGCAAGTAAGATCAGATAAATTCCTTTTCCAAAGGCTGCATCGCGTTGCCGTCTGCGTCAAAAAGCACCCGCCCGCACACCTCGCAAACCTCATCTCTAGGAGAGGGCTCGTCCGCATCCAGCTGCCACGCGGACATCTCGCCGCACTCGCAGTTTATGACGTAAAGGATCTGCCTTTTGCGGCGCTTGCCCCACGGCGCGATATCCCAAAATAGCTCCTCGCGCTTGCCTAGCTTTTTAAAATCTTTCTCGGCGTCCTTGTGCGCGACGAGCAGATAATAAGCGTCGCTATAAAGATCCAAAGTAAAGAGCCTAAAATCGCTCTTTTTGAGCGCTTTTTGAAACTCGTTCATCAAAAATAGGCTCGCATCGCCGCGCTCGAAACCCTCTTTTTTCGCTTCTTTTTCGAGCCTTGCGTAAATTTTATCGCACTCTAGTGATACGCCGCTTTGCAGCGCATCAAGCCTAGAGCTGATAAATTTGCCCACATCGCCCGTCTCGTCCTCGCCGGCCCAGTCAAGCATCCAAACAAGCCCTTTTGCGATAAGCGCATCCAAAAACTCGCCGTCATTCATCTCGCCCGTTTTCCCAAAACCGCCCGTCTCTCCCGCCGTCAAATGCTTTAGGACGCAGCACTGATCCTTCGTCATCTTCGCTCCTTTTGATTAAATTTACCGCCTACATGGGTCTGTTTAAATTTTACTCTCAAAAAGCTTTAAGCTTACTTTTCGCAACTCCTTGCGCTGCAAATTTAGCTCGCGGCGGTGGGTAAAATTTCGCTATAATTTTGCCAATTTAACAAAGGAGAAAAGGGCGAGCGTAGAATTCCATGTCAAAAACAAAAAGCGCCCGCTATTTATGGGCTATTCGGACGCTATGAGCGTTAGCGAGGCATTGGATATCCTGCCCGATCTATCGGTATTTGGCATAGACGAGAGCGCCGAGGATTTCGACGAGAGGGCGTTTTTTAAATCGCTTTTGAGCGAGCAGGAGTGCTTGATTTTGGGCGTGCGGGACAAGAGCGGGCGCGGGATGGAGGTTAGTTACGACGAGGATCGGCAAAGCTACGCCGTGCGCGTAAATACGCCCGCGACGGTCTTTGATTGGGTTTTGGCGATCTCGTATCTGCAGGCGCTATCTAAGCAGCTGGGGGGCGAGATCATGGATGAAAACGGCGAAATTTACGCTCACGACAGGATAGAGCAATTCGACTACGAGCGCGATATAGCGGCGGGGCTACATTCGATAGATCAACACTTAAGCGGCGATACGGAGGTAAATTTTTGCTACGGGGTGCAGAGGCCTTTTGCGATAAACCGCGCGATGATGGATGAAATTTTAGCCTCATACAACCCCGCCGCCGAGTTTAGCAAGCGGCTGACCGAGGTGCAGTACCTCGACGCTTACAGCGCGCACCAGAGGTTTTATCGAAATGGAGATGACGGCACGATAATGGGCTCATACGCGCTCACGCAGGACCTGCCCACTATCCTGCCCTACAAGCCGCTTGTGGAGTGGCAAAACGCGGAGATGCTGAAAAATAACGACGTCGCGCGCTGGCAGATCTCGCTCATAGGCATAGAGGGCGACGAAAACGACGCAGGTAACTACCATGCAATCGCCGAGCTGGAATACGGCGAGTTTATCGCGCGTCTGCCGAAGCAAAACTACCGCTTCATCGATGCGAGCTATATTTTGGTTGACGGGCTAAACGTCAATCAGCTAAAGGCGCTGGCGGGCTAAATTTTACTTGCGGTGAAATTCTACAGGGCTTCATCGAGGATTGACGCCGCAAAATTTAAAGGGGCGGAATTTACAGCAAATTTCGCGGTGCATAAAATTTTAAAATTCTAAATCCGGTTTACGGAATTTTATCTCGGCAAAATTTTAAGAAAGCAGAATTTTATCGCGGCAGAATTTCGTAGATATAAAATTTAGAAAGGTTAAAAATGGAAATGACTTATTATGATTTAAAAATTTACGATAACGGCATGATGCGAGGTGTACTGCAAGATGACATCGAGGCGTTGCCGTTTTTCGACTACTGGCAAAAGATGAGCCTATGCTCGACGCAAGGCATCTACATAGACGAAAATGGCAAAGAGCACAGGCTCGTCTATCTGCACGACTGGGAAAAATTTTGCAGATTATTCGCTCGCGAACAGGAGCTACTTAATCGCACCCTCGCCGGTAGCAAAAATGAGCGATCCGATCCGTAGCGCATCTCGGTAAGTAGCATAGAAGCAATCCAGGCTTTAGCGCATCTCGATAGGCGGTGGAGGATACGACCAAAGCGTAGCACATTTTAGCTGGTGGAGAAATAGCGCTCTAGCCGCAATGTATTTCGATAGGCGACAAGTAATGCGCCCTGTCGCAACACAAGCGAATTTTATCCGCCAAATAGTGGCGCGCATTAATCAGCCAAAATCGCCGCTTCGCTTAAATCTGGGTTTAAATTTAACTCGTCTATGATAGATAAAAGCTCTAAAATTTCATTTTTGATCCCCGCGGCATCCTCGAGGCTAGGCGGTAGCGAAAAGAACGTCGTCTCAAATTTGTTTTTCGCTCCGTTTAAAAATAGATAAAGCTTATCGTCCATAAACGCCGCGCTCAGCCCCATTTTCCCCGCGAATTTTTCCTTTAGCTCTCGCAGGCGCTGCATAAATGCGGGCGTCAAAAGATACCTCGCCTCTACTTTATCATCCGCAAAGACCCGAAATTCTTTGCTAAAAAACACGTCGTCCATCTGCCATTTTTCGCCTAAAAATCTGGTGTTTAGCGTGCGGCTCGCGACTATCGTTTGCCCGCTAAATTTCTTGTAAAACTCGCAGACCAAAACCGAGCCGCTAAATGCCTGCATATCCTTCATGGCCTCCCACGCAAAAATTATCGCGGAGAGCAAATTTAGCGCCGCCGAGTCGCTTAGCTCCAGCGTCGCGCCGTTTGGGATATCAATTGCTTCGCTGAGGCTAAATTTGACGCCTTTATAAATACCGCTGATTTGATCTTCGGCACGAAATTCGTCGGGCGAATAGATGCCGATTTTGCGAAATTCTTTGCGGCTGATGCCGGCATTCGGATCGTAGTTAAAATTGGATCTGTGCTCCGAATAGCGGCGCGGACGAAAACATCTTTATAAAACGCTTTGTAATCCCCCAGCTCGCTGGTCACTCGGCTAGCATTAGCCATTAGCGCGGCGAGAAAAAACGGAATATAGATAATGATGAAAAATAGCGGTGCAAGGCGATTTTCAAAAAGGTGCCCTACGGCAAACCCGCCGCCTACGGGTAGCACTATTATAAATAAAATTCCTAAAAACAGATACTTTATAAATGCTAGCCGGCACTCTTTTTGCTTTTTGGCGGTGGCAACTATTGCTTCGTTTATGTTCAAATTTTGCCTTTTTCTAAATTTACGCAGCGGATTTCTCGCTCTGAGCAAATTTTAGCAAAATTTACGCCGCAAAGATACGGCGGGCGTGAGTAAATTTTATTCGGCAGATTTGTAAATCTATGAAATTCGCGTCGCAGCGGCGATCTACTCGGACGTGCGCTGATTTAGCCACATTTTAAGATTGTCCGCGCCCTCTTTTAGCACCCCAAATCCTACCGCGGCAATACAGACAAAATTAATTAGCGAGCCCCTCCCGCCGACGTTTAAAATCCCAAAGCCCACGATCCACAGCGCTGCGCCGAAGCCAAGCGTACACACGGCGGTCGCGATCCCCAGCTTACGGCGCAAGGGGCTTGGTTTGCGCGCTACCTGAACCCTCGTAACTACGTAGCTGCCCGCATATCCTCCGCGGATGAAATACGCGCGCGCAAGCTCGCCCTCTTCCACGGGGATATCGTTAAACTCGCCGCGCAGCTTCACGCCGTCTATCTCGAAAAATACCCAAATTTTGCTATTTCCTCTTGCAGCGTGGACGCGGAGATTTCGAACCTCGCCCGTGATCTCATATTCCAATTTGCCTCCTCAAACATAGCTTCGCGCTTTGCTTCCGCGCTAAATTCCGCGCCGTAAAATTTTAAAATCTAAATTTGTCTTGCTTGCAGCGCCACCCATAAAATTTTAAAGTTGAGATTCTGCAAGCCCTGAATTTAGAGCTAAGCCTTAAAATTTCATAGCGATAGAATTTCAAGTAAAGCTCCTCCGCTAAATTTAACTAATCGCATGCATGGGCTATCTGCGCCTTGCAGAATTTCGCACGTCGCAAAATCGTGGCGAAATTCCGCGCGCTACAAAAGCTCACAAATCCGCTACAGCAATATTGCAGGCAAGCCCATCGAAAAAACTGATACCGCGCGACGAGTAGCGTAGATAGACGGTGCAAGGCAGGTAGCACAACAGACGCCATACGACAGACGGTGCACGGCGAGCAATACAAAAGAGGCGACGCACGGCAGGCAGTGCAAACCGAAATGTGCGCCGGGCTACCAAGCGCCTACTTCTTTAAAATTTGCTCTTTCATGAATTCGTATAGCTGGCAGGATTTTTTATTGCCCGCGTCGCAGCCCTTTTTGACGTATCCGAGTCCCTTGGAAAATCCGCGCAAATCCCCCTCGTTCAGATACAAATAGCCTAAATTATTGCAGGCATCGCCGTAGCCCAGCTCGCAGGATTTGGTGTAAAGCTTCTCCGCCTTGTCGCGATCCTGCGGCGCGCCGAGACCCCTATCATACGCAACGCCGGCGTTATAGCAGCTATCCACTAGCCCGCCGTCGCAACCTCGCTCGAAAAAGCTCACCGCCTTTGCAGGATCCGCCGCGAGCCCAAAACCGCCCGTGAAATAGACCACGCCCGCATTATGACAGCTTTTGGCGTAGCCCAAATCGCAGGCCTTGACATAGTGCCGAGCTGCCGCAACGAAGTCCCTACTCAGGCGCCCTCGCTGATATAGGTTGCCTAGCTTGTGGCAGGCTACGGCGACGTTTTTATCGCACGCTGCGGCATAAAATACGCCCGCTTGCGTCGCATTGCCCTCGCCGTCGTATAGGGCACCCAAATCAAAGCAGCTATCTTTCTCGCCCGCCTCGCAAGCCTTAGCAAGAGCGAGCCTGGCGCCGTCGTAATCTCCGCGGGAGAGCTTGTCGCGCCCCAGCTGCGCGCAGCTTACGCCATCGCCGCGGTAGCACTTAAACGATAAAACGGGTGACGGCCAAAAAAGCACCATAACCAAGATGCAAACGGCAATCGAAAGCGCCGCTATGTCGATGATCTTTCTCATATCTATCCTTTTTGCAGCGATGCGCCGCGGGGCTTAAGGGGCGGTCTTGCAGGCAAATCCCGACAAGGAGAATTCTACGAATTAAATTTCGTCGCATGAAATTTAATCTGCACAAAAATTTTAGTACCTCAAGCCTTGTTTTAAAATTTTACTTAAAGCTTCAGCGCCGCAAAATTTTAAAATTTCAAAATTCCGCAAGCGGTAAATTTGCAGCCAAATTTTAAATTTTACGAACCGCACCCAGCGCCACAGCAATACCGCGAAATCGCTCGCAAAATTCTAAAATTGAAATTTTACGAGCCGCAAATTTAGAACTAACTTTAAAATTTCATAGCGATAGAATTTTAAGTCAAATTTCGCGATAAAATTTCATCCCAAATTCCGCCGCAAAATTTTGCGGCAAAGCGGGAAGCAAAAAGCAAAACACAAAATTTTGCAACAGAAATTCCACCTAAAAATTTCGCTTTGTATTTAAATCATAAATTTCGTTCGTGAGATTTAGGGATATCGGCGCGAAATGTAGCCTGCGCGGCTACATTTTCTCTTTTGCGCTTAGGCCCATCAGAGCAAACGCCGTGCGGATACTAAGCGCTACGAGCGCGAACAGCTTGAGCTTCGCATCCTCGTTCTCGCTGCCTACGACGCGGTTTTCGTTGTAGTATTTATGAAAGTCCGCCGCGAGCGCCTTTAGGAAATCTGGCAGCTTCTGCAAGCCGCGCGAATTAAATGCGTCGTTTAAAATTTCATTCAAGCCAAGCGCCGCAAAAGCTAGGCCGAGCCCCGTTTCATCCAGCGCGCCGAAGTCCGCGCCCAAGACGTCCGCCTCACGCTTGCCCGCTTTGGTAAAAATTTGATTGACCCGCGCATGGGCGTAATTGATGTAAAAGATCGGATTGCTGCTGTCCTCGCGCGCGAGCTCGTCCACGTCGAACTCAAGCGGCGTCTCGCCCTTTTTACTGATGAAGATAAATCGCATCGCGTCCCTGCCGATCGCGGCGAGCACGTCGCTCATCAAGATCGCGTTGCCCGCGCGCTTGCTCATCTTGTAGGTCTGCCCGTCTTTGAGCAAATTTACCATCTGCATTAGGATGATCTCGAGCCTGCTTTCGTCATAGCCCAGAAAATGCACGGCGGCCTTTAATCGCGCGATGTAGCCGTGGTGATCGGCTCCCCAGATGTTGATGCAGCGCTCATATCCGCGCTCAAATTTGTTGTTGTGATAGACGATGTCGCCCGCAAGATAGGTCGGGCGCGCATCCTCGCGGATGACGACGCGATCTTTTTCGTCGCCGAGCTGCGATGAGCGGATCCAAATTTTACCATCCGCCTCATACATCTTGCCGCTGCGCTCAAGCTTCTTAATCGTAGGCTCAAGCTCGCCGTAGAGGCTCTTTTCGCTAGCCCAGTTTTGGATATGGATGCCCGCATCTGCGAGATCTTTTTGGATGATCTTTAACACTTCGTCTTTAGCAAACTCCGCAAGGATCAAAACGCGCGATTCGTCGCGGAAAATTTCATCGCCAAATTGGGCGCGCGCAAGAGGGATGATCTCGTCGATATACTCGCCGCGATAGTATTTCTCGGGGTAGTTCACATCCTCGCCCGCAAGCTCGCGCGCACGAAGCGCGATCGAAGTACCCAAAAGCTCGATCTGATTGCCCGCGTCGTTGATGTAGTACTCGGTATCGACGCGGTGCCCCAGATAGCCTCCGATACGCGCGAACGTATCGCCGTAAACGGCGCCGCGCACGTGCCCGATATGAAGCGGACCGGTCGGATTGGCGCTGATGTATTCAAGCAGAATTTTTTGCGGCATAGCGGAGGAATTCCGCGCCTCATCGCAGTTTGACGCTACGACGGAATTTGACGCCTCCTCGGAATTCTGCGATTTGGCAGCGTCATTGCCGCTCGCAGCCAGATTTGCAGCGGAGCCTTTACTAGCAGGCTGGCTCGCGCAAATCCTTTCCGAATCTGGTAAAATTCCGCCTCCGAGCTTCGCGTCGTTTTTCGCAAAATCACCGCCCAAGCTAAGAGCATTTTCAGCAAGTGCGCCCAACACAGCGGGCTTTAGATGAAAATTTAGATAGCCGTTCACCGCCGTGGCGCTTAGAATTTCGCTATCTTTAAATTTAGCCGCAAGCTCCTCGGCGATAAGCTTTGGTGCCTTTCGCAGCTCCTTAGCCAGCGCGAAAGCCTCGGGTGAGGCGTAATGAGCCAAACTTTTATCTTTGGGTTTTTCTAAAACGACTTTACGAGATAAAATTTTAAAAATTTCATTTAAGACTAAATTTTTCAAATCCTTTACGCCTTTTTAGTATCGCTGATTTCGGCGTCTTTGATCTCTTCCTCTGCCTTTTTCTCGACCTTCTCAGGCGTATCGTCCTCCATCTCTTTTTTGAAGGTCTTAATGCCCTTACCTACGCCCTTTGCAAGCTCGGGGATTTTTTTAGCTCCGAAAAGTAACACGATAATCGCTAAGATAATTAGCAGTTGTTGAACGCTTACGCCCATTTTTTTCTCCTTTAAATTTTCCAAATTTCGATTAGCTTGCCTATGTCGCGGCTTGCCGTTTCTAGTTTGATAGTTTTGTAGATTGATCTTAAATTTTCATACGCCGCTTCCAGGCGATCATTTATTATGAAATAATCATACTCGCCTAGGCGCTCCATCTCCTCTTGCGCGTTTTGCAGGCGTAAAGCAATATCGGCGGGATCATTATCGCCACGAGCACGCAACCTATCCCTAAGCTCCGACAAGCTCGGCGTAGTAATAAATACGCTAGTAAGCTCACTTTTAGGCACTTTGCTACGCGCAATCTCATATCCTTGCACATCGATGTCAAAAATCACGATCTTGCCGCGCTCAAGCTCGCTCGTAACGGCCTTTAGCGAAGTACCATAGTATTTGCCATGAACTAACGCCCACTCTAAAAACTCTCCGCGCTCAATACCTGCGCGAAACTCGCTCTCGTTTATGAAATGGTAATTCACGCCGTCCGCTTCACCCGCACGCATTTCGCGCGTCGTAGAGGAGATCGAGAAGTATATCTGCTCGCCAAATTCTGCGATAAGACGCTTTATAAGCGTGCTTTTGCCACTGCCGCTAGGACCGGAGACGAGCAAAATTTTGCCCCGCACTACCGATCTCCAAACGATATGTCGATATTGATCTTAAAGTCCTTCAGCGCGTCCTTAGCGTCCTTACTGCCCGCAAATTTCTCGATCGTGTTTGCGATGCCCGCTTCTAGATCATCACGCAACTTGGTTTTCAGCTCCTCAGCGCTCGGTTTTTTACCGTGCTCGTTACGCAGCGACTCGCTTTTGGCGCTAGGCTCTAACTCGCTTGCCATAAGGCTGGCAAACTCCGCCGCAGCCGAAGCAGCAAGCTCATTCGGCATAGCTTGTGCGCCAAATTTCATCTCATTTACCTGCTCGGACGCACCAAATTTATGCGCTTTAAATTCGGTGCGCTCCGAAGGCTTTGAAGCATTAAATTTTATCTGCTGCGCGGCGCTCTTTGCGGGCTTACCGGATTTAAATTGCTCGCTATCCGCAGAGTTTGCAAAATCGCCCTCCATAGCGCGCAAAAATCCGTCCGCAAACCCGCTAGCAACACTATTGGCTTGCTCGCTTTGCTTCGGTAAATCTGAGGCATCTAATATGTGCGGTAAGTTTAGCTCCGAAAAATTCGGCGCAGGAGTGGAATTTGTAGTCCCGGTATTGCTAGAATTTGCAGAAGCTGCAAAATTTGCGCCAATTGAATTCCATGCTTCATTATGAGCAGACATAGGCGTATTCTGTGCAAGTCCGCCGGTAAATTCCATACTTTGAAACGGAACGGCGTTATAAAGATTTTCGCGAGGTATATCGCCCGCACCCGCTAACGCAATCGGCGTATCTGAAGCGACCTCGTATTGAGACGAAATTTGCGTTTTTTGAAAATCCGTAGCCATTTTATTTTTATCATGCGCAGATCTTTTATCCTCTTTTTCATCGGAAGCAAACGCAGCCGCGGCAAAATTATCATATCCGCCAAACTCCTCCACGGGCATGCCAGCGCTATCGAAAAGCCTGGAAAAATCCATATCAAATCCACTGTTAACAGGCGCGCCAGCTGCATCTTGCACTACTTGCGAGGCAGAATTTTTTTCATCTGTTTTATAGGCAAATAAGCCGTCCGACTCACGCTGTTTAAGCGTAACGTCCGCAGAGTCTTTCGCTTCCTCTAGATTAGGCGCAGCGTCTACCCTTTTTTCAACAGCAGCTTCATTAGAGCTGCCAGCTCTTTGCGACTCGTCTTGCTGCGCAAACGGTAAAGTTTCGCTCGCCCGTGTGGCGGGAATTTCATCTTTTATCTGCGATTTATCTGTTTTTAAATTCTTAGGATTTTCATCATCTAGCGCTGCTAAAGCTATCGGAGCGTCATCCTTTGCGATTGGAATCTCGCCCTGGAGTGTGTGATTATTTTCAGCAGGCTCGCTTGTGCTGATACTATTTAGCGGCACATCCTCAGGGATATCGCTAGCAGCTAAGTTTAGAGGCATATCGTCTGCGATATTATCCGCAATCTTTTCTGCAACGGCGTTAAGCGGCGTATCATCGGCGATGGTGCCCGCAAGAGCTGCTTCATCTGCAAGCTGCGAGAGCGGAATATCATCTGCGATCTCGTCCGTGCGCGGCATATCGCCTACCAACTGCGAAAGCGGCACATCATCTGCAATCTCGGGCGCTATATCGTTTGCCAGCTGCGAAAGCGGTATATCCTTGCCGGAGTCATAAAAGCTATCCACAAGCTCTTCAAAATTACTACCCGAAGCGGAATTTGCCTGATCAATCGCGTCGATCTCTTTCATAACGGAGCTTGCGTCGGCAAATTCCTGAGCCATCTTCTGCTTGGCTTGAGCGCTCATCGTCTGCAGCGAAAACTCGCTGATAAACGTGATGAGCTCAAGCGGCGAAAAAGGCTTGCTCAAAGTATACCTAGCCCCGCTCGGAGAGACGTTTTTGGGAGTCAAAAATAAAGTTTTATGAAGATCAAAATTTGAAATATCGTCGCCCGATTCGTAGTTTTTTATAGCCAAATCATATTCGCTCTCGTCCGCGCTATAATCCACCAGATCCGCCCCGATGCGCTCGCAGCAAATATTTACGACACTTGCAACCTGCTCATTGTGATTGTCAAGTAGAATTTTCATTTATGACCTTTTAGAAAGAATTTGGGCTATTGTAAGATATTTTTGGTTATTAATTGCTTATATTTGCGCTAAATTTCGGTTATTTAGGCGATAAACTTTGCAGCATTTTTGCGCTAAATTCTCATCGTGAGTCACAAGCACGAGTGCGCCACGGCTGGATTTTACGTAATCAAAGATCACGCCCATGACCTCGTTTGCGGTATCCTTATCTAAATTTCCAGTAGGCTCGTCGGCGAAGATTATGCGCGGCTTTTTGCAAAGTATACGAGCGATACTCACGCGCTGCTGCTGCCCGCCGCTAAGCTCGCCCACGCCTTGCTTTAAAGTATGTTCGATCTGAAGCTTTTTTAAAATTCCATCATCTATCGCGTTATTCGTAAGTTTGGCGGCAAGTTCAATATTTTCGCCAGAGGAGAAACCCTTAAAAAGGTAGTGGGATTGAAATATTATGCCAAAGTCGTTGCGGCGAATTTTAAGCCTCTCATCGGAGCTTAGCTCGTAAATACTGCGCCCGCCGTAGATCACTTCGCCCGAGTTCGGCCTTAAAAGCGTGCATAGAATATGAAGCAGAGTCGATTTGCCGCAGCCGCTAACGCCTAAAATAGCGATGCTCTCGCCCTCTTTGACGCTTAAGCTTACATTTTCAAAGAGCGTATAATCATACGCATGAGTAAGATTTACGCCCTTTAGAAGTTCCATATTTAGCCGATTTGAGCCGCTACTTCGGCAGCGAAGTCTTCGCTCTTTTTCTCTAGACCCTCGCCCACTTCGAAGCGGACGTATTTTACGATCTCGATCTTGCCGCCTAGTTTTTTAGCTTCTTCCTCGATAACCTGCTCGACGGTTTTTTTATCGTCCATTACGTAAAATTGCCCTAGCAGCGTGAGGCGCTGATCGATTTGAGTATTATCGGCAATGAAGCGATCGATCTGACCCGGCAAAATTTTATCCCAAATTTTTTCAGGTTTATTTTGCTTGCGAAGCTCATCTTTTAAAACTTCTATCTCTTTGGCTAAAATTTCGTCTGTTAGATGCGCACGCGAGCCGAACTGCGGGATCTTATGAAGCGGTTTGCCCAAGCGCACAAACTCCTCATTTTCCTTCTCAAACTCGCCTTTAAGAGCTAAGAATTCTTTTTCGATAAAATCGGGATCAAGCTCTTTATAGCTGATAACCTGAGGTTTCATCGCGGCTGCATGCATGCAGAGATTTTTTATAAGCTCCTTCGCACCCTCCGCAGTTCGCTCGCTGTCACAAGCTGCTGCGATGATTACACCTACGCGGCCGTTTGAGTGCAAATAACCGTTTACCACGCCGTTTGCGCCCGCCTTAATCGTCTCAAATCTTCTAACGACTAAATTTTCACCGATCGTAGCAATCTGGCTCTTTAGATGCTCATCAAATTTAACGCCGTCGATGATGCTGGAATTTAGCTCATCAATGCTGCTAATGCCCTTACTTTGGATATGTAGAGTGGTATTTTTAACTAAATTTATAAAATTTTGATTTTTAGCTACGAAGTCGGTTTCGGAATTTATCTCGCTTATCGTGGCGATCTTATGATCCGCGCCCACTTCGACGCTCACTAGGCCTTCGCTAGCTAGACGGTCGGCTTTTTTAGCAGCCTTTCCGAGACCCTTTTCGCGAAGCAGATCGACGGCCTTATCCATATCGCCGTCTGTTTCAACCAAAGCCTTTTTGCAATCCATCATCCCCGCTCCGGTGCTTTCGCGGAGCTCTTTTACCATTTGCGCGCTGATTTCCATTACTCTTCGTCCTCGCTTACGTCAAAATCCTCTTCGCTCATCGCCTCGGCTACGACTTCCTCTTTCTCTTCGTCGCTGACGGCTTCGCTCTGCTCGCCATCCTCGCTCGCGTCTTGATCGCGAAGCGCCTTACCTTCGTTGATCGCCTCAGCCATCTCTTGGCAGAAAAGCTGAACCGAGCGGATCGCATCGTCGTTGCCAGGTATCGGGAAATCGACTACGTCCGGATCGCAGTTTGTATCCAAAGGCGCGATAACCGGCATTTTTAGGCGGTTAGCTTCCGCTACGGCGATCTTTTCTTTAACTACGTCGATGACGAAGATCATATCAGGAAGGCCCTTCATATTGCGAATGCCGCCTAGATAAAGCTCGAGCTTCTCTTTTTTGCGGCGAAGCATTAGCGCCTCTTTTTTGGTTAGTAAATTTATCGAGCCATCCTCTTCCATAGTCTCGATTACTTCGAGCTTGCGGATCGATTGCTTGATAGTGGAAAAATTCGTCAGCATGCCGCCTAGCCATCTGTGGCTTACATAAGGCATGCCGCATTTTTCGGCGTACTCTTTTAGCGTCGCGCCGGCTTGTTTTTTGGTGCCTACGAAAAGTATCGTCTTGCCCTCGGCAGCCGCGTCGCGCACGATATTATAAGTGTAGCGGAAGTAGCGGATAGTTTTTTGTAGATCTATGATGTAGATACCTTTTCTCTCGCCGAAAATGAATTTTTTCATCTTCGGATTCCATCTGCGCGTTTGGTGTCCGAAATGAACGCCGCACTCTAGCAAATCTCTCATTGTTACCATGAGTTTTCTCCTTGTGGGTTGCCCCGAAATTTAGTTTCTTCCTCCGCATCCGCCCGTAAATTTGCTTTAAATTTACAACTAAATCAAGGATTGATGCGTGTGAAATGAAACGAGGATTATATTTAAAATTTTATTAAAATAAGCTTGCGGCACGGCGAAATTTTACCGTAGCGAGCAACGTTTAAATTTAAGTTTTAAAAATAACGGATCATAAATAAGGTTAAAAATTCAGCAAATTTTAATGAGGGGGGGAGGTAAAATTTTACTAAATTTGATTTAAGAAATAAGAAATGAAAAAAATAGTTTTAGTTGTGACACTGTCTGCTTGCGTAGCTCTTAGTGCTACAAGCATAGAAAAGGATTGTAATAAAGGGGATTTTGCCTCTTGCACACTAGCAGGTAAAATGTATGAATTTGGAGTAGGAGCAAAAAAAGATTTCGCAAAATCGGCTCAATTTTATAAAAAAGCTTGCGACGGAAACGACTATGAAGCATGCTCAAATTTAGGTACTTTATATAGCGAAGGGCAAGGAGAAGGCGTAAAACAAGATAGCAAAAAGGCTATAAAGCTTTATACTAAGGCTTGCGACGGCGGATACGCAGCAGGGTGTTCAAATTTAGGCGTTATGTATTCTAGAGGACAAGGAGTAGAAAAAGATTTCGTAAAGGCGGCGGCATATTTTAGAAGAGCTTGCGATGCGGGTTATTGGGACGGCTGCGGAAGATTTGGCGCGATTAGATATGCGGCATTCGACGATAAGCAAAAAGCAGTAGAATATTTCAAAAAAGCATGCGAACTAGGCAAAAATAGCGATGAAATAGGAGGTATATTAGAAGGCGAAAGTGAACAGCCTTGGCAACATTGGTGCGATAAATACGATGCATTAAGATAAGTTATTTTAAAGAGCGGGATTGCGCCTAGCTTTAAATTCTCCCGCTCATTTGATTTTCTTTCATTATCTCATCTTTGTCAAACTTCAAGCTTATATTTTTATCACAAAGCCGCAGAAGCGCCCCGTGACGCCATCTCTGCGGTAGGAAAAATGCCGCTCGCTCTCAAAAGTGCAGCGCGGATCAAATTTAACGTTTCGTACTCCCGCAGCTGTGAGCTCGTCGCGAAGTGCGGCGTTTATATCGAAATACCCCTGCGTTTTATAGCGCTCAAACTCGCCCAGATCAAGCCCGCCGAGTTCGTAGTTTCGCGCCTTGATATTCGCGCCTACGAATACCTTTAGCTCCGCAGCGACGCAGCCGAAGCGCTCGCTCATCAAATTTATCGCATTGGTGCAGATCCGCTGGCTCACGCCTGCGCGCCCCGCATGCACTGCGGCAATCACGCCGCGCCGCTCGTCCGCGATCAGCACTGGCGAACAGTCCGCTACCAGCACGCAAAGCGCCACGCCGCGCAGATCGGTCACAAGCCCGTCGCAGGGCGGGATTTCATCGCTAGCTGCGCGTAAAATTTCAACTTTGTTTGAGTGGATCTGGCGCATAAATTTTAAATTTTGAGGCGCGATACCGAGCGCGGCGGCTAAAATTTCGCGGTTTTGCGCGACATTTTGCGGATCGTCGCCTACGTGATCCCCTAAATTTAAGCTCGCATACGCTCCGCCGCTTACGCCGCCAAGCCGCGTGCTAAAGCCCGCCAACACGCCGCATCCGTCCAATACAAACTCAAGATTTTCTCTGCAAATTTCGGTGTTAGTCATCGCGCGCCGCTTAATACAGGCTCAAAATTTTATCTACTGCGTCCCACGAAAGCCTATCTTTTTCGCCCTCGGCGCTATCATCGCGCGCAGCGGCAGTGCCGCGACTGGCGGGTCGTCCGCCGGCAAAGCGTAACTGCGCTGCAACGTATCGCGCGAGCAGATCGGTTTCGATATTTACGCGGCGCCCGATTTTGTAGGATCCAAAGAGTGTATCTTTGAGCGTGAGCGGGATGATCGTAAGGCGAATGGCGCAGCTTTGCGCTCCGCTCTTTAAATTTACGTCCAAGGAGTTCGGATCGCGAACGGAATTTGAGCCGCTAGAATTTGGCCCGCGCAAGCTTGCGCCGTTAAAATTTGCGTCGCGCAGCTCTTTGCGAATAAAATTTCCGCCGTCAAGACCTTGGCTGTTAAAATTTCGCCCGTGCATGCCGCTGCCCTCAAGCACTTCGTTGATCGTTAGGCTCACGCCGTCGATCGCTACCGAACCTTTCGGCGCTAGCAGCGGCGCTATATGCAGCGGCGCGCGGATAAAAAAATCGACGCCGCTTGCAAGCTTTGAAATTTTATAAATTTCGCCCACAGCATCGACGTGCCCTTGGATCAAATGCCCGTCTATGCGATCTCCAATCCGCATCGCTGGCTCGATATGCACCGAGCCGCGCAGGTTTTGTGCGACGATGACGCGCGCCGTTTCGCTCGAAAGCTGCACCGCAAATCCATCCGCAAAAAGCCGCGTCACACTCAGGCACGCGCCGTTTACCGCGACGCTATCGCCGAGCGCGGGGCGGTATCTCGCGCGCAGTCGCAGCAAATCGCCGTTAAAGCTCGCAACCTGCGCGATCTCTCTGATCAGTCCGTTAAACATTATGAGCCTTTGGAATTTTTACGTGATATTAGCGTAGAATTTTGAAATTTAAGGTTAAGCGAAGCTCGGCGAGCGTGAAGCCCGCCGAATGAAGTTTGAAATTATTTTTTAGAAACGATGAAATCGGCTAGCGCTTCGATCGATTCGTCGTTGAGCGAAGCTGCTTGACCTTTCATAACGCCCATCATGCCGAATTTTCCCTTGCCCTCGCCCAAGGTGCCGTCTTTGTAGCCCTTTAGGCTAGCGATGATATCTTCCTTGCTTAGGGTGTTTAGCGCAGGTACTTTGCCGCCAAGATAAGGCTTCTCGGCGTTGGCTCCATGACAGGCCACGCATTTTTTATATAAAGTAGCGCCGTCAGCGGCGAATACACTCGAACTAAACGCCGCCAACGCAGCACATGCAATAAGAACTTTTTTCATTCCTATCCTTTCTTTTTAAATTGTGGGTGCAGTATAATCAAAATTTAGTAAATTTCGGCTAAATTTTTGCAATTTGCGCTAAAGAGGCGAAATTCTATCTACTGCAAACTTTAGCGTAGGGGCTCAAAGCGGAATTTACGCTGTAAAATTTTAAGCAAATTTTACCTTCCCGCTGAAATTTCAATCGTAGAATTTCGCAGCGAAATTCTAAGGCGAAATTTCATCTAGACGCCAAATTCCATCGCGAAATTCTGCGTAGAATTTTAAAATTTCGCCGCTTTACTTTATGCGCGACATTTCGCCTCTTTGCATCTTATAAATTTTATCTGCGGCGCCGAAGTATTTATCATCGTGCGAGATCGCAAATATCGTGTATCCGCGCGATTTCAGCTCCGGCAAAATTCGCTCGTAAAACTCCGTGCGAAACTGCGGATCGAGATCGGCCGCAAACTCATCGAGCATCAAAAATTTTCGCCCGTCCATCAGCACGCTTACGAGCGCCAAACGCTTGCGCTGTCCGCTAGATAGGCTCGTGGTGCTAAATTTGGCTCCCTTTAGCTCAACCTTATCCTTAAGGTGCGTGAGCGCCAACCACTCGCGCGCGATGTCCGCATCGCCCGTAGCGTAGTCGAAGAGATAAAAATCGCTGAAAACCGCGCTTATGTTGTTGCTGTAGGCGCGCAGATCAGAGAGTTTAAGAGCCGCGCCATCGGCTAAAATTTCGCCTGCTTGCGGCGTGTAAAGGCCCGCTAAAATCATAAAAAGCGTCGATTTGCCGCTGCCGTTTTCGCCGATTAAAAACACCGTCTCGCCCGCATTTAGCTGCAAGCTTACCCCTTTTATGCCGAATTTCCCGCCGGGATACGAAAAGCCCACGTCTTTAAGCTCCAAGCTGCGCCATGGCTGCATTTGCACAAGCTCAAAGCCCTGCACGAATGGGTCTAAATTTAATTCTTTAATCTTTGCGTAGGCAATCTTGGCGCGCAGCACGCTAGGAAGCGAGAATATTAGCATCATCAAAGGCGCGCGCAAAAAAAGCACCGTAAGCGCGATCGTTACGGCGTTTGCGAGCTCCGCTTTGCCGCCGCTAAGCCCAAAATAAAGCACAAAGCCCACCGCGCCTAGCATCATCACGTTCATAAAATTGCTCGCAAACGCGCCGTAAACCTCGGCTCGCAGCGAGCTTTGGCGTAAATTTTGCGCGTTGGGCAAAAAGTCGTTTTCGTATAGGCTCTTTGCTTTGGCTAGGCTTAGCGACAGCTCCTTGTGCCCCTCGATCGCCGCGGCGTAGTTTTTATACAAAACGTCCTCGTTTTGGCGGTACAGATCGTAATTTTGCATGACTTTTTTCATCAAAAAGCGGTTGAATACCATCAGCGCGCCGATCCAAACGAATAAAAACGCAAACATCATAGGCGCGATGTATAGCACATAGATGCTGCAAAATAGCACAATCATCGCGCCTTGAATGAGCTCGGAGATGCGCATAAAGCCCTCGGTCAGGCGCGAAATATCGCTAGAAAGGGATGCAAGCAGGTTCGCCTTCGACGCAGCCTCGATGCGCTCGAACTTCGTATCGATGATCTGCTTGATGATCTTGGTGCGCAGATCGAATACGAAGTCGTTTTCCATCTTGCAAAGCATGATGCGGCTTAGCACCGAAAGCAGCAAAAATAGCGCCAAGAGCGCGAAAAATAGCGCGATGATCCTGCCGCCTCTTTCGGCGCCGTCAAGTAGATATTTATTGATAAAGCTTAAAATCAAGATCCCCGAGCCGCTGTAGATCGCGTTTAGCGCGAGCATCGCGAGGATTTGCTTGGTATATTTTTTCATCTTTCGCCCCAATGAAATTTGAGCGTAATTGTGGCAAAATTCGCTTGAAAAAACGGTTAAATTTTAAATCCGTTCTCATTTCTCGAATAAAATTTTACCCGGACTGCGTGAAATTCCGCCGTAAATTTATCCTCTTTTGGCGCACCAGGAGCGATAAGCTCTATCTGTGTTCACGTCCATGACAGAAATTAGCAGATAGGATTAAATTTGACGGATTGCAAAATTTTGAGTCAAATTTAAAGGCCTAAAGCGAGAGCGCAAAATTTCAACTATATTTTTAAATTTTATAAACTTTACCGGCTCTGCTAAAATCTAAATTTAACTCTAGGCATCGCCCTTTTTGTTGCGCTCGGTGATAAATTTAGCTAATAAATTTATCTCCAATTTGCTTACTTCAAATAACGCTGTGATTTTCTTTTCGGCTAGGTCTAAATTTTTGTTGCAAACGACTTTGAAATATCTGCGCAGCTCTGCGTAATCATTTGGATCGCTGATCATAAAATTACAAAACAAGCCGTTTTTGCCCTGTAAAAATATCATATCAAAAACACTATCAACGCCCTTGCCAAAATGAAAAATGATCTGAGGCAAAAGCACCATGCAGATCGTCGCTAAAATTATAAAAACAGATGTCGCTACGGGCAGAACTACAAACATCGCCGCCATGATAACGACAAGAAATATTATGCCTGATTTACCGCCGACGCTATCTAGCCCGTAATGTATCGGAAGCGCGTAGGATACTGTTTTGTGAAGCTTTCGTATTTGACGCGGCGCAATTTCCGCAAAAATGTTACCGTCAATTATCTTGACGATTTTATCATTATAAAAATAGACATAAGCGTTTCTATAGAAATTCATATCGAATTTTCTCCTGCCTATGACGAGCAAAAAGCATAATGAAATTTTAAATATATCGGAGTTGCCGCCAAAAAATACGTTTCTTAAAATTCCAAAAGCCATTAACGCAAGCATCAAAATAATCGAAATTTTTATGACTTGATTAGTTTCGTCTTTGATGACTAGCGGCTCTTTGTCGTAGTCTCTTGCAAATTTTCTCAGGCTTAAATTTAACTCATCTTGCATGCTCATTCCTATTTTGTTCGCGTAGTCAAATTCTACTACGGCTTTCTCACGCCAGACGCGCAGCTTATTTCAAGCCAAAATTTTGCTTGATGTAAATGTGCAAAATATCGATCGCAGCGGGCGTTACGCCGCTGATCTCGCTCGCGGCAAAAAGCGTCGGCGGCGCAAAGCGATTTAGCTTCTGCACGATCTCGTTGCTAAGCCCTCCGATCTTGCTAAAATCGATCTGCGGCGGGATCGCGACGCCCAGCAGCCCCTTCATCCTCTCGACCTCGGCGCGCTGCATCGCGATGTAGAAATGATACTTGCACTGCGTTAAAATTTCATCCAAAACCTCATCGCTAAAACTCTCAAAATGCGGCACCAGAGCAAGCAAGCTCGCCTTTGAAAAGCCGCTTTTGGCTACAATTTTTTGCAAGCTGCAGCTTTGCGAAATGGGCTCTGCGCCGATACTTTGTAGCAGGCTAAGCGTCTGTTTCGAAGGGGTAATCTGCGTTTTTAGCAAAAATTCCATTCCGCTCTGCACATCAAGCTTAAGCTTACGCGCCCGCTCGTAGCTCGCCTCGTCTAAAAGACCGATCTCGCGGCCGTATTCGCTCAGGCGTAGCACGGCGTTGCCCTCGCGCAGCAGCAGGCGAAATTCCGCACGCGAAGTAAACATTCGGTAAGGCTCGTTCGTGCCCTTGGTAACCAGATCGTCGATCAAAACGCCGATATACGCCTCATCCCTACGCAAGATCAAAGGCTGCCGCCCGCGCAAATCAAGTACGGCGTTGATGCCCGCCATCAGCCCCTGCGCCGCGGCCTCCTCGTAGCCGGTGGTGCCGTTGATCTGGCCTGCCAAAAACAGCCCGCGGATCTTTTTAGTCTCGAGGCTGTGTTTAAGTTCGGTAGGATCGATGAAATCGTACTCGATCGCATAGCCCGGGCGGACGATTTTAGCATTTTCAAAGCCTTTGATCGTGCGCAAAAACGCAATCTGCACGTCGTAAGGAAGGCTCGTAGAAAGCCCGTTTACGTAATACTCCGTGGCCTCGCGCGTCTGCGGCTCGACGAAAACGTGGTGGCGGTCGCGATTTGGAAATTCATAAATTTTTGTCTCGATGCTCGGGCAGTAGCGCGGGCCGGTGCTTGAAATTTGCCCCGTAAACATCGGCGCGCGGGCGAAATTTTCGCGGATGATCTCATGCGTGCGCTCGTTCGTATAAGCGATGAAGCAAGCAAGCTGCTTCGGCGCAAAATTTTTGCTGCGAAAGCTGAAAGGGCGCGGATCGGCGTCGCCGTCTTGGCGCTCAAGCACGCTAAAATCGATCGTCTTAGCATCGATCCTCGGGCAGGTGCCCGTCTTTAGCCGCCCCATTTGCAAACCCAGGCTTCGCAGCGATTCGGCTAGCTCGACGCTCGCCAGCTCGCCCACGCGCCCCGCTTGTAGCTTGTTCTCGCCTACGTGAATTAGTCCGTTTAAAAAGGTGCCTGCGGTGATTATCAGATGCTCGGTCTCATAAACGTTGCCAAGATGGGTTTTAACGCCGCAAATGCACGGCTCGCCGCCTTGCTCGCAGGTTAAAATTTCACTCGCGATCTCCTGGCTTACATCCAGCCCCTGCGTGTTTAGCAGCAAATTTCGCATGTAGATGCGGTATTCATCCATATCGATCTGAGCGCGCGAGCCTCGCACGGCGGGACCCTTACTCTCGTTTAAAATTCTAAACTGCAGCCCGCACGCATCCGCCGCAAGCCCCATCTGACCGCCCAGAGCGTCGATCTCCTTTACCAGATGTCCCTTCGCAAGGCCGCCTATTGCAGGGTTACAGCTCGCAGCGCCGATCTGCTCGGCTAAGATCGTAATTAGCAGCGTCTTTGCGCCCATTTTTGCGGCGGCTAAGCTCGCCTCGATACCAGCGTGCCCGCCACCCACAACGATAACGTCGTATTTCATTTTTTACCTTTAAATTTAAAGCCGCAATTTTAGCCAAAATAAAATTTCAAAACGATAAATCGCACGCAGATGTCGCAGATGAGCCGTCCGTAAAAGTCGCGGCACAAAATCGGCGAGCAAGGGCGTAAAATTTCGCATAAAATTTTTAGCGCAAAATTTCTGCGCCAAAATTTCACGCGCGAGCTTTGCTTTAAATTTCGCATTGTATAATTATGCATTTTTTTTCAAAAAGGCTAAGTATTGATAGACAAATTTTATGTTTCTGAGCTGAAAGATCGCGTGATAGGCGGCTGCGAGATTGCAAAGCAGCAGGCGCTAGAGCTGGCGCGATGCGAGGATTTGGGCGCGCTTTTTGCGGCGGCGGATGAGATCAGGCGTGCTTTTTGCGGCGATAAATTTAATCTCTGCACGATCATAAACGTAAAATCGGGGCGCTGTAGCGAGGACTGCAAATACTGCGCGCAGTCGGCGCATTTTGATACGGGCTGCGAGACTTACGGAATTTTGGGCGAGCAGCAGGTGCTAAGCGCCGCGCTTGCGAACGAAGCCGAACAGACGCACCGCTTCTCGCTCGTTGCCAGCGGGCGCGGAATTTCTCAAAAAAGCTCCGATCTGAGGGCATACTGCGCGATTTACGAGCGGCTGCGAAGCGAAACGCGGCTGCATCTGTGCGCCTCGCTGGGAATCGCCTCAAAGCCCGCGCTAGCGCTGCTTAAAGCTAGCGGCGTGCAGACCTATCATCACAATCTCGAGACTTCGCGCAAATTTTATCCGCAGATCTGCACGACGCACAGCTACGACGATCGCATCCAAACGATACGAAACTGCCGCGCCGTGGGGCTTGACGTATGTAGCGGCGGGATTTTCGGGCTGGGCGAGGGCATGGAGGATCGCATCGATATGGCGCTGCAGCTGCGAGAGTTGGGCGTTAGCTCCGTGCCGATCAATATCCTGACCCCAATCAAGGGCACTCCGCTGCAAAACGCCGCGCCGTTAGAGCACGATGAAATTTTAAAATCGATCGCGATCTATCGCTTCATCTTGCCGCGCGCGTATCTGCGCTTCGCAGGCGGCAGGCGGAATTTGGGAGAGCACGTGCGCACGGCGCTTGGATGCGGCATCAACTCGGCGCTTACGGGCAATTTCCTAACCACCACCGGCGATAGCATCGCAAGCGATAAGGCGCTTGTGGCGCAGTGCGGATTCGACCTAGCAAAGGGCGCAGACTAGCAGCGGTCGGGAATTAAAGATAAAATTTAAGAGGCGGCTATGAAGTTAAAATTTTTCCTTGCCTTGGTTTTAGTCGTGTTGCTTGGCGGTTGCTCGCTACTCTCGCAGGGCGACGAGGAGGCTCCATTCTTGGCGGACGCGAGCAGATGCGACGTCATAAGCTCGCTAAATAAGGAGCAGTCAAATCGCTGCGCGAAGCGGCAAAAGATTGACGCCGAAGTCGCGCGAAAGGCGCAAGAGCAGGCGGTATCGCAAGATACGCTTAATTCATTCAGAGCGGACAGCGCGCAAGCACAGCAAAGAGCGCATGAGCAATATATCGCCACGCAGCGAAGCCTAATGCAGCAGCAAACACAGCAGCAGATGGAGCAGATGCAGCGGCGGCAAAATATGAGAAATTTACAAAACGAGCAGAACTGGAACAGGCTACGCAATCTAGAAAATATAAGCAGCGGTAGGATTTAGCCGTGAATTTAAAAATTTGATCTAAATTTTAATTCGCGCGACTTTCATTCTAGAGCAATTAGCCCAGATAAAAAAATATGATGAAATTTCAACCAAAATACTACAAAATCAAATGAAGTCTTAAATTTCAAGGGCAGGCAGCTAAATGCTAGAAAATTTTAATTGATTTTAAGTGATGAAATGGTGACCACAGGAGATTTGATTATAATATGTATATCGCCTAAAATAGGCAATATGTAAATTTTAGTTATACACTTAATTATACAAAATTTATAATCAGTAAAAAGATAAGTAAAAACGTAACGGACGGGGGATAAATTTAAATACTTCTTATCGCGCTATTAGGTTCGTTCATAGCGCTATCGTCGATCGATATTAGCGTGCCGCCCTCTAAGCCCAAGTCGTATTCGACATCGCGCTCATAAAAGCGTCTTTTTGCGTTTTCTTCGTCCATATCGGCGTCGGAATTTACGCTGACGACTTTTTCATCTGCGCTTTGCTCTTGCATATCCGTATCCTGTGTGTCGCCCGCCTTGCGAAAAGCGCCGCGTATGTCCTGCACGAGTGCAAAAGCTTTGGAGCCGATAGACAGAGCTCTTAACGCAGTCGTAAGATACAATTGTGATGTCGAAGTAGCACCAGCTGCCGCAAATCCGCCTATAGACGCTCCTTGTGTCGCTGCAGAGCCTAGACCCGCGGAGCTACCGGCTCCCGCCCAAGAGCTTACGCTCACGCCGTTGTAAAGCTGGCAGGTTTGATTGGCGCCTGCTGCTCCTGCAACGGCTTGGTTGGTAGCCGTGCTTGCGTTTTGAGCGGCGGCGGTTTGAAAGAAAAAGTCTTTTGCGGCGGTATAAATCGATCCGATCGCGCCGATCCAACCTACTACGCGTCCAAATTTACTTAGGGACTTATTCCCGCTTAGCATTCCAAGCGTAGCAATAAAACCGCCGATTGCGCCTGCGATTGCGAGTGTCGCCATTACGCCCGCCAAGGTTACCGCACCGCTACCTGCGATCGCGCCTATCGTAGCCGCCGCGGCAGGACCATAAGTGCCTACCGAAACAGCGACGAGGATTGCAGAAACGATGAAAAGTACGGGCGGGATTATTTGTTTGTACCATCCGCCCTTTTTTGTTTTTGTGTGATACGCTACCCCGTTATACACGTTCCAGTTTTTTATCCACTTTCTCACGCCTATAACGGGAGCATCGCTATCGGCATAAAAAAGCGGATACGCTTTGCCGTATGCTCTCCACGTAATTTTATCTTCTTTTGCGCTATACCAAGCAACGGCATAGTATAAAAGAGCGGTCCCTTCGGATATGTCTAAAACATACCCGCTTGCGTATTCGTAGTTTTCTAAACCAAGCGCGGCGGCTAGACCCTCTCCCTTGGCGCGACCCTCGAAGCCATGCGGGTTTTTGGGCGTGTCGGGTAAGGACTTTACGTATTCTATTATCTTAGAAGCATTGAATTTCCCGCCCGAATTCTTACAATAAAAAGTAAAATCCGAAATTTTTGTTTTTTTGACCCAAAAATAATCCGTTATCTGCCCCTCGCTCGGGCCATTATATGTTTCGGTAGGCTTTTGTTTGCTGAACAGTTGCGAAAGTCCAAGATTATTGCCCCCGTCTCTGGTATAAGGCTGCACTCCTCCGCTGTTGATATTATATGCTCCGTATTCGGGAGGGATAGGCTTCCAATCTATGTCCCTTGACGTTTCGCTGCTGTCTTTGCAAAAATAAACTCGTCCCCATTGTTTGGTATCGATAAAAATTCTCGAAACACGCCCTTTTCGCACTAGCTGCTTATGTAGATACTCATGGGTACGGTTGTATGCAAGCATACTCCATATCATCCCGTTTCTGGCGTCTTCTACGAAATTCCACGAGGTCTGTTTAAAAAACGCTGCTGCTTCGGTAGACATTCTTTCTCCTTACGGAGTGATTTTATCGATCGCGTCAAACATTCTCGTCGTCAGATCCGCAGGCGGCACTAATCCTCCTACCGAATAGCCAAAATTTGCATCCTTTAGCATCGTTGCTTCTTGCACTCGTAGCTTGTCGTTGTAACTTTCAATCTCGCGCGTAATAGCCTTTTTGCGTTCGCCCTCACTTTCGGTTTGAGCGTTGATAAGCTTTGTGCGCGCTTCGTTGAATGCGGCTTCTTTGTCCGCTAGGGCAAGCTTTTTCTCCATCAGATCAAGCTCGCGCTCCTTGAGTTTTACATCCGCATCGGCTATTTTTACTTGGGCTTCGAGCTGCTGTTTTCGCAGCGGCAACTCCTCGCTTTCGCTTAGAAGCCTTAGGGCTATATCTTGTGAGCTCGTCGTTACGCTTTGCGTCATCGAAACGAGGGTGTTGCAAAGCATATCAAATTTCTTATCGTTATGTAGCCCGTAAAGCTGCATGTATTCATCGATCTTAGCGGTAAATTTTTGATACGGCGTATCAGCCGCCATAGTGTCGCCGAGCACGCGCTTGTAAAGCTCGCTATATGCTTCTTTATAATCAGCCATTTTTCAGTCCTTTAATGTAGCCCTCAACCCTTTTTGGGGTTTGGCGGTAAAGCAAGCTTGCTTTTAAATTTCTTGCCGCTTGTGCGTAATCGCCTGCTTCTATGCAGCCTAAGGTATGACGGAAGCCCATAAGCCCCGCAAGCCCTAGCTGATATGCCATTTCGATTAGGGTGTCCTGCACGTTTTGCGGCTTGTCCGCAAGCCACCGCAAACACTGAAAGAGCCGTTTTTGAAGCTTTTTTAGTTTGAGATTTAAAATTTTATACGCCACCTCTCGGCTCATCGGTTCCGCCTTGCCGCCGTTTAGCTTGAGCTCATCAGGGCTAAGAGCGGCTACCAAAAAGCCGTATCCTATCGTAGCCTTTCCGAGGCTGTCTTTGTATATGTGATCCCGAAAGCCCTCGTGAGCTTTGATGTTTTCTAGCAGGCTCATATCCCCTCCTCGTTTGTGATCTCTATGAATTCTATGTGTTTGCCTATGCAAATTTCAAAAAACGAATTGTATGCCCGAACGGAGTTTGTAACCCCCGCAGCGTTGTGTCCGTCGCCTACGAGAATACATCCCGATGTTTCTTGCGGGATATTGCCCGTATGGATCAGAATGTATCTATCTTTCGGCACCAGCTCGTTATATAGAAGCGGACACATCCGTTTTTGTCTTGAGCTATTGTGCCACTCCATTTGATACCTGCCTGCCGGTATACGCCTATCCTTGCCCCTCTGCGTAGTATCGCCGCCTGCCGGCTCTAGGGTGAAGCACTCAAAAAGCCTCTTTCCGTCGTCCGTGATCGTGAGTTTCCCGATCGTTCCGTCGTGAATGTTTTTAAATCTATTTATCTTTATCTTCATATTCCGATCCTCCGAAATCCGTATCTTTTAAATTTTTAATCTTCTTCGACAAGAAGCTATTTATTTTTGCTCTGACCCAATCTGCGCCGAACCAAGCCACCGCTCCGCTAAGAGCTATGCAGGATTTGGGACTGCCGGGCATAAACTCGCTCAGCACCGCGTAGCTCACAAACGCAAACAGCATCGATGAGCCCACCGCCACGAGCCACGATATGACCTTTTGTCCGCCCGATCCTCGCAGCTTCATATTTCCGCTACCGATCCCCAGCATTGAGCCCAAAAAGCTTATGATCCCTACAAGTATGTAGTTCCACACTTCTTTATCGATCCCCCACATTCGCGCACTCCTTCAGGAGCGCTTCGCAGGTTTGATAGTATTTTGCCAGCTCGACCGCGCTTTGCATATTGTCTGGATCAAATTTAGGCTTTGCAGGGAGGCTTACTTTGCACCTTATCGGAATGAAAACGTCTTTATATTCCGTTCTTGTTATCGGCGCCTGTTTTGCACACCCGCTAAGAGATACGCACAGCGCCAGCCCTATCAGAAAAAGAAAAAATCTGATGATATACTCTCGCTTGTGCCTAGCTAGCTCTTTTTGGTAGTTTTTATCCATCAAAAATGTTTTCCGCAGAGGCTTTGAATACTGCGGCATATATAGCTGTCCTGTTTTCATCTGCCCATCTCCCTGAATATTTCCTCATAGAATTTCAGCTTCTTTTCGCATTTTGCGTCCCTTATCGGCACATTTATCGGCTTGTATCTAGTTTCTATCTCTTTTTTGATGATAGGACCGGCGGCTTTGAGCTTTTCGTTTTGCAGAGCGATCTCTTCAAATTTGGCGTTTTGCAGATCGATCTTTGCGTTGCAAGCCTGCAAATTCGAGGAGCTTACGAGCTCTTGCGTTTTGGCGAATACTAGGTCTTTGTTCAGCTGCTCGATCTTGTTCTTTAGGCTATGGTTCCACCCCGCCAGCGCAAGGCTGGTAAGGATCAGCGCGCCGATAATTCCAAGGTAAATTTTAAAACTCATATCATCACCCATAAAATTATAAACGCCGCATCCTGCATAGCCCCATAAAACACCTCTTGCCTGCCCCACGCATCGCTCGCTTCAAATGCTCGAAATTTGATCGTCCATTTCGTGCGGTATCCTAGCTCACAAGCAAGCGGAAAACCCGCCGCAAGAGCTACGGCAAAAAGCGGCGCGCCGTAAATGCCCGCAAAGAGCAGCGGTACGAATACCGGTAGCCACCATAAAAGCCCGCGCAGAAACAAACAGACGCGGCAATAGCCTAGCCAATGCTCGCGCGGGTCTTTGATAATCTTGCGGGCAAGGCGCTCGATAAATTTCACCTCATGCTCGCTTGTGTAACTGCCGTGGGTTACGAGCGCGCCGACCCATACGCCCCAGCCTTTGCTTTCTCCGAGCAAATACCCGAGCCCGCAGATGATCGCAAGGTAGAAATTTCCCAAAAAGGCAAATATCAGCAGAGCCACTACCAGCGCATTGATTTTCGCAAAGTAGGCGTATCGCCCGCGTAGCCTATTGAGTACCCAAAACATCATCGCTCCTTTGGGCGGCTCTTCACGACATCAGCGAATTCATCGCTACCTAGATACCAGAAAGGCTTTGAGCCGTCAGGGTATTGAAATTTCGCAAAGTCGTCGGGGTGCGTCGCAAGGTGCGCGACCACTCGAAAGATATTCATCATATTGGAATGATCCCATTGGCCGCATTTGCGAGCCCTTAGAAAAATTACCAGCGGGCAGGCAAGAATTCCAAGTATAAACGCAGGGAGAAATATCAAAAGGTAGCTCATAGCGCCACCTCGATTGTGTCCGCAAACACTATGGCGTCTAGCTCTTTTTTGCTCTTTGCTTTTGAAATTTTGAGTTCATACTGCCATTTTAGAGTGTGGAGTTTTTGACCCCCGAGCTGAATCGCCTTTTTAATGCGCTTCAACTCCTCTTGGCCGCTTATCGCCTTCATCGAGTTATCATACATCCTAAACGCCCTTACTTCAAGACTATCAAAAGTATCTATCATGGCCTCGACGTTTAGGAGATAGAGATAGCCGCCGTTGATGACGCCGAAGTCTTTGAGATTGATCTTGCAGCTATCTCCCATATCGTGCGTCCATCTCGCAAGCTCAGCGGTCTTTGCTTCGCGAAGCTGCTCGATAGGCGGCTCCTCTATCTTCGTGCTGAAAGCTTTCGTCTCGGGGTTTATGTGAGTGGCTCCGTCACTGATAGCCTTAGCCCATTGCTCGTCGCTTATTTCGACGTTTGGAGTCGGGATGTTTTTGTGTATCTCACTATCGTAGTATCCTAGAATTTTTGAATTTCCGTCATAGTTTACGTATTTCATAATCTCTCCTAATTTCCTATTGCTATCCATGCTATATGACAAGAACTATCCGAATCGACGTTCTTGACCGTGCAGGTTGTTGTGCTCCACGCTTGCGTATATGGGCTTAGAATTCCATTTTCAGGCAATGGCAAATGCGGCGAGCATAAAACTACGAAACAAGCATGAGGAAATGCCATTGGAAATATCTGCGTTCTAGCTTCGCCTGTTGCTAACCTATGCGTCATACCAAACTGAATTATCAATCCGCCCGGCAATCTAGCATATCCTACTTGGTTTTTATTGTCCGGTGTTATGGCATCGCTATCCATCCACGCGACATCGTTTTGGACGGAATTTAGGCATTGCAAAACTCTTGTTAGCGTAGCCCCACGCTCATATTTATCTTCCGCATTGCGAAAAATTAATTCGCTAGTTGCCCCCATCAAATTATCTTGAGTATTTGCGCCTAGCCCGACGTGTTCACATAGTGAGTATCGAGCTTTTATATCTCCTTCCTGCGTTCTTTTGACTATCGTATCCGCAGTTTCGTTAATACTTGCAGCGGCTCCGCCTAATTTTGCGCTATCTGCGGCTTGCTCGGTTTTGCCGAGCTTGCCTGCGGTGGCGCTTATTGCGGTGGTTATACCCTGCGCGAGGGTCTCAAATTTCGCATTCGCCTCAATCTTTGAGTAACCATACTCCACGCTCGCTTTGGTCGCTAACTTCCGCTCAATCAAATTCGAGCTATAAGTTTGAATGGCGCTTTGAGCCTCGTCGTTAATAATTCCGCTTTTTAAGACGACCTCTATCTCTGCTTTCAACTTTCGCAGGCTTTCCAATAGGGTCTGCTGCTGCTCGAATTTTTGATTTATCGTGGCGGCTTTTTCTGAAATGTCTTTATGCGCGACGTCCACCTTGTCCTTAAGCTCTTGGACGAAATTTTTATCTTGCAAGACCTGATTTGCTTTTTCCAAGATGTCGTTATAGATAGTATTTAAGCGGCTGTTATCGATTTTGCCGATAGAGGCGATCGCTTTTTCTATTTCTGCGCTTAGGGTCTTTAGAATTTCAAGCTTTTCAGCACCCAGTTTAAGTTCATAAATCGATACCATTTTTTACCCCTCTAATATGCTTGCTGTAATGAGAGCATCAAGAATTTTCAGCCTCTCCGCCAAAATCCGCAGCAACTCTAAAATATCAATGTCCGATATTGCCTTGGCGTTTAAAAGCGCTGTATTAAAGCCCTCCTCAGTCATCGAATATCCTTTCTTTGCCGTCGTTTGCGATATAATCCGAAATAATTTCAAGCGCCAAATCCCTATAAAAAGCGTCTTGATTGATGATAAATGCTACGTAGTTGATTACCGCATACGTTAGGCTCTCATCGATCATAATATGCTCTTTTTCGTCATCAAAATTCGGTTTATCAGGGTATGTGATATAAAAGCCATTTGCGACGTTTCTATACACTCGTTTGCTCTCTACGCTACGCAATAATTCGCTAGGCGTGCATTTGTTGGCTACCCACAGCATAGCCTCTAAAAACATTTCGGACAATATCTGATCGGGCGGCATTTTTTTGCCGCCCACGATCTTATGGGCTAGAAATTCTTTTGCGAATTTCGATGTCATTATTTGACCTTTAGTCCTACGCCGATTGCAAAAGCGTCCGCATTTCGCACCTCAAGCGTTGCCTCGGTGTAGTAGCGCTTTTGTTTTGCGGTCTTGCTAGTGGTTACGTTTTCGATCATAGTAGGGATCAAAAGTCCGTTTTTCATAAAGCTAAAATCGCCCGCAATTAGCACGTCGTCTAACCTGTTTTGCTCGGATAGGTATCGGTGAAGTCTAAAATTTACCTTTCCGAAGTCGGTGTCAAGGCTTACGACGCTTGAATTGATGCTTTTTTCGTTACCGAATTGGCGGGTAGCGAAAGCGTTAATCGCTTTTTTGAGTTTTGCGCCAATGAAAACATCTCTAGGTGTCGCACCCGTATCCCAAATGCTTTGCAGAATTTGATTTAAATATTCCTCGGTTAAAACTGAAGGCGTGCCGGTCCAGTCTTTCTTACTATCGAAAGCAAGGACATTGCCGCGTCTGCCGTTAGCAAATGCCGCCTCCCCTTTGGAAATATAGTAGAAAAGTCCCGCCATCTCGCCCGCGACCGCATCGGTTCGCGGAGTAGGAGCTTTAAATATGGATACTTTGGTGTCCGTATCGCGGCCTAGTCCGAATAGTGCGTATTCCATATCGCGCTTATGCTCTTTGGCGCGCTTAGCCGTTTCGCGCTCCATCTCTTTTCCGCCATAGGTGGCTACCTTCTGCATCGTATAAGATACGCTTATGTTGGTAGTGAAAATTTGCGCGCTGTTGGTGGTTTTTTGAAGAGTCGATTTTCGATCATCGGCAAAATCGCTAATCTCAAGCTGTGCGTTCTTTTTGGGCGCCGCGATATTGTCGGTTAGCCAACTATGCTCGGTATTCGTAACGCTTGAGGTTCCGATGAGACTTAGGAGGGGGGTGTCGTCCGCTCCGATTAGGATTATGCTATCGTAGACGGAGGGCTTCAACCCTTCTCTTTTTGTTGCCGGGGCTTGAAAGCCCGTAGATGTGATTGCCATAACGTTCTCCTTTTGAAAGTTAAGGCAATTTTGGCTTTTTGAGCGTCCATAATCTACAGCATTTATGGACTGAAACGGCAAGATTGAAAGATTTTTAATAAATTTGAGGGATTTGTATAAATTTAAGTATAATTCGGCATTTGCCCAGCAAGATCCGCTCAAGCTAGGCTATTGGTGCGGGGGTATAGCCTCGCACCTGAATTATTTTCTCGCTTCTCTTAGCTCTTTTAGTCTATTCGTTATTGCTACATATAGCTTGGCTCTATTGTTGGGCGTGATGACTTCGGTATGCTCTATGTCGCGCATTATCTTGTTTAGCTTTTCGACATTTGCAGAACTTAAAATTTTAGTCTCCCATTCGCTTTTGGTTTCAGCTTCTTTTATAGCTTCTTTTTGCAGATAGGATAGCTCTTTTGCCCTGCTTAAATAAAGCTCGCCCTTGTCGTCTTTTTTAACGATATAATAGTCTCTAAGGTCGCTTTTCCAGCTTCCGTCATCCAGCCTTGCTTCAAACATATCACCCTCTTTGGCATTAAAAGTGTAAGAGGTTTCATAATATTTACGCTTACTATCCCACATGCGGGTGTTGCTGTCTATAAATTCCCTTACGGGCTTCCTATCGTTAAAACTTATTTTGGATAAATACGCATGTCCGTGTTTTCTGTGATCAAAGCTTTTAATTGTTTCGAGAGTAAATTTTTTCTCTGCGGGTTTATTGTCCGCTAATATCTGCGCTTCTTTAGCCAGCTTATCTGCGGACTTATCGCCCACTGCCTCATCCTCAAGCCTCTGTCTAATCCCCGCCTTTTGATTTTCTATTATGGCTAGGCGTTCTTTATCGTCTTTAGCATTTATTATCGCCTTTCTTAGCTCGGCAGGGGATAGCTCCTTTACTTTTTGGGAGTTTTGGGGTATAATAGGATCATTAGCGACCGACCCCGCATTATCTGCGGTAGCCATTGTCCGACTAGTATCGGAGTGTCGGCTGAGGCGCGCCGACCGGTCGCTACTTTCCAATTGAGTGTTTCCTAAAATTTTATTTTGTCTCTTGTTTAGCTGATTTAACCTTTTTTCTTTATCATTGGTCGTAGCGTGGATTATTTGCCCGTCTGTTTTACGAATGCCTACCTCGCCCGTCTTTGTCTCGCTTAAATCTTTAAGTATCAGGGCGTTTTCCGAATTATTGTTCTTAAAAAAGCGCGTAGGATTGTTTTTGATCTCCTTGATTACCCTAAAAACATCTGCCTCGCTCTTAAACATCTCGGGGTGTTTTACCGCGAGGCTTTTTAAATTTGCAGCCCATTTGTCGGTCAGAATTCCGCTTAAATCATTGATCCACTGCTCGGGCTTAAATGTCTGCTGCGCGTATTGATAAGGCTTGCCGCCATCCTTGACCGCAAAACCCTCGCCCTGCTTGACAAGCTCTCCCTTGGCGACTTTGCCCGCCTTTTGATCTAGCTCCTCTTTGATCTGTTGCTTTGCTCGCTCTACCAAATTCACCTTTTCTTGCGTGGTTAAGCTTGAATCTGTCAACGCCTTTTTTAATTCCTCGGGGCTAAATTTAGCCCTTACGGCGTCATCATTTTGGGTTTTTATAATTTGCCTAATCTCGGGGACTACCTCTTTTACAAATTTACTTAGTCCCTCTTTGGTCGCGCTATCTAAACCCTCCGTCGGTATCGCTTCGATATTTTTTATCGCGCCCTCTAAATCGCCCGCATTTTTAAGGGCGTTTGCGATATGGTTTTTAAGCGCTTGATTATTGCCATACCACGGGATTTTGGATTTCAATTTGTTTACTACGCGATTTCTAAGCATTACTTGAAACGCAGCAGCAATAGTTTTGCCGATACCTTGCTGTAGTTCGGCGGTTTTTGGCGCCATTTCAGACAGCTGTTTTAAAATTTCACCCGAATTTTTTAACAGCGGTGCGCTTTGCTTCAGCTCCTCTACCGCTCCCGCCACGCGCTGCGATTTAAAAGGGATTTTGTCTATCTGCTCGAAAGCTTTTTCAAAATCGGTTATGCCGTTTTTTGTGTTTCGCTCGACGATATTTTTTAAAAGACTTCCCTCTATGTTTGCGCGTTCGGCGGGATTTAATACGCTTAAAATCTCGTCTAAATTTTTACCCGTCTGATTGTCTGCACTTTTGATAAGTGCGCTCGTTAGGTCGTTCGTATCTTTCATAGCCCCCGTTAAGCGCTTGTAAAGATCGCTTTCTTGCACTTCCTTAAAAGCCCTGTAGTCATTTCGCGCCGTCTCCATAAGCGCTTTTGCTCGCTCGCCTACGCGTGGATTTATACGCGAAAACTGATCGAGCGCGCCGTTTACGGCATCATCAATGATCGCTCGCGCGTCGCCGAGCTCAAGGATGCGCTCTCTGCTAAGGGCATCATTTGCCCCCTTCATAGCCGACATTTCTTTGTTGATAAACGACCTCGCGTCCTGCAGCCCGTCAAGTCCTCCGCGCTCGATAGCTTTCATTATGTGCTTTGTGGTGCGCGAGTTCCCGAGCGTGTCTTGTAGCGCCGCAGAGACATTTTTAGATAAGGCGCGCGTATCAAGTCCCGCGGTGCTAAATTCATTATCCAGCGTCTTTATGACATTGCTAAAATCCCCTTTTGTGCGCGCCGCATACTCTTTGAGAGTTTGAACCGCATTAGGCGCATCCTTAAAGGCCTCGCCGATATTTTTCGCGAAACTGGAGTTTAACCCCTGCATAACCTTTTGCGTTTTGGCGAATGCGTTTGCATCGCTCGCTACGCTGTCGAGGACGAGCTTTGCTCCCTTGTCGTTGCTTAGCGCGCTTGCGAGCAGATCGGCTTCTCTTTGGCTTAAATTTTCGCCTTGAATAACGCGCTTGATCGTCTGTTCGGCGGGTTTTATGATTTTTTCGTTTGCAAAACCTATCCCTTTATCTATGCTTTCGCTACCGGTTTTAGGGATTTGGAAGGACCTATCTGCGTTAGAAAATTGGCTAAATCCCTCCTCTCCTAGCGCATTTTTCGTAGCGGCTAAATCTTTAAGAGCCTGTGCTTCGCCGCCCATAGATTTAATATACTGTGCCTCGGCTCCCTCGATATTGTCGGTCGTCGCGCGGCGAGCCAAATTTGCCAAAATGCTGTTGTCGGCTAGGCTTGCCGCCTTTTTTACTACTGGGCTTATTATTTTTTCGCCCGCCTGTTTGATCGCGGGAGCTGCCGCTTTTACGAGTTTACCCACTCCTATGGCGGCAGCGCCGCCCAATGCGTCCTCGCCCGCAGCCTGAAGCGCCCTTGAGGCATAATCCCCCGCACTATACTCTCTGCCGACCGCTTCGCCTTTTTGGCGCAGATCATTCATCGAGCCTATCGCGCTACCTCCTGCGCTCATAGCTAGCATAGGCACAAGACTAGCCCCGCCGGTAAACGGAGCGAGCCCTGCACCGACGACGCCTCCTGCTATCTCGGTCTTGCGCGCGGCTAGGTCGTCCCAGAGGCTAGGCGTAACCTCTTTTTGAATAATTTGCCCGTTCGCGCCTCGGGTTCCGAAGTAAATTTTGCCGTCGCTAGTCTGCACTGCGCCAAGCTCATATCCTGCATTTTTTGCGATATAATCTAAATCTTTTTGTAGCTCCGCGGCATCTTTTTCATCTCCTGCTATGGTTTGAAAAAGAGACCTGCTAGATGCTTTTGCTACCTTGTCTCGCAAAATTTCATCTTTGCTTTTTGCCGGTTCGCCGCTTCCAAAAAACGAATTAGCAAGAATAGTCTTTACCTCCATTCCTAACCCGTCAAGCGCCCCGCCTAAAAATTTACTCTTCTTATCGTTGGCTCGTGCTTCCTCACTGCGCCCAGGTGTAGGCGCAGCAGGAATAGGGCGCCCGTCAAGCCCTAATTTTGGTGCGGAATTTACGACTTCTCCCGTCTGCTCGTCTCTTATCGGCACGGGGCGATAACCTTGTGCCGCCCAATCGGTATTTTCGCTCTGTTGCGGCGCGGGGCGCAAAACTACGTTTTGTTGTGACGCGGCTTGGGTTTCTTGTTGCGGGGTTAAGCTTGCCTGCTGCGCGCCCTGCTGCTTATAATATTCAGTTTTGGCGTAGTTTGTGATTTGCTCGGGTGAATATCCCCGCTGCATCAACGCGCTGATTTTTTCATCTCCTAAAAAACTTCTTGCATTCATCTAAAACTCCTCGTTAAAAATGCCTATTTCGTCCAACCTCTGACGCAGATCGTCGCTTGGGTATCCTCGCTGTGGGGCGGAATTTATCGGCGCAGCGCTTACAGGTATACCCATTTTTTGCATAAATAGCTGCGTCGCCTCCCCGCTGCTCGCTTTTGCGCCCCTCTTTTGCCCCGCCAGCAGCTCTCTTATGTCCTCGATTAATTTCATTTTCGCGTCAAGCTGTCTTTGATAGTCATCGGCTCCCGCGTAACCTTGAGCTCTTAGGTTATCTATTACATTTTGGACTTCCATCAGGTCTTGTATGTATGAATTTATCGCGGTTTCTTGCGCGGTTTTAGACCCCGTGAGCCCCGGGTCGAGATTATCTCTAAAGGTCGTGTAATTAAAATTTCCGTTTCCTTTCTGTAGATTTTGTCTAGCTCTAGCCCAGCGATCGGCAGACGCATTAAAGGCCGCCGCATCGGTGCTGATATTCGCGCCGAGAGCATTTACGGCTCTATCGAATATGCCGCTTTGCGTTTCAATGCCTTTACCCGTAAGACTGCTTAAATTTGAGGTGGTGTTGATGAAATTCTCGCCCGCATTAAGGGCGCTCATTCCCTCTAAAAATTTCTTTTGATTTAGTGCGATTGCGTTTTTCTGCCCCGCCGATGCTTCGGTTTGCTTTACCAGCTGCGGGTTCGTCTTTGCCGCGGCGTAGGCGTTGATATATTCGCGCTGCGCCTGCGGATCGGTCATCCCTTGCGGAATTTGTCCTCCTAGCTGCGAAAATATAATATCCGCTTCGGCGTCGATCTGCTTTTGCTTGCGTTGCTCCTCTTGCTGCTTCAAAATAGGCTCTTGCGCCTTGTAAATTCCTCCTTGCGCTTCGGTTTGTAATCTATACCGCCTACCTAGATTGATCTTCTCCGCGTCGCTCAAGCCCGCAGGCAACTCCCCGAATTGCCCGCCTTGTTGCCCCGCGTTATACCACGCCATATCGATGCCCGCCTGTTTTTCCTGCTCATCTCTCGCTTTATCCTGCGCCTGCCCTATTTGAAAGGCAAGGGCTTTATTCGCTCGCGCGTTGTCGGCGTATAGATTGCCGATTTGAGCCCTGCGTAGCGCGTCGGTGCTGTAGAAGTTTTTTAAGCTCAAATCCTGATCGAATGCGTTTTTCTTTGAGGTTTCGGCTTCGATTGTTTGATTGTGCCGCGCGGTTTCTTGATTTTTCTGCCCGTATAGGTATTCTTTCATCAAATTTGCGCGGTTCGTCTCGTCAAGTTGCGCCTGATTTTGATTTTTCGCCACATTGTCCTTATAAATTTCATAGAGCGATCTACCGACCGCTCCGACTGCATCTATCATCCTCGTATCGTAGTTGAAATCTACCTTGTGCGGGTTAAAAAAAGCCATTTTCTACCTCGCGAAAGTGGACGCATTCTATCCGTCATAGAGATTTTGTTGCGCCTGATTTTGCCTGTCGATCTCACGCTGCGAAAGCATCTTATTGAAATTGTATGCATCTTGTTGCATTTGCAGGGCTTTATTCGCCGCCTTTTGCTGCTGCAAGCCCGAATACAGACCGCCCGCCAAGCCCGCAGCTTGCAACCACGTAGGCGTTCCGCCGCCCGAGCCTGAAAACAAACCTAGCGCCCGATTGCCCGCACCCTTTAACATATCAAGAAAATTCCATCCACCGCCGCTTGTCGCCGTATTTGCGGCTCCTGCTAGCCCGCCTGCTATACCTGAAAAAAATGGGTTCATCTCATTCTCCTTAAAATCCCGCCTGTTTTAGAAGCTCCGCGCCGATCTCTACGTCGCTTACCTCTTCGCCTTTTTTCATCCTGTCGAATGCACCGAGTTCTCCGCCCGATTTGTTCGTATCGATGATCTCGTCCGGTTTTTGCGTAGGCGTCGCGATCTTTATCATTGCGTTTGCTACCGCTTTCCAGCCGTCGTAGTTTTCGCCTAGCAGCGACAAAAAGCCGTTTTGTTCCGCCCATTTTCCCATCTCCTCGGGCTTGATAGTCGGATAGTCCTTACTAAATTGGTCTAAATTTTTATCAAAAACCGCTCGTTTGCGCGCCGCCTCTTGTGCCTGTGCCTGCGCTTCTTGAAGCTGCCTGATCTGCTCTTGCATCTGAGGCATTCCTTGCAAGCCCATACTATCTAGGAGCGCTTGCTGCTCGGGCGGGAGTTGCGCCGCCTTTGCCTGCTCCGCCGCTTTGGCTTTCTCCGCCTCTTGTGCCGCCTTTTGCTCCTCTATGCCTTGCATAGCGCTTGCTATCATATTTTGCAGATTTTCTTGTGTGATTTGCGGATGTTCTGTTTGCTGCTCCTCTGCATGCTCTGATCCCTGCGGCTCTACCTGCTCTTGCGCCTCGCTAGCTTCTAGCTCGCCTACTAATGCGTTGATTGCGTCTTGCTCTGTCATCTCTATTCTCCTTTATAATTTTCAAAAAATTCAAAGAAGCCCTCTATCAGCTTCACCTTATCCATCGCTCGCAGGCGGCTTTCGTCGCCTGCATTCTCATCTTGCGCCGCGATCAGATATTCTTCGTATTTGATACTTAGCAAAACGATAAATTTCCTCACGGCGTCATTGCCTAAAATCGGCTCAAGTTCTCTATTTGACGTCAAATTTGAGATAGTGGCGTCAAAAACCTTTTTTTGCGTGTTAGAAAGCATTGCTTCCTCCTTGCATTGGATTTATATCGGGTGGTATCTGCGGCGGTAGGATCATCTGCTCTAGCTTATTCTCCTCGCCGATAAACTCGCTTGCATTTTTAATGCCGTATAGCGGCAGAAGCTCCAAAAGAAGCTTTTTGCTCGCCTCTTTCATCGCAGCAGCCCCCGCCTGATCTCCTATCTGCAAGCACATTCCAAACTGCGCGCCGATCATCTTTGCCGCGTCCATCAAGGATTGCTTCTGCACCTCTTTATTTAGCGCTCCGATGCCCGTGTTTAAATTTACCTTGAAGCTTGGCACCTCGCCGCGTCCAAAGCCTGCGAAAAAGACCGGATCGGCGTATTTCCACACCAAAAACGCAAGCCGTTCAAATATCGGCTCAAAAAAGGTCTCGTTGAATGTGCGGATATATCCTTGAAGTCTTACGCTGCCCTCGTTTGCCATTATGCTTGCCATAGTAGCGGTCTCTTTTCGCACGGTCGTCGCGCCGTTTTGTTGAGGAGAGACGCCGCTAACTTCGCTCATTTCGTTTTCGATGACTTGAAGCGCAGCCATCGCTCCGCCTATGTCTCCCGCGGGCAAAACTTGCACGGCTCTTGGTTGATTTGTGTATATCGGCGTGCCTACGCTCTCAAGCTCGCCCCTCTCTACCATTGAAGCCTTGTCGAGTATGATTTTCGGCGCGACCTGCTGGCGGATGACGTCGGCGATCGAGTTTCTATTGACGTTGAGCTCGTTTTGCAGCGGCAGCATCGACATCAGCGCGGGCTCGCCGTAGGCGCTGACATAGGTTTCCTCGTCCGTGCATCTGATCTGCGGTAGCATATAGCCTACTATAAAAGGCTGTCCGTCTCGCAGCTCTATTTTGTCGCGCAAAAGTTCGTTTTCGTAGAGGCTAGAAACATACCATTTACCGCCGCGCAGCTCGTAAATTTCGTAAATTTCGATCCGCTCGTAGGGTTTTTTGTTCTCGAAAGCCTCTTTGTTCTCTATTTTGAAAACGCCCCTTTTGCCGTAGCTCAAAATATCCTCGCTGCTAAGATAGATGCGATGCACTAGATAGGATATGTCATTCAGCCCGCGCGCACCCGGATCAAAATATAGGTCTTGCAGGCTCACTTCGTCTATCATTGCGCGGTCTTTGCTCCAATACACCTTTACCGCGCAGCTTGCCGAAAACGGCGCACGCAAGAATATCGGTGCAAAGGTTTTGTATAGATTTATACTCTCGGCATAATGATCAATCGCCGCCTGCCATTTGTCTATCACGTCGTCCGAAGAGTTGATATAGGGTTCCAGCTTTGCGAATTTGTCGTTGTTAAAATAGGTCTCCGTAAGCCCGTCGTAAATTCTTTTTGCCTTTGAATTGAGCTTTGGAATATAGTTTTTACTCTTATTGCGCTTTTGCAGGCTCTCTGCGAGCTCGGGGCGCAATATCAGCAGATATGCCTCCTCCAAATCCTTGAAACCCTGCTTGTAGTGTTCGTAGCCGTCCATCGCCGCAGTTTTGAGCTCCTGCAGATATGCCGTCCTATCGTCCATTTTTTCCTCCTAGCTTATAAAATGTTGAGCGCCCTATCCCCGTGAGCTCCGCCACCTTTTTAAAATTTTTCCCTTGCCGTATTAAAATTTCAGCCATTTTTGTTTTTGCCTTTTTTTTCGGTATGCGCGCGCTTCCTTGTGCCAAATCGCAAAAATATGCATATAGCGTGAGTTTTAGCGCCTCGTCGTTAAGTTTCGCGAAAGATCGCACGAGCAGGGGATCAATCCGATCAAAAATATAGTCATATTCCCGTCCATAATCTACAGCATTTATAGACTTTTCACCATGCGTAGTCGTCATAGCGCTCCTCCTTTCTTTGCGGCAGTATCGGACAGAGATCAAAAAAGCTCATCGCCAGCGCGTCGGCGCGATCAGGACTGCGGCCATATTCTTTTTTGAGGCTCTCTTTGGGCATCAGCAGATACCGCTCCTTTTTGTCGAAAAAAAACGAGATCGTCTGCAGCTGCCTTTTGAGCTCCTCATCGGGCGCGATCGCAAGCAGCGGAAGCTTTTCGCGCAGATTGAAATACATCTCCGCTCTTTTGTTTGCATATTTGCGCTCATCGCTTGCCTTGAAGCTGCCTTTTGCCTCTCGCACGATACCGCGCAATCCTAGATCGCATAGCGTATCAAAAACCCCCGCGCCCACCCCGATAGTGTCGATATAGATTGCGTGAGGTTTGAGTTCGGTTCTCTCATACTCGCCGTAAATTTCGCGCGCTAGCTCGCTCGTGCTAGCTATGCGGTAGGGCTTCAAAGCTTCTACGCTATCGCCCTGCCTTTTGCAGAGCACGCTTTCGTCGTCTCCCTCTCTGGCTACGTCCAGAGCCCAGATCACGGGCGCGCTTGCGTCGAAATACCTCTGCTTGCGAAACGAGGCTTCGATAGCCGCCAAAGAAAACACGGAATTTGACGTCGTATCCAAAAACTCTCCGAAAATCTCCTGCCTCGCTACGTCGCTATCCGCTCCGCCCAATTCCGCGACGAGACGATCGATCTCCTCTTTTTGCAAAAGCGGATTGTCGTAGCTAGAAAACTGAAAATTCCGCCAATCCTTTTCGTTTCTCATCCCACGCTGTGCTAGGTCGAAAAATTTATTCTTTCCTTTCGGTACTCCGCCGATGAATGCGCGGGAGTTCGGATTGTCAAGCAGCATAGGAGAGATCGCATTGTCCCATAGGTAGGGGTCTTTGAGGATGATGCCCGCTTCGTTGAGGATGACCGTGTCGTATCCGAAACCCTCGATATTTTCGGGGCGTTCTGCGGAGCGAAAATCAAGATAGCCATCGCCGATTTTCAGCTGTTTGTCTTGCGCGTTCCAGCTCCACAGCTCTTTTGGCAGTTGCCGCAGTTCGGGGAGGAAATACCGCTCGAAATATCTTTTCAAATTTGCCGCTATCGTATCTACCCAGAGTATCTTTTGCCCCTCAAGCAGCCACTCGATGCAGGCATTCGCCGTGCCCTTCGTAAAGCCGAAACGTCTGCCCTTTTCGATAGTGCAAAAGCGCGCGTCGTTTTGGAAAAATACCGCCTTTTGCTGCGGCGTATAGCGCAGATCAAGGGCTAGCTCACTCATCTTTTGCCCCTATCTCGCGCCTGGTGATCTGAATTTTCGTCTGCTGCGCGTTGGTGTTTTGAATGATCGTCTCGGGCATACGTCCTAGCACGGTCTCTTTGTTTTTTGCCGTGATGCGGGCGTGTGCCTCTATGTCGCATAGCTTCTCTGCGGACTCCAGTGCAGCATTTGCCAACTTTTGATTTCTCAATGCCGAGTTTTGAAAATATATGAGGTGTTTTGTGGCTTCGTCTACCGCAGAGTGAAAGGCTTTCACTTCTTTTTCACTGCGGTCTGCGAGTTCCGTATTTATCGCCACTTGAGCTTTCACAAGCGGCGCGAGGTCTCTTTCTATGCCGTTGCAAATTTTAAAAACCGCGCCTATGCTGACTTCATACTTCAGAGCTAGGGAGTTTTTGCTCGCTCCCGCCTTGTAGTCCGCGATGATTTTTTCTCTTTTTTCGTCCGTGATCCTTGCCATATTTCACCTTTTTTGTGAAATGCTACCACGGATTTGAAAAAAGACTTCGGCTTGTGAAAATTTTTAAAAAATGATATGTTTGGGGGGTTATTTTTTAAATTTTTCGATGAGCGCCAAAAGCTCGTCTAGCGCCCTAGCTTTCTCGTAGTTTTGCATCCAACTATCTATCCAATCGGGAACGGGGCGTTTTTCATCATTGAAGCTTCGCACGGACGCAGGATGAAGCCCCACCATCTCCGCAAAATCGGCAACGGACAAATTGAGATCTTTTAGTTTTGACACGAATTCCTGTTTTGTCATAGTCTATTCCTATCCAAATTTTCATAATTATAGCAAAATAAAACAAAATATTTCATTTTCTCATAAAAATAATGCAAAAAGTTTTAAAAACTCTTGACATTTGAAACAAAATGTATTATAATACGCTCAATTTAAAACAAAATGTTTTACAAAGGACTAAGAGATGAAAAAGGTAGTTTTCACAAAGGTTCGAGATTTCGATGGTAACGTTTTCTACGTCGAGAGAAAAAGAATTCAGATTGAGCGTGTCAGGGAGTATGGAGAAATTGAAAAATACGCCACCTTTGACGGCAACGGATATGATAGATGCGATCGTCGCTTAGGTTATATCCTAGAGGCTAGAGTTTATTTTAGCGATTTTGATATGAGTTGGGAAGATGCTACTAGCGGTAGTGCTACCGCTGTAGATAAAAGCGGGAAAACAATTAAATTTGTTGTGGAGGATAAAAACCTACAAAACTCTATCACAAAATTTATAGAGGAATAGTGGGCTGGCGGCAAGACGAGGAAAATCCTCGTCGCCCACAAGAAGAAAAGGATCTAAAAATGAAAGAGTTAAAATTCAGCTACTCCAAAATTCTCAACTGGGGTAAAAGCTATCCTAAAAAAGGATATTTGGTTCGTTTCTATGATGAAACATCTGGTAGATATTGCTATGTCGCTGACGGATCGGCTGTGTCCTATACCGGATGGGATGCTGTCAAATTTGAAAGTTTTACTGCTGTCGCGAAAGTTTCTTCTAGGAATAGTGAGAAATTTTTCGTAAAAAGAGAGATACTTCGCAGCTCTAGCCCGCAAGGCAACGGCGATATAGACCATTTCATCGAGCTTGAAAATGGCAAAATTTTAGCAATGCCCGTTGGCGGTGGTGGATACTACCGAGTTCCGAAAAGTTCTCTTGAAACAGAAAGTTGGGGAGATTTTGAGAGTTATGGTGACGCTTATGAGGGCGAGGAATGACCCTCGCCTCTATCGCCCGAGACTATCTCGAAGTTCTCGGACAGATAAATTTTGAGCTAAGTCGTGCTCAAAAATTCGCGTTTTCTCATACGAAATATCTACCGAAAGATGCCGCCTGCATCAAGAAGGTAGATATTCAAAGGTGGCTTGCGGGGCTTGAGGAAGGTCTAGCCCCAAGCACTATCAAGCGCGTCGTGCTGTGCTGGCGCAGAGCCTGCGAACAAGCAGTAGAAGCCGGAAAGCTTGCAAAAAATCCATTTCTGCGCGCGAAATATCCAAAGATCCCGCGCAGCAAAACAGATCCGTTCTCGGCGGAAGAGGTGGATCTGATGCTTTCAAAGGCTAGCGGGCGACTTGAGAGCTTTCTTGCTTTTGCGTTCTATACGGGAGCGCGATGCTGCGAAATTTTGGCTCTGCGCTGGGATGATATAGATATGGAAGCTATGAGCATATCGATCAGCAAGAGCCTCACGGACGGGCTTGTCAAACCTCGCACCAAAACCGGAGAGGATAGGATCGTGCCTATATTTGCGCCGCTTTTGCCATACATCGCCCGGCTTGAAAAGAATAGGGATAGTGAGTGGGTATTTTCGCGAAAGCAAGATCATCTTTTCGGTTCTACGGCGCTTTTTGGAAATGGCAGGTGGCGTAAATTTCTAGCTGAATGCGGTATCCCATACCGAAGCGCTAGACATACCCGCCACACATTCGCAACCCACATGGTCGAGCGCGCGGTAAGGGGCGAAATCCCTTTGAAATGGGTATCTCAAATACTAGGTCATGCAAGCCTAGACATGACGATCAAGGTGTATGCGCGGTTTCTACAAAACGAACATATGAAAATCGACCGCTCAATCACGCTTTATTAATTTTTTTTATATCTCTTTTCGCAAGCCTTGCGCCTATCCTCTCTCATTCTATGGCTCAAAATCCACCGCAAAGCTTCTTTTGGCGTATTTAAGATTTCGCCGAGCTCTTTTTCAAATTTTGCAGTTCTACAAGTCCGCAAAGAGTTTATCACGGTTTCGTCCGTGAGTTTTGAGCCGAAAACCTCGCGCAGCAGAAATGAGATTTCGGTCAAATAGTAGTCGTCCGGTCTGCTTTCCCACCCCTGTGCTACATGATCTAGCACGGAAAAATATAGCTCCATCAACTCTCCTTGAATTCCCCGTCTATCTCGCCGCAAGAGATCAGCTTTTTCAGCATCTTGGCTTTGATCTTGTATTCGGGCGTGCGGTAGCCTTTGACGTCCTCGATGATGAGCCCGTCCGCTTCATAGACGAAATCGGCGATATACTCTATCGCGCGTATTTTGCGCCCCTCATACAAAAACCCCTCTTGCAGGGTAAATTTCACCTGCCGCCTAAGGTTTTTTATCTTGCCCGCTCTTTGTAGCAGCTCTAGCTCCGCCGCCCGTTTTGCTTCTTTGGCGCTATCGTATATCGCGCCTTTGTAGGCGGTCTTTTTAGCCTTGTATTTGGAAATTCGCCCAATTCTCATCCGCCAGCCTCTCGTATTTTTCTATGCTTTCGTGTTTGTGCGCGTGGCACCACTGATGGCAAACTCTACATACCGCGATCAATTTGTGATCGTCTTTGTCTGCTCCGTAACGTCCAAATTTCACGTGATGCGGCTCAACGCTCGGAGCTTGTCCGCAAATTTGGCACACCGGGTGTTCGTAGGCTAGGAAATTTTTAAAAGCTTCGAACTTCGCTTTGGATAGTCTCATCAATACCCTATCTCCACGTATTCGCCCTCGCCGGCAGAAACGGCAACCTCTACCCGCAGGCAAAAGTAAAAATAGTCCGAGTTTGAGCTTAGCCCCGCACCCTCGCAAAACTCTACCGCGTCCTGCTCGTTTGCGAATAGAGCCGTTAGCCAGCTAGCCTCTATCCGTCCCGCTTCTTTGAGCGCGTCAAATAAAAACCGCTCTTTGTATTTCAGCTGCCCGTTTGCGTCAAACCAATCGTCGCTATTTTCTATCTCGTCAAGCTCCAGCTTATACACCGCGTAATTCAGAATTTCGTTCATAGTAGCCCCCTTATAGTTTTTCTTAATCTTTTCTCGGCGATTTCGCAGTATTTGGCCTCTATCTCGCAGCCGATAAAATTTCTATTTAGCTCTTTGCAAGCCGCCGCAGTCGTGCCGCTACCCATAAAAGGGTCGAATATCAAATCTCCCTCGTTTGATGCGGTTAAAATCAGCTTTTCGATTATTTCGAGCGGTTTTTCAGTCGGATGTCCGTATTTGCTCTTGCCGCAGTTGTGCGTAAAAAGCCTTGAAATGCCTTTGATTTTGACCCCTTTTTCCCTGATGTAGATTATATTTTCAAGGTCACTTTTAAAGGTATTGTTTGTAAATGGCGCAGCATTGGGTTTATACCACGCGAGTTCGGCGATATTACAATCCCTCTTATAGCCCCAATTCATTATGCGCGGCTTTTGCTTTGTAGAGCAAAATATGAAAATATTGATTTTCTTGCAGATGCGAGCAATCTGCTCTAGCGTAGCCTCTGCGTCGAAGCCCTGCGAAATTTTACCCAGCGCGCCGTTTTCATATACGGGGCGCCTACCCAGTCCTCCGCCTTTGGTGTGAATTTCATAAGGCGGGTCGGTTACAACCAAATCCACGCAGCTATCAGGCATAGAGCGCATAAACTCCAAGCAGTCGGTATTATAAATTTTATTAAGCTCTAGCATGCCGACCTCGCCTTTATCTTTTCGCTGAGCCAAGAGATCACCTTTGCGGCGGCCTCCGATTCCGATGCCGTTTTTTTGTTTTCTATCTTGGGCACCTCTTTAAACTGCTCCGCCTTGTTGCGCTGGGCCCTCTCGATGTTTTGCGCTAAAAGCTCGCCTCTATACTCGCCGATAGCGTATTGCTCTTTCAAAAGCGCCGTTAAAAATGCTACTTCGTCCGCCGCCGAAATCGCTTTTTTGGTGGTGTCGCTGATAAACTCGCCGTATTCGTTCATCGATATACTCGTGCAGGTGAACGGATACACGCCGCACGCTATAAGCTTACGCTTGAAGTATTGCTCCAAGAAGCTTTTTAGCGCCGTAATATCCGAAAACGCGCATCCTCGCTTCAGTAGCCGCATCGTAGTCTCCCTCTGATATTCGTTGGCGGCATTGATGATCGTTTGAATGGCGTTGTCATACCTCGTCTTGAGGCTGAAAGCGAAATTTGCAAACTCCCCGAGGTCTTTATCTGCGATATTCTTAAGTGCGCCCTCGGCTAGAAATTTCACCTGCATCGGCGTAGCTCTGCCTTGAAACAAAATCTCGTTTATGAATTTCTCTTTGTAGCTCATCTGTGATCCTTCATCTCAATTTGTGCTGGGCTACTCCGCAGCCTCTCGTCCTCTATGGCGATTTGCGTAGCTTTATCGTAGATTACGCTCATATCGCGGCTTAGGAAGTTGTTTTTTAGGATCGGATTATCGCTTGCAAACATCGGCACGTCGGCATATTCGTCCTCCCGTCCTCCCTTTTTGTCGACTTTCAGCGGATAGACGTCCTGCCAGCAATTTACGATGCTTTGATCCAGTATCTCGTTTGCCTTGTCCTCCCCAAGCTTTTGAAGTTTTGAGACGATGAGTTTTTTAGCTCGTTCGCTCATAGGCTTTCTGATCTGCTTCCGCATCGTTTCAAAGTTTTTCCAAATTTCGGGATTTATGAACGGGGGAATTTTAAAAACCTCTTGCTTTTTCGCCTCGCGCGCGTTAGCGAGCGATAGCGAGCTATCTGTTTGAAATTCTTTTAAATTTTTGTCTGTATATGTGTTTGATATTTTTATAGAGTGGCAATTTTCTCCACTCCATTGGCAATTTTCTCCAATGGAGTGGCTACTTTCTCCAATGGATTGGAGATTATCCCCGCTCGAAGCCGCAATTTCTGCCGAGCTGCGATGTTCGTCTAGCAGCCACGCATATTCATCCCTAAAGCTATACCACTTCGTGCGGTCGAATTTATTTTTATTAAAATTTCCACTGATTAAAATTCCGTCCGCCTCCAGCTCTTGAAGTTTTTGGTTCATCGTCCTGCGCGAAATATAATGGAATTTTTCGCTTAAGGCGCTCGCGGAGTTAAAAACCCAATATCTGCCCTCGTGGAAGTTTTTTTCATTTCGCATATTTTCAACTACCCAATAGGCGAAATAGTCTATTATAAGCGCTTTTTCTATGCCGTATTTCTCGGCTAAATCAGTGTTAAACGCGTGCCTCATATCCTCTCTCCTTTGAAGTATTCGACTATTTCGTCTGCAAGGGCTACCTGCCCTTTGCCCGTGATCTTGGTGGTGAATTTTTGATGCGTGCCGGTGCTGCCCGCGAATGTCTGCGTCGTGACCTCGAAATAGCCTCTGTCGATGTAGCGCTGCATTGGCACGTTGTGGCGCGCGCCTCCGCTGATTAGATAGCCGCTAGCGCGCAGGAAGTCAAAAAGTCTATTCTGCCCTATCGATACCCCCTCGCTGTCGCTTAGCAGCTTGGCGTAGTTGCCTATGAGGATACTATCGACGCTAGCCTCGACCGATTTGGCAAAGCTCACATATCCCGCATTCGCCGCCTTTTCGGCTTCGAGTTGCTCTCTTTTGGCGCGCTCGGCTTTGAGGTTTTGGGCTAGGGCTATGATCGTGTCCGGGTCGTTTAACACTTCCTCGATCTTGGCGGGTGTCAAATAGCCGCCGTGTTTGCGGATGGCGGGGAGTACATCACTAAATACCCATTCTTGGAAAGCTTCCGCTTCAGGCTTGCGGCTTTGAAAGATGAGGCGATACAAATTCGGCTCGTTGATAAAATCCATCCTCTGAATTCCGCCGTTCGTAAGGGTGTCATTACTAATTACACCCTTTTGATCCAGCCTTGTTTTGGCTTGTCGCGAGTTGTCAAGGTCTAAAATTTTGCAAACATCGCTCAAGCAAAAATAAGGCTCATCGTTTATCAGCCCACCCCTAATCTCAAATTTTGAATTTCTAAAAATTTCTAGGTTCATTTACGCCCCCTTATTAAATTTATTCATCCTAAAAGCCCCTTGCGATATAATTTATTTGCATTTCAACACAAGGAGCCATCACGATGAATGACGCACGAGCCTTTAACCTAGAAAACAAACTCTCGCGAATTTACGACGAGATAAGGCTTTCTAACCGCATTAAGCTTTTGGAGCTCATTAAAAAAGGTCTCATTAACGACGAGGTCTTAAGCCTTTTGGGCGCCGACGAGCAATGGGTGCAAAAAGCCAAAGATGCCCTCAGGAGCTCGGGTGGAGCAAACGCTCTTAAAATGACGGGGTATTAACCCCCGCCTCGTTTACACAACTCCAGCTTAAGCTCCAGCGTTTCGACGCGACGCTTTAGATATTTAATGTCGTCCGCTTGTTCTTTTATAACTCTGACGAGCTCGTTTAATTTCGCTTTATGCTGCTTCCTGCAAAATTTTAAAAATTTTATCTCGGCCGCCAGCTTTGATTTTTTCATTTTCTGCCCTTTCTCTTCTTGCATCTGATTTGCGTATCGATTTCTTCTTCATCATCTTTGTAATCCTCTGTAATGAAACCGATCGCGCTTGCGCCGCCGCCCAGCTTATCGACCTCCTCGCGAAGCTTCTTTATCGCGCGCTTGAGTTTTTTAATCTCTTTTTTGGTTTTCACGTCCAGCGCTCCAAATTCCCACGCAAAGCGCGATTATTCCGCCGATCAAAAAAGCAAGGTCTGCGGTCATTTCTCGTTCGCTACGCTTTCTACAAGCTTTGCGAGCGCCTGCGTCTCTAGCCCGCGCTCAATCAAAACCGCCATAAAATCAATGCAAAATCTCACTACCTCACTATCGTTTTTAAACCCTTTTTTGTTTTGGATTTTGACGATAGCGGCGATGTTTTGATTAGAAAGCTTGAAAGCCTTGCTATTGTCATACTTCGGCGCTACCATTCTTAGCCTTTCGTAATATTTTCAGAGAGCCGAATTTTTGGCTATTCTTCTGCATAAAAGCGCTAAAAAGCTTTGGGTCGCCCCATATTTGAGTAGGGAAACCCCAATGCTTTTGCATCGCATTTGCGTGTTTGACTTTTGGCGTATTGATTTGTAAAAACCATAGCGAAACTGCCCCCTGCGTGACGCCGAGCTTTTTTGCTATTTGCTCTTGAGTAATTTTGTTCTGTTCCATGAGCGGTATATTATCATCGATAATATAAAAATCTGCTTAATGATATTATCTTTAGTAATTTTAAAATTGCTAAAATTCAATAGAAGGATTTTTAATGGATATTCATCAAAAGATTAGAGCTTTCAGGCAGGAAGCGGGGCTAACACAAGTGCAGTTTGCTGAGAAGCTAGGTATAACGCAAGGGCTTGTGGCGCACTATGAAACGCAGCCGGGCGAAATCGGCAAAAACGGCAAAGAGAAAAAATCGTCAAAGCCCGAGCTTGAAAAGTTGCCGCTAATAGCGGAAATATTGGGAAAAAACGTAATAGATTTATTCGATGACGAGGAGACGTCAAAGAGGCAGATCGTCAAAAAAGAGCTGAAAAACAATTTTGAAAAATACGCCCATCTTATCCCTGCCGAGTATGGTCTTAAAAACGTAGTGTTTCTCTCAAAATCGGAGATGCTTATCGGCGCGGGCAGCGAGGGTGCGTATGATTTAGATCTATTTAATAAAGAAACTAAAATCGCCGTGGATCGCTCTTTCATTAAAGGGCTTGACCCCAAGAATTTAAAACTTTTCGAGGTGGTAGGCGATAGCATGCAGCCCGAATATGACGAGGGGGATTTGGCGATTGTAGATATGGTAAATTTCAGGGGCGATTTTATTAAGATCGGCGGCATTTACGTCGTGCGCGTGGGCGACGTAGTTTACGTAAAAAGGGTCGAGTTTTTGCCGAAAGGCGCCATAAAGCTCATCAGTCTAAACTCCAAATACGGCGATCTATACCCGCATAAAGAGGGCTACGAATACGAAATTTTAGGCAAGGTCTGCGGCAAGATCAAGCTAGAAATTCAAAAGGGGCTGACGTTTAGCGATAGCGGGATAAAATAGTTTAAAGCCCCTGTATTTGATGAAATCTGCCTTGCTGCTGCAGCCATAGCCGATCGCGCATCTTTTGGTTTTCTATTTCCAATGCGTTCGCAGCATCTTGCGCTGCGGCTGCGTTGTTATAAAAGGCGTTTTGCCAAGCCATCCCCGCGTCCTGCCAATCATAGCTTCCTTGGCTTGAGCTAGCAAGGGCGATCGCTTCTCGCGGGGTTAGAGGTTTAGTGCAGCCAGCTAGATACTTCGCGAAATAATCCTTTAGTAGATAATCGCTTCCCGCCTGCTTTAACCTGTCAAAATCATACTTCGACACCCAAAAGGCGTCGCCCTCGGTGCAAAAATAAATCCCGATATTTTTTAGATATTTTTCCATATCGCGGGTGACGGGATAGCCTACCGACTCGACCGGAACATAATAGGCTTCGCCGCCCATAAAAGCGATGTCGCGATTGGCGGGGTTAAAAGCGCAGCCAGCCAAAAGCACGACCGCGCAGATCATCGCTAATTTTTTCATAAATTTTACCATTTCGGCTTTTTCGTGCCTCTTTTGCCGGTGTAAGGATTACTCCTACCCTTGCTCGACCAGTTGTCGCGCTGCGTGCGGTTTTTATTCGATCGGTAGTGAGGCTTTACGTATCTGCCCTTTTTGGTGACGTATCCGCCGACCCTTTGAGCGCCCAAAGATACCGACGGCGCGAGCAAGAAAGCCGCTAAAATTAAAGCGAGTAGTTTTTTCATTTTATGATCCTTTATTGAAATTGTTTCAGATCTGCTAAATCAAAGCGGGTTAGCCGTCTTTCTAGAGGATAAAGAAAATATCTAACGGCAAGAATATCCCCGTCTCGGAGTTCTTTCTGCTGCGATTTGGAAAGACGAATTGTGGCTACTTGAAAAGATGCCGCTAGGATAGCCGTGTTGGTAAACATAGTATTTTTATCAACTCTCATTTCTAATTTCTGGGTTGGAACGCCGCCATTGCTATCCTCCATCCAAAACTGCTCTGGCTCCTTTAACACAATCCCGATTATGCCCCCATAACTTACCTTCCCGTTTTTACTTTCAAGATACAAGGACGCATCCTTTTCTTTACATACAAAATAAAGGGTGGTTTTATCAGTCATCTCATCAGTAGCGTAAAATTTTTCACAAAACGCAGATAGAGATGAGGACAATATTAAAATAAATAATAGAACTCTTTTCACTGGCTATCAACTCCTACCAACGGACTAAATATAAATTTAAATAATTTGCCCTCTATTTAAGAAACAAAAAGCTATTTCTTTTTCTTTGGAGCAGATTTTGTTTGCGAAAGTGCACTTCCTGCAACGGATTTACTTTTCTCGCTATACCTATCGTCCTTCAAAATTTTAGATGCCTCCGATGCAATCTTTTTGGATGTTTGCTTCTTGTTCATCGCCATTTCAACCTCCTTTCATTGAGATAATCAAGACTTTTCTCGATTGCCGAATTATACTGCAAAAAATATTATCAATAATAATAAAATTTAAGCATCGTTTAATATTACTTTTGATAATATTCCCCCATCAAAACAAGGTGACCCACACCTAGCCCGCGTCGGGCAGAAGCTACGGGAAGCGTCCGTATGGATACGATAATCCATACCCAAGTAATCAGCCCCGATAGCGACAAGTTCGGGGGTAGAAAAATCCTTGTCAAACCTTCTTTATGGCGGACGTGCCAAGCGGCGCGCTAAATTGCAACAACGGCTTTTATCGGCTAAACCGAACGTCCGCCGCCATATCCATAAATGAGCCTCCACTCGCCTTGCTCCTTAGGCGGTTAAAAACCTTTGCTGTATCTTTTCGAACGAAATTTTAAATCGGAGGCTCTTTTATGGATATTTTTTAAGGAGAAAAAGATGGAAAATCAAGAGCTTGAAACTGCTGCGGCGGAGTTCGCAAAAGGCGTTTCCGCTTATATGCGCTCCACAGCGGAGCATCTATGCGAAGTGTCGCAGATGAGCGGCATCGGGCTAAGCGATCTGCTGATAGACCTCGCACTACTAGCAAGGGTGGCGGAGCGAAAAAAGGAGGAGCGCGATGCTGAAGCTTCTGAAAAAGCTATTTAAGAGACGCACGAAATTTACGATCTCAAATCTAAGATTTGGGATATTGAAAGGATAGAAAATGAAAGAGAATAAAAACAATATCGTAAGCGTAAGGCTAGACGACGAGACGCTACAAAAACTAAAAGACGACGCGCAAAAAGAATATCGCCCGTTAGCGATGCATATACGTAAAATTTTAAGGGATTATCTAAAATCAAAGTAGAATTTTGTATAATTGAGCCTAAAATTTTAAAAGGCTTTAGATGAACTCCGAGCTATTTTTTTCAAAGAAGCGCCTATCGAGCTATAAAGACGAAGCCGAGCATAAGGCGAATTTTAGGCTTATGCAAGCTCTCGCGCCGAAGCTCGGCATACTAGAGATAATCACGCGCAATATGATTTGCGATGCGCTATACGCTACCGGCAAGGAGGGAATTTTAAAACCTTATGCCGAAACTTACGGCGGAATTAGCGACGAGTTTATATCAAATCAGACCTTCGGCTTTTGGGCTAAGATCATCAATGAGGCAAAAATCCATAACCGAATAAACGTATTTTCAGGTATGGATTTTAGGAAATACTCTAAATTTAACAAAAAAGCAAATTGGCTGAATTTCCAAAGGGTAAAAATCATTTATGATTTATGCGTTAAAATTCGCAATCGCGCCTTTCATTTCGAAAATCTATTCAAGACGCATGAAAACGGCACGCCGAGAATTTCAACTAGGTTAGGCAAAACGATAGTCGGTATAGATCCGTCAAGCCTAGAGATTTTCATAAACGATATTTTGGATTGTTTTGATATAAAGCTAAAAGATTACTATATGAAGTGATAGCCTTAAAGCGGCTATCTTGAACTTCAGGAACAATTATAACGCAAAATTTTAAATATGTAAAGGAGAACGAATGAGCGAAAACAAAGGGGGCAATAAATGGAAACGCAACTAACTCTTTTTGACGTATCCAACCAAGAAAATGACGTTTTCGAGCTATCCTCGCACAAAAACGGCGCTACGTATTGGTTAGCGAGCGAATTAGCGCAAATGCTCGAATACGACGGCGTAAAATCTCTAAATAAAGCGGTGAATAAGGCTATCGCCGTATGCTCTAGCATAGGCTACAACATATTAGATCACTTCACTCCCGCAGGCAGCGATTATAAGCTATCCCGCTTCGCTTGCTTTTTGGTGTCTATGAATGCCGATATTAAAAAACCAAGAGTGGCGCAAGCTCAGGCATATTTCGCCACTATCGCAGAAGCCCTGCATAGACATATCGAAGCCGAGCAGTTAGAGCGCCTAGATGTAAGAGAAAAGACCAAAGACGCAAACAAAGCCTTAACGGGCGTGGCTAGCTCTCACGGAGTTGAATGCTACGCTTATTTTATGGACGCTGGTTATATGGGTATGTATAATATGCATCTAAAAGACCTTTTGCGTATCAAGGGGCTTACGGCAAAGGATAAGGTATTCGACTTTATGGGAGCTCGCGAATTAGCCGCAAATCTTTTCAGGCTTCAAGAAACTAAAGCTAAGATCGAAAATAACCGAATTTACGGACAAAAAAACCTAGAAAACACGGCTTATGAGGTAGGGCGCGAAGTAAGAGGCATAATGATGAGAAACGACGGCGTACGCCCCGAAATGCTAGCTAGAACCGAGCACATAAAAGAGGTGCAAAACGAGCTTAAAAAAGTAGATAGAAAATTCAAAAAGATAGATAAGAAAAAGGAGCAGTAATGGCAGAGGAAAAAGAAATATACTATGATGATGAAATAGAACACGTAGTTACCGTATCAGGTAAGTATATTGACAAAATCAAACTAGAGACGGAACCAAAACGCTCGAACTATATAAAGATAAAGGAGGAGCTAACGCAAAAGGTTTCGGCGCTATATGGATCGCCTATTAGCCCATCTAAGAGCGGTGGCAACCATATAGAGTTTAAAGACGAAAACAAAGATGATCTTTATGTAATAAAGTGGGATTACCAACACATCGTTAAGCACGTATGCAAAGGGCTAGGTATAACTCAAAGAGAATTGGCAGATATTATCAAGGTAAATTCGGGCACACCCGCGCAATGGGTAACCAGAGGTGAAGTACCGCCGACCTATCAATATCTTTTAAAGCTTATGATAGAAAACAAACACCTAAAGGAAAAAATTGCTAAACTGACCGCTTTTAAGGAATTGTTAGATGAAATTTAGAGAGACAGAAATTCTGTCGCTCCGATTTTAAATAAACTTTTTCGAAAAAAATCTTATCTAAGATAAGAAAATACTTGACTTTTATTATCTAAAATAGTATAATCCCGTCAAAATATGATTTTAAATCACTTTTGAAAGGATTTTTACTATGAACTCACTTTTTGAGAACAACAACCCCCAAGTTGAAATTTTAAATTTCCAAACATTCTCTACTGAATATGTAGCGGAGCGTTACGGCGTTTCTACGACCGCCATAAGAGAACATAAGCGACTACATGCAGACGAGATGATCGAGGGAGTCCACTTCGTCATCGAGATAAATAAATTTCGTAAACCTGCTATCAAATGGACGCTCCGCGGCATTATCAAGCTTGGGATGTTTATCCGCAGCGAAAAGGCTAAGGGCTTTAGACTATGGGCGGAGCAGGAGCTCGAAAAGACTATCTTAAAACAGGTGCAGGCTTTCGCCGAAGCTCGCGAGCATAATCTCCGTCTAGTGGACGAAATCTCAAACCTTAGAGCGGTGCAGATCTCGCAGGCGCGGCACAACCAAAACGTAATCAACGGCTACAAATCCCAAATTTCTCAGCACAACGCCCTTATCGTAAAGCTAAAATCCGAATTAGCCAAGCGCGGGGTAATTTACGACGCGGAGGTTATAGAACGCTACGAGCAAAAAGAGGAAAACCTAATAGCGATGCTACATAACGCCAAAACCGAGCGGGATTTTTATCGCAAGCGCACGCAAGAGCTAAAGCAAAAGCAAAACATCAAAGATAGCGAGATAGTAAGGCTATTAAACAAAATCCAGTATCAAATGGACGGCGTTTATAGCGAGATAGGCGCGGTTATGGCGTATGCAAACGATAATGACCGCTTTTTTATAGAACGAAATCAAATTTTAAAAGGATAAATAATGGAAAATCTAATCATCAACAGCCAAGAGATCAAGTTGGAAGTAGCAGGCGGTCAGGTCTGGACTACTTCCCTACAAATTGCAGATGTGTTCGAGAAAGAACACAAGCATATTTTAGCAAAAATTAGGGAGCTTCCGCAAGATAATTTCAACGGGTCAAATTTTCGGCTCGTTGAATATACCGATAAAAAGGGCGAAAGCAGACCATATTTTTTAGTTTCAAAAGATGGTTTCACTCTTTTGGCTATGAGTTTCAACGGCGAGAAGTTTTACAAATTCAAAGTCGCCTACATCAACGCCTTTAACGCGATGGCGGAAAAACTAAAAAATCCGTTTAACGTTCCGCGCAACTACAAAGAGGCTTTAGAGCTAGCAATAACCCAATTAGACAAGATCGAAGCATTGGAGGCGCAGCGCAGGACGGATATGCCTAAGATAGTGTTTGCCGAGGCGGTAGAAGCAAGCGCTACAAGCGCATTAATAGGCGATTTTGTAAAGACGCTTTGCGATACGGACGTAAGCGTCGGACGCAATAGAGTGTTTAAGTGGCTAAGAGATGAAAAATATCTGATGGCGGACAATATGCCTTACCAGAGGTGGGCGGAAGCGGGATATTTTGAAGTGATACCCCAAATCATCGTTACGCCCAAAGGCAACAAAGAGCGCTTCACTACGAAAATCACGGCAAAAGGGCAGGTGGCGTTAGGCGTGAAAATCATAGAAGCTTTTAAAAAATCAGCATAAAGGATAAAAAATGAGTTTAAAAGATTTTAAATTTTACCTCTCATTGATGAGAGTGGATAGATACACGACGATCGGCGATTTTATCGCGTTTGTTAAATCTTACAATGCAAAGGACGAGGAATGTTAGAAATTTTAAACAAAATCCAATGCGAGCTAAAGGCTCCCAAGACGCAGATGAATAAATTTGGCGGTTATGCATATCGTAGCTGTGAGGATATTTTGGAATCGGTTAAGCCGCTGCTACAAAAATATGAAGTAGCTCTAATGCTTAGCGATGAGATCGTGCAAATAGGGGCGCGTATCTATGTCAAGGCAACCGCTGCGCTAAAAGGCAAAGACGGCGAAGTAAGCGCAAGCGCATACGCAAGAGAGCCTGAAAATAAAAAAGGTAGCGACGAAAGCCAAATCACGGGTGCAGCTTCTAGCTATGCTAGAAAATACGCGCTAAATGGGCTATTCGCAATAGATGACGCCAAGGATGCCGACGCTACGAATACTCACGAGGATACCCGCGACAAAAAAGGCGAATATCCCGCGCCGATGAGTGAGGAGCAGGTAGCGGATTTATTGCAACTTTGCGAGGCGAGCGGCACCGACCCGCGAAAGGTAGCCGCAGCGTATAAGACAAGTGATATAGCGTTCGTGCCGTTTGAAAAAGTGCGCGCTCAGCTTCTGCAAAAGCTCGCAAAGGCGCAGATGAGGGAGGGTGCGTAATGAAATTTATAAATTTGCAGCAAGGAGGCCCCGAGTGGCTGGAATATAGAAAAGACAAATTTAACGCCTCCGAGGCGGGCGACGTTATGGGCTGCGGCTTTAACAAGCCATATAAACTAGCCGAAATCAAATACGGCGGCAAAGAGGTTTTTCAAAGCGAGGCAATGAGGCTCGGCAAAGAGTATGAGCCTAAAATCCGCGAGTATATCAACAAGCTTTTAAACGCGGATTTTCAGCCCGTCGTAGGACTTAGCGACGATGATCCGAGATTTAGCGCGAGCTTTGACGGGCTAGACATTATAGGCGGCGAAATTTTAGAGATTAAATTTAGCGCGAACGAGTATGAGGTTTTAGAGCGTACCGGCAAACCTAGCGAAAAGTATTTTTGGCAGATCCAACACCAGCTTTTTGTTTGCGATCTCTCTAAGTGCATTTTTGCGGTCGGCAAGATAGATGACGATTTCGATCTGCAAATCCGCCACGTTGTCGTAGAGCGAGACGAAAAGGCGATCAAAAAGCTTATTAAGGCGTGGAACGAGTTTGAAGCGACTTACGCTAAAGCCGCTCCCGATGAGGAATGGCTAAGCTTGAGCGATGAAATTTTAACCCTTAGCGCGCAGAAAAAAGAGCTTGACGATAGGCTCGACGAGCTCAAAAAGCGCGCCATTAAAAAGGCGGGCGGCGTGGAAATAAAAGCTTACGGGCTAACTATCTGCAAATCAGAAATTAAGCCTAGCTACGACTATAAGGCATATTGCGAGCAAAGCGGCGCCGTAATCCCCGATGAGTTTTTAAAAGCGGGGTGCGAACGCTGGAGCGTGCGAGTTGCAAATTAGCGGGCAGTTTAACCGCTTTATGCACGGCGTAGTATTGGCGCAGATGCGATCTCTTAGATATTTATGTATTAGGGAGCATCGCATAGCCATTCGCCCGTTTTATCTTAGCGCCGACACACTAAAGCAGCTTTTAAAGGTGCTGGATTTCGACTATCCGAGGCAGAAAGACGGCACGCCGCTAAGCTACACGCAACTAAGCACGGCGGATATGCTAGGGCACCTAGCCTATATTGAGACACTTTGCGCCGAAAACGGCATAGAGCCCGAATTTATAAAAGAATTTGAAAAGGAAATAAAATGAATAAAGTTATTTTAATCGGAAATTTAACCCGCGATATCGAGCTAAGATACACGCAGAGCGGCTATTGCGTCGGAAACTCGGGTATCGCCGTAACGAGAAAATTTAAGAACGCGCAAGGGCAAACGGCGGAGGAGACCTGCTTTATCGACCTGAAGTTTTTCGGGCGCACGGCAGAGGTCGCAAATCAATACCTCCGCAAAGGCTCAAAGCTTGCCGTAGAGGGGCGGCTAAAGCTGGAGCAGTGGCAGGATCAAGGCGGACAAAACCGCAGTAAGCACGTAGTGGAGGTAGAGAGCCTAGAGATGCTAGGCAGCCCTCAAAACTCGGGAGGCACGCAAAACTACGCTCAAAGCGGCGGAACGCAAAGCCGAGCCAAAAAGCCCGCCGCCGATAAATACGACGACGGCGGCGACACGATCCCGTTTTAAAGGATAACCGATGCCAAGAATATTATTAGTTGATCTTAGCCATTATCCTTGTCTTGAATTTCCACAACTAAACAAAGGGCTTGTAATAGATGAAACAAGGGTTGCCATTGAGGACGGCGACAATGTTTATACCGACCCGTTTTTTAATTCTTTCGTATCTTTTCCTGAGGAGGAACTATACGGGTTTGACGATGACGATGCCCTTTTAAGCGCCTTAGCCAAAAAATATGGCTATGACGACTATAAATTTAAAGGATAAAAGATGAATGACGCAGAGTGGCTAAACGAATACGGCGACTTCGATGAATGGCGCGTCGCAGCAGAGGCACAATGGTGGGAGGATTACGGAGCTGACGCGGCGTATGACAGAGAGATAGACGATGCGGAATATTTCGCTGAAAGAGATCCCTATGTGGATGAACGCTAGAGAATTTGCAAAGCGCGAGGATAAAAAGCTCTACGTGATAGACGTGCAGGCTAGTAAAGACCGAAAGATTGGGCGTGCGGATCGCTTTCGTAAAGTAGGCGGAGTATTGCAGATAGAGACGGAGCACTACTATCTAGCCTTTAAAGATCCGATCACGCCTGCGCTTAGGGAGCGGGTAGAGCGGCTGTATTATGAGGCGATCGAACTAGTCGCAAGCGATTATGAGCTTGCGTGGATCGCGCACAAAGGCACGGGCTCGCCACACTTAAATGTGCTTCAACGATTTCTACGCTTTAAGTGGCATCGCGGCGGAAAGATAGTAGAGAAGATGTGCGAGAACCTAGAAGCGCTTTTGGCAATGAGCGAGGAAGCGCGCACAGAGTTTCTGGCTCGTGAGCGGGAGGCTATGAGAGAAGCGAGCAAAGCAAATTATAGAAAAATTATATAAAGGAGAGAACGATGAGAGAGATTAAATTTAGAGCATGGCTCGAAAGCCTACAAGTTATGGTGTTCGTGCATAAAATAGAATTCCTAGACGGCAGGAACTATAAAATTTTCTTTAAAAATTTACAAAACGGTGAATATATAGATTGTGCCTTGGCGCCAAGCTCATTGATTTCTCGTAGTTCCGCAAAAGGCGACCGTTTCGTATTGATGCAATATACGGGCGAAGTTGACCAAAATGGTATCGAAATTTGTGAAGGCGACGTCGTGATCTCGTATGATACGGACGCTTTGCCGGGAGATGAGGGAATTATAGTGTTTCAAGAAGGAGCCCTTGGCTTTTTGTCGGATGAGAAAGAATTTTTTCCTTTCACCGATACGCCGGCGGGCAGTATGGATATTGTGGGAAATATTCATAAAAACCCAGGGTTCTTATTGGAGAAAAAAAATGAGAGGAATTAAATTTAAAGCGTATATTTACGATTTGACCGATGAGAATAGCCATCCTCTTGAAATAGATATTCGTGCAGGGAAGATATGGGATGTTGCAAGCATAAATTTTAAAGATCAAATAGTAGAAATTATGGATGATGACGGCGGTGTGTGGGAATACGAGCTGAACGATGAAATTACACTTATGCAATATACGGACACAAATGACAAAAACGGTGTAGAAATTTATACTGGATACATCGTCAAATTTATTTCAAGACTTGACGGTAGCAAAAGAATGGGCACGGTCAGATACTGGGCGGGTGACGCTGCGTTCCTGATCGAATGTGAAAGAGAGATATTCTTTTTGTTTCACGACGCGCTGAACCGCGAAGTCATCGGCAACATCTACGAGAATCCAAAAATTTTAAAGGATATAAAATGAGTGTCATATGTGTATGCGATAGCTGCGGCGCACGCAGCGAGGATGACGTCAAAATTTACGAATTCGGAAAAGACGCCAAGGAATACACGGGTCTGGATGAATATGACCACCTATGTAAAGAATGTTTTAACGAGCTGAATGAGGAAAAAGATTTACGTATAGTAGGCAACCAAATTACAAAGAGAAAGGATACAAAATGACAGTAGAAAAAAAGATGCCGCTTTATCTATCGGATGACGATACAAATTTTCTAATAAATTTAGGGAAAGAAATGTTGGCCCAAGACACTAGAAGCACTGCCCAACCTTATGGCCTGACGGTCCAAAAGAAAGAGCTTATTATTACGGATGAAGAATTCGCCGACAATTGGACGCTATTTAGCGAGGGGGATGCCGCGGCTGAAGGACTTGAACGGGCAAAAGCATATCTAATAGACAGAATACACGAAAACCTAGTAGATGCCGATAGTGACGCCCAAAAACTAGAGCTAATAAAGGAACTTGGTATTCTTTTGAATGTGGATGATAACTACGATTTGCAAAGCTACATAAGAGATCGGGAGGAATTGAGCGACTATTCTTATTATCCGACTACGCAAAGATGGACGGTGGACGAAAGAATGGTATTCACTTTCAGCGATCGCGAAGCTAGAGAGTATGCTAGACGCGGCGAAGATTATAGGACTTATGGCGTATATTTAGGGCGCAGCCCCGTAATGACGCGATTATGCGAAATTCTACTAAAAATAGGCGAGCAGGGATAATGTTAGACGAAAAACAAAAGCTCACGATGACCGAGTATGCGGTAAAGACGCCCCTAACTTATGTAATATGAAAGGATACAAAATGACAACACAAGAAATGATCGAGGTTATGCAAGCCTACGATAGGGGTGAGGAGATAGAAATAAAAGAAAACGAAAAAGAGGACTGGAGCGAAGCAAAATTTCCGCTTTGGGTTTGGGATAAATTTGAATATCGCGTCAAACCCAAAGAGAAAAGGGGGCCGAAATTTAAAATAGGCGACATGCTCGTCCATTTGGAAAAAGAGGGGCAGTCTCTTTATAGGGGCGACATTTTTCGAGTACTTTTAATAGATGGAGAATATGTGGCAAAAGACGAAATGGGGTTTCGATGCACTGGGGAATACGAACATTTCGAGCGAATTTTTATCAAAGCCGATGACGTCCTTTGGTATTGGGAATACCAAGACGAGGCGGGGGATTGGCATATGCTAGATAGACGATGTAGCAAAGAGGGCTTGAATATGCTGGAGTTTCACGAGCAAGCGAGCGCCAAGCCTATTTACGCGCTCGGATTTAGATTACCGCGAGAAAAGGATGAGGAATGGACCAAATTAATAAAAAACTAGACTTTATAATTCTCTACATCATAATTTTGGGACTTATTGAGGTTGTTCTTAAGAGCGATATTTTTAGGCTGGGCTGACGGGAGATTGAAATGTTTATACTGACTTATATCAAGGCGTGGGGTATTCTTATGACGCCGATACTTTCTATTTGGGTTATCGTATGGTCGCTCATCAAGGTTCATTTTTCAGAATGGAATACCGCCCTAAGAGACTATGTGTTGCCTGAAAAAAACTATAACATCATAATGCCGATCTATGGCGTATTAACCGCGCTTCTTATCATCGGCGTATCGATTTGGTGCTGGTATATAGCAGGCGATGTTTTAAATTTCTTTAGCGGATTGAAAGGAGAATAAAATGCTAAATTTCATATTCTGGGGCGTAACGCTCAACTGTTATGCGTTTACGATGTATGCTCTTGCATTATACTCCCTATCCCCCTACGAACTACAAATAAAAAGCAAGATAAAGCCGCTGTCTTTGGCGGGCGGTATATTTACACCATACGTTATGTTTATCATCAGCATAATTGTTTTTGTGCTGATAGTATATTGTCGGTTCGATGTCAATAAAATGGATATGATAATACAAAAAATGAAGGATACAAAATGAGTAGTCCTGATCGAGAAAAAGAGCGCGAGCTTTTGCAAAAAATTGACAATTTCGCGCAGAAGCATAATGAAAAAGGCGCGCTTGTGGAAAAGATACATCAAAAGCTTTTCAGCCTAAATTTGAAACAACTAAAGGAAATTTTAAAAAGGATTGAAAGATGAAATACAGAAAAAAGCCCGTAGAAATTGAAGCTTTTAGGCTAGGATATGATTTTATGGCAGATTGGTTTATGGGCGAAGTAGCAAAGAATAATATTATCACGATGTTCAAAAACAATTATGAGCCAGAAAACCCCTTTGAAGACTGCTCAGCGTTAATAGAAGCAGATATAAAAATCCTTGAGGGTACTATGCACGCCGATAATGGCGACTATATTATCAAAGGCGTTAGGGGAGAAATTTATCCTTGCAAGCCTGATATTTTTGAAATGACGTATGAAAGGATAGGCGATGAATAAAATTTTATTGCTATTATACTTGGCGGATCTGTCTGATAAGATGTATCCGCTATTGTTGGGTAGCCTCTGCGTCCTTTTAGCAGGCATAATGTTGTGGTTTGGCGGCGTTCAATTTAACGACGACACGAGCGCGCGAATGGTAAAAACCGCGAGGTGCATCATTAAAATATCAATATCTGTTGTGATTTTTGCTTTTCTATACCCGTCCAAAAACACCCTTTATATCGCCGCTAACGTAAAAGTGGGGCAGATAGGGATAGAAAAATTGCAAGGTAGCGATACTTTAGAAAAAGCATTGAAACTATTAGATAAAAAGTTAGATGAAGCTTTAGCGGAGGAAAAGAAATGATTACCGAAAATCAAAGACTACTGACGCAAAAAGAGGCTTCGATTATGCTAGGCTATTCCGAAAATAGCAATATTCTTGCTAAAATGCGAATGCCGAAAAATAAGGGCAAATGGGAGTTTATGCCGCGCTTCATAATTTTTAACGGCGAAATTCGCTATCCCCTTGATTGGCTCAACGAGGATATCAAGAAACTAAAAGAGGGGTGCTAGCCCCTCTAAATAATCCGCCCACCACTGCAATACCCGCAAATGCTCCCGCGAGTTGAAGTCCCTGAAATATGCTTTATCCACTTCATTACCGGGTGTATGCAATAATACTTCATCAATGATACGCTTTTCAAACATAGCCCTCTCGCCGTCGGTTGCCCGAATAGCAAAGGTTGCAAACATCGAGCGAAAGCCGTGCGCGTGCAGATCGGCTATGCCCAAGCGCTTTAGCGTTTTTAATAGCGTGCCGTCCGAGATAGCCCAGCCGCTCCGCACAGAGTAAGTGCTCGACTTGAAAACTATCCCTTCTGCGCTTACTTCTTTTTGGCGCTCTAAAATTTGTTTTGCCTGCCTCGGAAGCGGCAAGCGCGCATTTACTCCCGTTTTATTGTCGGTCTCTTTGAAATACACAAAATCCCCATCTATCCTATCCCAACAAAGCTCTCTGATCTGATGCGGACGTTGCGCCATAATCAGATTGAAAAAGAAAAGATTTTTAATCGTCGGCTCTATAAGGGCGTCTCTGACCGCTTCTATAATCTCTTTTAAGCGCTTTGGATCCGTCACCGCCTTTCTGTGCTCTACTTTCTTTTTAGGGTAAATTTCGCTCATATCATCGATGATCTCATAAATAAACGATATATCGCCTGCCGCGTTTTGGGCACGAGCAAATTTAAGCACGTCGCGCAGGATTGGGATTATCTTTTTAGCACTTGCAAAATTCACGCCCTTGGTGGCCGCGATCACTTCCTTTGTGCCGATCTCATCTATCGGCATATTGCCTAGAGGTTGCAGCAGATGTTTATTTACGCGATTTATCATTTTACGGCGGGATTGCCTTATTTTCTCGTTATCCTCGGGTGGAATTTTAATATCCAGCCACGCACAGAAAACATCTTTTAGCTTCTGCTTTTGTAGCTCGTCGCTCGCGCCCGATTTACGCAAGTTCATTGCTTTTTCTCTAGCTTCGGCAAGGCTTATATCATCGAAACTTCCTAGCGTCGTGTAGCCTCTTTTTGTGCGTAGCTTGTAGTATCTGCTGCCGTTTGCGAAACACACGAGATACAGCGCGCACGTGCTATCGATAGAATACGCCTTGAGCTTGCCGCTACCTTCAAATTTTAATTTCTTTACTTGCGTCGCGGTTAAAATTTTAGCCATTTTATACCCTTGTTATACAGAAAGTTATACATTTTTTACGAAAATAATTATAAATCGATATAAATTAATATAAATTGAAAATAGCCCTAAAACGCCTTGCTATCGGTAATCTGTAAATGATTATGCATTAATATAAATAGATGTAAAAATGAGTAATGGTGACCCACAGGAGATTTGAACTCCTGTTACCGGCGTGAGAGGCCAGCGTCCTAACCACTAGACGAGTGGGCCGCGAAATTAAAAATGAAATGATAGCGAAGTGTATATAAATTTTGGATTAAATTATATATTTTCAACAAAAATAATGCAAAATAAAATTTTCGCCGAAAACTTAAAGCCTTTTGGCATAGTCGCAAATCTTGGTGCTCTAGAGAGTCCGATATGCCGCCCATTCTAGATGGCACATAAATAAGTTCCGTCGTTGCAGCCATAAGCCAAATCGATATCATAAAAGCTTGCTGCACCTTGCTATCAGCATCAAAAACGCTAATAATTTAATCGCGCTGATTCAAAGCAAACGATAAAGAAGTCAAATTTAGCATAGCTTTTATTTGGCTTCTAGGCTTTTTAGATACTCATATACTCTTTTATCCTCGTTTTTCCTTGCCCAATCCGATGGAGTTACGCTTTGGTTATGAGAACATCTAGCTTTTGGATCGGCGCCTCTTTCTACTAGATATTTTACGATTTCTAGACTATGAGAACTTGCCGCATAATTTACCATGGAGCAACCATCCCTATCCTTTGCTTTAAAATTTCCACCGTATTTTTCTAAAAGCTTTATAAGCCTAAAACTCTTCTCATCGTCGTGTTGGCTTCCGAATACGCTCATCATCATTGCGCTATCGGTCAGTCTTTTTGCGCACTCTAGCATCGCGCGAAGCGAATTTTCGCTACCTAACATTACCGCCATTTCGATGGGAGTGGTATTTTCATGACCTTTAAAATTCGGATCGCCGCCCATTTCGCAGTATTTTTTAGCATCTTCGGCGTTGTCTGAATATGCCGTTTTATGAAGCAGCGTTTGTATCTCATCCGCGCTCAATCTTTCTTCGATTTTGGGTGCGACGGGATAGCTTTCGTCGTAAATCTCCTTTAATGAATTTGTACCGCAGTATTTACCCGGCTCGTCTTTAAAAATCAAATTTATACCATTTAAATCCGTAAGTTCTATAGAGTCGTTTGTTTTTAAATTTATTATCTTGTTGAAGTTAAAAACTAAATCATCCTTTTTAATCCCGCTATCAAAGATGAAAAAGTGGCTAAACTCGTAAGGAAATTCGTTTTTGTATTCAGGGTTTGACGCCGGATTTATCCTAGAATCGCCAATTTCTATCTTATCATGCCCCCATCTTTTGCCGAATATAAATATATTTGTACCCCAGCTTTTTGAAACTTTATCATCATTCTCGCCCATTACGAAAATATCGTTTCCCCATGGGTCTTCCACATCGCTTCTGCCGCCCGTCAAAATATAGACGTTGTTATTTCCGGGGCAAACTATAGAGTGCCTCGTATCGCTTTCGGCTATAATGATTTCGTCTGCGTTTTGGTTGCAGCGAGAATTTATATCCCAATATATGGTTTTGCTAAAATTTAAACTCACGTCTTCTAATACGGTGGTATCAAATCCTTGCGTCACTAAAATCTTTTTAGGAAAATATCCTTTCGCTTGCCCGTCTTTGATAAATTTTTCCAAGCTTTGAAAGTCGGTTATATTGCCTCCAAAACAGCTGCCGACCGCCAAAAACAATATAACGATAAATCTCATACTCGCTCCTCTTTTCGAGATAAAATCTTAAAAATTATACAAAATTTGTAAGCAAAATTTACTAAAAACAGCTCAATTTAAAAACCAAAAATAAACGTTTTTAATGCTTATAGTAATGGCATTTGGATAGTTATAAATTTAAGCTACTCCGCTGCTTTTAAATTTAAAAAGTTAAATCCATTTTAAACACAATTTGCGTAAAATCCCATTTCAAAAACGTATTACGCGAGCGGCGGCGGCAAATTCAAGCATCATAACGGCGATACCAGATTAAAGTCTCCATAGCGGCGATGGACATAAAACGTCGCGGCGCGCCGGACATAGCCCTCGCAGTGCGCCAAGCATGAAGCGTTCGTAACGGAGCTAATAAAGCCCGCGCGGCGATAATCAAAGCGGCGCCCGCATCGTAGCGAGCTGCGCATTAAAATTTAAAGGGATAAAATGAACGAAGATTTTCAAAGAGCGAAGCTGCAAGGCACGCTCGGCGCGCTCTGCCTACTGGTCGCAAGCGTAGCGTATTCTATAAAAGGCGAGATCGCGTACTTGGATTCTCAAATCTTAGTGTGGATTTTTGCTTTCACATTCCTTTACCACGCGCTTAAAAACATCCAAAATATCACGGGCCCGCAGGTTTTTATAATCTTCAAATACGCTTACAGCATTGCGCTTGCGACGCTGCTATATTTTTCAGCCATTTATATACTCAGAAGATGTGATTGTAATAGGCTGCAAATATACGTGCCGTATTTGATATTTGCGGTTACGCTCGCTTGGATAATTATAAATTTTAAGTTGCGCGCCGCCACAGGATGCAGACTTTTCGCCGTATATGCCGCGCTGCTAATCGTTGATGTTGCCGCAGATATCATCTACGGCATGATGTTTAAAATACCGGCTCCCGCCGCTATAACGATGGGCTTCATAAATTGCATGGAACTGCTAAATTTAATCTTAAATCCGTTGGCGTCCGTAGTGCTGCTTCTTGCGTGGCTTAATATGAAAAACTCCGCGAGCTCGCAGGATCTGTGGCATTAGGCGCGCAGGGCGACGATTTTACGCGAGAGGTTTAAATTTGAATCGCCGCATTGCGATTGTTTTTCGATCGCCTAAGCGGTACAATTTCGCACATTTTAAAATTTACGGTGCGACGAAATAAGCGCGGAATTTCATCTTGCAAAGGCGGAGTTTGGAATTTTAAATCCTCGTTGCGCACCGCTCAGCCCGAGCGTATCGGCGACGGCGTTTGCAAACGCGGCGTAGCAGGGGCCTAGCAAGCGTCTGCGCCAAAGACGCTCGCTTTTTTTTGACGCCGTTTTGTAAATTGTAGCGAAAAATGCGCCGCGAAAGGTTTGCAAACTTTGCTACGATGCGACTATTGAGATTTACATCGCGACGTTACGATGCCTTGAGTTTAAAATATCTTCATCGCGCATAATGAAAGCGGGCGTTTCAAATTCAATGCATACGCCTTTTGCAGGCATATCGGCTCGTATCCAAACGAAATTTTATCCGTCGTTTGCGCTCCCGAGACGATGCGCTCGGCAAGCCCACTCTTTTTCAATAGTATGCAGCTAAAAAATTTGATTTTATACCTAAATTTAAAAGCTCCGATTTCAATTTCAATCCCGCCCTTTGATTGCACCGACGCAGGCTAGAGCATACTTTAGCCGCTTAAAATTTATAAACGAAGCGCAATCCCGCGTTGATCCCTTCTTTCTTGCCGCTTAAACCCTCTAGTTTCAAGGAAGTATCCAGCTTGCCGCTCGAATACTTCGCGCCGATCTCGCCGATAGCGGTATTGCCCTTGACGCTCGCGGCATCAATATCCATAGCGTAGGTACTATTATAGCCGCCGATCTTGCCTTTAAATTCTCGCTCGAAAGCGGCTCCCGCGAAAAGCTCCACGTTATCGCTTACGTCGAAATTAAATCGAGCGCCTGCCCTGCTTCTTACAGAATCGATACCCTCCAGCTTGATGCCCTCGCCCAAGACCTCCGTTTTCTTAGAATCGATATGCGTATAAAAGCCCTTGACATAAACGTCCGCATTGAGATTAGCGCTCAGCTCGAAAATCTTGCCGAGGGCTAAATTTGCCCCGTAGTAGGTTCTCGTTACGTCGTATTCGGCCCTTCCCGAGGCCAGAGAAGCCTCGTAGTCCGATTTGATACGACCGATTTTGGCTCCCGATTTGGCATAGAAATTTTCCGCCAAGTCGAATTCGCTCACAATGCCCGCCCCCGCGTATTTGAGATCGCCGCTGCCTTTGACGGCGAAATCATTGAAGCTCTCATATTTACCGCCGCCCGTTTCTACGTATCCTCCCAGGCTCGCGCCGTCCCCAATACGGCCCATCGCTCCTGCGAGCACGGAGATACCTTTGTTTTCTACATAGGAGCCGGAATTGTAGCGCATATTAAAACCTCCCGCATACGCAAACGTTCCGTCTGCGGTATCCGTTATTCCCGAAAGGATATCGTCGCTTTGATTTATCGCGCCCAGCACCGCGGCGCCGGTTTCCAGCGTATTTTTATTTTGCGCCATTAGCTTCGCTCCGATTCGATCGGAATTCGGCAGAGGCTGCGGATCGGGATTTATCGTGATTTTGGTTACGTCGGCGATCAGGTCTTTATCGTCGTTAGCGCTACGCAAGGCGAATGTATAGGCAGTCGAAAGCCCGCTTTGAACTAACTGTTCGGAGTGGTTAGCCATATCGCCGAATTTTATCCCACTTGCGGTTTTTATGAGATTTACGCGATCGCCCGATTTGAGCTTATCCGCTCCGTTTGCTATACCCACGCCGATAGTCGCTTTGCTTATATCGGTTAGCTCGCCGCTTACTAAATTTAAAATCGTCTCGTCGTTTGCGGTATCCGCGGCTAGATAGAAATTGAGTTTTTCAAAGCCCGCGATCGATTTAAACGTATCGTTTTTGCCGTAGACGTTGAAAGTGTTGCCGCTTAATTTTTGGTTTTCCCGACCGAATGCGACGCAGAGATCCAATCGGCTCCAATCTTTATCGCGGACATATACGTTAAGCACGTTATCTCTCGCTTCCGCACCGTCGTGTGCCCACATTATATTTGCAACGTCTATCCTACCGCGAAGATCGTCCGCATCTTTGAGATTTACGACGTTGTTCGTAAGCTTACTATTTCCCCATGCAAATGCGGCCCGCATAGCGCTCAACGAATCGCCGATCGTGCCGCCGTTGATATTTAAAACGTTACCATCGGCGGTGCCGCTATTGCCGAGATACGCAGTGGTAAAGGTAGTCGTTAAACGTTCGCCTTTGGTACCGTTGATATTAAGCGTATTTTCATTCGCCGCACCTCCATTGATATCTACAACCGAAAGACCGTGATAAATCATAGTGCCGTTTAAATTTAAGACATTTTTCGTAGCCGTAGCTCTACCGTTTGATTCAACGAGATGCGTTTTCCTGAGCTCACCGCCGTTTAGATTCAGTGTATTTTCGCTAAATACGGTACCGTCCTGCTGCGAGGAAGCTACGTTTATACTATTGAGCGTACCGCCGTTCATCGTCAAAGCATTGCCCTTAAGCGTCTGATCGGCTGCCGTGGCGCTATTTACGATGATATTATTCAACGGGGAATTATCGCTCGGTTGGCTATCGAGCATAATTATCTGCGCGGCGGTCGGATTTTTTACCGTTAGGGTTCCGTCGTCGACATCTTTTTCATAGGCGTCGTAATTATTTAAATCCGTGGTTTTATCGATCGTAAGCGGATTCGCAACGGGTATGGCGTAAAGTTGGCCGGCGAGCGCCAAAGATAAACTCGCGCCGATAGTTTTACTGTGCATTTTGAACTCCTCCATAAATGCGAGATGAAATAGCGGCAAGCGAACTCAATTTAGCGACGCTTTTGCACGCTAAAATTTGAAATGTATTATACTCCTATCAATATTAGAGAATTATTAACTATTAAATTTTTAAAGTAGCATTAAAAAATATTCGTTTTGCGGCGTAAATTTAAAGCACAAACGCAATAAATTTCGCTCAATTTACATTGTGAAATCGCAAAAATCGCCCATCCTCAAGAAACGAATTTAGCATCACGCCGGCGCATAAATTTGCAGCGCAACGGTAACGCCGAATTGATGCTGCGGGCTCGTAGCAAATGCCCCGCGATATTGGTAAATTTCCGAGCGCGATTGCGTTAGACGGTCGCTTTGCGCCGAAAATACGAGCGTTAAATTTGACGCTCGCGGCAAAATCAAGTGCAGCTTCGAGCCGGCCCGATCGTAGACGGCATCGGAAGCAATACGGCGCGTAAAGCCTTAAATTTCGGCGCGGAGCCGTTTACCGCCCGTATCCTCCCCTACCTTTTAAATTTTCGTCGTAATCCACCCCGTTCGTCATTCGCCTGCGCGAAGCGTCAAATTCATCGCGCAGCGGGCTTTTGCGCACGTTAAACTGCAGCGGCTCTATGCCTAAAATATCGGCGAGCACGTGAGCCAGATTGTCGCTCATAAAAGGCTCGTCCTTCGCCGCGCCTATGCGTCGCCAAAGCTCCGCATGATCGGCAATAAAGCTTTTTGAAGCGATGAAAAGCAGCGGAATTTCGTAGGTGAATCGGGTATTGATGTTGTGCCCGATGAGGCCGTTTTGCTCATAGATATTCTCTCCGTGATCGCTGAGATAGACGATGAGGCTGTCCTCATCCGATAAATTTCATTCACCACGTAGTCGTTATACAGCACGCTGTTATCGTAGCACGCGAGGGCGACCTTTTGCTTTTGCGTAAACGGTAAGGCGATATCGTCGCTTTTAAATTTATCAAATTCCTCGGGATAGCGTTTTTTATAGTCCATATGATTTCCCATGAGATGCACGACGTAGAAATTTCGCTCGCGCTGCGATTTTTTCGCCTCTTTGATGATCGGCAGCAGCGCGCCGTCGTGCGCGACTCGCATGCTATCGAGCTGATCGCTTGTGGAAAGAAAGATGCTTTTTTTCGGCGCGATCGGCGGCACTTTTTGCGCTAAGGGCAAATTTGCCGAAGGCTTCTTGATTGCTGATCCACATCGTGCTAAAGCCGCTCAGCGCGAACATATCGATAATGCTAAGGCTCTCAAACCACGGCCTTTCGCGCTCGCTTTCGTAGTCGCTGAAATTAAGTATCCGCATCAGCGCGGGATTGGCCGCGCCGTAGCACGAAACAGTATCGCTAAATTTAATAAGCAGCCCCCGCCGCTGCAGATCGTTTAGCAAAGGCGTCGTATCTTTGCCGTATCCGTAAAGCGACATATGGCCGCGCTGCAGGCTCTCGCCGATAATCAGCACGACGTTTTTAATCTGCGTTGCGTTAAAATCAAGCGCGGAATTCGCCCGCTTCGCCTCGTCGTAGCCACGCTCGATGCTTTGCAGATCGGCAAGGAAATTTGCATCGCCGAGATAATCTTTTACGACGAACGCGAACTCAAGCGGAGCGTATGTGCCGAGCGTCGCGCGATAACGCTCGCCACCGCTTGCGATTTTGGTCGCCGTAAAAATGCAAAAAATGACCACACAAATCGGATAGATCACGCTAAATGCGGCTCGCAGCCTCGCGCTGCACGAGCTTTTTTTAAACTTCAGCGCGACAAACGTCGCGGTCGCGAATGCGAGCAAAGAGCAGATCACGCCCGCGCTGAGAAATTGCGCGGCGAATTCCTTACTTTCGTTCGCATCGGTGTGGATTATCGCATCGAGCGCGACGACGTTAAAAGCGGAGTCGAAAAAAATGACCAAAAAGAGCGAGATAGCCGCACAAAGCGCATTGATCGCCAGCGCGAACAGAGCGGCAAGCCCGAAAAATCTTCTAAAAACGACGAAGCAGAGATGAAAGATGAGCAAATTTATGATCAAAATGCAGCAAAAATCCTCAAAGATCCGCGAAAATATGCGATCTTCCACGCCGTAAAAGTAATACGCCCGCGCCGCGCAAACGATCAAATTAAGCGCGACGACGAGCCAAAATACACCCACCGCGCCGCATAGGCCGAAATAAAATTTCGGCGCGGGCGCAAGCAGAGCCCTCGCTTTATCAAGTAGTAGTTGAACCATTTTTGCTCTTTATTTTTAAATTTACATCTGCCACATCGCTGGAACCGCTGCGGCGCAGTCTCGCATCCACAAATTGTGCCGCGCCGAAATCTCTACCGCGAAATTGAGCGCGTCTGTTTTTGCGCCGCGATCGGCGAATTTTTGCGCGACACGATGCCGCAAGGCAAATTTTACCTGCCGAAATTTGAATGCGGTGAAATTGATGCGACATTTTCTGTTGCGAAATTTGCCGCACGGCGCGCTTCCTAAACGGCAAAATTCCGTGCCGTGCCGCGTATCAAAAATACGACGCGATTGAGCGCATAAATTTAAATCCGCAAGACGCCGCACCAAAAACAACTGCCGCGCGCAAATCCCACGCACAGACGCACGCTCGCGCAGAATTTACGCGCAAAATGCAAGCCCGCTTTTTGCATCAAATTTATGCAGCGGGTATTTGCGCGAAATTTCGCAGCAGCCCAGAGCGTGCAAATTTCACGCTGAGCAAACGTGCATGTACGAGGCGCTAACGTATCGAAATTTCGCAGCGAATGCGTGAAATTTCTCGGCGCGAGCGCATCACCAAATTTCATCACCAAATTTTCGCCGGCCGAATTACCTTACTCGTAGCCGAAAATTTTAATCCCCGTATCGCTCTGCTCGTAGCGTAGCGCGGGGATTTTTTGCAGTAGATTTTTTAGCTTTTCCAGATCGTTTTTTCGCCCGCCGTCAAAGCCTCGCGGCACCCACACCCACGCGATCTCGTCGTATGCAAACGAGCCCACCGAAAAACTAGCTCGCTTTGAGCCCGCCTCCCATTTGGAGGAGTTTTTGATCGCGTAGAAGTTCGGATAGAGGATTTTTTTGATGATGAAGCATTTGCAAAATTTAAAATCCGCAAAAAACTCCGCCCACGTCGCATCCTCGGTAAAATAGCCCTTCGCGCGCAGGCGCTTTTTCTCTTTGCGCAGCCTGATCGGCTCATAAAATCGCTGCCAAGCCCTTGCGCAGGCATCCATAAACGCAAGCATGCGGGCGAAGTAAATTTTAAAAAGCGCCTTAAAAAGCTCCATCTACTTCTCGATCTGCGATTTTAGCGACTTATCGATTGCGATCTCGCTGCTTGCGATGTCTATCGTCTCAAGTGCCTTGTCCTGGAAGATAAATCCGACCTCCTTCGCGCCGAAGCTCTTGGCGATCGCCTCCAGCGTGTCGGTCGCGGATTTATGGATCTTGCCGCCCAGATCGTTGATGATTTTTAGCGAGAGCTGCTTGACCTCGTCCTTGGCGTCGTCGATGAGGCGGTTTTTATCGCTCTCGTCAAAGCTCGCGCCGAATAGCCCGTTTAGCGAATCGGGCAGCAGAAACGGCAGCAGCTTGGCGTTTTTCTCGTCGTAAATTTTCATATCTTTGATCGAGTATTTGTATTTGCACGGCGGCATCTTGATCTCGTAGCGATCCTCGCCCTGCGGTAGTATCGCAAAGCCGGGGCTTAGCAGGTCGTAAACGAACTCGATCTCAAACTCGAAGATGATGGCGATCTGCTTTTTCGTCATCAGCGGCGAGACGAGCGAGCCCAGCAGCCCGCTGCCTACGTTTTGCTTACGCGTGACGATCTCTTTGGAGTAAATTTTAAAAACGCTCAGCTCGCCGATACTTTTAAGCCGCGTGATGTCGGTGGCGATCTGCGGCTTGCCCGCCTGCTCGCCGCTTTTGCGCATCTTAAAAAACATAAAAACCAAGATGCAAAATATCACTAAATTTAGAAGAAAAGCAAAATTTTCCAAATTTCATCCTTTAAAATTTTATCGGTATTTTAGCAAAATACGGCGCCGATTTGTAGTGCAATTGAAATTTTACGATTTTTACGGCAAGAAATTTTAAAATCGCGAAAGAAATTTTAAAGAAGCGAGCCGCGATTATAAAATTTAACGCGGACGTAGTCCGCACCACCGCTAGCGTCGTCGGGGGATGGGTGGGGTTTGTGGGCGAGCGCAGCAATGCGGTGCTGCGGGGCAGCGCCGCCTCTGCGAGAAGTGTGACCTCGCAATTGGGGCCTCCTTCCCGCCCCGAGAGAAATACACAAAGAGCTAAAAATACTAAAATTTAACATAGTGAAATCTTTATAAATTCGAGCCCGCGTATGCGTTACACATAATCCGTAAGG
>ERZ773100.44-NODE-44-length-81717-cov-7.711224_pt1 | contig 81717 bp, 78 predicted proteins | sample MGYA00511119_ERZ773100 | MGnify/ENA primary metagenome ERZ773100 (study PRJEB29015, sample SAMEA2738000) | human oral metagenome | biome: human oral; feature: human-associated habitat; material: dental | place: China | collected 2111 ...
ACTGAATGGGCTAGGGCATACACCAATGTACCAAACCCTATCAAACTCCGAATACTTATAGCGTAACCACGGCAGTCAGGCGGCGAGTGATAAAATCCGTCGTCAAGAGGGAAACAACCCGGACTAACAGCTAAGGTCCCCAAATCTCATTTAAGTGGAAAACGATGTGAAGTTACTGAAACAACCAGGAGGTTGGCTTAGAAGCAGCCATCCTTTAAAGATAGCGTAATAGCTCACTGGTCTAGTGATTTTGCGCGGAAAATATAACGGGGCTAAAATGAGTACCGAAGCTTTAGATAGTGTCTATGATTATTTATACTAAGCTTGTCTCTTTGGCATCTTTAAATGAGCTTCATTTTTTCTCCTGCGGCAACCTACACGGTTAGCCTTAGTCGAAAAAATATCAGCAACATTTAAATCTGCTCAAAGATACTTCGCTTCTTGCATTCAAATTTAAATGCAACGTCTTGATCTAAATTCTAGAAATTTCAAAATTTCTTAGAATTTCAAAATTTAGCAACAAAAGCAAAAAGACAAGCCGGGTAGTATAAATACTCATAGACACTGTGGTAGGAGAGCGTTCCAATCAGCGTCGAAGCCGTACCGGTAAGGAGCGGTGGAGCGGTTGGAAGTGAGCATGCAGGCATGAGTAGCGATAAAATACGTGAGAATCGTATTCGCCGTAAACCCAAGGTTTCCTACGCGATGCTCGTCATCGTAGGGTTAGTCGGGTCCTAAGCAAAGTCCGAAAGGGGTATGCGATGGAAAATCGGTTAATATTCCGATACCGATATCAGTGTGCGACGGAAGGACGCTTAAAGTTAGTGGAGCTAGCGGATGGAAGTGCTAGTCTAAGGAAGTAGGTTGAGTTATAGGCAAATCCGTAACTCTTTATCCGAGATCTGAAAGGCTTCTGACGCTCTTCGGAGTAGATGAAGAATCCATGATACTATCGAGCCGAGAAAAGTTTCTAAGTTTAGCTGATATCGCCCGTACCGTAAACCGACACAGGTGGGTGGGATGAGTATTCTAAGGCGCGTGGAAGAACTCTCTTTAAGGAACTCTGCAAAATAGCACCGTATCTTCGGTATAAGGTGTGCCTAGCTTCGTTAAGAATTTACTTCGTAAGCGAAGAAGGTTACAACAAAGAGTCCCTCCCGACTGTTTACCATAAACACAGCACTCTGCTAACTCGTAAGAGGATGTATAGGGTGTGACGCCTGCCCGGTGCTCGAAGGTTAATTGATGATGTTAGCTTACGCAAAGCATCTGATCGAAGCCCGAGTAAACGGCGGCCGTAACTATAACGGTCCTAAGGTAGCGAAATTCCTTGTCGGTTAAATACCGACCTGCATGAATGGCGTAACGAGATGGGAGCTGTCTCAAAGAGGGATCCAGTGAAATTGTAGTGGAGGTGAAAATTCCTCCTACCCGCGGCAAGACGGAAAGACCCCGTGGACCTTTACTATAGCTTGACACTGCTACTTGGATAAAGATGCGCAGGATAGGTGGGAGGCTTTGATTCGTAGATCTCGGTTTACGATGAGCCATTGTTGAGATACCACTCTTCTTTATTCGGGTAGCTAACTAGCCTAAGTTATCCTTAGGTAGGACAATGTCTGGTGGGTAGTTTGACTGGGGCGGTCGCCTCCCAAAATGTAACGGAGGCTTACAAAGGTTGGCTCAAAGCGGTTGGAAATCGCTTGCAGAGTATAAAGGCAAAAGCCAGCTTAACTGCGAGACATACACGTCGAGCAGAGACGAAAGTCGGTCTTAGTGATCCGGTGGTTCTGTGTGGAAGGGCCATCGCTCAAAGGATAAAAGGTACCCCGGGGATAACAGGCTGATCTCCCCCAAGAGCTCACATCGACGGGGAGGTTTGGCACCTCGATGTCGGCTCATCGCATCCTGGGGCTGGAGAAGGTCCCAAGGGTTGGGCTGTTCGCCCATTAAAGCGGTACGCGAGCTGGGTTCAGAACGTCGTGAGACAGTTCGGTCCCTATCTGCCGTGGGCGTAAGAAGATTGAGGAGAGTTGACCCTAGTACGAGAGGACCGGGTTGAACCGACCACTGGTGTACCGGTTGTTCTGCCAAGAGCACCGCCGGGTAGCTAAGTCGGGATGCGATAAGAGCTGAAAGCATCTAAGCTCGAAGCCGACTCCAAGATGAATCTTCTTTTAAGAGCTCTAGTAGACTACTAGTTTGATAGGCCGGATGTGTAATGGATGAAAGTCCTTTAGCTGACCGGTACTAATAGCTCGTTTGCTTATCTTTTAAGCATTACTTCCTTGTTAAGGATAAAATTGATTCTTAATTTTTCACTATGCTTCGTTAAACTTCGCTGCAAACTTCGGTCACATACCATACGTATGCTCCCTCGTCTTTGCTCGTTTGCCTTGCCTAGCAAAAAATTAGTTCTCAATTCGAAATAGTAAATTTTTACTATACCTTATCAACTTTTGTTTTTATAAAACAAGATCTGACTTTAACGATGAACGCGGTGTTAAATAAGAGATTATAAAAGATATTCGTAATCTACGATTAATCCAAATTAGATTACGAAGTATTTTTGATATGAGGCAAGCAGGCAGGAACGAGTAAAGCTCCTATGCTACGAGGCTAAAGCTTGTAACGTATTCGCAAGATATTACTATCAAATAACAAAAGCAATCCCTTATTTAACACTGCCTGTGGCTATACAGACGAGGAAACGCCTTGCTCCATCTCGAACCAAGAAGCTAAGCTCGTCCTGGCTGATGATACTATCCGTTACTCGGACGGGGAAAGTAGGTCGCTGCAGGCTTTGTTAAAATTACATAGCTTTCCATACAATTTTCAATTTAAATTCTATTCCGGTGTCTTTGATCTACTGCTTCTTTTAGCCAATAAATATTGCTTGATAAATTTAAAATTCCATAGCCTTCTTAGAATTTTAGAATCTTCTGCAAATAACAATTTTAAATCTAACCCTCCGTCACAATACAAAATCTCAAAACTCTGCATTAAATTTGACTTATATTGAGTGAAAAATGATACGGATTGAAATTTTTCTATAATACTTGCTTGTTCGTATTGCTTTTCCATACTGTCCTGTTGCGTTTGCTTTTTAACTTCTATGGCGCGATCTTTATTTCTAACCTCTACGAGCCTCATTTATGATTTATCCATTCGTTCGTTTTTTCAATACATTACCGCGCTTTTATATCTAAATTATAAAGCCGCCGGCACTTATAAGGCTTTCGTATGATTTAAACTATATGCCAAAAAAGCTTGGCAAGTGCTGTTAATTAATATAATGAAACGTTCTATAAGCAGATAAAACCCTATTAAAATCAAGCCCAGAAAAGCATGTCCTACAAAAGCAAGCTTATTGATACGGCTAAATTTTATGAAGATTGCTCGTCTAGCTTTGCACGTAAAGTATCCGTGCCTTTCACAGCACCAGTATCCCGTCGCCATATGCGTATAGCCTCGCACGTAAAAAGTCTCCGTGTGCGGCAAATCGGGCTAAATTTCATAAGTACCGCCGCTTAGCCTTTTACATGATTTAAATCCAAATCCCGTTTCAATGCTTGCGGTATTAAATTTAATATATCTAGCTTTATCCTTTTCGGTCTCCAAAGAGAAGCAAAAAAAGCGCTGTTGAATTTAATATATCTAGCTTTATCCGCGCCTATCTGATTTTTAAGACCAAGCTCAAATTTAACGTATTTATTTAATAAAACGATCAAAGCAGATAAAATTTCAATATATCCACTTAAATTTTATCTCCCTTTAAGCCCGCTACAAATATAATCCTTACCGTATTGCAAGGTAGCGTAATGGCTATAGGTGATATATCTATTCTAAAGTATGACATAGGATAGGTATATAAAAGCGCTAAATGCTAATAGAGACGTTTTATTTGGCAATACAAATATTTCAACCTCAAAGGACTTTTAATGAAAAACCTATTTAAATCCGCACTATTTCTATCGCTTCCTGCATTTATGCTAGCAGCAGTAAATTTAAACACCGCAAGTAAAGAGGAGCTTATGGCGCTTCCGGGCATCGGAGAGGCAAAAGCTCAGGCTATCATAGATTACCGCAAGGATAATAAATTTAAAGATATCGAGGATATCAAAAACATCAAAGGCATAGGCGATAAGAGATTTGAGCTTATTAAAGATGATCTTGCCGTAAGCGGACAGACCGATATAAGCGATCTAAAATCCGTAAAAGCTAAAGCAAATAAAAAAGCTAAAGATACCGTAAAATCTGCTAAAGCTAAGGCAAATACCAAGGCGGAAAAGATGCAAGATAAAATGGATGATAGCATGGATAAAGTTATGAACGATGACGGTAAAGTAAAAAGCTCTACGGCTAAGTTGAAAGACGAAGCTAAAGAAGAGGGATCATCTAAAGCTTCGAGTAGGAAGGTTAAAAAATCTAAGAAAGAACAATAAGAAGGAATATATAAAGACAAAGAAGGAGTGTAAGGTGGGCTTCTCCTTTTATAAGATTTTATGAACTTTATAGTTTTATATAGTTGTATTCTTTTCTAATCATTTCTATTGCAAATTTACGAATTTTATAGTTCCTTCTTTATTCTATCTCCCTATTATAAATTCTATAAATTCCGTGTGCTTTGAAATTTTAACTTTTGTACTTTTTATCGGCTTTGCTTTCATCTTATTTCGTGTTTGATTTATTAGGTTTTTAATTATAGGGCCTTTATAACAAGCACCGTCATGTCAACAAAAAGAAGGCAAAGGGAGTGATAAAATATAAAATAGTGGTGGTTAGAGGCAGAATCGAACTGCCGACACGCAGATTTTCAGTCTGCTGCTCTACCGACTGAGCTATCCAACCACTGAAAAAGAAAAGTAATTTTAGCCATGCAATACTTAAATCTCGGTTAAAATTCTCGATTCTTGCTAGATTTTTGCATGTTATGCTCGGAAACGGTCAAATTTGCTCAGTTAAAATTTTATAAATTTCAGTAGCGAAAAATATTGCTTATGCAGCAATTTACAATAATCAAAAAGGGCTATCGATCTAAAAAGCAAAGTGGTATAAAATTGCCGATTCTGCAAATTGTACGCTTGGTTTTAGGCTGTGCAAAGTAGATAAATTTGCGTCAAAGAATCGCGGTATCGTTTTAAATTTGCGCGCATAACAGGCGATAGCTTCGATTGATTAAATTTAGCATCGAAAATTGGCTTTAATTTGGACTTGGCGAAGTATCTTTATAAACATCGCGCTCGGGCTAATAGTGTGACATAGGGATGTTTGCTTCGGAATTGAATTTATTTAGATATCCGTGTAGCAGAAGCGTTGAAATTTTAAAATGCGATTGCAAATTGTATTTTAAAAGCCTAGCCCGATCCGACTAGCCCCGATAGATTTGTTTATCCGAGTTGTGCGACTTGTTTTTTAAATAGCTCGCCGCGTTGCGCGTAGCTTTTAAATTGATCCAAACTGGCACATGCAGGGCTTAGCAGCGCTATTTCGCTTGCAGAATACATGGAATTTTTAAAATTTTCGAAATTTTTAGAATTCTGCGAATTCCGAGTTTCACCGTCGTTTGCGCGGCGTTTCGTCAAAGAGGCGTTGTCGCTTGCAGCAGATGAGCCGCCGCCTTCATATGGCGTATTTTCGCCGATCTTTGCGTTTTCTTTCGCCTTGCCGCCGTTGCATCTGCCATTCGCGCTTAAATTTTGTACTTTCAATTCGCTTGCGCCGCTTTTTTCAAAATCCGCGCCTCGGTACCGCTTCGAAATTTCGCTCACCGCCGTTTGTAAAATTTCGCAGCGCACGCAAGGAAGTCCGTATTCGTCACATAAAAACATGATTTTATCGGTATTTGAGCCGATCGCGTAAATTTGCAGATCGTATTTTTTAAACTCCGCAAAAAGCGGGTGCAGATCCACGCCTTTATCGTCGCCGCCGAGGATCAGATGTATTTTGCGTCCCGCGTATCGCTTCAGCGCCTGCGCGCATGCATCGATGTTGGTGGCCTTCGTGTCATTGACCCAGACCCTTCCGCGCGCGTCGGTAAATTCTTCGAGCTTGTTGCCCTCGATCACAAAGTCATTCAGTCGCATGGCGTCGTATCTGTCGAATAAAATTTTCTCCACGCACAGCGCCAAAAGCGCGTCGATCAAAAAAGGGGTGCGGAATTTTATCTCGCCCAGATCGATGCCGAATTTTTGCGCCAGATCCGCTTCGCCCTCATAGCAGATCACGCGAGCCAGGCTATTTTGCGCGGCGGCGGAGCTTTCGTAGGCGCGCGGGATCAGCGCCACGGAGCCTTCGCGCATCACTAGCAGCGGCGAGAGTTTGGCGCGCTCATACTCCGCGAAATCCCCGTGCCAGCTGAGATGATCGGGCGTGATCGCAAGCAGCACGTAGATGTCGGGGCGCGCATGCTTGGTGTAGTGCAGCGTAAACGAGCTCGTCTCCAGCACCCAAATTTTGGCACTTTTATCAAGTTTTGCAAGCGGAACGCCCACGTTACCGCCCATTTGCGAGCCGTATCGCTCGAGTAGGTGCTGCATCATCTTTGTCGTCGTGGTCTTGCCGTTCGTGCCGCTGATCCAAATTTTAAGGCCTTCGTAGTCGCCAAAATAATCGTATTCGCTGATTAAATTTCGTGCCTTTCGCACCAGCTCGTGATGTGGCGGAAAGCCAGGACTTGGGATTTCAAGCTCGCTTGCGGCGGGATCGAACTCGCTCGGGTTTAAAAGCACGTTGCCGAACTCGTCCAGCTTAGGCGTGCCCGAAGAAATTTCAAATTTATCGTCGTAGATCTCCCAGCCGCCTTCGTCGCGGCAGTGCTCGGCGATCGCTTTGGTCGTAAGTCCGTAGCCAAATAGCGATTTTTTCATTTTCCTCCCCTTTCGCCCCATAAAATTTGAGTTATCTCATCCGCGCTAAGCTCGGCAATTTCGCCGTATATTCCGCGCGCCGTTTCGAAGTCGGGCTTGATCTGTGCTCGCATTTTATCTCAGTTTCAGCGACGTCAGCGCTATGATATTTGCGATCAGCGCGATGATCCAAAAGCGGATGATGATTTTGTTCTCGACCCAGCCTTTAAGCTCAAAATGGTGGTGTATCGGCGCCATCAGGAAAATTCTGCGTTTGAAAATTTTAAAGCTGCCCACTTGCAAGATCACGCTGAGCGTCTCGATGACGAAGACGAAGCCGATCATTATGAGTAAAATTTCATTTTTCGTGATAACCGCGCAGTATCCTAAAAACGCGCCCACGCTGAGGCTGCCGCTGTCGCCCATAAAGACTTCGGCGGGATAGCAGTTGAACCACAAAAACCCAAGCAGCGCGCCGATGAGCGCCGAGACGATGATGCAGACCTCGCCCGCGCCCGCGACGCGCGGTAGCAAGAGATATTGCGAGTAGATCGCGTGCCCGCACAGATAGGCAAATACGCCCAAGCTGCATAGCGAAAACACCGACGGAATGGTTGCCAGCCCGTCTAGCCCGTCGGTTAAATTTACCGCGTTTGAGCTCGCGCTTATCACGATCGTCCAAAACAGCGGCGCGAAGATCCATAAATTTAGCAGAGGGTATTTGAAAAACGGCACGAAAAATTCCCCGCCCAGGTCGCTAAAAGCATAAAGCGTAGCTCCGATCAGAAAAGCCAAGAAATTTTGCAGTGCAAATTTAGCCCGTGCGCTAAGACCTGCGTGGTTTTGGCGGCCTAAAATTTTAGAGATATCGTCCTTAAAGCCTATGTATCCAAAGCCCACCAAACAAAGCAGTCCGCAGAGCACGAAGACGTTGTTTAGCTTGGCGCACAGCAGGCTAGCAAGCACCGCGGCGGTAACGAAAACGAGCCCGCCCATCGTCGGGGTTTTGCTCTTTTTCTGATGGTTTTGCGGCGCGAGCTCGTAGATGGGCTGCGCGGCGTGTCTAGCTTGCGCCCAGCGGATAAACCGCGGCATAGCCCAGACCGAAAAACAAAAAGCGATAAAAAACGCAAGTCCTGCGCGCGCGGTGATGTATTGGAAAAAATTTATATTCGTGAGATGGTAGAGATAATAAAACAAAGTTTGCCTTTTAAATTTTATGAAATTTTATATGAAAACGCGCATTTTAGTATAAAAGAGGTAAAATTTAGCTTTTAGGGCGGACGAAATTTTGTCGCATTTGCTAAAAGAAAGTATAATGCCGCTCGTAAAAACAGCGCCGCAGACCTGCCTCAAAAGGCCTGCGCGGCGAAATTTAGACGAAATTTAGGAGCCAAAATGGGGCAAAAGACGATTTTACTCATCACCGACGGCATCGGCTTTAATGCGAGCGATAAATTTAACGCGTTCTCAAATGCTAAAAAGCCCGCCTACGATTATCTTTTTAAAAATGTGCCCAATACGCTGCTGCACACCTCGGGGCTTGCTGTGGGCTTGCCGCAGGGACAGATGGGAAACAGCGAAGTGGGGCACATGACGATCGGAAGCGGTAGAATTCTGTATCAAAACCTAGTCAAAATTGATCGCGCGATCGATGAGGGCTCGCTTGAGAAAAACGAAGCACTGCAAAGCCTGCTTTCAAAGTGCCGCAGGCTGCACGTCATAGGGCTTTACAGCGACGGCGGCGTGCATTCGCATCTACGCCATTTCGACGCGATCTGTGAGATAGCGCAGAATACGGGTTGCGAGACATGGGCGCACGCTATCACCGACGGACGCGATGTTTCGCCGAGCAGCGGAGCGGAATTTTTAAAGCATTTGGAGGCTAAATTTAAAGTTGCTAGCGTGTGCGGGCGCTTTTACGCAATGGATCGCGACAAGCGCTTTGACCGCGTGAAGCGTGCTTACGACGTGCTTATGGGCGAAACGGCGCCGCTTGAAATTTCGCCTAGCGAGTATGTGCTGCAAAGCTACGAGCACGGCGTGAGCGACGAGTTTATCGAGCCCGCGAGCTTTAACGGCTTTAGCGGTATCGGCGCGGATGACGGAGTGATTTTTATAAATTTTAGAAACGATCGCGCTAGAGAGCTTTGCGCGGCTTTAGGCGATGAGAATTTCGGCGAATTTGAGCGAAAGCTCGTCGTGCAAAATTTAATCACGATGAGCGAATACGACGCGAGCTTTAAATTTCCTCTGCTTTTTGAGAAGCCCGTGCTTAAAAACACGCTTTGCGAAGTGATCGCGGAAGCCGGTCTTACGCAACTTCACACCGCCGAGACCGAAAAATACGCCCACGTGACATTTTTCTTTAACGGCGGCGTCGAGGAGCCGCTGCCGAACGAAACTCGCGTGCTGATACCAAGCCCGAAAGTAAAAACCTACGACGAGCAGCCGCAGATGAGCGCGCCTGCGGTGTGCAATGCGGTGATCTGCGGTATCGAAGCGGGGATTGATTTCATCGTCGTAAATTTCGCAAATGGCGATATGGTCGGCCACACGGGCAATTACGACGCCGCGGTGAAGGCGGTCGAGGCGGTGGATGAGTGTATCGGTAAAATTTTAAGCGCGGCGAGGGCGCACGATTACGCCTATGTCCAGATCAGCGATCACGGCAACTGCGAAGCGATGCGAGATGCGGACGGCGAAATTTTAACCAACCACACGACCTTTGACGTATTTTGCTTCGTGCTAGGACGCGACGTGCGCGAGCTAAAAAGCGGACTTGGGCTTAGCAACGTCGCAGCGACCGTGCTAAAGCTAGTGGGGTTGCCGAAGCCCGCGGAGATGGACGAGGCGCTATTTTGAAATTTCAACGGCGTGGGTCGCGAGTAGATTTAAACTGCTAAAATTTAGGTAAATTTGGATAAATTTACGCTAGAGATTAAAATTTTAATAAAAGGACAAGTATGAAATTTAGCGGAAAAAACGTTTTAATCACGGGCGCGAGCCGCGGTATCGGCGCGCAGATTGCAAGGACTTTGGCTGGCTATGGGCTTAAGGTGTGGATCAATTATCGCTCAAAGCCCGAGATAGCCGACGCGCTGCTAGAGGAGATCCGCGCAAACGGCGGAGAGGGCGCCGTGATAAAATTTGACGCGACGAACGAGGCGGAATTTAGCGAGGCGATTGCCCTGATCGCGCAAAGTGACGGCGAGCTAAGCTATCTCGTAAATAACGCGGGCGTCACGAACGACAAGCTCGCGCTTAGGATGAAGTTGGAAGACTTCATGGGCGTGATCGAAGCAAATTTAAGCAGCGCCTTCATTGGCTGCCGTGAAGCTTTAAAGCTAATGAGCAAAAAGCGCTTCGGCGCGGTCGTAAACATCGCCTCGATCGTCGGCGAAATGGGCAACGCGGGGCAGGTCAATTACAGCGCGAGCAAGGGCGGAATGATCGCAATGAGCAAGAGCTTTGCAAAAGAGGGCGCAGCGCGCGGCATCCGCTTTAATTGCGTAACGCCCGGTTTCATCGCTACGGATATGACTGACGCGCTAAGCGACGACGTAAAAGCAAGCTACGAAGCGAGCATCCCGCTTAAGCGCATGGGAAGCACGAGCGACGTCGCCGAAGGAGTTGCGTTTTTGCTTAGCGACGGAGCGAGCTACATCACCGGAGAGTCGCTTAAAATCAACGGCGGGCTCTATATGTAGCGTTAAATAGCGGAATTTAAGGTTAAATATTATAGAATTACGCGGTATTTTTTTAAAGGAGTGCTAAAATGGCAGTATTTGAAGATGTAAGAGACGTAGTTGTAGAACAACTAAGCGTTAGCCCGGATCAGGTTAAACTTGATTCGAAAATTATCGAGGATTTGGGTGCGGACTCTCTTGACGTAGTTGAGCTAGTAATGGCTTTAGAGGAGAAATTCGGTATCGAGATCCCTGATAGTGAGTCTGAAAAATTAGTAAGCATTAAAGACGTAGTAGATTATATAGAAAATTTGCCTAAGAAATAAAATTTTAAGGAAGCGGTTTTGAAACGAGTCGTAGTAACGGGCATCGGGATGATAACCTCTCTCGGGCTTGACAAACAGAGCAGTTTTGAAAATATCTGTAACGGAAAAACCGGGGTTGATAAAATTTCGCTCTTTGACGCTAGCGAATTTCCGGTTCAAATTGCAGCTGAAGTAAAAGGTTTCGATCCTTCGAGCATAATCGAGGATGGAAAAGAGATAAAAAAGATGGATAGATTTATCCAACTCGGGCTTAAAGCCGCGGGCGAAGCCATAGAGGACGCTAAATTTAGCGGTTTCGATAGCGACGAATTCGGCGTTAGCTCCGCTAGCGGTATCGGCGGTTTGCCGAATATCGAGATAAATGCCAATACCTGCTTGCAGCGCGGCCCTAGGAGAATTTCTCCGTTTTTTATCCCCTCTGCGTTAGTAAATATGCTCGGCGGCTTTGTTTCAATATATTATAAATTAAAAGGTCCAAATTTATCCAGCGTTACGGCTTGTGCGGCTTCTGCGCATGCGATTATGGACGCTGCGAGAGTTATTATGATCGGCGAAGCGAAAAAGATGCTTGCAGTGGGAGCCGAGGCTGCGGTTTGTCCCGTGGGTATCGGCGGATTTGCCGCGATGAAGGCGCTTTGCGCTAGAAACGACGATCCCGCGCATGCTTCGCGTCCGTTTGATGCGGAACGAAACGGCTTTGTGATGGGTGAAGGCGCGGCGGCTTTGGTTTTAGAAGAGCTAGAAGACGCAAAAGCGCGCGGCGCTAAAATTTACGGCGAGCTTGTAGGGTTCGGCGCTAGCGGCGATGCCTATCATATCACTTCGCCTAGCCTAGACGGCCCGATACGCGCTATGAAAAAGGCCTACGAGATGGCGGGACGCCCGAAGATTGATTATATCAACGCCCACGGAACGTCCACCGCGATAAACGATAAAAACGAAACCGCGGCGTTAAAAGAGCTTTTCGGCGAGGGGAAGGTGCCTGCGGTCAGCTCCACTAAGGGCCAGCTAGGACACTGCCTGGGCGCTGCCGGAGCGGTAGAGGCTGCGATCAGTCTTTTAGCGATGCAAAACGGCATCATACCGCCTACGATAAATCAAATTTCAAAAGATCCAGATTGCGATTTGGACTATGTGCCAAACGTCGCTAGAAAAGCCAAACTCGATTGCGTTATGAGCAATAACTTCGGATTCGGCGGCACGAACGCATCGCTTATTTTCAAAAGAGTAGATTAATGGCGAGTTATTTGGACTTTGAAAAGTCTATAAAGCAGATCGACGAGGACATCACCGCTGCAAAAATTCGCGGCGATGAAGACGCGGTCGAAATTTTAAATAAGAACCTCGAAAAAGAAATTTCTAAAGTTTATAAGAATTTAAACGAATACCAAAGGCTTCAGCTTGCGCGCCATCCGGATCGCCCTTACGCGATCGATTATATTCGCGCGCTTTTGCAGGACGCCAGGGAGCTTCACGGCGACCGCGCCTTTAGAGACGATCCTTCGATCGTGTGCTATCTGGGCATTATGGGTAATCGCAAAATCGCCGTGATCGCCGAGCAGAAGGGTCGCGGCACCAAAAACAAGCTGAAGCGAAATTTCGGTATGCCGCATCCGGAGGGCTATCGCAAGGCGCTGCGCGTAGCGAAACTTGCCGAAAAATTTAACCTTCCTATTTTGTTTTTGATCGACACTCCGGGCGCATATCCGGGACTTGGTGCCGAGGAGCGTGGTCAGAGCGAAGCAATCGCGCGAAATCTATATGAGTTTAGCGATATTAAAACCCCTACGATTGCCGTCGTTATAGGGGAAGGCGGCAGCGGCGGAGCTTTAGCGATCGGCGTGGCTGATCGGCTGGCGATGCTTCAAAACTCAATCTTTTCGGTCATCTCTCCCGAGGGCTGTGCCGCGATTTTGTGGAACGATCCGAGCAAGAGCGAGGCCGCTACGAAGGCGCTAAAGATCACCGCCGAGGAGCTAAAAGAGCTGGGCTTGGTCGATGATGTGATCAAAGAGCCTAAAACGGGCGCTCACAGAGATAAAGACGGCGCGATAAAAGCGCTTGGAAACTACGTCTTAACCGAGCTGCACAAGCTAGACGATCTTAGCATAGACGAGCTCATCAGCAGAAGACAACAAAAAATTTTAAGGTTCGGTGCTTATAAAGAGAACTAAATTTTTAAATTTCACGACTTTTAAAACTAAATTTAATAACTTCACACTCTAAGAGGACAAATGGAAAATACAAATCAAAATTCCGCTCAGACCGCCGTTTCAAATTCTAATCAAAACGGCAGAAAAACTTACGCTAAAACGCACGTTCCCGTCGAGGGCTACCAGATCGAGGAGCTTCGCTCGATGGATCTTGAAAACCTCATCGCCATAGCAGACGAGCTAGGCGTCGAGAACCCGCGCGAATTTCGCCGCCAAGCGCTCGTTTTTGAAATTTTACGCATGCAGACGAAGCAGGGCGGCTTCATACTTTTTACGGGGATTTTAGAGGTTACCACCGAGGGTTACGGCTTTTTGCGCGGTATAGATTCAAATTTAAGCGACAGTGCCAACGACGCCTACGTGAGCCTCAGCCAGATCCGCAAATTCGCCCTTCGCGTCGGCGACATCGTCACGGGTCAGGTACGCGAGCCAAAGGATCAGGAGAAATACTACGCGCTTTTAAAGATCGAGGCGATCAATTATAAATCTATCCAAGAGGCTAGAGAGCGTCCGCTATTTGACAATCTCACGCCGCTTTTTCCGACCGAAAAGCTCAAGCTCGAATACGATCCTATGCGCCTTACCGGTCGCGTGCTCGATCTTTTCACGCCGATCGGCAAGGGACAGCGCGGGCTCATCACGGCGCCTCCGCGTAGCGGTAAAACAGAGCTTATGAAGGAGCTCGCCAACGGCATTACGCGCAACCACCCCGAGGTAGAGCTTTTGGTACTGCTAGTCGACGAGCGCCCCGAAGAGGTGACCGATATGGAGCGCAGCGTGCGCGGCGAGGTATTTAGCTCGACCTTCGATCAGCCCGCATTCAACCACGTTCGCGTCGCCGAGCTCGTCATCGAAAAGGCAAAACGCGCCGTTGAAAACGGCAAGGACGTCGTCATCCTGCTTGATAGTATCACCCGCCTTGCGCGCGCCTACAACACCGTCACGCCTAGCAGCGGCAAAGTCCTAAGCGGCGGCGTAGACGCAAACGCCCTGCATAAGCCGAAGCGCTTCTTCGGTGCGGCGCGAAATATCGAAAACGGCGGCTCGCTTACCATCGTCGCTACCGCGCTTATCGAGACTGGCTCGCGAATGGACGACGTGATCTTCGAGGAGTTCAAAGGCACGGGCAACAGCGAGATCATCCTCGATCGTAATATCTCGGATCGTAGAATTTACCCCGCGATCAATATCACCAAGTCCGGCACGCGCAAAGAGGAGCTTTTGCAAGGTAGCGAAAATCTGCAAAAGATCTGGGCGCTGCGCTCGGCGATCTCGACGATGGACGACGTCGAGGCGCTGAAATTTTTATACGCCAAGATGCTAAAAACCAAAGACAACACCGAGCTGCTATCGATAATGAACGGCTAAATTTTATTAAATTTAGCCTTATTTAAAATTTCGCTCTAAATTTAGCGGCGGAGCTCGCGCCGCTTGCCGCAAATACCGCCACGTAGCTTTGTATGCGATTTTTCCAAGCGGCGCGTCTTTTTTTCAAACTCCACTATTATAAGTTTAAATTTATCGCGATATTTGCTAAACGTTTTGCGCTCGAAGCACGAGGTGCGGCGCCGTCCGATAAAATTTTACTTCGGTAAAATCTATTCGTAAGATGTCAAGCGTAAAATTTTACGAGGAATTTTATGTTTTGCTACGCACGGAGCTAGGGCGCTTGATATCGTTACTTCAAATTAATATAATACTGCCAACATCATATCATTTCATAAGCTCAAAAAGCTTCATAAATCCTATATATCTGCTTCCGTGGTTGTCTAATCTAGCCTCATAACAATCAATAATACCGAGGCAGCTTTCTTCAGAATCTATATTTTTTAAAAACACATCAAAATCCCGTTTTGTGCTATTGAATATAAAATTTGGATCGTCACGATACCGCTTGCTCGGCTCATACTCATTGGGGATACGTTTTATCGCTATAAATTTCATACAAAATTGGCTTTCGCCCAGTATTCTATCAATAAACGATGTTTCTTTACGGCATTCTTTTATGGTGAAAGTATCTGATAAATAAATATTTGATGAATAATGCTGATCTAGAATAATCACTTTACTTTTTTCTTTTTCATAGTCTATTTTTCTATTGCCTTCAAATGGTCTATACGTGTAATTATCTCCCGCATCGACATTATTGACAGTATGGTGGTAGATAAAATCTGAAAAAGTCCATGGGATTTTTTCATCCGATACCATTTCGTCTGTAATATCTCTAAAAGGGAGTGAAGAATTTAAATCATGTATTAAATTAAAGTCCTTGTCATTTAAATGATTTTCAAAGATTTTGTTGATTTTAGAAATAGCTTCGTGAAATGTTAAGTTGGTATCTATGGTGTAAAGTTTATTGTATTTAGACTTCCCTTCATAATAATAATTTTCCAATTCGTCCTGTACGAAATTTTGTACCATCTCATCCTTTACTAAGCCATTTTAGATCGCTGAAGCTAAACCCGCTGTAATTAAGCGCGCCGACGATCACACAAACGCCGAGCGCGGCGATCAGGGCTTTGGCTAGAAATTTAAGCGCTTTCAAAATTTGCTCCTTTAGCAAAACGCTAGTTAAAAATACGAGCCTAACGGGCTACAATATTAAGCGGCTCTTTAAATTTAAACTCACCCGAATGAGTCTAAATTTAAACTCTTCCGCCTTTAAATTTAATAAAATCGCCCTCTACTTTCCGCCGAAAAACAGTAGATTTGCCATTATGATCACGATCGCGACGGGCGCTACGAAGCGCAGCGAAAAGTACCAAATTTTAAATCCAAGCTCGCCCATATCGGCGCCAAAAAGCCTGCGCAGGCGCTGCGCATCCATCACGAAGCCAACAAAGATCGCCGAGGTTAGCGCGCCCAGCGGCAGCATGACGTTTGAGCTTACGAAATCCAGGCAGTCAAAAAAGCTCGCGCCGAAAAGCCTAAACCTGCTCGCATAATCCGCGTGCATCGATAGTAGCGAGCATGCGCCTAGTACCGCTATGACGCACCCCGAGACGCAGACTGCGCGCAGGCGCGAAATTTTAAACCTGCCGATGAGATAGAAGACGAAAGGCTCGATCATCGAAACCGCGCTCGTGATCCCCGCGAAAAAGAGCGAGACGAAAAACGCGACTTCAAGCACCTGCCCCGCTAGCCCCATTTTTGCAAACATCGTAGTGAGCGAAACGAACACAAGCCCCGCACCCTGCGCGGGATCGGCGCGAAATTCGAAGATGAAGGTAAAGACGATGAGCCCCATCATCAGTCCGATCGCGATGTTGATAAATACGATGTTTACCGAGCTTCGCACCAGCCGCACCCCCTCGCTAAGCGATGCCGCGTATGCCGCGATACAGCCGACGCCCACGCATAGGGTAAAGAGCGCGAGCCCGAGCGCGGAGAGGACGGAGTTAACGGTGATTTTGCCGAAGTCGGGGTAGAAAAGAAATTTCGCCGCCGCGCCGAAGCCCTGCATCGTGCACGCATACGCAAGCATCGCAAGCAGCAGCACGAAAAGCAGCGGCATCATCACGACGTTTAGCCGCTCGATACCGCTTTTGATACCGCGCGCGACGACGGATAGCGTCAGCACGAGCGCAAGCGCGTAAAAGCCCAGACTCGTGGCTAGCGAATGCGAGATGAGATCGTCAAAGACGGCGCCGGCTTCCTCGGCGGTTGCGGGTAGCGGAGAAAAGCCCAAAAATATGTAGCGGATCACCCAGCCGAGGATCACGAGGTAAAAGGACAGCACCAGCATGCCGCCCGCGATGAAAATGCCTGCTGCGCGCCATTTGCGTCCGCCGCGCGGTGCCAGCGTCTCGTACGCGCTCGGTAGATCCCGCCCGCTCAGCCTGCCTAGCGCCATCTCAGCTAGGAATATGCTAAAGCCTACGCCCAGCGTGAGCGCGAGGTATAAAAGCACGAAGGCGCTACCGCCGTTTTGACCCACGAGGGTGGGGAATTTCCATGCGTTGCCAAGCCCCACCGCGCCGCCTGCGACGGCAAGTATGAAGCCGATTTTGCTAAATTTATCGTTCATTTTCTCTCCGATGATTTTTAAATTTTAAAGCCGTGGAATTTTAAAATTCCAAACTACTGCCGCATCTCGCTATGAAATTTGGCTCGCTACTTTGGGCCGCTTTGGCGCTAAATTTTAAAATTCCGCGGCGTGATCAGACGCGGCTGCGCTAAGGCGTCTTTGCCGCGGTTTTGCGCAGGTTACCGCGCGGGTTAGCGCGGTCGTCGAAGGCTGATTGCGTTCGCCGCATACTCCTATCTAGACGTAAAATTCCAAGCGCGATTTTTGACGGCCGCCATGGCCGCTCGCGGATCGCCGTGAGGCTCGCTATGGAATTTTGCCTATCGCCCCGAGCCGTCAGAGCGTAAAATTTTAAAATTTCAAGCCGCAATGTGCGATCCTTGCGCTATTCCGACGGATCGCGGGTTCGCGCGCCGCTTTAGCGCTAAATTTTAAAATTCCAAGCGCAATTTCGCGCGGGTCACCACAAAATTTTACGCGCCGCTTCTGCGGCAGATTGCATAGACCACGTCATAAACTATCGCGGCGGCTACGCACCGACCGTCTAGGTTTAGAATTTTAAAATTCCGCAGCGCAATCAGACGCGGCTGCGCTACGGCGTCTTTGCCACGCGCACCGATCGCCATGCAGGTTATCGCGGTCGCACCGAAGGCTGATTGCAGCTACATACTTTGACCTTCCTCTATCTAAACATAAAATTTTAAACTATCGCCGCAATACTAACGGATCGCGGCAAGTTCGCTATGAAATTTTGCCCGTTACTTTTGGACTGCTTTAGTGCCAAATTTTAACTTCCATGTTATCCACCTGCTTTACAAAATTTAAAAATTTAAAATTTTTAGCTGATTGAGCGCTATCACTACGATCGCGACTGGCGCCACGAAGCGCAGTAGCACGAAATACCACAGCTTAAAGCCCATTCGTCCCATATATGGGCGCAGTAGAATTTCGACGGCTCGTTTTTTGATCACGAATCCTACGAAAATCGCCACGATTATGCCGCTAAGAGGCATTAAGATATTCGAGGTTAGGTAATCAAGCACGTCAAAAAAGCTCTTGCCACCTAGGCTAAAATACTCGCTCGTGCCCCCGTAATAACCCAAAATGCAGCATATCCCTAAAACATACGTCACGGCAAAAACTAAAAGCGAAGCGCGCTTGCGGCTTAGCTTGCGGGAGTTTACGAGATAATAAATCGCAGGCTCCAGCATCGAAATTGCAGAAGTAATCGCCGCAAATAATAGCGAGGTGAAAAATAAAAAGGCTAGGATATTCCCGATCGCACCGAGCTTTGAAAAAAGCACCACCAGTGAGACAAACACTAGCCCCGGACCTTGCGCTTTGGGATCGCCGCCGAATTCAAAGATGAAAGTAAAGACGATGAGCCCCATCATCACGCCGATTAGGACATTAATGCAGACAATATTTATGCTTGAGGTTAGGATATTGGTGCGCGCAGGCAGGCTTGCAGCATAGGTCATAATCGTAGTAACGCCCAGCGAAAGCGTAAAAAATGCAAGTCCTAGCGCCGAAAGAACGCTATCTTTATTAAGCTTGGAAAAATCTGGCACCAGTAGGAATTTCGCGCTACGTCCGAATCCATCGAAACTCGCGGCGTAAATTAGCATTAAAACCAGCAAAATAAATAGCGCGGGCATCATCCAGACATTAAGCCGCTCGATGCCGCTTTTGACACCTTTAGATACAATGAAAAAGCAAAACGCCGACGCTATGGTAAAGCACACCGCTACGCTTAAAAAATCACTACCTAAAAGCGCTTTAAACGCTGCGCCACTTTCATCTATACTTTTTGGCAGATAAAAAGCGCTTGAGACCACGTATTTTAGGATCCAGCCCATTACGACGCTGTAAAAAGCATAGATCAAAAGTGCACTAATCATAAAAAATCCCGCGTATTTCCATGCGCCTTTGTATGAGGGCGCGAGCTTTTCAAATGCGCGCACCGGATCACTTTCGCTTAGCCTGCCGATGACGATCTCGGCTAAAAAGATCACGAAGCTAACCAAAAGCGTCAGTAAAAGATATAGCAATATAAATGCGCTGCCGCCATTGGTGCCTACTAAAGTGGGGAATTTCCACGCATTACCGAGCCCCACGGCGCTGCCTGCGACTGCGAGGATGAAGCCGATTTTGCTAAATTTATCATTCATATTATGCCTTGTAGCGGAATTTGAAAGGACAATATTAGCAAAATATAGCTTAACTCGCCAAGCTAGCCGGGTGGAATTTAGGCAAACCCGCTATAATGCCGCGAATTTTAAAGGAGATAAAATGAAATCGATAAAAGAAGTGATGCTCTCTCGCCACAGCTGCCGTAAATTTTGCAGCTATAAACTAAATAGCGAGCTCGTGCGCGAGATACTTGAACTTGCGCGCTTAAGTCCCAGCTCATGCGGATTAGAGCCTTGGAGGATGATGATAATCTCGGATCCTTGCGAGCTAAAAGAGCTTTCCGTAGCCTGTAACAGTCAGCCGCAAGTAGCCGAGTGCTCGCACGCCGTGATTTTAATCGCGCGTAACGATCTGCGCGTGGGCGAAGCGTATTTAGAGCGCACCGTCCGCCGTCGTGCAAACACTTCGCAAAAATATGAAGCTGCGATGAATTATTTCCGCGCGAAATTTGCGGACTTAGACGACGAAGCGCTGATGAACTACGCGACCAAGCAGCTTTATATCTTAGCGGCAAATATCGCTAATATCGCCGAGGGCTTTGATGTGCGCTCGTGTATAATGACCGGCTTTGACGCCGCGGCTTTGGAAAAATTCTGCGCTTTAGAGGCGAAATTTCGTCCTGCGATCATCGTGGCTTTGGGGCGTGGTGAGCCTAGCAAATATCCGCACACGCGCTACGAGCTAGATGAAATTTTAATCTCTCGTGGCAGCAGCGAAAAAAGATAAAATGGGTCTCTTCTGCTTGCAAAGCTAGGCGCGAGCTTCGTTTATTAAAAGCGTCGTTTTGCGAAATTTTATCGGTTTAAAAGTGCGATAGCGTTAAAATGCGCTTAAAATTTCAAAGGATAAACATGCAAGTCAAACTTCTAAATTTCACTCCGCTTTGGGTCTGCTCAAACGCGATCCGCACCTGCTGGCAGAGCTTTGAGCGCGGCGATTGCGGCGGCGTCAAAGACCTAGCGCTAATAGACCGCGTCGGCAACCAGCTCAAGCACTCAAGCACGCTGGAGCACCTTTACTATAACTTCTACATCAGCGGTATTTCGCGCGCGCTGCTTCAGGAGCTGGCGCGCCACCGTCTAGCAAGCCTTAGCGTAAAATCCACTCGCTACACTCTTAAAGAATTGCGCGGCGAGAATAGCTTCGCGCAAGGAGACTTCGAAAACGCCGCGCGATACATCGTGCTTACCGGCAACGAAGCGGTCGATAACGCAAGCATCGCAGCTCTTGAAAATCTGCGCGTAATCTTACAAAGCCCAATCAGCCTTGATATCGCAAAATACTGCTTGCCCGAGTGCTACAAGAGCGAGCTTAGCTGGAGCATAAACGCACGCAGCCTGCAAAACTTCCTCGCTCTGCGCTCTAGTAAGGCGGCACTTTGGGAGATCCGCGAGCTTGCCGGTAAAATTTACGAAGCGCTGCCGCAGGAGCATAAATTTATATTCCAAAGCTGCATGGCGGGCGAGAAGACGCAAGGCGAAGAGTAGCGCGCGGGATAAAATTTTGATATAAGGGGCTTGCGATGATAAAACTTACGCAGATGAGAGCGGCTTTTGAAAAAGAGGAGCCGAACGCGCTTTATCTTAGCTACTTGGGGTGGGTAAAAACCCTGATCCCGTTTTGGAGGCAGGCCGCTGCGAGGATCGCGGAGCTAAGCGGCGCGGCGGATGAAAAAAGAGACAAGCATCTGCGCTCAATTGACAATTCTTTGCAGCTTTTGCAAGCTTGGCGGTTTAAAAAGATAAAATACGTGCAAGCAAGAAGAAGAGAGGCTGATAGCGCCATAAGTTTTATTCGAAACGGCGCCTTAACGCAGCAGGTATGCAGATACGCCTTTGCGCCGGTCTGTAGAAATTTAGCGAGCATTTTACGCAGTTTTTTATACGTTTCAACTTTTGGCTATTCGGACGAGCAGCTTCCGACAGTATTTGCTCAAGATATTTACGGCATTGCGCTGTGCCATACTTTATTTCCCTTTGATACTGCCGATTTTGTGTATTATCTGCCGCGAGAGAAATCCATCCATACCGACGACCCCGCTGATTTGGATAACTGGCATTTGATGATGAGCGAGGCCGGCAAGGCTTTGAATATCGCGGAGCTCACCAAAGAGGTCAATAATCAGGCTCGTAAAATTTACGAAAACTATAAAGCGCCGTTTGAATGGAAATACGACGAGGGGATTTGGAATTTGGAATTCGAAAATATTTCAAAAAGGCTGCACTATGCGGGCTTACGAGCTTTTACGGGTCTGAGTAATGCAGAATAAAAAGCGCGCAAAATTTTAACCGCTTTTGAAATTTTATTCGCGGGCAGTAAAAATTCTGCGAGTTCTAATGCGGGTAAAATTTAAAATTTGCTTGAGCGGGTTTTTTGGCAGCCTGCGGTATCAAAATTTAGCCGCCGCGCATTTTACGACTTGCGGCGCCGAGAATTGCAGCGGCGGCGAACCGAAAGCTCATAGGCGAGCGATAAATTTAAAGGACGGATTATGAAAAACCTAGCGCTTGTGATGTTTAGCGGACAGACGCATCTCGATTTTGTGGGATTTTACGATTGTATGCTAAGGCTCAAAGCCGCCCGCTCGCAGCTTGAGATGAGGTTTTGCTCGCGTGAGCGGCAGGTTTCGGATAGCGGCGGTCTTACGATCGATGTGGGCGAGATCACGACGGATCTAGGCGGCTTTGATGCGGTTTTTGTGCCCGGCGGTATGGCGACGCGTCGCCTGAGGGACGATGCGGGCTTCATCTCGTGGCTCGCGACCGCGCGCGATGCGAAGTATAAGTTTAGCGTTTGCACCGGTTCGCTACTTCTGGGCGCGGCGGGGTTTTTGCGAGGTAGACGCGCGACTACGCATCCGTTTTGCTACGATCTGCTGGCGCCTTACTGCGCGGACGTGGTGCACGAGCGGCTCGTGCGCGAAAGCCTGCCAGAAGGAGGCGAGATCATCACTGCTGGCGGCGTGAGCAGCTCTATCGAGCTTGGACTTTGCGTGATCGAAAAATTCGCAGGCGCCTCTGCGCGAGAGGCTGCCGCTGCGGCGATGGATTATCCGTATTACGGCCTTAGAAGCAAGCCTGTGCGATGAAATTTTAAAGCCGCTAAGATCGGTGGTGCGGTTTATAAATACCGCAGTAAATTTTAAAATAGAGGGGAAGGTAAATCTTAATGCAAGCAGTAAAGATATTAAAAACATTGTGGAAAGCCATCAAGATCGTCATACTCGCAGCATTGATATTACCGTTTGCGGCATTGATATTATTTGTTTTATTTATAGCCTTTCTATTTTCACCCCTTAATACGGATTTTTCATATATAGAAAATAAAAATTTGGCTAAATTTGAAGCCTTAACAAATACGAAGGGAGAAACTTTGCTCATTTATCGCAAAAAAAGTCCTCCTTTATCGTGTAGTGAAAAAATACAGACTTGTATCTGTTACGCGCATTTTATAAAGGCGGATAAGCCCTTTACTTTGACGCAACAAAAAATGTTGCAAGAGGGCTACGAGTTTGTTTCCGAGTCTGACTGTATAGCTGAAACTACAAATTTGCATGAATTTAAACTATCGTGGGCGATGCCGTCCTATCATTATGCCGGCAGTCGGGAGTATTTGATATATGGTTCGATCAAAAATTTAAATATAACGGCAATAGTGAACGATAAAAGGCGAATATGGCACAAAAAAGAGCACGAATCGGGACAACCGAGCGATTATGATCACGAGGTTATTTTTTATCCGGAACTTAATATAATTCAAATAAATAAAATGGGGTATTAATAGCGTGCGCTAAATTTACTTACAGCCGATTGATATTGTCGTTGAAAAATAAATTTAAAAGCTTTGGGATAAAATTTAAAAATTTAGACTTTGGTCTTGCGGACATTTATCAAAGTAGATAAAATAACGATATAGTGGGTTTTTCATAAAATAGGAGATCACAAAGACAGCATGAAACCGACTCAAATTTTATCGCTGCTTTCGCATATAGCTTTCGGGTCGCTTATAGGTTAAAATTCAGAGATAATAACCCATGGGAGTTCGCAATCGCGCTTTTTGCCTACGCGATTTTGTTTGCTTTTTGCCGCGAGAGCCTGCTTGACGATAATAAAAAGACGATCGCCATGATGCTATTTATGGCGCTTTTGATCGTGATCGTGTAGCGGCGCCTATAAATCGGCGAGAGCGGTTGCGGCGCGAGAGTGCGGGCGATCCGCCTTTGATTGCAGCGGCGCGAGCGAGCGATACTATTTTTAAAATTTATTGTAAAATTATGGCATTAATTCATTAAAGCTTAAAGGGCTAGCATGCAGATAAACTTAGACGACGTGAGGATCGAAAGCGGCTGGAAAGAAGCGCTTAGGGAGGAATTTTTAAGCGAGTATTTTGCGAAAATCAAAGAAAACCTGCTCGCCGCAAAGGCGCACGAGATCGTCTATCCGCCGGGAAATTTGATCTTTAACGCCTTTAATCTCACCCCGTTTGAGCGGGTGCGCGCGGTGATTTTGGGGCAGGATCCCTACCATGGCGCGCATCAGGCGATGGGGCTTAGCTTTTCGGTGCCGCACGGCGTGCGAATTCCGCCCAGCCTCGTAAATATCTACAAAGAGATTAAAAGCGATCTGGGTATCAGCGAGCCTGCTAGCGGCGATCTGAGCTACTGGGCAAAGCAGGGCGTGCTGCTGCTTAATGCGAGCCTTAGCGTGGGCGCAAACCGCGCGAACTCGCACAGCGGCTTCGGCTGGCAAATTTTCACCGACGCCGTGATTAAAATTTTAAGCGCTAGGCGGCAAAATTTGGTCTTTATGCTGTGGGGAAATTTCGCCAAAGCCAAATCTGCCCTGATCGATACGCAGAGGCATCTTATCTTAACTACCGCGCATCCTAGCCCGCTTGCGGGGGGAGCGTTTTTCGGCTGCAGGCATTTTAGCAGATGCAACGAATATCTGCGCGCGCACGGCCTGCGAGAGATCGATTGGGATCTAAATCACGGCGCAGATTAAATGTATTTTAAATGAAATTTGCGTAAAATGCGCCGCAAAATTTCAAAGGTAAAGAAATTTTAAAAAATGTCGAAAGGAGAAGTGAGCGAATAATATACGACCGGCTTAAGAGGGCTTGCCGAAGCGACGTAGATGCGTGGCTAGGCTATAATCATTGCAAATTAGAGGAACGATATGAAAAAGATAATTTTGGGAATTTTCTTGCTATTTACAAGTAGTGTAGTGGCAAATACCCTATCAGAGATCAGGCAATCGGGCAGTGTGCGCGTAGGCGTATTTGAGGCGCAACCGCCTTTTAGTAAATTTGAAGACGGCAAATTCCAAGGATTTGAAGTTACTCTAGCTGAGGCGCTATCAAAAGATATATTCGGTGGTAAAGCGGGCAAGGTGGAATTCGTGCCCGTAAAGGCTAGTGAGCGTTTAAAAGTGTTGGAAGAAAATAAAGTAGATATGGTGCTTGCAACCTTTACGATCACAAATGAGCGTAAGCAGGTGGTCGATTTTACGACGCCGTATTTCGCAGTAAATATCGGCGTGCTAACCCGTAAGGGTGATAAGATCAAAACTATGTCTGATTTACACGGTAAGCCGATCATTGCAGAAAGCGGTACGACTAGCGAGGCATATTTTAAAAAAGAAGGTTTTGAAATCATAAATTGCGCTACCGCACACGAATGCTATAAAATTCTAAAAGAGGGCAAGGGTGCTGGCTTTGCACACGATAATTTATTAGTTCTTGCCTACGCGGTTGTAGATAGCGACACTGAAGTAAATATTAAGAATTTGGGCGTTTCGGATTTCTTGGGTATTGCGGTTTCTAAGGGCAATAAGGATCTGCTTGAGTTCTTAAACGGCGAGCTAGTCAAGCTAAGTAAGAACGGCTTTATGAAAAAGACCTATGATGAGGCGATCGAGCCGTATTACAAAGGCACTGCGGAGAAAAAATATTTCTTGCTAGATGACCTCTATAGCTTATTTTAGGTGGGCATAGCGGTACAGCTCGCCTGTGTTTGTTTTCGTAAGCATAGCTGTGTGCTCTCGCTAGGTAAAATTTAAAAGGCTCGCATAGTCTTGCTATTTTGCCCGACTTTGCGAGCTTGGTTTAGATTGTAAGATTTTACTAACGCGCCGTTGCAGAATTTATAAAATTCCATAGAATTTCGCAGTGGCGCGCTATTTTTATGGCGCTAATAGACGCACAGAATTTTAAGCGAAGCGCTAAAATTTAATGAGAGCAGGCAGGGTTTGGCGCAAGGCAGCAAAATTTAAAAAGCCTCTATCATTATGCTTAGAAATTTTAGTTGCGAAATTTTATCGCTAAGCTCGCAATTTAGGGAAGAATTTCGGTTCAGGTAAAATGAAATTTTAAGAAAATTTACATTACAATTACGAAAAATTTAAAATTCAAGGAGGAAATTATGAAAAAGTCATTTTTTCTTATTCTATTGTCGGCGATCTTTGTTTTTGCGAATTCATTAAGCGAAATAAAGCAAAGCAAGGTTATCAGAGTGGGCGTCTATGAAAACGAGCCGCCTTTTAGTAAGTCGAGCGAGAAAGGCTTTGAGGGATTTGAGGTCGAACTTGCCAATGCGCTAGCTGGTAAAATTTTCGGCAATAGCGGCGGTCGTATCGAGCTCATACCGGTAACGAACGAAGTGCGCTTTCCGATGCTGCAAAACAATCAGGCGGATATGATAATCGCGGCTGCAAGTATCACTGAAGAGCGTAAAGGCAGCGTAGATTTTTCGATGCCGTATTTTACGGTAAATTTGGGAATTTTAACGAAAAAAGACTCAAATATTCACAAAATAGGCGATCTGATGGGCAAAAAGATCGGTATCATCCGCAAGACTACCGGCGAAGCGTATATCAAAAAGGACGGCGGTTATAATGTTTCCTACTGCAATGATTCGGTTGATTGCTATAGGAGATTAAAAAGCGGCGAGATCGACGGGTATTGCAACAACAACCTTTTTGTAATGGTCTATCCGATCGTAGATCCTGCGGTCGAGGTCAATATAAAAAATTTAGGCGATAATGTATTCTTGGGCGTCGCGGTGCAAAAGGGTAACGCGGAGCTGCTAGAAGCGATCAATAAAGGCTTGATCGCACTTAGCAAAGAGGGCTTTTTCAAAAAGGCTTACGAGGATACTTTCGAATCATTCTATAAAGGCACCGTCGATAAAAAATACTTCTTACTCGACGATCTTTACAGCTTTTTTTAATAAAAAAGGAATTTGAAATGAAAAAAGCACTGTTTTTAATTCTTTTATCTTGCATCTTTGCGCTTGCGAATTCTTTAAGTCAAATAAAGCAGAGTAAAGTCATTCGTATCGCCGTTTATGAAAATGAACCTCCATTTAGTAGAGTTACGGATAACGGCTTTGAGGGCTTTGACGTAGAGCTTGCTAATGCAATCGGAGGTAAAATTTTAGGCGATACCGGCGGCAGGATCGAGCTCATACCGGTATCGGCGCAAGCGCGCTTTCCGTCCATTCAAAATAATCAGGCGGATATGCTTATCGCGGCTGCGAGCGTTACTGAGGAGAGAAAGAAAAATTATGAGTTTTCGATGCCCTATCTTTCGGTAAATTCTGGAGTTTTAACCAAAAAAAGCGACAATATCCAAAAAATGAGCGATCTGCGAGGTAAGAAAGTAGGCGTCATCCGCGGCTCGACGGGCGAAGCGTTTATGCAAAAGGACGGCGGCTACAATCTAGTGTATTGCAAAAATTCCTCCGATTGTTACAAGCGGCTAAAAAGCGGCGAGATCGACGGCGCATGCGACGATAATCTATTTGTGATGGTCTATCCGGTCGCAGATCCTAGCGTCGAGGTTAATATCAAAAGCCTCGGCGAGAACGTATTTTTGGGTATCGCGATGCAAAAGGGTAACGCAGATCTTGCAGAAGCCGTCAATCAAGCACTCATCTCGCTTAGTAAAGAGGGCTTTTTCAAAAAGGCGTATAATGATACCTTCGAGCCTTTCTATAAAGGCACCGTCGATAAAAAATACTTCCTTTTGGATGACATATACAGCTTCTTTTAAAATTTTAAATTTAACGCAGGGCGTGGATTTGAAGCTTTCGGCTTTAAATTCTAACCCGCGCATAACCGGTGCGTCATTAAAATTCCATCTCAAAATTTTGTCCTAAAAATCTCATTTCAAATTTTATTAGTCCCGCCGCCGCGCCGAAGCCCAGTATTCACACGGCGGTCGCAATCTTTAGTATTTGCGAGCATTTAAGGCGCGCAAAATTAGATTGAATTAAACTTTAAAATTTTACTTCGAGCCCTTGGAATTTTTTAAATCCTGCATGCGCTCCTGCTGAGCCTGCACGAACGCGTCGTATCTCGTAAAAAGATAATCCTTAATCTCAAAAATCATCAATGTAAAAATCGAAGGCAGCGTGAAAAATCTAATCGTCATAAATACCAGATCAAGCGCGCTTAGCTCATCCTCGCTCGCTCGATACCCTCCCGAACTTGCGGTTAAAATCCCATGCAGTGCCTCGTAGTTGTAAAGGATGAAAATCGTCACAAAAAGCGTCGAGAGCTTCGATACGATCTTATTCATGATCTGCGCCACGTCCTCATCGGCGATCACCGACATCGCAAACCACACGATGGTGAAAAACAGCGGAAAGACGATGTTAAAATTTAGCGAGTTATCAAGCTTTTGTGCGCCCGTCACCGCGATGATCGCAAACACCGCCGCAAAGGGGATCACAAATAGCGCAAACGTCATCGCCGATTTTATCGCTTTAAAAAAGCTATACGCAAGCAGGGGTGAGCCCAAAGCGAGCAAAAAGATCGTCAGCGCGTAGTTGGCTTTGGCAAAATCGTATAGGTTAAACAGCGCAAATACCGACGCTGCTGCAAGTAGCGGCACGCTGAGCTTAAACAGTATCCCGTATTTAGCGTAAGCGCGCGATACGACGGCATCGAGCCTGCTAAATTTAACGTTTAAGCTTTGCGCTCTGATGAAAAACAAAATGACGAATTTGACGATTACGTTTGGGCTCATATGCACCTTTCCGTTTAAATTTATGAAATTTTATCCGTGCTAGATTTGCGAAATTTTATCCGCGGAGCCTGTCCGTAGAATTAGGCTTTGCCGACGGCTTATGCGGTCTGCGTTAAAATTTCATCGCGCTCTCGCTGCGTTGCTATCTTGCCGCCTTGTAGGCTTTGTCTTTTGGCTACGTGAGGCGGACCTGCGCGCTTTGGCTTGCATAGCGTCTTGCTAGCAAGCCTTTTCGGGTTGCGACGTGCTACGGCGGCGCCCATTCGGCTCGGCGCGCGATACTTTGCTTGTGGTATCTGCACCCGCGCATGAGAGCTTGGCACCGTTAAAATTTTACCGGCTCTTAGCCCTATGCGATACGTCCTACGCGCCGCGATAGAATTTTACGCGACGCAAGGACCTATCGGGCTTGGCTTTGCGCCGCATTGCGGCAAAATTTTAAAATTTACGCCGCAAAGCGCCTATCTTGCTCACTAGAATGCGGCGTGAATGATTAAATTTTAACCGCACCGCCGCCGAGCCGTTTTAAAGCTCAAACGAATTTTTGAGCCGCTACGATACGTGAAATTCCAAAAATCGTGCTTTAGCGATCAGGCTTGTTTGCGCTTGCTTGTGAGCCATGCAAAAAGCGGCGCACTTGCGCTCTTCGCCGCGCCCATGCAAAAGCAACGCGCCCTTTGCCGCTCAAAACTCATTTTCGCCCGCCCGCGCCGACCGCCAAGCTGGAACTCACCGTGCGCCGTCTCACATCCAATCTAAAATTTGCGTGATCTCGGTGGCGTGAAAAATTTTAAGCCCCTGCGCGTTTTGCGGCTTCATCGGGACGATCGCGTTTTTAAATTTCTGCATCGCGGCTTCTTTCAAGCGCGCATCGAGGTTGAATATCTCTCTGATCTCGCCGTTTAGGCTCACCTCGCCGATGAAGACGCTTTCTTTGCTGATCGGGCGGTTTTTGAAGCTGCTTACGATCGCCGCGACGACGGCTAGATCGCACGCCGTTTCGGTGATCTTTACGCCGCCGCTTACGTTTACGAAGACGTCGTATCCTCCAAGCCCGATCTCAAGCTTGCGATCAAGCAGCGCCAGAAGCATATCGAGGCGGTTTTTATCAAAGCCCGTAGCGCTGCGCTTGGGGTAGCCGCTCTCGCACACGAGCGCTTGGATCTCCACGACGAGCGCGCGCGTGCCCTCCATCGTGATCGTGATCGCCGAGCCACTTACCGCCTTACCGCGCGTGAAAAATTTACTCGCGACGTCCTTGGCGCTTACGAGCCCGTGCGGCCCCATCTCGAAAATCCCCACCTCGCTCGTAGCTCCGAAGCGGTTTTTAAAACCGCGCAAAATTCTAAGCTGTTTGCTCGCATCGCCCTCGAAATACAGCACCACGTCCACCATATGCTCTAGTATGCGCGGGCCCGCGATCGAGCCGTCCTTGGTGATGTGGCCGATGATGAAGATCGAAATCCCGCGCGCCTTGGCAAGTCGCATCAGCTCGAACGTGATCTCGCGTACCTGCGTGATAGAGCCCGGCGCAGAGGGAGCCTTGTCACTAAAAAGCGTCTGGATGCTGTCGATGACGATAAACTTATAATCCCTGCGCTCCACCTCTTCAAGCACGGCGCCCAGATTTATCTCGGTGAGCAAAAACAGCTGCTCGCTTATCGCGCCCAGCCGCTGCGCGCGCATTTTGATCTGGCTAGCGCTCTCCTCGCCGCTTACGTAAAGCACCGCGCGGCCGCCGCTTGCTAAATTTGCCGCGATCTTAAGCAGCAGCGTAGATTTTCCGATGCCGGGGCTGCCGCCGATTAGCACGAGCGAGCCCTCCACGACGCCGCCTCCGAGGACTAAATTTAGCTCGCTATCTTTGGTGTCGATGCGCGAAATTTGCTCGATCTGTATCTCGCTGATCGCTTTGGCGCTTGCGGACGAGGCGCGGGCAAGCTCGCCCTCGATCTCTTTTAGCGCTTTTATTTGAGCGGGCTTGAGCTCGACGAAGCTATCGAATGCGCCGCAGTCGGGGCATCTGCCTAGCCATCTGCTTTGCTGATTGCCGCAGTGCTGGCACTCAAAAATCGTGGTTTTAATCTTCGCCATCTTTATCCTCGCTCATTTTCGCTTAAATTTAGCCTCAAGCTTTGCGAAATTATACTTAAAATTTTTAAAATTTTAGCCGCCCCGCGCCGCTTGCGAGATCAAAAATCACGGAACAAAGGATTTGCGGCTAAATTTAGGCTAAATTTAAATATGTTTTAAACATTTATAACTATAATACAAATTTCACTTTATTTAAAGAAGGTTTAAGATGAAGGGCAAGCTTAGTAGAAGCCAGTTTTTAACGATATCGCTTACGCTATTTGCGATGTTTTTCGGTGCGGGAAATTTTATTTTTCCGCCGGGCTTAGGCAAGGATTCCGGACAGAATTTTTATATCGCGATAATGTTTTTTTGCGCTACGGCGGTGCTTCTGCCGGTGCTCGGCGTCGCAGGCATTGCGCGCGCCAAGGGGCTTCAGAGCCTGGTGCGCCGCATAGATCCCGTGTTTGCGATCGTTTTTACCGCGCTTTTATATCTTACGATCGGGCCGCTTTTTGCGATACCGCGCGCGGCGAATATGCCTTTTGACATCGCTATTAAGCCTTTTATTGCGGAAGAGCGTCTTCAAATTTGGCTATTTGTTTATTCTGCCGCATATTTTGCGCTGAACTATTACATCTGTATGAACCCTTCAAAGCTCGTCGATCTGCTCGGAAAATACCTCACGCCGATACTTTTGGCGCTTATTTTGCTACTTTTCGGCGCGGGATTTTTATTTCCGATCGGAGGTTTCGTCGCTCCTAGCGGAGAGTATGTCGATCACGCCGCAGCAAAGGGCTTTGTAGAGGGCTATCAGACGATGGATGCGCTTGCATCGCTGGCATTTGGAATCATCGTAATTAACGCCATTAAAGCAACCGGCGTGAGCGACGAAAAGCACCTTGTAACCTCCACGATAAAAGCGGGAATGATGTCGGGCGTCATACTGATGACGATATATTTTATGCTGGGCTATCTGGGCGCGACTTCCGCGGAGCTTTTCAAAGATGCGCCGAATATCAACGGAGCGGAGCTTCTGTCGCGAGTAAGCGATCATTATTTTGGAAGAATTGGCGTCGTGATCCTAGGCAGTGCGTTTTTTCTAGCCTGCATCACCACGACGCTGGGTCTTATAAGCTCGGCTAGCGAATACTTCGAAGAGCTTACGAAGGGCAAGATCAAATATAAAACCTGGGCGATCGCTTGGTGCGTGATCGGCTTTGGAGTCGCAAATTTCGGCCTTACGACCATCATCAAAGGCTCCATCCCCGTGCTCGTCGCCATCTATCCGATCTCGATCATGCTGATAATCCTCTCGCTGATTAATCCGTGGATCGATTCGAGCAAGTTGATTTACCGCGCCTGCGTCTATGTTTGCGTCGTCGAGGGCGTCATAAACGGACTTGATATTTTGGGGATTTCGGTGCCGCTTGTGACGTCGTTTGTGAAGATGATGCCGTTTTACGACTCGATGCTCGGCTGGATCGTGCCTAGCACCTTGACCTTCGCCGTGACCTACGTGCTGCATCTGATCTTTGAAAAAAGAGACGATAGCTTTTAAATTTAAGAGCTATTTTAAAATTTAGCCGGGCTCTACGGGGCTCGGCACACTTTTAAATTTTAATTCGTCGCCGAATTTAATCTCACATATTTTTTACTGGAATTTTGACATATAAAATAAGTCGCCTTCAAAATTTTAACCTAAATTTACGCTAAAATTATCAAAATAAAATCGCAAAAGGAAATAAGATGGATAAACGAGACGAGGCGCTAAATCTGGCGCGAGATTTCGAACGCGACGGCTTTAGTATGCCTGATTTATACGAGCGGTTTTGGCGGCTACAAGGCGACGAGACGGCGTATTTTACGCTAGCGGACAGCCTGCTGCGCGGGCGGATGGACGGCCGCACGCTGCTAAAGGACGCTCTGGGCTATGTAGGCAAGGAGGATTTTAAAGCTCTGATCGCCACGGCGGTTGAAATTTTGCGCGAAGAAGCAGCAGGGTGGCGCAAAACCCAACAGGACGAAAGCGCGGCGCAGACGGGAGAGAATGCACGCTCGGCGCGGGCAGACGAAAGCGCAAGCAGAAATGCGCGGCAACGCGGCAGAGACGAAAAGAGCGCGCGCTGGAAAAACGCCGAAGAGGTCATCATCATGGCAAGTCTCGAGTTCGCGCCGTTTTTGCACCCGTATCTGGGCGAGCTTTTTAAATTGCAGCCGAACGAGAGCGCGTATTACGCGGAGTATCCGTGGCGCGGGCTTAGTTACGAGAGCTCGCAAATCTGGCGCGAGAAGCTTGCGGATCCGCAGACGAGCAAAGACGATAAACAAAAAATTTTTAGCTGCCTGTTGCAAACCCGCGATCCGCGAAACGTAAAATTTGCCTGCGAGTTCGCGCTTGCGGAGAATTTTTTCGATCGCCCGTGCGATTTGCTCGAATATATAGGCTACTGGCTGGAGGCCGTGGGATTTACTTTTGAGCGAACTAAATTTGACGCAGACGAAGCTTGCGCCGATAAATCACAAAAAGCGCCGAACGATGAAATTTGCTTTGGCGGCGATAAATTCAGGCTCAAAAGATACTGCAGCCAGCGCGTGTATCACATAATCTTTCCGCGCGGCTATTTCGGCGCTCCCTATGCGGCGCATCTGGCGAAGCATCATCCGACCTGGCGGTTTGAGGGCGGCAAGGCGGGATATAGGCTCGGCGGGGTTTTGGATGAGGCGGACGGCGATGCGCAAAATCCGCTATTTCATCTCATCACGCTTGATCCGCTGCCCCGTGACTTGCCCGTGCGATCGCTGCCGCGCCTAAGCCTCGCCGCGCATGTTAGAGAGATAAACGAAGGAGAGATAGTCTTTTACGAGCACGACGCGCAGGGTATGCCGCGACGTATCGGCGAAAGGACGCAGGTGGAATACGCCTTTGACGAACCGATAAAGGAGTGCGAAGTAACACTTACGCCCACGCCGGCGCGCTGGGCGGCTCAGGACTGGGGGATGTCAAACAGCAGACAAAATCTTGCGCGCATCGGCGGCGAGCCCTCGTGGATACAGGGCGCCTCGGTGCCGACGTGCCCTATATGCGGCGAAAAGATGGAGTTTTTGATGCAGCTTGACAGCGAGCTTCCAAGCTGCGAGCAAGGCGGCGAGGTATATTTCGGCAGCGGCGGGATTTTATATGTATTTTGGTGCGAGCGGACGCGGGTGAGCGCGTTTTTTATGCAGTGCACGTGAGTAAAATTTAAGAAAAACGCAAATGGACGGACGGATGATCACGGCGAAAATAAAAAGAAGGGGCGGTATTTGGTATTTTGACGATTATTTTAAGTCGCTTCGCAAGAATGAAAACGAAATAGCAAAGCCTATCAGGCAGTTCGTCTTGGATCCGAAAAGGTATCTGTTTAATGCGAAAGAAACCCTTCACGACGCCATTTTGACTAAATTTAAATTTGGCATTTTAAAAAACGAAGATAGACTGACGATGAAATTTTTATCGCCCTACCGAGATAGAAATTTTAAATTTATTTTCAAAAACGTCCTAGCCGTCCGCTTTAAAACGGACGACAAGAGCTTTAAAAATAACGATCTGATAGTTCATCAATTTTCGCTAAAGCGAGGAGGCGTTTGCGAGTATTATTTTATCTTTGCGAGCGGACAGAGGATAGCCGTGAAATTTAAGCGGCTTGAGATCATTGAGGAATTCTTATAAGCGCGCTGCTTTGCGGGCGGCGGGATTTTATATGTATTTTGGTGCGAGCGGACGCGGGCGAGCGCGTTTTTATGCGGTGCGTGAGCTAAAATTTTGCAAAATCCTAAACGAAAATCGTAAAATTCTAAGTAAAATTTATTCTAAGATAATAAAGCGGCAAAATTTACCGAGTATTTCAGCGCGTAAAATTTAAACTTGTTCGGCGAGAATATCTAAATTTACGCAGAGCCTAAGCGTAAATTCCCTCTACAAGCGTTTCTACGAACTCATTCGAGTTAAATTCCGCCAAATCCTCCATCCGCTCGCCCACACCGACGAAAAGTATCGGCAGCCGCAGCTCGCGCGCTATGGCGAAAAGTGCGCCGCCTTTGGGCGTGCCGTCGAGCTTCGTAATGATGATGCCGTCGAGCTTCACGATCTCATTGAACGCCCTGGCTTGCGCGACGCTGTGATTGCCCTGAGTGGCGTCAAGCACGATGATCTTGCGGTGCGGCGCGCCGCTTTTTGCGCGATCACATATTCGCACGATCTTCTCTAACTCCGCGGCTAAATTTTTCTGGTTTTGCAGACGCCCTGCGGTGTCGATTAGGACGCGATCAATGTTTTTGGCACTAGCTGAGCTAACGGTGTCAAACGCCACAGCAGCGGGATCGTGCCCCTGCGCGGTCGCTACGATCGGTAGATTTAGAATTTGCGCCCATTTGCGCAGCTGCTCGACCGCGCCGGCGCGAAAGGTATCGCATGCGCCTAAAATCACGCTTTGGCCGCTATTTTTATATAAATTTGCAAGCTTTGCAGTTGTCGTAGTTTTGCCCGCGCCGTTTACGCCGATGATGAGCTCTACGAACGGCTTCTCATCCACGGCTTTAGCGATCTCGTAATCGAAATAGTTCTTCAAAACGCCCTTGAGATCATCTTTTGCGACTAGCTTTTTTGTGGGCAGCTTTTCTAAAATTTCCTCTACAAGCTCGTAGCCTACGTCGGCTTCAAGCAGTATCTCTTCTAAAATTTCTTTTGAAATTTTATCCTCGCCCTTTGCACCTCGCATCGCGCCTATGGTCTTGCTAAGCCCTTTTTTAAAAAATTCGAACATCAGAAAATTTTCTCCAATTCGGTCATTAAAATTTCTTCCGGTATCAGCCCGAAATACTGCGCGCTAAACTCGCCCTTTTCGTCGTAGATCGCCATATACGGCACTTCGTTTATGCCGCCTAGCGCCTTTGTAAAAAAGTCCGTCCCTTCGCCGTAAGCGATCGCGTAATTTACTTCGTGTGCGCTTGCATAATTTTTTGCATCGTCTAAATTTGCATCACCGATCATCACGCCGATGATATCAAGCTTGCCGGAGTAGGCTTGTTTGGCGGCATTTAGTGCGCTTACCTGCACGGCGCAGGCGTCGCACCACGGCGTAAAAAACGCAAATAGCGTCACGGTGGAGTTGTTATCGATATGAAAGCCTTGCTTTGTCTTTTGCATATTTAAAATTTTGTCGTTACTTAGCTGAAGTGTAAAAGGAGCGGTATAATCGACCTGGATTACGGCTTCGGTTTCGGACTGCGGCTGCGTGGCGTTGGCCTCGGTCGGGGTATCGCTTGATTTTTTATCCTCATCATCGCCGCAACCCGCAAGAAATAAAACAGCCGTAAAAAGTGCTAGAAAAAAACGAAATTTCATAATAAACCTTAAAATTTAATCGCAAGATTATACAAAAACTAGCTAAAATAAGCGTTAAAATTTTATAAAAGGCTTAAGCTATGCAAAAGAATGAATTTAGAGCAATTTGCAAATCGCGTCTAAAATCTCACACCGCGCGAGCGGCTAGATGCGAGCATTACGCACTTTTATGGCGGCTGGAGCGGCTGATAAAATTTTTAAAAGCGCGTAAAATTTTGATATTTTTGCCGATGAGCTACGAGCCGAACGTTTTGATTTTAAGAAAAAAGCTATCAAAAAGCTGCGAATTTTACGTTCCGTTTATGGTGGATATTAGCTTAAAAATGGTAAGATTGCGCCAGCCTTTTAAAATTTCACGCTTTGGATTGCGCCAGACACTTCCGCAAAACGAGTATTTTAAAAAGGTCGATCTAGCCGTGGTTTCAGCTATCGGAGTGGATGGCGCAATGGCTAGAATAGGACATGGGAAAGGATTTTACGATATGTTTTTTTCAGGTCTGAAGCTTAAGCCCGCAATTGCGTTCGTGAGTATAAAAGACTGCTTTTGCAGCGAAATTTTATCGCTTGATCACGACGTAAAGGGCGATTTTTACATAACTCCGAGCCAAAATTACCTAAAAAGAGGAAAGTATGATAGAGATTTTAATCGCCTTGTGCGCTATTGCGGTGGGCGCTGGCATAGGATACTTAGTAGCTAGAAAGATTAATAACGCCAATTACGATTTCTTCGTCGAACAAGCCAAAGCTAAAGCCAAAGCGATAGAATTTGAAGCCGAGGGCATCTTGCGAAATTCTAAAATTTCGGTGCAGGAAGCCGAGTTTGAAGCGAAGAAAAAATACGAAGATAAAGCAAGCAAACTGCAGAAGGAATTTAACGTTAAATTTGACGAGCTCGGCAAAAAGGAGCACGCGCTTCTAACCGAGCAAGAGATTTTAAAAGACAGCAAAAAAGAGCTCGAAAGCGCCAAAAAAGAGGCGAAATTCCTCTACGAAGAGGGCTCAAATTTAAAGAAAAGCTATGAAGAGAAGCTAGCTGAAGCGCTTAAAGTTTTGGAGCGCGTGGCGGGCTTTACGCAGGACGAGGCGCGCGCGCAGGTGCTTAAGAAAGTCGAGGAGCAAAGCCGCACCGACATCGCTCACATCGTGCGAAAATATGAAGAGGAAGCCAAAAAAGAGGCGCGAAAAAAAGCGAATTATATTTTGGCGCAGGCCACGTCGCGCTTCGCGGGCGAGTTTGCGGCAGAGCGACTTATCAACGTTGTAAATATCAAAAACGACGAGCTTAAAGGCCGTATCATCGGCAAGGAGGGGCGTAACATAAAGGCGCTTGAGATGACTCTTGGCGTGGACGTCATCATCGACGATACCCCGAATGCGATCATCGTAAGCTCACATAATCTCTACCGCCGCGCCATCGCCGTTCGCGTTATCGAAACTCTTATCGAGGATGGCAGAATTCAACCTGCGCGCATCGAGGATATCTACAAAAAAGTAAGCGACGAATTTGAAGCTAGTATCGCCGAAGAGGGCGAAAATATCGTAATGGATCTAGGTCTTAGTAAAATTCACCCCGAAATTTTAAAACTCATCGGCAAGCTTAAATTTCGCGCCAGCTACGGACAGAATGCCCTTGCGCATAGCCTTGAGGTTGCGCATCTTGCGGGCATCATCGCTGCAGAAACGGGCGGGGATCAAAAGCTAGCCAAGCGAGCAGGCCTGCTTCACGACATCGGCAAGGCGCTAACTCACGAGTACGAGGGTTCGCACGTAGATCTGGGCGCTGAGGTTTGTCGCCGCTACAAAGAGCATCCGGTAGTTATAAACGCTATCTACGCCCACCACGGCCACGAGGAGGCTACCAGTGTGGAAAGCGCCGCAGTCTGTGCCGCAGACGCGCTAAGTGCTGCGCGCCCAGGCGCTAGACGAGAGGTGCTAGAAAGCTATCTAAAGCGCGTTAGCGATATCGAAGCGATCGCGATGAGCAAAACGGGCGTCAAGCAAGCCTACGCGATCAACGCAGGTCGCGAAATCCGCGTTATCGCAAACGCCAAGCTTATGAACGACGACGAAGCGGTTTTGGTCGCTAAAGAGATCGCCTCTGATATCCAAGACAAGGTTCAATTCCCAGGCGAGATCAAGGTTAACGTCATACGCGAGCTTCGCGCGGTCGAGATAGCCAAATAAGGAGTATGAAATGAAAAAATTTATAATCGCTTTATTTTTGCTTTTTAACGCGGCATTTGCCGATGATGAGCTCATCATCAACAGCGCAAGCGCCTATTCGTCGGTAATGCGCACAAACTCGCAGTACAAATATCTAGCGCAGCAAGCCCGCGCGATAGTGATCTTTCCGAGCGTCAAAAAGCTGGGCTTCATCATAGGCGGAATGTATGGTGAGGGGATCATTATCTATAATAACGACGGCGCGCGCAGCGTAAGCGGCGCTGAGATCAGCAGCGCCAGCGTAGGACTTCAGATCGGCTACGAGGATAATTATCTAGTTATTTTCGTAATGCATGACGACGTTATCCAAAAAATGCGAAATTCCCAAATCACGCTCTCGGGCGATGCGACGGCAGTTGCAGGTAACTACAGCGCCGATTCTGGCTCGTTAGACGTGCTAAATCAAGATATGTACGTCTTTACGAATAAAGGTGGGCTGTTTGCGGGAGTGAGCCTGGGCGGTTCGGTGCTGGAGACCAAAAATGACCGCGCTTTTGATCCAAATACCGAGGGCTATGCGCTTTTGATGCGAGTAATCGGCGCAGATGAGTAAAATTTAGCTAGAAATGCTAAGGCGCATAGCTTAGCGAAAAATTTTGCTTTATGGGCGTTTTATTAGCGGCTTGGAATTTTGCTCGCGTAATTTTATTGCAATTCGCGGGGTAGGAGGCATTTGAGGATATCGCGTAAATCCTGCGTAATTCGCAAGTTACTTTGAATTCTAAAGAAGTCGAAATTTTGTCATTAAATTTAGAATTGCAAAATTTTATCGCTAAATTTTGCGGTAATTTTACTTGATGCCTAGAAATTTTATTTTAAAATTTCGCTTAATATTTTGCGGCGAAATTTTGTATTTTGCGGTAGCTGCGCGGAATTTTAAATTTAATGTCGCAGCAAAATCAAGTGGCGTCGTGGGGCGTTAGAGTGAAGCTTTCGTGCCGAATTTTAAAGCTGCTTTAGTCAAAATTTATAGAATTTTATACGATCTAATGAAAGGATTCGATGGAATCGATGTTTGCAAACCTCCATACTTGGGGGTATTTGATACTGTTTTTGTATTCGCTGGGCGGAGGATTTTTGGCGCTTGCGGCGGCGGGCGTGCTAAGCTCGGCCGGTGAGCTCAATATCGTCTTATGCATCGTAATCGCCTGCATATCGAACTTTATAGGCGATTCGGGGCTGTTTTTAGTAAGCCGCTACAATAAAAAAGAGATCATGCCCTATCTGCGCAAACAGCGCCGCAACCTCGCTCTGGCGCAAATTTTGTTTCGCAAATACGGCGACCGCATAATTTTAATCAAAAAATTCATCTACGGCCTCAAAACCCTCGTACCGATCGCGATCGGCATCACAAAATATTCGTTTTTAAAATTTAGCGTCATCAATGCCGTAAGCTCGCTCATTTGGGCGCTTGTGGTAGGGCTACTGAGCTACTACGCGGGCGATTTCGTGCGCGAGCTCTATGTGCACATTAAGGACGCGCCGTGGATCGCTCCGCTGGCTCTAGGCGCGATAGTAGTGGCGATCGTGCTCTATTTTCGCTTCGCCACGCGCAAAAGAGGCTAGCGGTGGCAAAAAAGCTGATCCCGCTCGCAATTTTTGCAGCACTTCTTTTGGCGCTAAATTTGATCTCCAATTCGCGCGACCCCGCGGCTAAAGATGAGCGGGTTTTTACCTCCAAAACCCTGGATGCTGCGTCGCGTAAAAGCGGCGTGCAAAATTCTGCAAGCGGCACCGATCGTAAAATTTCAAGCTACGAAAATCCAGAAAGCGGCGCCAGCGCAAAAGATGAGAGCGGTGCAAGAAGCGCAGACGGCGGGGCAGGGCGCGGAGCAGATATAGGAGATTTAAAATCTCATCCGCAAGCAAACGAGCGCGCCGCGACAGATTCTAAAGACGAGGCGGATGTCCACAGGCGGCACAGCGCAGATTACGAAGCTTCAAACTCGCAAAATCCCGCCGTAAATTCTAAAAATCAGCCCTCAGACGAGCCCTGCATAAGCAGGGAGTGCGTGAGCGCTCATATCCGCCGTACGGGCGCTTTGCCGCAAAATTTTATCACGAAAAAGCAGGCGGGCGAGCTTGGCTGGCAGGGCGGCGATCTGTGGCGATACGCGCGCGGCAAGAGCATCGGCGGCGATCGCTTCGGCAATTTTGAGCGCAGGCTGCCTGATAAAAGGGGGCGGATTTGGCGCGAATGCGACATCGAGTATCGCGGCGGCCCGCGCGGCGCAAAGCGGCTGATATTTTCAAACGACGGACTGATCTTTTACACCGCCGATCATTACGAAAGCTTCGAGCGCGTGCAATGAGCTTAAATTTTAAAACGCGCAGCGCCGCAAAGATCATCATCGACGGCGCAAAGATTAGGCGCAAAGATCAAATTTTCGCGCTATTTGCCGCAGCGCTAAATTTCGAGCCAGAATACGTCGCAAATTTAGACGCGCTCTACGACGCGCTGGGCGAGCGAGGCGGGCAGGTTTTTGTCGTCATCAAAAGGGGCGGAATTTTAAAGCTAAGACTGGGTAAATTTTATGATATTTTGCTCGAGGTTTTGCGAAGCGGCAAGGCGAAAATTTTAATACTATAAGCTCTCGCGACAGCTTATTATGGCTTCAAAGCCAAATTTTACCGAGCCTAAGACGAGTTTGTTTCGGCGCAGTTTCGAGAGCGCCGTTAAAATTTACTGAATTTTAGAGCTTATTAAAAGAGGCGATTTTAGAAATTTCACTCACAAAGCTCACGCGGTCAAATTTAAACTCAAGCCCATACTGCCAATCTTTGCGGCGCGGGTTTTTAAACTCGTAAAGCTTAACTGTCTCCGTTTCAAATTTAACCATAAGCGCGAGATACCAGCAGTTCCAGATCCCGCACGGACAGCCCAGTAGGACGACGCTTCGCTCGCCGCTAGCCGCAAGCCGTCCGTTAGGCGAGAGTGCATCCAAAAAGAGCTTTTTGAAATCAATCAAGCTCAAATAAGCGTAGTCTCCAGCTATACTGGCCTGCCCGTCCTTTGCGGCAAAGCTTTGCTCGCGCCTCTTAATCAGCTCAAGCAGAGGCTCGCCGTTTATCGCAACGACGACTTCGGTAAGGCTCTCGCCATTGCTCTCGTAATCGTTTAGGTAAAATTTAATGCTATCCATGTGGCAATCTCGCTAAATGATCTATTTTGCGCCGTATTTGCACCGACCTGCTAAAATTTCAGCGCAGTTTAGCGAATTTGAAGTGAAATTCGGTTGAAGATCAAAAAATTCGCTGCTAAAGCGCAGATCAAATGGATATTTTGTAAAATTTAGGGATTTAGGGACTTATTTTTTAACGCACGCAAGCTCAAATTCACAAAAAAGTTCAATTTGCGTAGATGAAAGAAGCGAAAATAAAAGGTTAAATTTCATCACAGATCAAAGAGATCGAAACAAGGGTTAAATTTTGCTATGGATAAAGAAGTCGAAATTAGAAATGAGGGGTTAAATTTAATTCGCTTTTGCGGGCGCTTAAATTTAACCCCGCCGCGGCTACATCATTTCGCCGCTTTTGTGCTCGTGCTCGGTGTAGGTTACCGGAATATCCTTCTTGCCTTTGCCCGGCGTATAGACTCCCTCTCCGCGTTTGAAAAGAAGCTCAATGCCTTCGTCGTTTGTAAGCATTATGCCGCTTGCGGAAGCCGCGCGTTTAAGATTATGCTTCTTACCCTTTTCATCGGTTAACACGCCTGTTGCGAACATATCGTTCGAGCTAAGGCTGATGCGCTTATCTCCGGTCTCTCCGAGTAGAAATACGATCGTGTGCGCTACAGACTCTTGCTTTTGCTGCGGAGCCGTATCGGCCTTAGGTTGGTTGCATCCGCTTAAAATCGCGATTGCCGCTAATGACGAGAATACAATTCGTCTCATTTTTTCTCCTTTAAAAAAAGTTCGCGAATTATATAGCCAAAAAGTAAATCCTAGATTTCGCGACTTTTTATTTAATCAAAGATTAACCCAAATTTAGTAAAATTCCAGCTGAAAACATCCCAAATAAGGAGAACCTTATGGCAGTAAAAATCGCAATTAACGGCTTTGGAAGGATCGGTAGGTGCGCGGCTAGAATTGCGCTAAGCAGGGACGATGTAGAGCTTGTAGCGATCAACGATACCGCTAAGCGCGAGCTTACGAGATACCTGCTTCAATACGACACCGTTCACGGCGAGTTTCGTAAAAAAGTAGAAATTATAAGCGACGAATGCATAGCCGTAGACGGAAAAAAGATCCGCGTCTATTCCACCAGAGAGCCTGCGGAGCTTGATTTTGCGGGCGATGGTGCAGAAGCTGTGCTTGAATGTACTGGTGCGTTTTTAACGAGCGAAAAATGCAAGCCGTTCATAGATAACGGTATCGGCGTAGTCGTAATGAGCGCACCTGCCAAGGATGATACGCCTACTTTCGTAATCGGCGTTAATGAGGGCGCTTATGCAGGACAGCGCGTCATCTCAAACGCTAGCTGCACCACTAACGGCCTAGCTCCGATTGCAAAAATTATAGACGATGAGCTTGGTATCGAAAAGGGTCTGATGACGACGATTCATGCCTATACACATGGACAGAGTCTAGTCGATGTAAAAGCCAAGGACTTTCGCCGTTCACGCGCCGCAGCTCTTAATATCGCTCCGACTACGACGGGTGCGGCAAAAGCGATTAGTAAGGTACTTCCGCAGCTAAGCGGTAAGATGCACGGACAATCTGTGCGCGTGCCGGTGGCTAACGTTTCGATGGTTGATCTAACGGTGCTAACGCACAAGCAGACGAGCGCCGAGGAGCTAAATGAAATTTTCCGTCGCTATGCCGCTAAAGAGATGAAAGGAATTTTGCTCGTAGACGACGATAGTCGCGTCAGCAGCGATTTTTGTACTTCAGAATACTCCAGCATCGTAGCTAGCGACTGCACGCAGGTAATTGACGGCAATCTGATAAAAGTAATGAGCTGGTATGACAACGAGTGGGGATATAGTGAACGCCTCATCGATTTAGCCCTATATGCGGCAAAAAGAAGGAAATAAGATGGGCGAAATTCTTTCGATTAAAGATTTGAAATTTAAAGACGGCGCGCGCGTTTTTATCAGGTGCGATTTTAACGTGCCGATGGATGAGTTTTGCAATATTACGGACGATCGTCGCATCCGTTCGTCTATCCCTACTATTAAATATTGCTTAGACGAGGGTTGCGCAGTAATTTTAGCCAGCCACTTAGGGCGCCCGAAAAACGGATATGAAGAAAGACTTAGCCTAAAGCCTGTGGTAAAGAGGCTATCTAGGCTTTTGGAGCGCGAGATAAAATTTGTCTCCGATGTCGCAGGCGAGGAAGCTGGAGCTGCGGTAAATTCGCTTAAAAAGGGCGAAGTGCTTCTACTAGATAATCTGCGCTTCGAAAAGGGCGAGAGTAAAAACGACGAAGCACTAGCTAAGAGGCTTGCGAGCTACGCGGAATTTTATATCAACGACGCTTTTGGTGTATGCCACCGCGCGCATGCTTCGGTAGAGGCGATTACGAAATTCTACGATGAGGCACACAAAGCGGCGGGATTTTTATTGCTAAAAGAGATAAAATTCGCCAAAGACCTTATTAAAGATCCTGCGCGTCCTTTCGTAGCCGTAACGGGCGGCAGCAAAGTAAGTGGCAAGCTTCAGGCGCTTAAAAATTTACTTCCTAAAGTCGATAAGCTCATCATCGGAGGCGGCATGGCGTTTACCTTTTTAAAAGCCGTCGGATATGATATCGGTAAATCTTTGCTCGAAGAGGATCTAATCGAGGAAGCAAAAAATATTCTCCGCAATGCTCGCGAGCTTGGGGTTAAAATTTATATCCCCGTCGATGCCGTCGCAGCTCCGCAATGCTCGCAAGATGCCGTTACAAAAAAGGTTACAGTCCAAGAAATTCCAAGCGATTGGATGGGACTAGATATCGGGCCTGCGACCGTAGCGCTTTTTAAAGAAGCCCTAGACGATGCGCAAACGATCTGGTGGAACGGACCGATGGGAGTTTTTGAGATCGATAAATTCGCTCGTGGTAGCCTGCATATATCGCACGCGATCGCAGATAGCGACGCCACGACCGTAGTGGGCGGCGGCGATACCGCAGATGTCGTCGAACGCGCTGGCAACGCTGATGATATGACTTTTATTTCTACCGGAGGCGGCGCGAGCTTAGAACTCATCGAGGGCAAGGAACTGCCGGGCGTGCGAGTGCTTACCGCTAAAACGGAGCTGCGATGATATTAGCAGCGAATCTTAAATGTAACCATACCCGTGCTAGCTTTGAGCGGTACGCTAAAGCTTTAGATGAAGGCTTATCGGGCGGAATTTCGCGCGAGGATGAAATTCTAGTTTTTCCTCCTGCTAGCGCATTTTGCACGGGGGTGAAAAATTTTACTCAAGGCGCGCAAAATTTCTATCCTGCCGCGCACGGCAGCTTTACGGGCGAGATCGGCGGCGATATGCTGGCGGAATTTGACATCAAAACCGTTCTTATTGGACATAGTGAGCGGCGCGCTATTTTGGGCGAGAGCGCAGAGCTGATAAGAGAGAAATTCAGTTTTGCCGCAGCGCAGGGCTGGCGCATCGTCTTTTGCGTCGGCGAGGACGAGGCGGCATTTGCGCAAAACCGCAGCGAGGATTTCGTAGCGGCACAGCTTGAGGGTATCGATCTGAAATATCCGAGCTTAGTACTAGCCTACGAGCCCGTCTGGGCGATCGGCACGGGCAGAAGCGCGCAGTGCGAGCAGATCGAAAGAATGCTAAATTTCTTGCGTGCTAAAAGCCCCGTGCCGCTACTTTACGGCGGCAGCGTGAATGCTGAAAATATCGCAAAAATTTGCGCGATAAGAGGCTGCGGCGGGGTGTTAGTGGGGACGGCGAGCTGGGATGCGTCGAAGTTTTTAGAGCTTATACGCGTTGTCTCGTGAGCGCCTTTTAATGAGTTTGAAATTTTAAGTCTGCGACAGGCTACATGCCTAGCCTTGACTTAAAATTTCTACACAACATTAAAATCCATCTCACGATACTGCCACTATCAAATTTGGTGTTTTGTTGAATTTTGTAAATTTATAAATTTCAAATTGCGAAGGATTTTGAGTTGATTTTTGTGGCTTTGCAGTTAAAATTTGTGTAGGTTATACGGATGGTCTGCCAAGCAAAATTTTAACCAAATCGTCAAAAAGCGCTCAAAAGCCAAGCAAAAATAGAAAGGAGAAATAATGATTTTAAAAGGAAAAAAGGGCCTCATCGTCGGCGTTGCTAATGCTAAATCAATAGCTTACGGTATCGCTGAAGCTTGTCACGCGCAGGGCGCGCAGATGGCGTTTACCTACCTAAACGACGCGCTGAAAAAACGCGTAGAGCCGATCGCGGAGGAGTTTGGGAGCAAATTTGTCTACGAGCTAGACGTAAACAACCAAGCTCACCTGGACGGCCTTGCGGATCGCATCAAAGCAGATCTTGGTGAGATAGATTTTGTCGTGCATGCAGTGGCTTACGCACCAAAAGAAGCGCTAGAAGGCGAGTTTGTAAACACGACAAAAGAGGCATTTGATATAGCGATGGGAACTAGTGTGTACTCGCTACTAAGCCTTACTCGTGCGGTCCTACCGGTGCTAAAAGAGGGCGGTTCGGTGCTAACTCTTACGTATCTAGGCGGACCAAAATTTGTGCCACACTACAACGTTATGGGCGTTGCTAAAGCGGCACTTGAAAGCTCAGTTCGCTACCTAGCGCACGACCTTGGCGCTAAAAATATTCGCGTAAATGCGATCAGCGCAGGCCCTATCAAAACGCTTGCTGCAAGCGGAATAGGCGATTTTAGGATGATTTTGCGCTACAACGAAGTAAATAGTCCGCTAAAACGCAACGTCACAACTGAAGATGTCGGCAACAGTGCGATGTATCTGCTTAGCGACCTTGCTAGCGGCGTAACAGGCGAAGTTCACTACGTAGACTGCGGCTATAATATCATGGGCATGGGCGACGTGGCTACCGATGCCGAAGGTAAGACGATCCTCGCGTGGGATGCGGCCAAGACCGAGTAAAACGACAGGTAAAAAGGCTAAATTTGACGCGCGCAGTTTTTTACGACGATAGTCATAGACGGATAGCAGAGGGCGGCATAGAGGGCATCGCCGCCGTTTTGCGAGGTGATGACGAGGCAGAGAAAGCCTCGCTTCTGTTGTGTCTAGATTATTACCTTGATCCATACTACGGCTGCGCGCTGGCGCATGAGAGCGAAATTTTCGCCCTTTTGCAGGAGCTACTTCTGAGCGAGCGCTCACAAGCCATCAGAGACGATATTTTGCAGCTTCTAGGCGATTACTGCGGCGATTTTAGCGTGCTGCGAAGCAGGATTTGCGAGGCGTCAGGCGAGCTTTCGCCAGATATTAAGCGCTTGATCGAAGGATAAATTTAACGGCTGGCGCGCCTTTGTATACGGTAATTGCGTCACGGCGAGCGGTAGCGAAATTTGCCGCACCTCCGCATACGCCCCTTTTTGTTGCGAAAATGCGGCAGCGCAAAATTTAAAAGTTGGAAGCGGCGACGAGAACCTCGGATGAGCGAGGAGCTCTATTAGGCGCGTACCTAAAAACGGCATGAAGATAGAGGATTATTTCAGAGCCGTTTTTGAAAAAAGCGGTAAAACCGCCAGGAAGGAGCTTGATGAAAAAGGATTACATCTGCGTATTTGATTGCGAGACGATCCCAGACGTAGCGGCGTTGGTGCGGGTGCTGGATGAGGAAGCGATCGCGAGCTGCTTCGAGCCTTTCGATAAAAAAAGCTTCGCAAAGCTTATTGACGCGCAGGTCTCGCAAAAGATCGGCGGCGAGAAGCAAAGCGCGTCTTTAAATTTTGCTGTAAATTCGGCGAAGCAGAATTTTAAAATAGAAAATTCCGAGCAAAATTCCGCGCCTCAAAATTTTATGCAACAAGATGCTGCGCTTCAAAGCTTCGCGAGCGAAAATTCCGCATCGAATTCCACAGAGCAAAATTTCGCATCGCAAAATACGGCGTCTAAAAATTCCGCGTCGTTAAATTTAACCTACGACGATATCGCGCCTCAAAGCTCCGCGGCACAGAGCGTCGCGGTAGAAAATTCCGCGCTCCGAAGCCCTGTGCCTCAGAATTTCGCGGCGGAAAGCTCTACGCCTCAAAGCTCCGCATCCCAAAGCTTAAAGAGCGAAAATCTCGCTTCAAATTCTGCGCAAGATCCCGCGTTAAACGCGCTAAATTTTAAAATTTACGGCGAGCAATTGATCTTTAACGCGGATAAAAGCAAAATTTTAAACCACAAATTGCTCTCGCTTAGGGCGATGGAGATTTTCAAAGAAAAAACCGGCAGCGAATTCCTGCCCGTCTGCTTCCATCGCGTCGTTAGCATTAGCGCCGTGATGGCGGACGGATTCGGCAGGTTTTTGCGCGTCTCGACGCTTGAGGGCGAGAACGAGCGCGATAAGATCGCAAAATTCCTAGCCTTCATCGAGGATTTTAATCCGCGGCTAGTGAGCTTCAACGGGCGCGGGTTCGATCTGCCGATGATTATGGCGCGCGCGATGTGCTATGATCTAAGCGCCGCGGCGTATTTTGAGACGAACGATCGCGATAACAACAAGAGCAAATGGGAGAACTACCGCAGCCGTTACGACGGGCGGTTTCATCTGGATCTGCTCGATCACATCAGCGATTTTGGCGCCGTTCGTGGGCTCAAGCTCGATCATATCTGCGCTAGCGTGGGCTTGCCGGGCAAATACGACGTACACGGCGATCAGGTCCTGCAGCTGTATTACGCGGGCGAGCAGACCAAGATCGACGAGTACTGCAGATCCGACGTGCTCAACACCTACTGGCTATTTTTGAAATACGAGCTTTTGCGCGGCAAGATCACCAAGGATGATTATCTAAATTACATCGCGGTGATGGGCGAATTTTTGCAAAAAGAGTGCGCGCAAATGAGCTATACGCCCGTTTTTTGCGACTTTATAGAAAAGGAGCTAGCGGCATATGCGAAGTAAAATTTTTAAAATTTTAAAAGGCGCGGTTTTTTGCGCGCTGTTTTTGGCCTGCGGCGCGGTCGCGGACGAGGCTAAATTTAAACCGATGCTGCTTAAAGAGTACGTCCCCGGCATGAATATCACGGGCTGGGTGATCAGCGAGAAGCTAGACGGCGTGCGCGCGATCTGGGACGGCAAAAATCTGCGCTCCAGACGCGGCAAGATCATAAACGCCCCCGAGGGCTGGAGCGCGGGCTTTCCGACGTTTTTCGTGGACGGCGAGCTATACACGGCGCGCGGGGAGTTTGAGCAGCTCGTATCGATAGTATCTTCTAGCGTGCCCGATGAGCGCTGGAGCAGGGTGAAATTTTACGCCTTCGATCTACCGAAGGAGCAAAAAAATTTAAGCGCGAAGATGGAAATTTTAAGAAATTTTATCGCCTCAAGCGGCACGCAAAATTTACTGATCGTGCAGCAAACTCCGGTAAGCACGCACGCCGACGTGCAGGCGTATTTTGATCGCGTCATCGCCTCTGGCGGCGAGGGCGTCGTGCTGCGCGATCCAAACGCGCTTTATGAGAGCGGGCGCAGCGATAAAATTTTAAAATACAAAAAGACGCACGATAGCGATTGCAAGGTCGTAAAAATCAACCCGGGCTACGGCAAAAACGAGGGCAAGATGGGTTCGCTTAGCTGCGTGGATCTACGTAGCGGAGCGAAATTTAAAGTAGGTACGGGCTTTAGCGACGAGATGCGGGCAAATCCGCCTAAGGTGGGCACGATCATCACCTATCAATACCAAAATTTAACCCGCGAGAAAAAGCCGCGCTTCCCCGTATTTTTGCGCGTGCGACCGGCGATTTAATCTAAGGGGCTATAATCGCATATTTTGATAAATTTGATCCGAAGGAGAAGAGATGAAAATTTTAATCACCGGCGGCGCGGGATACATCGGCAGCCACGTCGCAAAGGCGCTTTTAGAAGCGAACCGCCACGACGTCGTCATACTGGATAATCTTTGCAAAGGCTCGATGCGAGCGATCGAGGCGCTTCGCAAAATAGGCGAGTTTGAGTTCGTGCAGGAAAGCCTAGAAAACACCCCTGCGATCGAGAAGCTTTTTAAGCGCGAGAAGTTTGATGCGATCATTCACTTTGCGGCGTTTATCGAGGTTTTTGAAAGCACGCAAAATCCGCTAAAATACTATCTAAACAACACCGCAAACGCGATGAATTTGATCGCGCTTGCGAACAAATACGGCGTGAAAGACTTTATCTTTAGCTCCACTGCGGCGACCTACGGCGAGCCCGACATCCCGCAGGTAAGCGAGGAAACTCCGCAAAATCCGATCAATCCGTACGGCAGAAGCAAGCTGATGGTCGAGTGGGTGCTAAAAGACGCGGCTGCGGCAAATCCGAATTTTAAATATGGAATTTTGCGCTACTTCAACGTTGCAGGTGCGGCTAGCGACGGCACGATCGGGCAAAACTACCCGAACGCGACGCATCTAATTAAGGTTGCAACCCAAACGATCGTCGGCAAGCGCGATAAGATGAGCATTTTCGGCGATGATTACGACACCAAGGACGGCACCTGCATACGCGATTACATCCACGTAGAGGACCTTGCAAGCGCGCATCTGGCGGTGCTTGATTATCTACAAAGCGGTGAGAGCGCGGTTTTTAACGTAGGCTACGGCACGGGCTTTAGCGTAAAAGAGGTCGTCAATGAAGCTAAAAAAGTAAGCGGTGTAAATTTTAAAGTGGAGATCGCTCCGCGCAGAGCGGGGGATCCTGCCTGCCTCATTTCAAACGCCGATAAAATTCGCACCAAAACCTCTTGGCATCCCGAGCACGAGAGCCTGGATGAGATCATCCTAAGCGCGCTTAATTGGGAAAAGAAGCTCTAGGTTCTAGCGTGAAAGTGCGATTTGAAATTTTAAAATTTTACTCTGCCGTGTTTAATAGCGGCGAGCAAAAGGAAGCCTTGTTTGCTTAAAATTCTAAACGCCCCCGAAGCCGCGCAGCGTAAGCTCGGCGTCGTGCTATCGTATGTAAATATCTTTGTTTCTACGATACTTACTTTGGTTTATACGCCGTTTTTTCTGCGGGCGCTGGGGCAGAGCGAGTTTGGGCTGTATTCTTTAGCTAGCAGCGTTATTGGCTATTTAGCGATTTTGGATTTAGGCTTTGGCAACGCCGTGACGGTCTATACCGCCAAATACGTCTCAAGCGGCGAAGTGGAGCGCATGCATAAGCTGCACGGCACGATTTTTAGCGTGTATTTAGCAATGAGCGCGGTGATCGTGCTTGCAGGAGCTGCGCTGCTAGCCAATCTGCACGCGATTTTTGGCGCTAAGCTAAGCGCTAGTGAGATGGGCGAAATTCGCATTATGCTAATGCTACTAACTGTAAATTTAGCGATTAGCTTTCCTTTTAGCATCTATTCGTCGATCCTTACGGCGCATGAGAATTTCGTATTTATCAAGCTAGTTGGGATCTTTCGTACGATCGCTCTGCCGCTAGCTGCGGTGCCTGCGCTACTTTTGGGATATAAGGCTATCGCGATCGTAATCATCGCTACGGTGGTAAATTTAATCTGCGTCGCGGCAGATTTCATCTACTGCAAGCGCAAAGTCTCGCCCGTGATAAGCGTGCGAAATTTTGACGCCTCCACGCTTAAGCAAATTTTTGGCTACTCGTTTTTTATATTTTTAGGCATCGTAGTCGATCAAGTAAACTGGAACGTCGATAATTTTATCTTAGGCGCGGTTGCAGGCGCTACGGCGGTCTCCACGTATGCCGTAGCAAGCACGATAAATGCCACTTTCGTCACGCTTTCGCTCACCATTAGCGGCGTAATGCTTCCTAAAATCGCCAAAATGGTCTCTGCGAACTACACCGATTCCGAGCTTAGCGCGGAATTTATCAAAATAGGCAGGCTGCAATTTTACGTGATATTTTTTATTGCGTCGCTTTTGGTGATTTTTGGGCGAGAGTTTATCGTGCTATGGGCTGGCGCAAATTATGAAATTTCATACGCAATCGCGCTTATTTTGGTGCTTCCAGTAAGCGTGCCGTTGATTCAAAATTTAGGCCTAGCTGTGCTTCAGGCAAAAAACAAAGTCAAATTTCGCTCAATCGCCGCGTTTTGCGTCACGCTCGTAAACATCGCTATTTCTATCCCGCTAGCTAAGGCTTACGGAGGCGTGGGCGCTGCGTGCGGCACGGCTTTTGCGATCACCTTGTTAAATATCTGCGTGATGAATATCTACTATGCTCGTGTAATCGGACTTGACATCGCTAAATTTTGGCGAAATATCGGCGCGATGGTAGTAAAATTTGCTCCCGCAATCGCAGCAAGCCTAGCGATAAATTACGCATTAGGCTTGCACGGAGTGAGCTTTTTGCTAATTTGCGGCGGGCTTTATTCGGCTATGTTTGTGCTAAGCGCGTATTTTTGGGCGATGAACGACTATGAGCGCGCGATTTTTGGCGGCATTACGGCTAAGATAAGGAGGCGGGCTTGAGCTTCAATGTAATTAGCGAAGTGGTTACGAAAGACCGCTGTATCGGCTGCGGCGTCTGCGCGAGCAGCTGCCCTTTTATCGTGCTAAAAATGCGGCTTGGGGGCAATGGATTTTACGCGCCCGAGGAGGGCGAAGGGTGTCGCGACAAATGCGATATTTGTCTAAAAGTCTGCCCGTTTTACGAAAAAGATACGCTTGAAAATGAGCTAAATTCTAAATCATACTCAGAGCTGGAAAGCTTTAGCCCTGATTTTGGTAGGTTTTTAGCCACTTACAAATTCTACAAAAAAGATGAAGCGCAGCGCCTAAGCAGTGCAAGCGGCGGCGCGGGAGATTATATTTTTCGCGAGCTTTTTGCGCGCGGGCTCATTGATTACGCGATTTGCGCTGTGCCTGCGGACGAGGGGGATTTTATAGCCCAAAATTCCAAGCGTGATTTTTCTGCCTGCAATAATTTAGCGCAGCCACAGAATTTGCAAAATTCCGCAACCAAAAATTCCGAACAGAATTCCGCAATTCCGAATTTAACGCAGAATTTGGCGGACGATGATTCTATAAATTTCACGAGTGCGCAAAATTCCTTTTGCGAAAATTTTACGCAGAATTCCGTGCAGAATTTTACAAATGAAAATTTCGCACAGAATTCTAAAGCTTCTTGTGAAAATTCCGTATCAGCGCAGGATTTTGTTTGCGAGAATTCCAAAAACGCGCGAAATTATGCGGGCAAAAATTCCGTGCCATTATTTAAATTTAGCGTGATAAAAAATGCCGATGAGCTTACTCGTGCGCGCTCGTCCGCTTACTATCCGCTCACGCTTGAAGCAGTGCTAAAGGAGATGTCGCGCCGCGAGGGCAGATACGCGATCAGCGCGCTGCCGTGCTTTGCTAAGGCTTTAAAGCTTGCTGCGAGTAAAAATCCGCGCCTTAAATCCCGCATAAGCTTTATTGTCGGGCTGGTTTGCGGACAGGGCAAGGGTGCTGGTTTCACGCATAAGCTGGCAGATCTTGCGTTTAAAGAGCGTAAGCAGCTCGCGGCAGTTAATTACAGATATAAAATCGCGGGCAAAAGCGCGATGAGCTTTGGTTTTAAATTCCGCGCTACAGACGGCAGCGAGGCGATAGACGATCGCAGCAGTAGCGCCTTTGCCTACTGGAGTTCGCGCGCTTTTACGCCGCTTGCATGCAATGCTTGCACCGACGTTTTTGCCAAATGCGCCGACGTTGTGCTGATGGATGCGTGGCTGCAAAGCGAAATAAGCGAGTGGCGCGGCACATCGCTCGTAATTACGCGCGCAGCTCAGATCGACGCGCTGTTTTCGCAGCCTACGAAGCAGGCACGCGAGGCGATTTTTTGCGAGCGGATATCCGCAGCAGAGGTACAGCGCTCGCAACAAAGCCAGGTAAAGTGCAAAAACGAAATTTTCTACGGCGCGAAAAATCCGCTTAAGCGTTACATCTTGCGCCAGAAGCTTCAGATCCAGCGATATAGCGCTACGCATTTTGATTGCGATGATTTCATCGCTGCTAGGCTTAAAAAAATTGCCGCTGCGAATAAAGCGCTAGCGCTTTTGGCGCTACCAAAGATCGCGGCATATAAAATTTATAGGAAGTTTGCATGAAGATCGGGATTTTTACCCTGCCGCTAGTAAATAATTACGGCGGAATTTTACAAGCTTACGCGCTAAGCCGCGTGCTAGTGAGGCTAGGGCATGAGCCGTGGCTCATAAACTTGCGCCTGCAAAGAAGTAAACTATCGATTGCGTATATTAAATTTTTAGTGGCATGCGCGCTTAAAAAGGAGCTTTGCGGCGCGAAATTTAATCCCTCTTACGAGCGCGATACTAGCGAGTTTGTAGCGGAAAATATCCCTTTAACCGCGCCTGTTTGCACGCCTGCGGATTTAAAGGCGCTGTGCGAGAAAGAACGCTTTGAAGCGGTGATTTTAGGAAGCGATCAGGTTTTTCGCCCTAGCTATTTTGCGGATTTTGCAGATTGCTTTAGCCTTGGATTTTTGCCGCCTAACTGCACGCGGATCGCCTATGCTGCAAGCTTCGGCGGAGATAGGCTCTGTGGGCTTAAAAATCCCGCAGATTTAAAAGCTCACGCTGCAAATTTGGCTAAATTTAAAGCTATTTCGGTGCGCGAGCGTGATGGTGTAAAGCTTGCACGCGAATGCTTTGGCGTAGATGCGCACTGGGTACTGGATCCTACGCTTTTGGCTAACAAAGAGATTTACGATAAATTTTTAAGCCATGCGCCAAAGCGCAAGGGCTTTGCCTATATCCTAGATCCATCGCCTCGCTCAGAAGCGGCGATAGAGCTACTAAAGAAGCAAAGCGGACTAGAGATAGATGAGGTGAACGACCGCGGCAACCGCATCGGCATAAAAGCGTGGCTAAGCGCTATTGCAGGCGCGGAGTTTGTGCTAACCGACTCATTTCACGGCTGCGTATTTTCTATAATCTTTAATAAGCCGTTTTTTGTGCTCGTTAACGCTAGTCGCGGCGCGTCGCGCTTTAGCTCGCTTTTGGGCTTATTCGGGCTTGAAAATAGGGCTTTGCAAGATCCCAAAGACGCGCGCTTGGACGCGACTATCGATTGGGATGGCGTAAATGAGGCGTTGCGCCGTAAAAGAGAGGACTCGATGAAATTTTTAAAAACAAGTTTAGGCTCATAAAATGAAAATAGCTATGGTAATTTCTGCTTTAGGCAAGGGCGGTGCCGAGCGCGTGCTAAGCGTGCTGGCAAATTTTTTCTGCCGCGAGAATGAAGTCTGTGTGATAAAATTTGACGCAGATGAGCCGTTTTACGCGCTAGATCCTAAGATCGAGCTTATTAGCTTGGATTTAGGAGTAGGCGATTTAGGAGTATTTGGCAATATAAAAAAGCGCTACGATAAAATTTTAGCCTTGCATAGGCTTCTAAAAAGTCGTAAATTTGACGTAGTAATCTCGTTTTTAGATAATACCAATGTCCTTACGCTGATCGCAAATCTAGGAGTCGGGCAGAAAATCATCGTCTCCGAACACACCAATCATCGCTTTTTAAAAAGTCCGATTTGGCGCGCGCTAAAGCGGATCTTTTATCCGCGAGCTGCAGGTCTTAGTGTGCTTAGTAAATTCGATCTGGATCATTACACATATGTGCAAAATCGCGTGATTATGCCTAATCCGATGTTTGAGATTAGCCATGCTAAAGATGCTCGCCCGCCTAAAGAAAATATCATCCTAGCAGCCGGCCGGCTCAATGTCTATAAGGGCTTTGATGTCCTTCTTAAGGCGCTTGCGCTTATAGATTTCAATCTTTTAAAAGAGTGGAAGGTGGTGATCGCAGGCGACGGAGAGGAGCGAAAGAGCCTTGAAAGCCTAGCTGCGAAGCTGCGCTTAAACGTGCAGTTTATCGGCTTTGTGCGCGATATCGAAAGCTTATATGAACGCGCTAAAATCGTAGTCGTAACCTCCAAGATGGAGGGCTTTTGTAATATTTTGATGGAGAGTATATTTTTCGGCACCGCTAGAATTTCTACAGATTGCATCGCAGGTCCTAGCGAACTTATAAGCGACGGCGTGGATGGGTTTTTGTGCCCTGTAGGCGATAGCGCGAGCATCGCAAAAAAGCTTGAAATTCTAATGAGTGACGAAAAGCTGCGCGAGCGGCTCGTGCAAAACGCCTCCAAGCGCGAGGAGAGCTTTAAAATTGAAACGATCGGGCGACGCTGGCTGGATTTCATAGCCGCTACGATACACAGGGAGGAATAATGAGCGAAAATCCCTTAATCTCGGTCATCATCCCCGTTTATAATGTCAAAGAATTCCTGCGCGCTTGCGTGGAGCGTATCACGGCGCAGACCTATACGAATTTAGAAATTTTACTCGTAGATGATGGCTCAAATGATGGTAGCGAGGCGATTTGCGACGAATACGCTGCGCGCGATCCCCGTGTGTGCGTGCTGCATAAACCAAACGGCGGACAGGCTAGCGCGCGAAACGCTGCTTTGGATGTCGCTCGCGGGGAGTTTATCAGTTTCGTAGACAGCGACGACTTGATAAGCCTTGATTTGATTGAGACGCTTTTTCGCCTGACGCAGAAATTTTGCACCAAAATAGCTATGTGCGGCTACACAGCATTTAGCGACGAGAGCGAAATAAATAATTTCAAGGCGGCTTTAAATTCTAAAGAAAATCAAAATTCTAAAGAGATTAGCGATCCAGGAGGAGCTGCAAATTCGAATGCCAACGCAGGCGAATACAAAATATCGCCGCAAGAGCTTTTTAAACGCAGCTGCACGCAGGATCCGTATTTTAGCACCGCGGTTTGGCGCGCGCTGTTTACTCGCGAAATTTTCACTGCTTTGCGCTTTCCTACGGGGCAGATCTATGAGGATGTGGCGATATTTTTTGATATTTTTAACGCTTCTATTACGGCGTGCACGGATGAAATTTTATATTTTTATCGCGTAAGGGCGGGCTCTACCGTAAACTCATTCGCGCGCAGGCATCTTGCGGTCATCGCTGCGGTGCGCCGCTATACTGAGGCGATCGCTGCGAATTATCCGAGCTTGGCGCGTGAGGCTAATTTCACTCGCTGCGAATCCGCGCTGAATACGGCGTTTTTAATTATCAAATCGAGCTTTGATCCTGCAAGTTCGGATGGGGATGCGACTTCTCCTTCCGAGGCTAATACATGCAGCTTGGCAAACGAAGCGGATTTGCGCGATGCTGATAGTTTATCTTGCGCATGCGGTAAAAATTCCGCATTTAAAAATTCCGCCAAGCAAAATCATATGCGAAATTCCGAGCAAAATTCCGCGTCGCAAAGAAAGATCGCAGATCCCCGCTCGCCTTTAAGCGCTGCAGAAGCTGCGGATCAGATCCGCTCACTGCACGCTTTGGTGCGCGAGCGGTTGGATTTTGGATTTTTCGCAGCGCATGCAAGCCGCACGCAGACGCTGATGATGGTTTTGTTTTACGCTAGCCCCGCGCTTTTGTGGCTATTTTATAAAATTTATCGGAAGCTAAAATGAAAATTTTATTCGTCATCGCGGCTCTTAGAAACGGCGGCGCCGAGCGCGTGCTTCAGGTTTTGGCGAATTATTTTGCGCGCGCAAACGACGTTATGATCGCGATTTTGGAAAACGACGAGGGCAGGTATAAATTTAGCGAAAAGATAAAATTTTTGCATCTGGATGTTTATAAAAACGGCGGCAGGTTCGATAAATACAGAATTTTGCGCGAGTGTTTCAAGCGCGAGCGCCCAAGCGTCATCATCAGCTTTATGGACTGGACGAATGTAGCGTGCGTGATCGCAAGCTTCGGGCTAGGCATCCCGCTCATCGCGACCGAGCACAACGCGCACGATTATCTGCGAAGCGGGCTTTTTAGCCGCGTGCGCGATCTGTGCTATAAAAAAGCGGACGCGCTTACGGTGCTTACGTGTTCGGACTTTGAGTACTATTCGCGATTTGTCAAAAACTGCTTCGTCGTGCATAACCCCTTTTTCGGCGATATTTGCGATACCAAAGGCGCCAAGCGAAACGTGATCTTAAGCGTCGGCAGGCTCGAGCCCGTAAAGGGGTATGAAATTTACTTTGACGCGCTAAGCAGGATCGATAAAAGCCTGCTTGCGAAGTGGGAAATTTTAATCGCGGGGGACGGCTCATTGTGCGAAAGCTTGCGCGAGCTCGTGGCGCGGCTCGGGCTTGAAGTGCGATTTTTAGGGCACAAGCAGGATGTGAGCGAGCTGTATAAAGAAGCCAAAATTTTTGTGCTTAGCTCGCTTAGCGAGGGGCTTCCGAACGTGCTGATCGAGTCCGCGTTTTACGGCTGCGCACGGCTTAGCAGCGACACGGCGGGCGCAAAAGAGCTCATAAAGGACGGCTTTAGCGGCATTTTATTTAAATGCGGCGATGCGAATGAACTTGCGAGCAAGCTTGAAAATTTGATGCGCGATGAGGCGCTGCAAAATAAGCTCGTGCAAAATGCAAATGAGAATTTAGACGAGTTTTCGCAAGAGCGCATAGTCGAGCTCTGGCAGGGCTTGATCGATCAGTTTGCGCGCAAATAGCGGGCGCTTATCGATGCTCTAGTGGCGCGCAGGGATTAAATTTAAACTTCGGTGTGCTAAGATAACGTTTGCGCCCGAGCGTATCGGCGCGTTTAAATTTATAAAGACGCGTTGTGCGATGAAATTTAGCCGATCGGCGCACGGCGCAAAATGCGCTAAATTTAAACGGCGCGGCGTATGCTCGCATAAAAAGGCGCGAGCAAAGCTTAAATTTATAGCGCGGCAGAAATTTAAAAGGTAAAGGGATGAAGAAATTAAGCGTTTTTATCTATTCGATGGGAGGCGGCGGCGCCGAGCGCGTTGTAAGTAACCTCTTAGGCGAGCTTACGGTGCGCTACGAAGTGCATCTAGTGCTGATGAATGAGAGGATTTTTTATGAAATTCCAAGCGGCGTGCAGATCCATTTCATCGAAAAATCAGCCCCTTTTGAAAACGGACTGCTGAAGCTCGCAAAACTGCCGTTTTTGGCGCTTAGATACAAAAAACTATGCGAGCGCCTAGGTATCGACATCCACTTCGTTTGGATGAACCGCCCGTGTTACGTGGCGGCGCTGGCGCGAGTTTACGGACTGCGCGGAGCGATGATTTTTAACGAATGCTCGACGCCGTCGGTGCTGTATAAAGAGCCGAGCTTCAAATCCAAAATTTCAAAATTTTTGCTGCGCAAGCTCTATCCGAAGGCCGATTTTATCTTTCCAAACTCGCTTGGAAATCTGCGCGATCTGGCGGATAATTTCGGAATTGACGAGCGCAAGATGAGCGTGCTATACAACGCGATCGATCTTGATGAGATCGGTCGCAAAGCGCAGGAGCCTATCGCGCAGGAGCGGCCGTTTTTCCTAAGCGTCGGCAGGCTCGATGCGGGTAAAAACCACGCGCTTTTGATCCGCGCGTATGCAAATTTAAAAAATAACGACAAAGACCTGCTGATCTTGGGCGACGGCGTGCTGCGAGCCGAGCTTGAGGCCCTGATAGAGGAGCTAGGCTTGGGCGGTCGCGTGAAGCTTTTGGGCTTTGACGCAAATCCGTATAAATATATGGCCAGATGCTACGCGTTTGTCTTCGTAAGCCTTTTTGAGGGCTTTTCAAACGCGCTTATTGAAGCTCTTGCATGCGGCAAGCTCGTGATTTCAAGCGATCATCAAAGCGGCGCGCGCGAGCTTATGGGGCAGAGCGAATGGGGCGTGCTGGTGGGTGTGAACGATCTAGAAAGCACTCAAGCGGCGATGCAAAAAGCACTGGATGATGAAAATTATGTAAAATTTTATGAGAAAAAGGCTAAAATTAGAGCCTCGTTTTTCGATAAAAAACGGATAGCAAGCGAGCTGATCCCAAAAATAGAACAAATCGACGAAGGAAAATAGGCGTGGGTGAAGAAAAAAAGGCTTTTAGCGTCAGAGAGATCGACGAAGGATCGGACGATCAAAAAGGCGCGCAATCAATGGGTGCCGACAAAGCTGCCTTAAGCGAAAATTTTGCTAGTGAGGGAAATTTTGACGCAGAGTATTCCGCAAGCGGCGGAGAGAATTTTAGCGGCGAAAATGCCGAGCTTAAGGGTAGCGAGGATACCGCGCCTCAGAGCGATAAAAATTCCGCGCTTGATGCAAAAAATTCTGCGAGCAAAAATTCCGCGCACGCCGGCGTTAAAAATTTAAGCGACGATCAAACGCGCGCTGTTTCTGCAAAAATGCGAGCACAAAAAAAATCCAAAAAGGCTAAAAAATCAAGCGGACGAAATTCTACCTCGGTAAATTCTGAAAATTCCGCAGGCGCAAATTCTACAAACTCAAATTTAAAGGGCGCTGCAAATTCCACGAGCAAAAATTCTACAAATAAAAATTCCGCTGGCGTTGCGAACTCTACAAATAAAAATTCCGCAAAAGCCGCTAATTTGGCTAAATTTAAAAATGCGAATTCTGCAAGTGCTTTAAATTCTACAAACAGCATAAATTCTGATAATTCTAAAAGCTTTACAGCAGAAAATTCCCAAAATTCTAAAAATCAGGCAGCTGGCGCGCTTCCTGCTAGGCGCAGAATTTTTGGCTTCATAAAAAATTATGAGTTTTCAAAGCATATTTTGCTGATGATTTTGTTTGCATTTGCCTTTAGCGTGGCGTTTCGCATGTGGTGGGTGCACTGGGCGAGCGGTTTTGTGAACTACTTTTTTTGGGATGGCGAGCTGATGATAAACACAAACGACGGCTACGCCTTTGCAGAGGGCGCGCGCGATCGCCTCGCCGGCTTTCATCAGCCCAACGATCTTAGCTACTTTAGTGCACCGCTTTCGATTGTGACGGCGTTTTTGGCTGAAATTTTACCCTTTAAAATCGAGACGATATTCGTTTATCTGCCAGCTTTGTTTAGCTCGCTCATCGTAGTGCCGATTTTGCTGATCTCAAGCGAGTTTCGCTGCATGCGTGCGGGTTTCATCGGCGCGCTTGTCGCGAGCGTAGCGAATAGCTACTACAACCGCACTATGGCGGGGTATTACGATACCGATATGCTAAATATCGTGTTTGCGATGTGTATTTTGTGGGCGCTCATCCGCATTTGCACGCGCGGCTCGCGCAGCACGCTGTTTTGGCTGGGTGCATTTGCGATATTTTATATGTGGTGGTATCCGTCCAGCTTCTCGTTAAATTCCATGATGCTCGCCATGTTTTTCGCCTATACGCTGATTTTTAAGCGAAAAAGTAGGGTGAATTACGAAGCGATGATTATCTTTTTGATCGCGCTTTGCTCCACGCCTTTGGTAGCTAAAATTTTAATCTCGCTTACGCTATTTTGGCTCTTTGCATTTAAAGGAAAGCTATTAAATTTTAAATCCCTAGCCCTTTTGGGCAGCTTTGCCGTGGCGTTTTTCATCGCAAACGGAGGCCTTAGCCCGATCATCTTTCAGGCGAAATTTTATATCTTCCGCTCCTTTTCGGACAACGCCGATACGGCATTTCATTTTTTCAACGTCAATCAAACGATCCAAGAATCGGGCATCGTGCCGACTAAAGTATTTATGGAGCGCATCAGCTCGCACGTCGCGGTCTTTGTGATCGCGGCGATCGGATATGCGGTGCTTTGCTTTAGGCACAAGGAATTTTTGCTCTCGATCCCGCTTCTGCTTTTGGGCTTTGCAGCGAACAAAGCGGGCCTTAGATTTACAATCTACGCCGTGGGCGTGATGGGGCTAAGTTTCGGATATATTTTGTATTTTTGCGTAAAGCGCTTGGATCTGCCAAAGATCGCAGGGCGCGCGATACTGCTTATTTTGACGGCACTTGCGATCTATCCTGCATGGCAGCACATCGTCTCGTACAAGGTCGATACGGTCTTTTATCAAAGCGAGGTGCGGGTGTTTGACGAGCTCAAAGATAAAGCGCAGCGCGAGGATTACGCGCTTTCGTGGTGGGACTACGGTTACGGCATACGCTATTACAGCGACGTAAAGACCCTCATCGACGGTGGCAAACACCTCGGTAACGATAATTTCCCCGTTAGCTTCGCGCTTTTTAGAGATCAGATGAGTTCCGCAAATATGGCGCGCCTGGATGTCGAATACACCGAGCGCGGATATAGCGAAAAAATTCCAAACAAGCTAAAGCAAATTTTAAAAGACTACAACGCGACTGATGTAAATGATTTTATCTTAAGCTTGGGACTGGCTGATTTTAAGCCGCCGAAGCCTACGCGCGATATCTACTACATCCTGCCCGATCGCATGATGAATATCTTCCCCGTCGTTACGCAGTTTTCAAACATCGACATCACTGACGGCAAGCAGCTAGGCGAGCTGTTTTTCATAACGAGCGATAGGTTCGTTCAAGATCAAAGCGGCGTGCATATGGACAACGGCTTTTCGATCTCTCCGAATTTGCTTAGTTTAGAATTTAGCGGCAGAAAATTCGCGATCAATACCTTTTATGAAACGAGCTACGACGCGAGCGGCAAGCTGGCGGTCAAGGAGCTTAACATGGACAGCAGCGCGCAATTTTACGTGGTTTTCATGCGCGATTACGGGCGATTTTTGCTGCTAGATAAGACGATGCTAAACTCAAGCTACATTCAGCTTTTTGTATTTGAAAGATATAGACCCGAGCTATTCGAGCCTGTGATCTTAAGCCCTGCTGTGAAAGTTTATAAATTAAAGCGCTAGATAAATTTTGCCGCAAGCTAAGGAGAAATTTATGAAATTTAATCTCGCAACGCCAAACAAGGAATGCAGCATATGGCTCGCATAGGGTTTTTAAGCCATGCCGATATGAGCTTACATTTCTTTCGCCGCCCGATAATGCAGGCTTTAAAAGAGCGCGGGCACGAGGTTTTTGCAATTGCTCCTCGCGGCGCTTATACGCAGGATTTGGCACGCGATTTTAATGCCGTAACTTACGATCTTGATCGAGCGAGCTTAAATCCGTTTACCGTATTTAGCAACACCAAAGCCCTTGCACGTGAGCTAAAGAAGCTAAATTTGGACCTGCTGCAAACAGCCGCGCATAAATCAAATGTGTTCGGTACGCTGGCGGCTCGAGAGGCGGGTATAAAATATGTGATAAACTTAGTCGAGGGGCTGGGCAGCTTTTATATCGACGAAGATATTAAAACAAGGCTCGTGCGAGTGGTATTGGAGAAGCTTTATAAATTTTCATTTTCGCAGGCGGATGCTTGCGTATTTGTAAACGATGCCGATCCTGATTATATGCTATCTCGCGGGCTTATTGCGAAGCAAAAGGTCATAAGGATTAAAAGTGTAGGCGTAAATGCTGAAAGGTTCAACCCCGAAACCGTTAGTGCAGCGGATCTGGGCGAGGATTTGCACGGCAAAAAGATCGTACTGATGATAGCTCGCGCGATGTGGCATAAGGGCGTGAGAGAATTCTACGAAGCAGCAGAAATTTTAAAAGATCGATCGGATGCGAAATTTGTCTTTGTGGGCGAGGGCTTTGCGGGCAATAAAAGCACCGCTGATCCTGCGTTTTTGCAAAGCGGTGCGGTGCATTATCTAGGCGCCAGAAACGACGTGCCTGAGCTTTTGAAGGCTAGTTACCTACTGGCACTTCCTAGCTACAAGGAGGGCTTTCCGCGCACTGTTTTAGAGGCGATGAGCATGGCGCGAGCCTGCGTGGTAAGCGATTGCAGCGGCTGCGTCGAGGCGGTGCAAGATGGCGTCAACGGCTTAATCTGCCGCACTCGCGACGCGAATGATCTTGCGCGAAAGATCGAAATTTTATTGGACGATGCTGCGCTTTGCGAGAGGCTCGGGCAAAACGGACGCGAGATGGTGCTTGCAAATTACGACGAAAAGATCGTCACGGAAAAATATTTAGAGGTTTATAGGAAATTTATCGATGTATAGGTGTTTTTTAAAGCGTGCGCTCGATTTTACGGCGGCTTTGGTTTTGATCATTTTGGTTTCGCCCGTGATGGCGCTTACGTGGTTCTTGATCCGCAAGCACATCAGCAAAAGCGCGATTTTTACGCAATCTCGCCCTGGGCTTGATGAGCAAATTTTTAAAATTTACAAATTTAAAACGATGAGCGACGAGCGCGGCGCGGACGGCGAGCTTCTGCCAGACGAAGAGCGGCTGAACGATTACGGCAAAAAGATCCGCGCGCTAAGCCTGGATGAGTTGCCGCAGCTTTTCAACGTGCTAAAGGGCGATATGAGCTTCATCGGGCCGCGCCCGCTGCTGATCGAGTACCTGCCGCTTTATTCGCCGCAGCAGAGCCTGCGACACAGCGTGCGTCCGGGCATCACGGGGCTTGCGCAGGTAAACGGACGCAACGCGATCAGCTGGGAGAAAAAATTTGAGTTCGATACGTATTATGCGCAGAATTTAAGCTTTGCGCTCGATCTTAAGATTGCGCTTTTAACGATAAAAAAGGTGCTTGCAAAAGAGGGCGTGAATAAAGAGGGCATGGCGACGACGGAGAAATTTAATGGGCACAACTAAAATTTACATTTACGGCGCGAGCGGACACGGACTGGTGGTTGCAGACGTCGCGCTAGCCGCGCGCGGGGCTAAATTTAGCGAGGTCATTTTTTTAGACGACGCAGCGGGGCTGAAATTTAGCGAGGATCTGCCGAAGCACCCCGTAATAATCGCAATCGGCGATAATAAAACCCGCGCAAAGATACAAGAGAGGGTAGCGCACGCAGGTTTTGAGATAGCGACGCTAATTCATCAAAGCGCCATCGTTAGCCCAAGCGCTGCTATCGGCGAGGGCGCGGTCGTAATGCCCGGCGCCGTGATAAACGCGCGAGCTAAAATCGGTCGCGGCGCGATAATCAATTCGGGTGTCGTAATCGAGCATGAGTGCGAGATCGGCGAGTTTGCGCACATTAGCCCAAACGCGGCGCTTGCGGGCGGCGTGAAGGTTGGGGCGTTTTCGCACATTGGAATCGGTACCAGCGTCATTCAGAGGCTAAGTATCGGGCAGTGCTGCATCATCGGCGCGGGCGCTGCGGTGGTGTGCGACATAGCTAGCGACAGCGTAGCCGTAGGCGTGCCAGCTCGCGTGATTAAAAAAAATAGCTGAATTTAAAATTTATAGCATTAAAAGTGATAAAATCCAAGCATTTAAATTTAATGCCGAAAGCTAAATTTAGCCTTGCGACGCGCGAGGTTAAATTTTAAATCAAGGAAGGATGAAGATGGCAAGAGTATTTTTAAGCCCGCCGAATATGGGCGGCGATGAGCTTGAGTATATAAAAAAGGTATTTGAAAGCAACTATATCGCGCCTTTGGGCGAATACGTTAATCGCTTTGAAGACGCAGTGAAGTCCTATACTGGCACGCGCGCTGCGCTAGCGCTAAACGCAGGCACGGCGGCGCTTCATCTAGCGCTTCGCTGCAGCGGCGTAAAGGACGGCGACGTGGTGTTAGGATCCACGTTTACCTTCATGGCGTCGCTAAATCCGATATTTTACGAGCGCTGCGTGCCGGTGCTGATAGACAGCGACGAGAGTTGGAATTTAAGCCCGAAGCTGCTTAAAGAAGCAATCAAAAAATCGCCGAAAAAACCAAAGGTGCTCGTCGTTACGCATCTTTACGGACAGGCTGCGAAGATGGATGAGATATGCGAAATTTGCGCAAACGAAGGTATTGATGTTATTGAGGATGCCGCAGAGGCGCTGGGCGGATTTTATAAAGGCAAAGCGCTGGGCGGCATCGGAAAATGCGGCGCGCTAAGCTTCAACGGCAATAAAATCATCACTACCTCTGGCGGCGGAATGCTGATCTCAAACGACGAGGAGCTAATCGCCAAGGCTAGATTTTACAGCACCCAGGCGCGCGAGCCGCTGCTTCACTACGAGCATAAAGACTACGGCTACAACTACCGCTTAAGCAATGTCTTGGGCGCTATCGGCGTAGGTCAGATGGAGGTCTTGCCGCAGCGAGTTAAAAGAAAGCGCGAAATTTTTAAAATTTATGAGGATCTGTTTAGGGGCGCAGACGTGGAGCTTATGCCCGAAGTTGAAGGCGGTAAGGGTAACAGATGGCTTACGACGCTTCTATTTAAGAAAAAGGATGCCCATCTAAAGGTTATCGACGCTCTAAATAAAGCCGACATCGAATCTCGCCCGCTTTGGAAGCCGATGCATCTGCAAAGCATCTTTGCAGGCACGCTTAGCGTCACGGACGGCACGAGCGAGGATATGTTTAGTCGCGGAATTTGCCTTCCTAGCGGCACCAATATGAGCGACGAGACGATCGAGCGCGTCGTAAAAATCGTAAAAGAAAACATCTGATGTTGTTAAAACCCACTAAATTTAGCCGCTTCGCGTTTTTTTTGCTAGGAGATATTTTTATCTCGATCCTCTCCGTTTACATTGCGTTTTTGCTGCGATTTAGCGGAGATATACCGAACGAATTCTATAAAGGCGCGCTGCTTAGCGCCTCGAGCCTTACTGCGATTAAAATTTTCTATTTTTGGTTTTTGCGGATCTATTTAGTTCCGTGGAGATTTTTCGGGCTATACGAAGCGAGAAAGCTTTTCTACGCGCACGTGATGGCAGCGCTTACCTTTTTAATCCTGTTTTTTCTAGCGAGTAAAATTTTTAACCCATTCCCGCGCTCGGTCATCATCATCGATGCGGCGATCTCGTTTATTTTAATTGGTGGGATTAGAATTTCAAAGCGGATGTTTCTAAGTGAGAAGAAAAATATCACGAATAACGAACCCTGCATCGTCGTGGGCGCTACGAGCAAGACCTTTCACGTCCTAAAAGGGATGCGGCAAAAATATATCAACTACTATCCGGTGGGCGTCGTGGACGGGCGGCCTGAGCTTGTGGGAACCTATTGCGAAAATTACGTCGTCAGGGCTAAGAGCGAAATTCCGCAGATGATCAAAGACAGCGGCGCCAAAACCGCGATCATCGCGCTGGCGCTGTATCCGGACGAGCTAAAGCAGCTCTACGACGAGCTTTTTGCATACGGGCTAAAGGATATCAAGCTCTTTTCACTTTTGGAGGATGAGAGCAAAAAGATCCGCGATGTATCGATCGAGGATCTGCTCGCGCGCAAGCCCAAGGATCTCGACACCAAGGCGATTGAAAATTTTATCAAAGACAAGATCGTGCTGGTAACGGGCGCGGGCGGCACGATAGGAAGCGAGATTTGCAAGCAGTGCTTGAAATTTGGCGCAAAGCGTCTTATCATGGTCGAACACAGCGAGTTTAACCTCTATTCGATCAACGAAGCGACGGGCGCGGATATGCGCAATGAGCTAAAGATGATAAATATCGTCTATCGTCGCGAGCTAGAGGAGGTTTTTGCAGAATTTCATCCCGAGGTAGTCGTGCACGCAGCGGCGTATAAGCACGTGCCGCTATGCGAGTTTAACCCGCATCTAGCGGTCAAAAATAATGTCATCGGCACAAAAAACGTAATCGATCTGTCCAAAAAATACGGCGCGAAAAAGGTCGTTTTGATCTCGACCGATAAGGCGGTTCGACCGACGAACATTATGGGCACGACGAAGCGTATCTGCGAGCTTTACGCGCTAAATTCCAACGACGCGGCAAGCGAAACGCAGATCGTCGCGGTGCGCTTCGGAAACGTGCTCGGCTCAAGCGGTAGTGTCATTCCTAAATTTAAACGCCAGATCGAAGCGAACGAGCCGCTTACCGTTACGCACCCTGAGATTACGAGATATTTTATGCTCGTTAGCGAGGCGTGTCAGCTGGTGCTTCAAGCGGCCTCCATCGCGCAGGGCGGCGAGCTTTTCGTGCTGGATATGGGCGAGCCCGTAAAGATCGCCGATCTTGCCAAGCGAATGTTGCAGCTTGCCGGCAAGGAGGAGCTTGGCATTAAATTTGTCGGTCTGCGTCCCGGCGAGAAGCTTTACGAGGAGCTTTTGATCGACGAAAACGACAAGAGCACGAAGTACCAATCCATCTTCGTAACCCACTCCGCAAAATACGACCTAGAGGAGCTAAGCTCGCAGATCGAGGAGCTTTCGGAGTGCGAGGACGCGCAGGTCGCGGATAAGCTAAAGCGTATCGTGCCCGAGTTTTCGCACCGATTGAATGATATGAAGGGTACGGCTTGATCGGTATCGTGGATTACGGCGCGGGCAATATCCAAAGCGTGATGAACGCGCTTAGCTTCTGCGGCGCTAAATTTTGCCTCGCGCGCAGCCCCGAGGAGCTTTTGAACTGCGATAAAGCCCTGCTTCCGGGCGTGGGCGCATTCGGCGAAGCGATGGACAGGCTTCGCGCAAGCGGTATGGACGACGCGATTAAAGAGTTTGTCGCAAGCGGCAGATATTTTTTAGGCATCTGTCTAGGGATGCAGCTTCTGTTCGAGCAAAGCGAGGAATTCGGCGCGCGCAGCGGGCTTGGAATTTTGCCCGGTCGCGTCGTAAAATTTGACAAAACGAAATTTAATATTCGGGGGGCGGAATTTAACCCAGATAGGGCAGATCCTGGCGAGCGTTGCGGACAAAATTCCGCTCGCGCCGAAAGCCTAAAGATCCCGCACGTCGGCTGGAACAGCGCGCATTTTATCAAGCGCTCGCCGATAAACGGGGGCTTGGGAGAGTTTGAGTATCTGTATTTCGTGCACTCCTACCACGTCCTTTGCGCGCGCGAGATCACGCTTGCGACCACGTTTTACGGCTATGAGTTTGCAAGCGCGATCTGGCGCGAAAACGTATTTGCCTTTCAGCCGCATCCCGAAAAAAGCCACGATGCGGGCATAAAAATCATTAAAAATTTTACGGAGCTGTGATGGAAATTTTCCCTGCGATCGATCTGAAACAAGGATGCGCCGTACGCCTTAGCAAGGGCGAGATGCAAAGCGCAAAAATTTATTCCAAAGACCCCTGTGATCTAGCTAAAAAATTTGAAGATCTCGGCGCTAAGTGGCTGCATCTGGTTGATCTCGACGGCGCGTTTGCGGGCGAGGCGGTAAATTTCAAAGCGATCGAGCGGATCGTAAAAAGTACGAGTCTGCGCGTAGAAGTGGGCGGCGGCATCCGCGACGAAGCACGCATAAAGGAGTATTTGAACTTAGGCGTCGATAGATTTATCTTGGGCTCGGCGGCGCTTAAAAACTCGGATTTCGTAAAGAGAATGGCGAAGCTTTACCGCATCGTCGTGGGCATAGACGCAAAAGACGGGCTCGTAGCGACCGAGGGCTGGGCTGAGCTAAGCCGCGTAAAAGCGACCGATCTGGCGCGAGACTATGCGGATGCGGGCGTTTGTGCGATCATCTGCACCGACATATCGCGCGACGGGATGCTAAGCGGCGTAAACGTAGAATTTAGCCGCTCTATCGCGAAAGTTTGTGGCATCGATACTATCGCAAGCGGCGGCGTGAAAGATATAAACGACATAATCGCGCTTAAAAACGCAGGGCTCATAGCAGGCGTCATCGTCGGCAAGGCGTATTACGAGGGCACGCTCGATCTTAAAAAGGCGTTTGAGGCTCTATAAAAACGCCCGAGCGTAAGCAAAGTTTGAACTAAATTTTAGTAATATGCAAATTTTAAAATTTAAAGGCGATGTGAGGCGATGAAAGATTTTTTTTATGAGATGATCGTAAAAAGCGCGAATGCGAGCGAGCTTTTCAAGAGCTTCGCGTTCGAGCTCGGCGTTACCTGCGTCGAAGAACGCGGCGAGCGTTTCATAATCCGCGACGAAGAGGATCCGCAAAATTTAAAATTTGCGTTTGAGGAGTTTAAAAAGGGGCTCTCGCGATCTCTTAATTTAGACGCCGATCTGCAGATCGAAATTTCAAAAAAGCAAAACAAAGACTGGCTCGACGAATACAAAAAAGGGGTCGCGCCTGTGGCGGTCGGTAAATTTTACGTCCGTCCGAGCTGGTGCGAAAGATCGCAAGATCCCGCGCTAATCGATCTGCTGATCGATCCTGCGTTGGCGTTCGGTTCAGGTCATCACGAAAGCACCAATATGTGCCTGGCGCTACTTAGCGAGCTTACTTGCGCGGGCATGAGTGCGCTTGACGTGGGCTGCGGCAGCGGAATTTTAAGTATCGCGATGAAAAAACTGGGCGCAAAGGTAAGCGCTTGCGATACCGACGAGCAGGCGGTGGCCGCTACGCAGCAAAACGCCGAAAAAAACGGCGTACAGATCGATAAAATTTGGCTCGGCAGCGTTTCAAGCTTGGGCGAGCGAGCGTCTAGTTTAAGCGAGCGAGGCTCAAGCATAGCCGCGCAGCCGCAGTTTGATCTCGTCGTCGCAAACATAATCGCCGACGTGATTTTGATCCTAAGCGCGGATCTAAAAAAAGCGCTAAAACCGGGCGGCAAGCTCGTGCTGTCGGGAATTTTAGAAAAATATAAAGATAGGATTGAGCAAGCCTTTTCGGATTTAAATTTCGTGCAGATAAAAAAGCAAAACGAATGGCTTAGCTTCGTTTATGAAAGGAAAATATGAATAACAACCCAAATAATCAACCCCCTCAAAACGGCGGCGGAAACAATTTTTTCAATAAAAATCCGATCGGCGTTTTTATAATTTTCGCGCTTATTTTGATAGTCGTGTTTAAAGCGATATCTCCAAGTGGCGGATTTGATAGTGGTGGAGTGCTGGGCTCCGTCTCGGGCGAGAGTAGAAACGTAACTTACTCCGAGCTAAAATCGCAGATCAAAAACTCTCAAGTAAGCATGGTTTCCATCGGAAGCTCCACGATTAAAGCGCAAGTCGGCAACGTAATCTACACCGCCAAGCGCGTGGATGACCCTGAGCTAGTTCAAATTTTAGAATCGCGCAAAATTCCATACGGCGCGTATAACGAGAGCAACTTTTTGACCGATCTGCTCTTTAGCTGGGTCTTGCCGCTCGTGATTTTCTTTGGAATTTGGATGTTTTTAGCCAACCGCATGCAGCGCAATATGGGCGGCGGCGTGCTCGGCATCGGAAGCTCTAAAAACCTGGTAAGCGCCGAAAAGCCGAAGGTTAAATTTAGCGATGTAGCGGGCGTCGAAGAGGCGAAAGAGGAGGTTAAGGAGATCGTAGATTTCTTAAAAAACCCCGAGCGATACATCAGCCTCGGGGCTAAAATTCCAAAAGGCGTTCTTTTGGTGGGGCCTCCCGGCACGGGCAAGACGCTGCTAGCCAAAGCGGTCGCGGGCGAAGCGGATGTGCCGTTTTTTTCGGTATCGGGCTCGAGTTTCATCGAGATGTTCGTAGGCGTGGGCGCCAGCAGAGTGCGCGATCTATTTGATAACGCTAAAAAACAGGCTCCGGCGATCGTTTTTATCGACGAGATCGACGCGATCGGCAAAAGCAGAACCGCAGGCGGTATCGGCGGGGGTAACGACGAGCGCGAACAGACGCTAAATCAGCTGCTTGCTGAGATGGACGGCTTCGGCTCGGAATCAAGCCCGGTGATCGTCCTTGCGGCTACCAATCGCCCGGAGACGCTGGATGCGGCGCTTCTGCGTCCGGGTAGATTCGATAGGCAGGTTTTGGTCGATAGACCTGATTTTGACGGCAGAATGGCGATTTTGAAGGTGCATATGCGCGACGTTAAATTTGCTCGCGATATCGATATCGAAGAGATCGCGCGCCTTACCGTGGGCTTTGCGGGAGCCGATCTTGCAAATATTATCAACGAAGCCGCGCTTTTAGCGGGTCGCGAGGCAAAGGCGGAGGTCGAGCAAAAAGACCTGCTCGAAGCGATCGAACGCGTCGGTATCGGACTGGCTAAAAAATCGCGCCGCGTAAGCCCGATCGAAAAGCGAATCGTCGCCTACCACGAAAGCGGTCATGCGCTAATTGCGGAGCTTACCAAAGGCGCGATGCCCGTATCGAAGGTGACTATCGTGCCGCGCGGATTGAGTGCCGCGGGCTATACGCTAAATTCTCCGTTTGAAAATAGATATCTGCATCAGCGCCATGAAATTTTTGCCGAGATCGATACGTTTTTGGCGGGACGTGCGGCGGAGGACGTGTTTTTAGGCGAGATCACCGACGGAGCGGGCAACGATTTGCAGCGCGCTACCGATATGCTTAAATTTATGGCCACTCAGGTCGGAATGACTGAAGCTCTCGGGCTTGCGGTGCTAGAAAAGCAGCAGTACTCCTTCCTAAACGGCGGACAGAGCATCAAGGATTACAGTGAGGTAACGGCGGTTAAGATCGACGAATATGTCCGCAAGACGCTGGATGAGCGCTATGCGGCGGTGAAAGAGACGCTAAGGACCTATGCTCCGGCGATCGAGGAGATGGTAAAGGCGCTGTATGAGAAGGAGACTGTCTCGGGCGAGCAGATCGTAGAGATCATCTCAAAATTTGAAAAAGATAACAGCATGCCTACCCGGCTGGTGCGAAATTTAGGCGCTAACGACGATATCGAAAGCGCAAAGAGCGAAGCTTAAATTTAAAGCTTCGCGCAGGGCAAGAACTTAGCGCTAAATTTTAAGAAGGTCGCGCTAAAATGCTTTACGCGCGATCCGCGGCACCGAATGAAAAGCGGTGCAAAAATAAAATTTAAAGAGTAAGAGATGGAAGAGGAAAAGGGAAAATTGATCTACATATTGCCGAATTTTTTCACGGCGGCAAGTGCATTTTTAGCGGTCATCAGCATAATTTCTACGATCAAAGGCAACTTCAGCGCCGCGATCTTTTATATCATTTTATCCTTGATCTGCGACGGGCTCGACGGCCGCGTGGCGAGGCTAACGCATGCGACGTCGAAATTCGGCGTGGAATTTGACAGCCTTGCGGATATCGTGGCTTTCGGCGTAGCGCCGGCGTTGCTATTTTACTGCGCGGTCGGGCATGATTACGGCAAGGTCGGCTCTCTCGTAGCAGCACTTTACGTGGTTTTCGGCGCGATCAGGCTGGCACGATTCAACGTCACTACGGGCACCTACGAGCCTAGCGTTTTTATCGGGCTACCGATTCCGACAGCAGCGATTACGATGGCGTTTTGGATCGGAATTTATCTAAAATATGAACTCTCCAAAGGGTTTGGGGTATTTTTGATCATCGCAATGGCGGCGCTATCGTTTTTGATGGTAAGCAACATCCGCTTTCCGAGCTTTAAAAAGATCAGCCTGAAGCGCCCCAACGCGATTAAAATTTTAGTGCTTCTAATCGTCGTATTTTTCTCGCTTTTATATCTTTTCAGGCTGGAATTTCCGGCAGTGCTCACTTTGGTTTATATCGTTTACGGTTTGGTTCGCGGAGCTTTAAATTTAAGTGCGGCTAAATTTCATAAAAAAGACAAACCCGAGGAAACGGCGAAATAATCTCAAACATATTTATCGCCGCGATTGTTTTAAGCTTGCACGGCTATAATTTCGCCAAATTTTAACGCTTTGAAAGGATTTGTAATGGACAAAAATAAAATCATAATCTTCGATACGACGCTTCGCGACGGCGAGCAAAGCCCCGGAGCGTCGATGAATACGGACGAGAAGATACATCTTGCGTTACAGCTTGAAAAGCTGGGCGTAGATGTTATCGAGGCCGGTTTTGCGGCGGCGAGCCCCGGGGACTTTGACGCGATAGAAAAGATCGCGGGCGCCGTTAGCAAAGCTCGCGTATGCTCTCTTGCGCGCGCTTTAGAAAAAGACATCAAAGCTGCGGGCGAAGCGGTAAAGGGCGCGAAGCTCGGGCGTATCCACACCTTCATCGCTACAAGCCCTATCCATATGGAGTTTAAACTCAAAATGCAACCGCAAGAGGTCATAAAGCGCGCCGTAGAGGCCGTGCAATACGCAAAAAGTCTATGCGACGACGTGGAGTTTAGCTGCGAGGATGCGTGCAGAAGCGATATGGGTTTTTTAAAAGAGATCTGCGACGCCGCGATAAACGCCGGAGCCTCCACCATAAATATCCCCGATACGGTGGGTTATCTCTATCCTGACGAGATCACCGCCCGAATAGGTGAAATCGTCAAATTTATCGGCGAGCGCGCCGTAGTTTCCGTACACAACCACAACGATCTCGGCATGGCTACCGTAAATTCCTTAGCCGCTATCTTAGCAGGAGCCAGACAGGTTGAGTGCACGATAAACGGTATCGGCGAGCGCGCGGGCAACGCGGCGCTGGAGGAGATCGTAATGGCGATCAAGACGCGCACAGATAAATTTGCGCCGCTTTATACCGATATAAATTTGAAAGAAATTTACCCATCCAGCCGCCTAGTCGCGAGTATCACGGGTATCGAACCGCAGCCTAATAAAGCGATCGTAGGCAAAAACGCCTTCGCACATGAAAGTGGCATCCACCAAGATGGCGTGTTAAAACACAAAGAAACCTACGAAATAATGCACGCCGAGGATATTGGGCTTGATAAAAACTCGCTCGTGCTGGGCAAGCACAGCGGCCGCCATGCCTTCAAAGACAAGCTGGTATCTTTGGGCTATGAGCTTAGTAACGAGCAGATTGAGATTGCGTTTAATAAATTTAAAGCGCTCGCCGATAGCAAAAAGGATGTTTTCGACGAGGATATTAGAGAGCTCGTAAACGACGAGTTCGTGGGGGCCGAAAAGACCTACGAAGTGTTGGTTTTAAGCTCCAATAGCTGCAACAAAGGACACGCTAGCACCGCGCTTACGCTAAGGTATAAGGATGAAATTTTAAGCGATAGCGCGCTTGGAAACGGCGGCGTGGATGCGATATTTAAGGCGATAGATCGTATCAGCGGTATCAGCGGTAGCTTGAAAGAGTATCAAGTAAAAGCGGTCTCGCAGGGCAAAGACGCGCTGGCAAAAGTAACCGTCAAGGTGGAATTTAAAGACGAGGGAGCCATCATCGGTAGAGGGCTTGACGTAGATACGATGCTGGCGTCTGCGAAGGCCTACGTTGCGGCGCTAAATACATATCTCGACGCTAAGCGCTAAGATGTTGGCGCGCTCGGCGGGATTTGTTAAATTTAGCGCAAATTCCGCCAGATTAAACAAATCAAAAGCAAAATTTTAATAATATTTCACACTTAAAACGTTGGAGTAGGGGGTATTGAGCCGAAACTCGTTTTAAAATTTATTTATGGAGACTTTTATGAAAAAAGTTCTTGTATTGTTATTTGCGCTTTGTGGCGCGGCTTTCGCTAGCGAGCAGCTAAGTGCTTACACTCAGATCGTTTCTTTTTCTGCAATTACCGTTGCAGTTGTTTTAGGTCTAGCCGCTTTGGGTGGCGCGTTAGGTATGGGAAATGCCGCTAGCGCGACGCTTAACGGTATCGCTAGAAACCCAAGCGTAGCTAGCAAACTATCGACTACGATGTATATCTCGCTTGCGATGATCGAAGCGCAGGTTATCTATGCGTTGGTTGTTTCATTCGTCTTACTTTTTGCAAACCCTTTCGTAACAGAAGGTCTTGCGGCTGCTGCAAAATAATCAAAAGCCCGAGAAATCGGGCTTTAAACTTATATAATTCAAGGCTTAAGATCAAGCTTTAAAATTTATGCGACCGTGGTGGAATTGGTAGACACGCTATCTTGAGGGGGTAGTGCCGCAAGGTGTACGAGTTCAAGTCTCGTCGGTCGCACCATCTATCAAAATTTTCCCCTATTTTTTAGTCTTTTTGAATTTTTAGATAATTTTTTAAGCCCTATTTTTGGGAATTTTAAAATCACTCTTAAAAAATTTTTAATACTTAGAACTGCCGATTGATACATATATTTTAAGAAAAACTACTGTATATTAAAAAATTGTATAGTAGCTTTTTCTACGCTCCTGCCTTGTTAATCCTTTGAGGAAATTCTATAATCTGCCTAAAATTACTATATAAAGGAAGAAAGATGACAGAAGTTTTTACCAAAATTAAGGATAATCCAATTTTTAAATCAGATCCTGATAAAGTAGTCAGGAATTTTATCTTGCCGCAATACAAGCGCACTATGGTCGAAGTATTGGATGATTTTATAGCCGTTAAATTTTATAGCTCACCGGTCAGAGACGGAACGGTTAAAATGCATAGACACTATCACTATACGCAAGGTGCAAGTTAATCAAAGCTCTAGGTAATGCCGACGAAATAACATTCGAAGGGTCTAGAATATTGTTAAAGAAATTAATATCAAATAGCCATACTAATGGTGCGGCGTCTCCAAAGAATACGCTAGCGAGCGTTTTTAAAATTTACTGCGAATATAACGCTTTTGCCGAGAAGACGTTAAGGAAATTACGATTTAGATTTCAATCGAGGTTAAAGTGCGTTAGTGATAAGGATATCGGAAAGATTACTAAAAAAGAGATAATGCAGATATTAGACCCTATTTACAAGAATGGAAAATTTGCACTTTTAAAAGATCTGTTTTATTTTATCTGTTCTTTATTCAGGTTCGCGCGAGATAGAGGTATAAGCGATAATCTTTTATTTTACGATACGCAATTAAAGAACCTATATAAGATACCTAAATCTGTGGGCTATTCATATATCTCCGCGAATGTGGATTTGTGGTTGTTGATAAAATATATCATGAGCTACCCTTACCAAATAGGCGTCAAGAACGCTTTAATCTTTGGACCACTTATCGGGTTAAGAAGCCCAAACGTAAGGAATTTAATCCGCGAGTATTTAAAGGTAGGCGATGACGGAGAATATTATTTGCTCTTTTTGGGAATGAAAATAAGGTAAAAAGTAACAGTGATGAATATTTGGGTCTTCCAAAAAAAAGGTAGGTAAGTGGCTAGAGAGCATAAAACAAAGTCTTCTTTATTTTTTGTAAATACGGAAGGAAACGTTTTAAGAGAGGCAACGCTTGTCAAGGCTCTTAGCCCAAGTAATACCTAATGCTATAGCGCCAACAGCCACTGCACCCCAGCCGACAGGATTTGAACCAAAGAAAGCGACATACGCACTAGAAGCCAAAGCACTAACAGCCAAGTCTTGCGCCACATCGCCAGCCCCCCCTTGCGATAGCTTCGTCCCACTCTTTTTTCCCAGCAGCCGCATCAAAGATAGGAATAACCATATTTAGCCCACCTGATTTGATTTTTACATAGTTATCAAAAACCTTGACATTATCAGGGTCGGCTAAAACATTTACAGGAATTCCTTTTATGAAATCGATTGTATCCGAAGTGGGCTTGATATACCAAGCAACGCCTTGACTTGAATTGTTAGAAGTATTGTTATCTTCTGGCATGATTTTTTCTCCTATTTATAGAATTTGTAGTTTTTATCTAAATTTTCGATTTGTAAATTAAAATTTTGCAATAAATACTCATTTACTTGTTCATAATCTTGCTTTGTCATTAAATAGACATTTACGGCATTTTTTTGATTGTCATAAAAAACTATGGTGCAAAATAGTATAAATTTATAATCTTTGTTAATTAATAAAGCAACTAATTTTGCTAAACAAGCAAGTAAATTTGATAAAATCAAAAAAAATCCCGCAATAACAAAACCAAATGGTGCAAAAATTTTTTGAACCGAGTTATCTGGTATCTTACCAATCATAGGATAAATACTTTTTCTAACCAAAACAATATTTTGTTTTTCTACTGTTGTATCTCGTTTATCCCAATAAACTTTATCATTATATAAATATACTTTTTCGGATTTTCTAAATTTTCTAATGAAATCAATAAAAGCCCAAATATTGGCTATTGGAAATGCTACAACCATAAAGCTAAATCTTGGATTTCTCATTTCATTTTTTAAAATTTCAAAAAACTCGCCACTATTCCAATCGACAACACCAGTAAAAAATACAATATAAATCATTATAGCGTTACATACAAGCAAAAATGTAAAACCATACATTATCATTATAAAGTTATTTTTAATGATGAGTGGAGCTTTATCATAATCTCTCATTTTAATCCTTTTTAAAAAATTTCTCTTATTGCAAGAATTTATTTAAATTCCCACAATGCCCACAACCTTGTCATTGCGAGACCACGAAGTGGTCGAAACAATCCAGCAATGAGGCGTTTTGAATTTGCAAATTCGCTTTAATAAACGGCTTCTCCGTTTCGCAACGACATTTTAATGCAAAATTCAAATCTCGTCAGTATCGTTTGATACTGAATTTATTAAATTTACAAATTTAAACTTACTTTACAAATTCATACAATTAGTAAATTTAAATTTGCAAATTCTTTTAACGCTTCAAATCTATTTGGTGTTAGCGAGTTATCATTTAGTAAAGTATGATTTCCAAATAGTTCGCTTCCGTTTGTTATGCTATTTGTGATTAAGGTTTTGTTAATGAGAATTCCGTCATTTTTATCTATCCAAGAGGTATTTTCTGCGAATTTGTTGTTGTCTAGGTCGAAGTATGTTTTACTGTTTTTTCTTGATATTGTTTTTATGCCGTCACCGTTTAAATCAATCACAATCGGTGAAGTTTTGGTTGAAGCCGGAGTCGTATCTGGAAAAGTATCGTTTGGACTCTCGGGGTCATCGTCGTCTTTTATAGTGCCTGTGCCTATTTTGCCGTCTTTTGCTATTAGTCCGTCTGATTTATCTGTGATTGTAGCTTTTATGGTTACTGTTTCATCGTCTTCTTTTGTTTGATCATCGCTCCAAGTGTATTCATAATTTGCACTGCTTTCAAAGATATATTCTACGCCGCCTCCTGCCTTAAAGTCATTGCTATTATAATGTAAAAACATATAAGTTTTTGCTTCATTGCCGTTTATGGCAGGTATGGTTACTTTTATGAATTCACCTTTTTTTAACTCTCTACTAAGCGAGATTGTAAAATTCATCTTTCCTGCTTTTTCTATCGCATTTGCATTTGATACATTTACAGCTATCTCATCTGCTTTGTGTAGGGTTATGTCAAGATACTCTTGGTATGGATTAAAGTCTTCTATAATAAGGCTATCATTTACTATAAGCTTATTATCAATTAGTTCATATTTTATATTGTCTTTTGTTTTATATATGTTTGAGCCTTTTTCTATTTGAGTGCCGTCTGTTAGTTTGCGACCATAAAAATATACCTGACCTTTTCCATCCTCATCTCTTATAGTGTCTTTGCCGTCGGTAAAGTATGTATCATAGCCGGCTCCGCCAAGAAGCAAATCATCGCCATTTCTGCCTTGAAGCAAGTCATCTGCGCTACCGCCGAACAATACATCGCCTTTCCTGTCGCCAAATATAGAACCACTTGGCTCACCATTAATGTTTAAAATTTTTCTAGCTTGTGTCGATAATGGTCTTGTATAAATAGAACCATCATTATTCCTAACTTCTATAAAGCCATTTGAGGTAATATTTATATTATCGTTATCTTCTCCATATAATTTCTTAAATATACTTCCCAAATCCCAATCAACAAGAGATAATGCCAAATTTACACCAGTAATTATCCAACCTTGCGGTGTCAATAATGCCGCACCAGCAATAATTGCATCTCCTAACGCCCCAACCATTTGTTTCATTTTGCTTTCACCCATAGTGCTATCAATTAACACATTTCCTGCTGCGATTTCTACAAACAAAACAATAGCCCTAGCTTTGCTTTTTAAAATCTTTTCGGGTATATCAGTGAAATTTTCAGCAATACTATAACCACTGCTTGCACTATTCCACATTTTACGAATATTTTCTAAATTATCTTTACTATTTTCAGAAAGATTGAATTTAGTAAATTTTTCAATAATAATTTTTTCAGCTTTATCCAAAGCAACTCTTGCTTTCGCTTCTCTGCTACCTGTTGAATTCATCGTTCGCTCCTTGTGTTATAAAAATTTTTATCAAAAATTCCAAAGCTAGTTTTAGCATTTGAAATATTTAATTTCACATTTTCTAAAAAGTATTTTTTAAATTCTTTAAATTCTTTGTCGTTGCAAATCATAATATTCATCACTTTTCCATTTTTGCTGTAAATGGTAAGACAATCATAAACGCTATCATTGATTTTGCCACCATTTATTGTATGAGTTATGATTTTTGGAATTGTATAGAATACAATGATAAGTGCAAAAATAAAAAACAAAATAATAGGCTCATTAAATGCAAAAATTGCGTATATGTATGTAGAAATAATAATCAAAAGTAAAATTTTGGCAACTAGTGAAATTTGTTCGCTTCCATCTCTAAAATCAACGCTAAATTTAACATTTTTAATATTTTTTACTTGCATAAAATCAAAAGATTTATCATTTTTAATTTGGCTTATCATTTCATTTTTCAGAATAAAATAATTTTTGCCCAAAAATTTCATAATGTAAGGAATTGCTACCATAAGAGATAAAATCGTAAAACCATTGACTTTTTCTGGTTTTGCGATACACAAAATAATAAAAGCTAAAATCATTAAAAATATACCAATCAAATTTACTTGTGGTTTGTAATCTTTTATAATAATCGGCTCTTTATCATAATCCCTTAAATTTTTGTTTTTATTAAAAACATCGTTTACCAAATTTGATCCTTTTTATAAAATTTCCTAGTAAATTCAATCTCGGTCAGTATCGTTTGATACTGAATTTTATGAATTTACAAATTTAAACTTGCTATTGCTTTTAAATTCAAGTAACAAGTAAATTTAAATTTACAAATTTGATATTTTGATCTGTTTGATCTGAATTGCCCTCAGTTAAATCCAAAGAATATAGCAGTCTTTTTTCTGCTTTATTCAACTCGTTTGTTGCCTTATTAATTCTGCTTGAATTACTCATTTTTTGTCTCCTTATTAGAAAATTTTTATTTTAAATTATTGTCAATATCTCTGTTAAATATAGTTAAGATATACTGCCTCAACTCGTCGTGGTCTTTTTGATTGAAATAAAACATATAGATAGTCGGAGTAATTTTCCACCTTTCAATCGAAGCCCACTCTATGTTTATTTGAAATTTTCTAGCATATTTCCAAAAATTTTTAAGAGTTTTGTTTGATTTTTTATAAATTCCCATGAAAACTAAAATTTCTAAAAATTCGGCTAAAAATAATATAAATATTGTAATAAGTACACTCAACAAGAATGGTCCAAAACTATACCTAGAAACAAAATTTATTATCGTAAATGCACTCAAAAATGCCCAACCAAAACCTGTTGTTGTAATTATTCGCATAAAAGAACAAAAAACCATTTTGCCTTCTTTTTTTACATGCGAAATATCGTAACCAATTGGATTGTCAGATGGATTATGAAGCACAATTCTATCTCCCATAACTTGGAAATGTATTGTTTCATCAATTTTATTGTTATGATTATAAAACACAACTTTTGAATTGTAAAAATGAATATAATGTGGCTTTATTGATAAAATATTTTTAAAATCTAATATTAAAATAAGAGTTGTTATAAAACCAAAAGAAAGGGCTGTTTGTATAGCTATTCCGATTTCTAAATTTCCATCTTCAAATTCATCAAATTTATTCAAAACGAATGCTGAAACAATCACCCAAAATGCAAAAATTAATAAAAAATGGATAAATAAAGCCCAACTAGTATAATTCCGTAAAATTAATGGTTCTTTATCATAATCTCGTTGGTTTTTGTTTTTATCAAAAATATCGTTTTTGAAATTTTCCAATTTTACTTCCTTTTCGCGAGTCTGCATTATACAACAAATCAATCTTAAATTTGATTTTGTTTTAATCTTAAATTAGCTATTTTTGTAAATTCAAGTCGTATCGTTTAAATACGATACAAAATTATTAAATTTACAAATTTAAACTTACGCAACAAGTAAATTTAAATTTGTAAATTCTTTTAACGCTTCAAAGCCGTTATTAGCTAAGCTTCCATCTCTTAGTAAAGTATGATTTTCAAATAGTTCGCTTCCGTTTGTTATACTATTTGTGATTAAGGTTTTATTGATTAAAATTCCGTCATTTTTATCTATCCAAGAGGTATTTTCTGCGAATTTGTTATTATCCAGGTCAAAGTATGTTTTACCGTTTTTTCTTGATATTGTTTTTATGTCGTCACCGTTTAAGTCAATTTTTGGCATTGCCGCCTCCTTGTAAATTTAGATTTTTATTGAAATTGTTGTTTTTTAAAGTTTGGTATTGCTCTAAAATCGTATTATAATAGTAATCGCCATTATATGCAAAATCATTAAAAACGATATTTTGGAGTGTAGGTCTATTAGTAGGAATATATTTAAAATAATATTCTCTCCCATATGTTTTTTCAAAAAATCTTTTTTTGTTAGTTATCAGTAGATTATGGGTAACGCAAAATTCTGATATTTCTTTATTGACAATGGCATTTGCTAAAAGCCAAGAAAACATAATATTTGATACAATGACTATGTCGTTTTTTGTATCGTGATATTTTAAGACTTTTTTATTTATAAATACAAAATCTGAAAAAAGTATATGCTTATTTTCGCCAATATAAACGAAATTTTCCAAAAATTTACCATTTTCATCAATAATGTATTTTTCATTGAACGGATAAAAAGGTTCTATTTTTAAAATTTCATCATTATCAATTATCTCTTGTGCGTTTTGCATAGGCGTGTCGGCATTACAAATTTTAGAACCTAAATTTAGTAAATATTCTAAATTTAATCTTTTATCAAGCTTGAAAAATTCGCATTTGTCATCAGGGTATTTATCTCCATTGCAAAGATAAAATCTTGTTTCAGCAAAGTCATTTATATCTCTATGGATATTTTTCATCTTTTTTATATCTTTTGCTGGATAATTGTCTAAATAGTGAATTTTTTGTAGAAAATCTTTTATATAAAAATTAATTTTTTCATGCTCGGTTGCT